>ERZ1370068.4980-contig-4026_pt1 | contig 89128 bp, 103 predicted proteins | sample MGYA00561227_ERZ1370068 | MGnify/ENA primary metagenome ERZ1370068 (study PRJEB38410, sample SAMEA6850437) | metagenome | study: Metagenomic assessment of the ecological functions of the soil: analysis of the soil microbiota associated with the...
GCCTTATCGCGCTCGGCTGCGGCCATTTCACGCCGCAGACAATTCCCGCGTCCTGCACCTGGGGTCGATGGGTGCGGCTGATCAGCTGCGCTCCCGCTTCAAGTCGGCCGCTTTTTACACGGCCCATGATCTACTGCTTCAGCACCCACGCTGCGAGTATCAGAACGATCCCGGCCTCCAGCACGACCCGGCGCGGCCCGGAAGATGTCAACACCGGAGTCCGAGGACCACGCCTGCTGACACGGCGCTATGTGCATGTTCCCGCCCATTTGTGCGAATGCATGGCACGCAATGAAGACCGTGCTGATGTGGGATACGCCGCCGCATTCGCTCTTGCCGCACCGGGTGATTGGAAGTCGCATTGATGGCTGCGTGAGTCCGGCAACGCCGTGGGGTCAGCGCGCCGGCCGCTTGAGCCAATCTTGCTGCGGATTGCATGTGATGAAGTTTGCCGGTTCAGCATCGCCCGCGCTGAGGGTGAGGCTTCGACGATCCCCAGGAGCACTGGCCTGCAATTTTCGGTGGCCGGGAAACACCGGTAGTTTCAAAGCCCCAAAGCTGTTGATGATGGCGCTCCTCAGGACTCGAACCCCTGTTTTCGCCGTGAGAGGGCGCTATTGGCCTCAGGCCATCGCCGATACCCCTCGGCAACTGTAGTGGGTGAACCCACTCGTCGGGATCTCAGAGGCCGAAATCGAGCCACGAGTTCATGCCGAGCTGTACGGTCGGCCTCAGGATGGTCACTAGCGTGCTCATCTCACCCCGCCCTTGTTGGCCGGCGGGCCCGTGTAGCCCTCAAAGCGCTTGCGCAGATCGGCGACCAGCTTGTCGTCGGTCATGAACTCCCGATAGTTGTTGGCAATTTTGTAAGACGCGAGCGGTTGGAAGCCTTCAGGCGGCGGCACGTCGACGCGCGACGAGAACGAGCCGAGGCGGCTCTGCTGCTCCTGGCCAGGAACCATGTGAGATAGAGCTTGGCGGCATTGGGATGTGGCGCATCCTTGAAGATGCCCCCGGTGAGTGTGAATACCGGCGTCTCGTCTACCGGCGACCACACAATCTCCAGCTTGCCCTCGCGCTTGAACGGCCAGACCGACGAAGAGGCATCGAAAGTGGCGATGTTCTCACCGGAGGCGACACTGCGTGCGACCGGAAGGTGGCCCTGGATGAAGTTCGGCTTGGTGGCCATGTACTTGTCCATCCAGCCCCAACCGTATTTCTGCACGATGAGGTGATAGAGATAGAGCGCGGCGTCGTCATCAGCCGGATAGACGGTGATCACCGAGCCCGCAAACATCGGCTTGAGAAAATCCTGCGCCGATTTCGGCGCATCCTCCGCACGCGGACCCTGGCGGTATTGTAGGCATAGGTGAGCGCGTTGGCGCTCAGCGCCAGGTAAGCGCCGTCCTCGTCGCGAAAGTTCGGCAAGATCTGATCGAAGCCGTCTGGCTTGAATGCGAGCAGCTTGCCTTGCGTCTTCCAGGTGACGAAGTCCTGCACGGTCTGGAAGAAGGCCATGTCGACCTCGAGCTTCCGGTCCGCAATCTGCCTTTCGATTCTTTCATTCAGCACGTTGCTGAAGCCGCCGGTCACCGACACTGCGATGCCGGGGTATTTCTGCATGAACTCCTTGGCCCGGTTCTCGTGCGGTGCAGCCGGTCCGCCGGAATAGAACACCAACGTCTTTTCGAGCTTGGCCTTTTCATAGAACTGATCGAGTGTCTCGGCGCGCGAGCTCGCTGCGGCGAACAGCAACAGCGCGGCCGTCGCGAAGCCCGCGTGCAGGAATAGTCTTGCTCCAGCTTTGGTCATGGTGAAACGCCCTCGAAATGCCCGTGGAACTGCGGCTTGCCGAAAGGTTGTTCCCGATAGTAGTCGGTGGGCCTGACACGGTTCGATTCGTCAGGGGGCGCGATCATCGAAAGAGGACCTATTGAGCCGAGCTACCACGACTTATGGGCTCGTCAGCACGGTCGGTTTTGCCTGCGCGTTCGGCTTGTTTGAGGGCCACGGGTCTCTCACTCGAAGAGCGGCGTGACTCGCCATACTCAATCGCATCTGGAGATAGGCTGGCAGAACCTTGGCGGAGGTCGTGTGACGCGCACCGCAATGCAGGCAATCGACGTCGCAGGACCCGTTTGTGGGAGCTGCCAGTCACGTCGGCCCCGAGCGTATAGTCCCGAAACAGCTTGCCCCCAGCCAATGCCACCGACGGCCATCAGGCGCTCAATTCTTATCGAGGGTAGGAGCAAGACCGTTCCTGCTTCCACCGCGCTTCCACGGCGCGCCCGGCGTGGAAGCAGCTCGCCTGGACAAACAGTCGTGCCAACAATGAGCTATCAGCTGGCGCGCCGGAAGGATTCAAACTCTCCGACCCCACGATCTGTGGAGCCCGGGACGTTGTTGGGTCCGAACAGCTTGCAGAGACCATTTCGTTCGCTATATGTTCTCCTCGCCGCTCTCGAGTCGATTCTTCCAATAGTGCCGCCATGGCTGATCAGATCGTCATCACGGAGAAAGTCCAGCCAAGCGAAAGACGTCCGCGCCGCCGTCGGTTCTCGCTACGGAGAAATCCTTCCGGCCGAGGGTCATCTATTCGACCTGCTCGAACCGGAAGATGTCGTGCCGGAGTGGAAGCGCTGGTCGCCGATCCTGCTGCGGCCCGAAGGTCTTTACGGCACTCGCCCGGCAGAGGGCGGCAACAAAGCCGCCAAGCTCAGAGCCATTCGCGAGGCACTGCGCACCGCTAAGCGGGTTTGGCTCGCCACCGATTGCGACCGCGAAGGTCAGCTGATCGGCCAGGAAATTCTCGAGCATTACGAATTACCGCGGCGAGGTGATGCGGGTGCTGTTCACCGCGCAGGACGCAGCAGACCATCCGCGACGCATTCGGCCGGGCAAAGCCGAATGCCGAATATGCCCGCCTTTACGCCGCCGCCGTTGCACGCCGCCAAGCCGATCAGATCTACAACCTGTCGCTGACCCGCACCGCGACCGTCATTCTCGGACAGGGTTCGCGCCGCGTGATCGGCGTTGGTCGCGTGAAGACGCCGACCTTGGCCATCGTGTGCAAGCGTGAGCTGGAAATCCGTAACTTCGTGCCAATCGCCTATTTTGAAGTTGTCGCTACGGCGAAAGTTGCGGGCGGCCAATTCCAGATGCGCCACGCGCCGCAGGAGCGAGATCCTCAAGCGCGAGATTGCGCAGGACGTCGTCAAAGCAGCTCGAAGGGTTCGAGGGCGCGCTCACCGTGCGGGTCGAAGACAAGCGGCAAGGACCACCCAAGCTGCACGATTTGCCGTCGCTGCAGAAACTCTGCGGCTCGCGCTTCGGCTGGCCGGCGAGCAAGACGCTCGAGGTGGCGCAGGAGCTCTATGACGGCCAGGGCAAGAAGATCATCACCTATCCTCGCGCCGAGGTGCGCTACCTGCCGCAGAGCTTGATATCGGACGTGCCGAAAATCGTGGCAGGGCTGCAGGTGGGGCAATCGTTCAGCGCAATTCGCGTGCCCGATCCGCCGGTGATCCGCAAGAGGCGCGAGCGGCAGCTTTCTACGACAAGGGCCTTGAGGGCGCGAGCCATCACGCCGTCATTCCCAACGTCAACACGATCGACAAATTGCGTGAGGTCTGGCCCCGCCTTTCGTCCGACGAGAAAAACTGTTCGACGTCATCGCGCGGGCCTATCTGGCCGCACTGATGCCTGACTTCCGCTACCGGCAGACCACCGCCACGCTCGACGTGCGTGGCTTCGAATTCCGCGCCGCCGGCCGTCAGCCCATCGATCTCGGCTGGCGCGCAGCATTCCCGGAGTGGCAGCCTGCCGACGAAAAGGGTGACGAGGCACAATTGCTTCCACCGCTGCGCAACGGTGAGACTGCGCAACTGCAGGATCCGAAAATCGAGGACAAGGAGACCCGGCCACCGCCGCGCTACAACGAAGGCACCCTGATCGAGGCGATGCAGAATGCCTGGCGGTTTGTTGACGATGAGGTGCTGCGGGAGCGCCTGAAGGAAGCCAAGGGCATCGGTACGCCGGCGACCCGAGCCGAGATCATCGGTGGGCTTAAGAAACAGAGCTTTCTGATGGCCCAAGGAAAGCACATCGTGCCGACCGAGACCGGCCTGTCGCTGTTCGGCGTCCTCAAACAGGCCGATCCGGCACTGGTCGATCCGGGCGTCACGGCGCAGCTTGAATGCCTGCTCGACGATGTGGTTGTCGGCAAGCAGGAGATGGTCGGCGCGATTGATGCCGTGTGCGATGTCGCCCAGCGCATCATTGACAAGTTGAAGGACGGCGCCGCCGTCGGAGGGGCCCCTTGCTTGGTGCTGCAGTCGGTAACGGCGCCGCAGCGTATCCGCCAACGCCTGCTATGAAGCGCTTTGCCGACAGCCTCGTCCGCCAGAAGGGCATCAAGCCTCCGCCCGGCTACAAAACGTCGATCTCGATCTGCCGCAAGTTCCTCAGCGAACACGCGCCCAAGAAAGCCGACGGTGAAACGGCTGGGAAGCTCGAACCCAAACCGGTCAGTCCGGCCCAGTTGCTGTACGCCAAGAAGATCGCGCAGGGGAAAGGCCTCGTCATTCCCGACGAGGCCAAGGCCAGCTCGGCCGCGATGTCTGCGTGGATTGATCTCGAACCGAGACAGCAAGCGCGGCAGGCGCGGTCGCAAGACCGCCTACAAGCCGGCTGGTTCAGCTGCGCCTCAATCGGCGGGGCCGACAAAGAGGTCTCGGAAACGCAAAGCTGGCGCCGATGCCGCTCCGTCGACGCTCGCCCAGCCAAATTCGGTAGCCGGACGCCACTGCGGATTCCTTATGGCAACAAGGACGTCGCGATGAAGCTTGGCGCCCGCTACGGCTCGGCGGGATGGTATGCGCCGCCCGGAGTTGATCTTTCTGCATTCGGCGAGCGCGGATGGCTGTAACGCCTGTCGTGCGCCGGCCTCCTTTCGTTAGCTCCGACCTGAAACCGCGTCCGTCGTGGCGTACAAATTGCCCTCAAGCATCATTCTTATACTCAGCTAGAGAATATCCATTTCATCGCCAACCCCGTACCTGAAGTTGTGGCTGATGCTTCGTACATCATCGAGGCGGTCAAGCACGGCATCGCCGCTGATCGATCGGCAAGGTGATCGAAATCTTGAGCGCCTGTTGCGAACATCTTCAGCAAGGCACCAAAGTAGGCTTCATCTGCGAAGCCGAAGGCATTGCTGAAATCGGAGGCCCGCTCGCAATAGAACACCATCAGCTCGGCAAGTCCTTCGGGGCGTCCGATAGCCTTCTTTGTAATCTGCAACAACCTTCTTGGCCTTGAGGCGGAGACGTCCTGATTCTTGAGCAAGTCGGGCCACAGCCAGCGGTCGATCCTTGCTTTGCAAGCGATTGAGCACGTCGGCGCCTGAGGCCAAAACGAGCGTGCAGGAAGGATTGATTATCCTTGCTGGCGCCATACAGGTCTTTCATCATAGCCCTTGCAAGCTCGCGCGATCGAAGTCAGTGAGCGCGAGTGGCTTTAACGTCGGTCCAAGCAGGAGATGATTTCTGGATCACCACGGTACGTAAGATGCCCCCGATCAGGGGCGCCTGATTTTAAGCGCGCCGATATCTCCGCAGTTGCATTATCTGCCACCTCTGCCCAGATCAGCCGCTGGAGGCGCCTCCCCGGTCCAGTCGCGACATTGTACGTGCTTATAGCGTCGCTTAACTCTAAACCTAACCATCAATCGTCGCGGGGCCATCGCGGCCGCGCTGGAGGCAACGATGGAATGGCAAATCAGGTGAGGAAATTTGTCTTTTTGTACGAGACGAGCAGACTGGGTCGCTTCTTGTTCAATGCCAACGGCGATGCAAGGCAGCGGGATCTGACTCCGGCGCAGATGACAAGAACGCGGCTACTTGCTGAAGCGCTGAGCCTCCAGAGGCGCGGGAGGCGGCGCAGAGCTGAACAAGCGCTTGATCAGGTGGCCTGATTGCATCGACGCCGCTGATGACCGCCGCTACCCGGTCGGCTGGGTCTCTGACCGGATCAGCCGCCAGTGATGCGCATAACCTGGCCGTGCCGCCCAGAACTTTGCATATGTCCGGAGCAGCTTGCCGCGTCGGGCGCGCCTCCACCCGCTGACGCCAAATGAGAGCCGTTTCACGTCCGGCTTGCTTTTGGCGGGCACCGAGACCCTCCTGGCTGGGCAAGGCAAACGCGGGCAAGGCCGGCTCACGCTCGCGAACCAGGATCTAGCCTTCTTCTCGAAAACTTCTGGTAGCTGCCAGGGTAGCTAGGCGCAGCTCGATCAGCGACGGTCGCGCGCTAAGCCATTGATCCACTGGCGCGCCCGACAAGATCTGAACTTGTGACCTCTGCCTTCGGAGGGCAGCGCTCTATCCAGCTGAGCTACGGGCGCGCTAAAACACGTCATTAGCCGATCAGTTCCGGCACGGCAATGCGGGGATACCGCATGCCCAGGGAGGAGCCAGTGACCAAAGGGTGCCTGCTTGGCGGGCTGGCGTGCGGCACGTTCACGGCTGCTCTGGCGATCGCGGTTCTGGGTTTGCCGCGCGAAACTCAGGCGCAAGGCTTTCCCGAGCGCACCGTGCGCATCATCGTGCCGACCGCGCCGGGAGGTTCGATCGATACCACCGCGCGGGTGGTGGCGGGCAAGCTCGCCGAACTGTGGGGCAAGCCGGTGGTGATCGAGAACCGCGCGGGCGCCGCCATGATCATCGGCACGGAGGCGGCGGCAAAGGCGGCGCCCGACGGCTACACCCTCCTGGTGGCGCATGACGGCACCATGGCGATGAATCCTGTGGTCTACCCCAATCTCGGCTACCATTCGCAACGCGACTTCGAGCCGGTCGCGCTGCTGACCTCGATCCCCGAGGTCGTGCTGGTGAACGAGGGCGTGCCGGCGAAATCGATCCGGGAGCTGGTCGCGCTCGCCAAGGCCAATCCGGGCAAGCTCAATCACGCATCCGGCGGCACCGCGACCTTGCTGGCGCTCGAATTGTTCAAGGCCATGGCCGGCGTCGACATCACCAGCATTCCGTTTCGCGGCGGCGCGCCGGCGGTGACCGGCGTGATGTCCGGCGACACCCAGCTCATCTTTGCCGACCTCGCCACCGCCAATGCCGGCATGCAGTCGGGCAAGCTCCGCACGCTGGCGGTGACGACGCTCAAGCGCGCGCCGCGGCTGCCCGACGTGCCGACGGTCGACGAATCGGGCGTGCCCGGCTACGACGTCGCCACCTGGATCGGCGCGTTCGCGCCGGCGGGGACGCCGAAATCGATCGTCGGCAGGATCGAGGCCGACATCAAGCAGGCGCTCGCCGCGCCCGAGGTCAAGGCCAAGCTCGAGGCGCTGAGCATGGAAATCAGGAGCGGGGCGAGCGAGGAGATGCGCGACCTGCTCGCCGGCGACATCGGGAAATGGGGCCGCCTCGTGAAGGACAGGAACATCCAGATCGCGCAGTAAGCGCTCATGGCGGTGTCTCCTTGCACGGTGGGCGATCGGCGTGGTATTGCGTCACCTCCGGCTACGCGAAGAAGCGGTTGGCGTAGCTGAGTTCGCGATCGCCGCGCTCCAGCACCCACTGCGCGATCGCGTTGTGACCGGGGAAATGCACCTCCGGCTGTGCGCGCAGGAATTTCAGCAGCTTGTCGAACATCGCCGTCATTAGCGGGCGGCCGCCGAAATGGCTGTGGAACGCCACGTGGAGCAAGCCCATCGGCTCGTGTTCGCGCAGATATTCGAACGTGTCGGCGTAGACGTCGTAGTAGCTTCGGGGTTGCCCGCGCAAAACCCGGTTGTCGACGAAATCGCTCCAGGGAAAGGCGACGATGTCGCCGCTTGCCGTCGCTTGCTTGCGCGGCAGGCTGATGTCCAAGGCGTCGCCATACCAGCGCACGCCCTCCTGGCACAGGAGATCGAACGTGTGTGTGGTCCAGCTGTAGGCCGGCGTGGCCCAGCCTTTCGCGCGGATGCCGGAGGCCTGTTCGAGCGCGTCGAGCGTCTTGCGGATCGCGGTGCGCTCCTCGTCCGGCGTCATGTAGCAGAACAGGCCGTCCTGCGTGTAGCCGTGGCCGGCGATGTCGTGACCGGCCCTGGCGGCCGCGGCGATGACCTCGGGATAGAGCTTCGCCGCAGCGCCCGCTGCAGAAGATCGTGGCGGGGACCGAATGGCGATCGAGCGTACGCAGGATCCGCCACAGGCCTTCATTGCCGCCGTATTGCGCCCACTGGATGGCGCCGTGGTCGACGGTGCCGGGTTTCAGCGGCGTCGTGCGCGGGAAGTAGCTCGGGCCCTTCCCGTCCGACCAGGTCTCGAACAGGATGCTGACCAGCACGGCGATGGATTTTCCGCCGGGCCAAACGTCGCTCTGCGCTGCGCTTTGAACTTTCATCGTGGGCGTTTCCCTGTTGCCGGCAACGCTCGTAACATGGTGCGCACGGATCAGGGAACTCGGGACGCTGTCGGCATCCGTTGGCCAGTGCGGCCGGGACGGCAGGGCCCTTGAATCCGGGGATGAACGTGGGCAAGAAAGACTGCAGGAGGGCGCTTGCGTCCGCCCAACACCGCTGAGCCCGGGAGCATGCCATGTCGCAGACCGCCGAGAAGCGCGAGCAGCGGACCCCGTCGCAACCCAAGGACGCCGCGTTCAACTGGGAGGATCCGCTCGATCTCGAGAGCGAGCTCACGGAAGAAGAGCGCATGGTGCGCGACACCGCGCGCGGCTACGCGCAGGACAAGCTGTTCCCACGCGTGCTGCTGGACAACCGCGAGGAGCGCTTCGACCGCGCCATCGTCTCCGAGATGGGCGCCCTCGGCCTGCTCGGATCCACGATCCCGGAAGAGTACGGCGGCGCCGGGCTGGGCTACGTCGCCTACGGGCTGATCACGCGCGAGATCGAGCGCGTCGATTCCGGCTACCGCTCGGCCATGTCGGTGCAGTCCTCGCTCGTCATGCATCCGATCTTCGCCTATGGCAGCGAGACGCAGCGCAAGAAGTACCTGCCGAAACTCGCATCGGGCGAGATCGTGGGCTGCTTCGGCCTGACCGAACCCGATCACGGCTCCGATCCCGGCTCGATGATCACGCGCGCGGAGAAGGCGGCGGGCGGATACCGGCTCACCGGCGCGAAGATGTGGATCACCAACGCGCCGGTGGCTGACGTGGCGGTGGTGTGGGCCAAGCTCGACGGCGTCATCCGCGGCTTCCTGGTCGAGCGCGGCACCAAGGGGTTCTCGACGCCAAAGATCGAAGGCAAGCTTTCATTGCGCGCCTCGATCACCGGCGAGATCGTGCTCGAGGACGTGTTGGTGCCGGAAGAGAACCTGCTGCCGAACGTGAAGGGCCTCGCCGGGCCGTTCGGCTGCCTCAACGTGGCGCGCGCCGGCATCGCCTGGGGCGCCATCGGCGCGGCTGAGTTCTGCTGGCATCGCGCCCGCCAATACGTGCTCGACCGCAAGCAGTTCGGCCGGCCGCTCGCCGCCAATCAGCTCGTGCAGAAGAAGCTCGCCGACATGCAGACCGAGATCACGCTCGGCCTGCACGCGGCGTACCGCCTCGGGCGGCTCATGGAAGCGGGCAGGGCGGCCCCGGCGGCGGTGTCGCTGCTCAAGCGCAACAATTGCGGCAAGGCACTCGAGATTGCGCGCCTCGCCCGCGACATGCATGGCGGCAACGGCATCTCCGACGAGTTTCACGTCATGCGCGTGCTGTGCAATCTCGAAACCGTCAACACCTACGAGGGCACGCACGACATTCACGCACTGATCCTCGGCCGCGCCCAGACCGGCATCCAGGCGTTCTTCTAGCGTTCGTGTCCCGGACCCGGTGCAGCGCGAGCGCACTTGCGCGAATGATGCACCGCTGATCCGGGACCTTCGCAGAGACGGTGTGTGCAGCGATCCACGCAAGGCGGGTTTACCCGGCTTGCGTTTGAGCGCCGATCTCGGTAAACCCGAGATCGGTATCTGCATCGCACTACTCGCTTCGCTCGTATCGCGATGCGCCCGGGATACGAGGCGTCACCAACAATGGATCTCTTGCACGGCGTGCTGCTCGTCGCCGCCGGGATCGCCGGCGGCATCATGGCCGCGATTGTCGGCGGGGCCGCGGTCATTACTTTCCCCGCGCTGCTTGCCGCCGGGTTGCCGCCTGTCATGGCGACCGCCGCCAACACCGCGGCGCTGACGCCGGGCCTGTTTCTCGCAGCCATCTATGATCGTTCGCAGCTGCCGCCGTTCGACCGCTCGTTCGTTGCGGTGGCGCTCGCCTCGATTGTCGGGGCACTGATCGGCGCCATGCTGCTGCTGCTGACCCCGGAGCGGGTATTCTCGGCGCTGGTGCCGCTGCTGCTGGGTTTCGCGACCGTGCTGTTCGCCTATGCCGGGCGGATCAGCACGTGGCTCGCTGCCCGCGCCGCCACCCGCGGCAACGTGCGCCGCTTCACCCATTCGCCGGCAGTGGTGCTGCCGATCTCGATTTATGGCGGCTATTTCGGCGCCGGCCTGGGGGTGCTCATGCTTGGCGTGCTTTCGGTCGGGACCGGCGGCAATTATCGCTCCGCCAACGTCACCAAGAACCTGGTGACCGGATTGAACAGCGCGACCGCCACCGTGATCTTTGCGGCCCAGGGGGCGTTGTCGTGGCCGGCGACGCTCCTGATGATGGCGGGAACGCTGGTGGGCGGTCTCATCGGCGCGCGGGTGGCGCAAGTGATGCCGAACCATGCCGCGCGCAAGCTCGTCGTTGGCGTGGGCGCGCTGCTGACCTTCGGCTTTGCCTGGCGCTACTGGTTCTGACCCTCGTGTGCGAGCTCGGCGAGGCGACCAACCATGGCGCTTTGCGGATCGGGCATCGCGTCGATCACCGTGAAATGGTTCGTTCCCTGGATGGCCTCGAAGCGGGTCTGCGCGCCCGCCTTGCCCCAGGTGTCGGCAATAACGCGGCTCTGGCGCAGGAACTCGCTCGATTCCAGGCTTCCGGCCACCGCGTCGAATACGCGGCCCTTGGGCGCCGGCCAGAACAGCGGTGAGACCCGCCGGGCCTCGGCGTCGTCGAGCCGCAAATCCTGCGCCATGGTCACCTGAACCAGCGGCGTGAGATCGAACACGCCGGAAGCCGAGTAGGCGGCGGGCACGAGATCCGCGGGCGTCTTGGGATAAAGCTCATGCCACTCGGTCGCGACCATGGCGCCGGCGAGATGTCCGCCGGCTGAGTGGCCGTACACCATCATGCGCCGGCCGGTGCGCAGCCACATGAACAGGCAGGCGTGCCGGATCTGGTCGATGATCTCGGCGATGGTCACTTCCGGAGCGAGATCGTAGCCCACGACCCCGACCGCCACGCCGTGCGCATTCAGCCCGCGCGCCATGTGGCTGAACAGCGATGGGTCGAGCGAGCGCCAGTAGCCGCCATGGATGAACAGCGCGAGCGGCGACGTGACATCGGGGCGAGGCGAAAAACAGATCGATGAACTGGCGCGGCGACGATCCGTAACTCAGTCCAAGCTCGGCACGCCGCTTCCTTCATGGCTTCGGCGCGATAATCCTCGGCCTCGCGCGTCCAGCGTGCGAAGATTTCCGGGTGTTCGGGCACGCGGGCGCGGTTGTTGTATTCGGCTTCGTAGTCGATGGACATGGGATCTCCCCCTGCTCGCCTCTCTATCATCTCTTTCCGCCCGCGGGGAGAGGGAAGGGCAGAGGGGAGAAAAGGCCGCGCACCGGTTCCCACCTCGCGGGAAAACGCTATATGTCTGGCGCTATGAGGGTCGATGGTAAGAACACGCGCAGCATCTGGCTGGGAGGCCGACGGCTGGTCGGTCGGCGTCATCGACCAGAGCCAGTTGCCGCATCGCTTCGCCACCATCCGGCTGACGACGCTTGAGGACGCCGCTCGCGCCATCGCGACCATGCAGGTGCGGGGCGCGCCCTTGATCGGAGCGACCGCAGCCTACGGCGTGTGCCTGGCGCTGCGCGCCGACGCGTCCGACGAGGCGCTCGATCGGGCGGTGGCGAAGCTGATGGCCACGCGTCCCACCGCCATCAATCTCAAATGGGCGCTGGACGAGATGGTCGGGGCGGTGCGCAACCGTCCGCGGGATGACCGGCTGGCGGCCGCGTATCGGCGCGCGGCCGAAATCTGCGACCAGGACGTTGCCATCAACCAGGCCATCGGTGGCCATGGCGCCAGGTTGATAGCCGCCATCGCCGCCAAGAAGCCGTCAGCGCAACCGGTGCAGGTGCTCACGCACTGCAACGCCGGCTGGCTTGCGACCGTCGATTTCGGCACCGCGCTGGCGCCGATCTACGTGGCGCACGACCGGGGGTGCTGCTCCATGTCTGGGTCGACGAGACGCGGCCGCGCAACCAGGGCGCCGCTCTGACTGCCTGGGAACTTGGTCAGCACGGCGTGCCGCACACGGTGATCCCGGACAACACCGGCGGCCACCTGATGCAGCACGGCATGGTCGACATGGTGATCGTCGGGACCGACCGGGTCACCGCGGATGGCGACGTCTGCAACAAGATCGGCACCTATCTCAAGGCGCTTGCGGCCGAGGACAACGGCGTGCCGTTCTATGTGGGGCTGCCGTCGCCGACGATCGATTTCTCGGTGTCGGACGGGCTCGCGGAAATCCCGATCGAGCAACGCAGCGCGGACGAAGTCGCGACCGTCACCGGCCGCACCGTCGACGGCCGCGTCGAGACGGTGCGGATCGTGCCGGAAGGCTCGGCGGTGGCGAACTACGGCTTCGACGTGACTCCGCCCGTCTCGTCACCGGCCTCGTGACCGAGCGCGGAATCATCGCGCCGAGCCGGGAGGCACTCGCCGGGGCTTTCGCCGAGGCGCGCCGCCGCGGCAGTATCGGGGACGAGCAAGCCGTAGCAGCGGTCGCTGACCGGCTACGGATTGCTCGTGCGGTCACCGAGGGTTTGTTGCGTGCGTGAGGTTCGGTTTCGTCGTGCAACCACGAGCGTGCCTCTGCCGGGGATTGTTCATTCCATGAGCATGAGCTCACTTGCCGCTGTTCTGCCGATCGACCGCCGGCAATCGCCGACCGCGCTGGCGGTCGCTCGCGGCACCACGCGGCTCCTGCATTCGTTGGGGTTTGCGGTGGTCAGCGAGCTGCCGCTGGCCTCGGGTCGGCGCGCCGACTTGGCGGCACTCGGGAGCGACGGAGAATTGTGGGATCGTGGAGATCAAGTCTTCGATTGCCGATTTTCGTGCCGACGAGAAATGGATCGATTATCGGCGGCATTGCGACCGGTTGTTTTTCGCCACCACGCTCGACGTGCCGTGCGAAATTTTCCCGCCGGACGCCGGCCTTATCGTTGCCGACGCCTTCGGCGCATCGCTTAAGTGCGAAGCCCGGAGCATCGGCTCCATGCCGCCACGCGCAAGAGCATGATGCTGGCCTTTGCGCGCGCGGCGGCGCTGCGCTTGGCGGCACTGGCCGACCCGGAGGACCCTGCGTCTCGGAATGTTAATTGGCGACGACGATGTGCCGGTCGTTGACCAGCCCCTTGAGCAGCCGCGCGACATAGTGTTCGACCACGTCTTCGGGCGTGCCGTCTTTTCCCCAGACCGTCACTTTGGGATTGAGCCGTCCTGCACGGCCGACCCAGCTTACGAGGTAATCCGATAGGAGGCCGAATTTCTTCGTGGTCTCCAGGCGTTCGAAAATGGCGTCCTGATTCGGATACATGCTCAAATCTCCGGATAGTTCCGGACTGCCAACGCTCAAAACCGGTTTTGCTGCACTGCGACATAGAATTAGTTCCCGAGCCTGTGACGCATGCGGCCGGGAGATGTTTTCATTCGGCCGGCGCGGTAATTGCAGAGCTCGACAACGGGCCCGATGCGTCGCCTACTTCGGCGCGCGCTTGGCCAAGATGCGTTGCAACGTGCGACGGTGCATGTTGAGCCGGCGGGCTGTCTCCGAGACATTGCGGCCGCAAAGCTCGTAAATGCGCTGGATGTGCTCCCACCGCACCCGGTCCGCCGACATGGGATTTTCCGGCGGCTCGGCTTTGCGGCCGTCGAGTGCGAGGCAGGGCCGCCACCACGTCGTCGGCGTCGACCGGCTTTGACAGATAGTCGACTGCGCCGAGCTTCACCGCGTTCACCGCGGTGGCGATGTTGCCGTAGCCGGTCAGGATGATGGCGCGGGCATCGGGACGGCGACGCTTGAGTGCCGAGATCACGTCGAGGCCGTTGCCGTCTTCGAGCCGCATGTCGACCACGGCGAAGGCGGGCGAGGCGGTTTCGAGCTGGGTGAGGCCTTCGGCGACCGACTCGGCCGTGGTTACGGCGAAACCGCGGCCCTCCATGGCACGCGCAAGCCGCTGCAGGAATGACTTGTCGTCCTCGACGATCAGCAGCGAGCGGTCGCTCGGCATCGCCGCCGCGAAATCGGCCATGGCCATGGTCGCCTCCAAGGTGGCCTGCCGCCACACGCTGCGCAGGCCCGACGGAACCGGCGACAGCACCATCTGCCCATAAATATCTCGTATAGTCTAGGAACGATGCCCCATGACCTCAAGTGAATAATCGCTAATGAAGGCTGGTACCCCGCCGGCCGCGGTCATGAAGCGAACGCCATGGGACGCTCGAAGTCGTTGCGGCCCCAGTGGATGCGGACGACTGCCCCCGGTCCGGAAATGCGCGGTTCTCGAAATCGAGCGTCGCACCCGAGCGCTCCAGCAGGGTCTTGGCAATGAAGAAGCCGAGCCCGAGCCCGCTTGCCTCGCCGTCGCTCTGGCGTTGTTGCCGGCGGCTGGTGACGTAGGGCTCGCCGATTCGGTCCATGATTTCCGGGGCGAAGCCCGGGCCATCGTCGGTGATGGTGACGGCGACGTCCTGACCGCTCCAGGAGGCTGCGACATCGACCCGCTCGCGGGCGAAATCGACGGCATTCTCCAACAGGTTCCCAGGCCGTAGAGGATCGCGGGATTGCGGCCGCCGACCGGCTCATCGACCTCGCCCGCGGACAGGGCGACGTTGATCGCCACGCCGAAATCGCGATGGGGCGCGACCACCTCTTCGATCAACGTGGAGAGCTTCATGCGGTCGAACGGATCGCCGCTCGACAGTTCGGTGAGCTTGGCCAGGATGGCGCGGCAGCGTTTCGCCTGCTCGTTCAAAAAGCCGCACGTCGTCGACATGCTCGGAATCAGGCGAGATCGCGAGCTGGAGCTCCTTGGCGATCAGGGTGATGGTCGCGAGCGGGGTGCCCAGCTCATGGGCGGCCGCCGCCGCCAGCCCGTCGAGCTGCGAGAGGTGCTGTTCGCGCGCGAGCACCAGTTCGGTCGCCGCCAGCGCGTCCGCCAGCTGGCGGGATTCTTCCGTGATCTGCCACGCATGCAGGCCGATGAACGCGATCGAGAGCAGGATGGAAAGCCATACCCCCATCACGTAGACGGCGGGCAGTTCGAGCGGGGGCTCGGTGTCCCAGGGCAGCGGATCATGCACGAACACCAGCAGCGTCGCGCAGGCGATGGCGAAGCCGCCGAGCATCAGGGTCATGCGCGGGGAAGCGCGGTGGCGGAGATCAGCACCGGCCCGAGAAAAGGAACGCGAACGGGTTCTGCAGCCCGCCGGTGAAGAACAGCAGCACCGCCAGCTCGGCGACGTCGAAGGCCAGCAGCCACGCCGCCCGGTCGGCTCGAGCCGCTGTGTCATCGGAAAGCGAATGCGCAGCGCGACGTTGAGCCAAGCCGCAAGCGCGATCACCGCGAGGCAGCCCCAGATCGGCAGCTCGTAGTCGAGCCCGAAATACACCACCAGGACGGCGGTGGTCTGGCCGATGACGGCGAGCCAGCGCAAGCCGCACGAGCGTATCCAGGCGCACGCTGCGCCCCGTCCGATGGGCTTCCTCGACGGGTTGGTCGGTCATGCCGACACTGTAGACTTTCGCGCCGGAGCCTCAACCGTGGCCGAATGCCCTAGTCAGGGGCGAGCGGCCGACAGGTGCAAGGCGCTCCATTGGCCCTTGCCTCGCGCTACCGCTCGGGCCACATGTGCGGCTTCGCAAACCGTGAACACATGCCGACAGCCGCCGAGCCCGCCATTGCCGTCGACCAGCTGGTGAAGGTCTACAAGACCACCCGCGCGGTGGACGGCATCTCGTTTGCGATCGAGCCCGGATCCGTCACCGGGCTTCTGGGCGGCAACGGCGCCGGGAAGACCACCACCATCGCCATGATCATGGGCCTCGGTGACGCCCACCGCAGGGACGGTCAAGGTGCTCGGGGCCGCGATGCCGCGCCAGCGCTACCAGGTGCTGCACAAGATGAATTTCGAGAGCCCCTATATCGACATGCCGCATCGGCTGACGGTGCGGCAAAACCTCAAGGTCTTCGGGCGGCTCTACGCGGTCGAGGATCTGAAAGGTCGTATCGCGACGCTCGCGGAGGAGCTCGACCTCACGGAGTTTCTCGACCGGCCCACCGGCAAGCTCTCGGCCGGACAGAAGACCCGTGTCGCGCTGGCGAAGGCGCTGATCAACTCGCCTCAGGTTCTGCTGCTCGACGAGCCCACCGCCTCGCTCGACCCCGATACCGCCGACTGGGTGCGCAGCCACCTCGAGCGCTTTCGCAGGGAGCGTGGCGCCACCGTGCTGCTCGCCTCCCACAATATGGCCGAGGTCGAGCGTCTGTGCGAGCGCGTCATCATCATGAAGCGCGGTCGCATCGAGGACGACGATGCCCCGGAGCGCCTGCTCGTCCGCTATGGCCGCGAAACGCTCGAAGACGTGTTTCTCGACGTCGTGCGCGGGCGGGGCGAAGCTCGCGAGGCGGCGCAGTGATGGTCCTGCGTTCAAACTTTGAGGGAATTGTGCACCGGCGCCGCAGCGATCTCGGTGCGCGCGATCTGTGTGCGCAGGCATCGGCATGAGGGCGCACTCCACCAGCGCAGTGACGTTGGCACCCCATCGCGTCGGGGCGATGGTGCTGCGCTATCTCTATCTCCTGCGCTCGTCCTGGACGCGGCTGGTGGAGCTCGTCTATTGGCCGGCCGTGCAGCTGTTCGTGTGGGGATTTCTGCAACTCTACATCGCCCAGAATTCGGGATTCTTCGCGCGCGAGCGGCGTCTTTATCGCGGCCGTGCTGATGTGGGATGTGCTGTTTCGCGGCCAGCTCGGCTTCTCGGTCTCGTTTCTGGAAGAGATGTGGTCGCGCAATCTCAGCAACCTGATGATCAGTCCGCTGCGCCCGATCGAATTCGTCTGCGCCCTGATGATCATGAGTCTCGTGCGGCTGGCGATCGGCATGGTGCCGGTCACGTTTCTTGCCATCGCCTTCTTCGGATTCAACGTTTACAGCCTCGGCCTCGCGCTGGCGGCGTTCTTCCTGAACCTCATCTTGACCAGCTGGGCTGTCGGCATCGTCGTCTCGGGAGTGCTGTTGCGCAACGGCATGGGTGCGGAGTCGCTCGCCTGGACTCTGATGTTCGTGCTCATGCCGCTCACCTGCGTCTATTATCCCGTGAGCGTGCTGCCGGATTGGCTGCAGGTGATCGCCTGGACCCTGCCGCCGACCTATGTGTTCGAGGGAATGCGGGCGCTCATCATGGAGCACGTGTTCCGCGCCGATCTCATGGTCGAGGCCTTTGCGCTCAACGCGCTCTACCTCGCGGCGGCGGTCATCGCGTTCCTGGCATTGCTCAACAGTTCGCGCCGGTCGGGCTCGTTGTTGCAGACCGGCGAATAGGAACGCACGGATGCCGTGTTCCCGCCGCTTGATCATGGCAGCTTTGCTGCGGCGCAGAAACCATGAACTCCCGCGGACGACTATCTCACCGGGTAAACCGGGTAATACCAAGCAAGATGGGTTATGTTGACTATATGACAAAACCACGACAGGATGCTGCAGCGCAGCAAAAGGCGTCAGAGGCCGGGGAAATGGCGATTGGTGAGTTCGGCGGCGCGCCAGCCGCGTTGGCCACCAGCGGCCCGATGTATGCAGGCCCGGCATACTGGTTTTACGAAATGAGTCAGGCGGCGCTCAATCCTTCGCGTGCCTTCGCCGACGCCGTACGCCTGTTCTATCGCAACCCCGCCAATCCGCTGTCCCACACCGCCTTCGGCAAGTCCATGGCCGCAGGCCTGGAATTGTTCGAGCGCTCGACTCGGCGCTACGGCAAGCCGGAGTGGAACATAAAGTCCACCGTGGTTGGCGGCGAGCACGTGCCGGTGCACATCGCGTCCGTATGGGAGCGACCATTCTGTCGGCTGCTGCATTTCGAGCGCGCGTTCGAGCACGCGCCGCGCCGTCCGCAGCCGCGCCTGCTCATCGTCGCGCCGATGTCGGGGCACTATCCGACCCTGCTGCGCGGCACGGTCGAAGGCTTTTTGCCCAACCATGATGTCTACATCACGGAGTGGGTCGATGCGCGCATGGTGCCGGTGTCCGAGGGCGGCTTCGATCTCGACGATTACATCGACTACCTGATCTCGATGGTGCACGTGTTGGGCGGCGACGTGCACGTGCTGGCGGTTTGCCAGCCTTCAGTGCCGGTCCTTGCTGCGGTCGCGCGAATGGAGGCCGACAACGACCCCTACGTTCCCCATTCCATGGTGCTCATGGGCGGCCCGATCGATACGCGCGAGAATCCGACGCAGGTGAACAAGCTCGCGGAGACGCGCGGCATCGATTGGTTCCGCCGCAACGTCATCACCAAGGTGCCGTTTCCCAATCCGGGTTTCATGCGCGACGTCTATCCGGGCTTCCTCCAGCTTCACGGTTTCGTCAGCATGAATCTCGACCGGCACATCGAGGCTCACCGCAAGCTGTTCCACCACCTCGTCCAAAGCGATGGCGATTCCGCGCAGAAACATCGCGAATTCTACGACGAATATCTCGCCGTCATGGATCTCCCGGCCGAGTACTATCTGCAAACGGTCGATACCGTTTTTGTGCGGCACGCTTTGCCCAAGGGCGAGATGACCCATCGCGGTGTTCGCATCGATCCCGCGCAGATCCGCCGCGTCGCCTTGCTCACGGTGGAGGCGAGAACGACGACATTTCCGGCGTGGGTCAGACCGAGGCGGCGCATAAGCTCTGCGTCAACATCCCGCCGGAGCGCAAGGCACATTGGCTGCAGCCGGCCGTCGGTCATTACGGCGTGTTCAATGGCTCGCGGTTTCGTTCCGAGATCGTGCCCCGCATTTCCGACTTCGTGCTGTCGAACAATTCCAGCGTCCGCAGCGCCGGCCGGCGCCCGACCAGGAGCAAGCTTGCGCTGGAGGCGAGCAAAGACCCGCCGCATGCGGCCTCCGGCGCCGCTGCGCTGAAAGTGGCGGGCAAAGTAGCGGCCGCGCCGGCTCACAACCTTTGGCCCCCGCTCCGCATGGTGATTTGCAGCAATCCGCGTCGTCGCGGGCTCTTTTCGCGATCCGTCACTGCCGGTTTTGGCGCTGCTCTCGTTAACCTGTTGCTTTTGCTGCACATTTAGTGGTCGTGCGGACGGCGCAAAGCGGTGGCCCGTCGAGGATCGCCCGGTTCCACCGCCACAAACCTATGAAAATGGATTCAAAACTTAGTGCCCCCAAGGTATTGTGGGTGCCTCTAAGAATATGCCCCTCCATTGGGGGAAGAGGTTTATTTTTGGGGTCATGCTGCGCCGGATCATCGCTATGGCAGTATTCCGCCCGGGGTTGTTCCAGGGGTGGATTTGCGTCGATGTCGCTTCGTGCGTTGTTGTATCGCCGGCCGAGCGAGCCCTCGGCCGTGCAGGTCGTTTTTGACAAAGCGATCTATCTGGTGCGCCTGCGCCGTCATCGCCAAGCACGCCGCTACACGCTGCGCATCGACGCGCCCTCGCGCGAGGTCGTTCTCACCATGCCGCCCCGCGGCAGCGTGGGAAGCAAAGGAATTCGCGCAGAAGCATGGCGGCTGGATCGCGGCGCGGCTCAAGCGTCTGCCGGAGGCCGCGCCGTTCGCGCATGGGGTGGAGGTGCCGCTGCGCGGCGAGCCGCATCGCATCGTGCATCGCCGCGGCGAACGCGGCACGGTGTGGACCGAGACCGACGGCAGCGGCCGGCGCCTTCTTTGCGTCGCGGGCGAGTCGCCGCACGTCGACCGCCGCATCAGTGATTTCCTCAAGCGCGAGGCGCAACGGGATCTGGATGCGGCAAGCCGCGGCTACGCGGCCCAGCTCGGCATTCTCATCAAGCGGATTTGCGTCCGCGACCAATCCAGCCGCTGGGGCTCATGCTCGAACACCGGCGTCCTGTCATTCTCGTGGCGGCTCATTCTCGCGCCGCCGTTCGTGCTCGATTATCTCGCCGCGCACGAGGTATCCCATCTCGTCGAGCTCAACCATTCGCCGCGGTTCTGGCGGCTGGTGAAGCGCCTCTACCCGCAGGTCGAGCGGGCCAAGGTGTGGCTCGACGCGAACGGCACCGATCTGCATCGCTATGGGCTGCCCCATCGGCGCAGCAGCAAAGACATCTGAACCAGCGTTCTGATCTCACCCTTCGGCGCCGGCGCGCACGTGCCCGGCGCGACCGCAAATCACCGGTCAGTTAGCGAAGCCGCGGGTCGCGCCTGCAGTCGGCGCACAGCCAACAAGGCGTGCGCGGTCACGCGCGCGACACAGGGCCATCATTCCGCATCGGGCGTATGAATTTCCATCGCCGCAGCCTAATAGATCGCGATGCTGCGTCCCGACACTCTGGCGTTGACCGCGTTGCTGGCGCTGCTGACCGCGGTCGGTCCGATGTCGGTCGACCTCTATCTGCCCTCGCTGCCCGAGCTCGGCCGGGTGTTCGGCGCCTCGGTGCCGCAGGTGCAGCTGACCTTGTCGGGCTACCTGCTCTGCTTCGCCATCGGTCAGATCGTGTTTGGACCGATCTCCGATCATGTCGGCCGCAAGCCGGTGCTGCTCGCCGCGCTGTCATTCTACGTCGCGATCTGCTTGAGCTGCATGTTCGCGACCTCGATCGAAATGCTGATCGCCTTGCGCTGCCTGCAGGCCCTGGGCGTCGCCGGCGCGCCGGTGCTGGCGCGCGCCATCGTCCGCGATCTCTATCACGGGGTACGGGCCGGCCGCGAGCTCGCCCGCATGGGCTCGATCACGGCGCTCGCGCCGGTCGTGGCGCCTTCGCTCGGCGGCATCCTGCAGTCGACATTCGGCTGGCGCGCGAGTTTCCTCGGCATGGCCGCGCTTGGCCTCTGCGCGATCCTGCTGGTGATACGGCTATTGCCCGAAACCATGAAGCAGCGGCCGCAGGAGCCGATGTCGCTCTCGTCGATCGTCAGGGGCTACGGCATTTTCTCCGCCGTCGCACCTTCCGCATCTATCTGGCGATCGTGGCCACCTCGTACGGCGGCCTGTTCGCCTGGATATCGGGCTCGTCGTTCGTGCTGCAGGATCTGTACGGCTTGTCGCCGCTTCTCTTCGGCCTGGTCTTTGCGGCGGCCACCCTGGGATATGGTCTGGGTACGCTGTTGGCGGCGAGACTGGTCGGCCGCATCGGCATCGATCGCACCATCGTATGCGGCGGAATTGCCCTCGCCGCCGGCGGGCTGGCGATGGCGGCCGCCATTGCGATCGGCGCGACCTCGCCCGCTGCCCTGGCCCTGCCGATGGCGCTTTATCTCTGCGGTCTCGGTCTGGCCATGCCGCAATCGATGGCGGGCGCGCTCACGCCGTTTCCCGAACGCGCGGGTGCCGCCTCATCGCTGCTTGGCTTCTTGCAGCAGGCGACCGCGTCCGCGATCGGCATCATGGTGGGGCAGATGCTCGGCGCGAGCGCGCTCCCGCTTGCCGCGATCATCGCCGCCATGGGCGTTCTCGCGCTTGCGCTCGCGCTTTTCAAATACTCGCTGGGTCCCATTCATTAATCCGCGATCTCGCGGCGCCGCTCCCGCACGGCCGGCGCCACCATGACGATGAGGATCAGCACGGTCGCGACGATGAAGGCGACGCTGATCGGCCGCGTGAAGAACACCGAAGGGTCGCCGCCCGACATCAACATGGAGCGGCGCAGATTCTCCTCCATCATCGGCCCCAGCACGTATCCCAGCAGCATCGGCGCCGGCGGAAATCCGAGCTTCATGCAAATGAAACCGAAAATGCCGAACAGCGCGGTGAGGTAGATCTCGAATGACGAGGTGTTCACGCTGTAGATGCCGATGGCGGAGAACGCCATGATGGCGGGAAACAGCAGCCGGTAGGGCACGCGCAGGAGCTTCACCCACAGCCCGATCATCGGCAGATTGAGCACCACCAGCATCAGGTTGCCGATCCACATGCTGGCGATCAGCCCCCAGAACAGATCCGGCCGCAGCGTCATCACCTCCGGGCCGGGTTGGATGCCCTGGATGGTGAGGGCGCCGAGCATCAGCGCCATCACGCCGCTGGCAGGCAGCCCCAGCGTGAGCATCGGAATAAATTTGCACTGCGCGTCGGCATTGTTGGCGGCTTCGGGTCCGGCCACTCCCTCGATCGCGCCCGCGCCCGAAGCGGGAAGGATCGGAGGCGAGCTTCTTCTCCACCATGTAGGACGCAAACGAGGCGATCGCCGGCCCGGTGCCGGGCAGCACGCCGAAGAACGATCCGATCCCGGTGCCGCGCAGGATCGGACCGATCGAGCGCTTCAGATCGTCCTTCGACGGGAACAGGTTCGTCACCTTGTCGGTGACCACCCGCCTTTCGTCCTTGTCACCGAGATTGGCGATGATCTCGCCGATCGCGAACACGCCGACCGCCACCACGATGAAGCCGATGCCGTCGGAGAGCTCGGTGACGCCGAAGCTGAACCGCTGGACGCCGGTATTGACGTCGCTGCCGACGATGCCGAGCAGAAGGCCGATCACGACCATGGCCAGCGATTTGAGCATGTCGCCCTGGGCCAGCACCGCCGCGGCCACGAGCGCCATCAGCATCAGCGAGAAATATTCCGGCGAGCCGAATTTGAGCGCGATCTCGGCGAGCGGCGGGCCGAACAGCGCGATCAGCAGCGTGCCCACCGTGCCGGCGAAGAACGAGCCGAGCGCCGCGATCGCCAACGCCGGTCCGGCGCGCCCCTGCCTCGCCATCTGGTAGCCGTCGATGCAGGTGACCACCGCCGAGGTTTCGCCGGGCAGGTTCACCAGAATGGCCGTGGTCGAGCCGCCGTATTGGGCGCCGTAGTAGATGCCGGCCAGCATGATGAGCGCACCGACGGGCGGAACGCCGTAGGTGATCGGCATGAGAATGGCGATCGTGCCGAGCGGTCCGATTCCGGGCAGTACGCCAATGAGCGTGCCCACCGTCACCCCGATGAGGCAGTAGAGCAGGTTCTGCCAGCGAAAGCGCGACGCTGAACCCGAAGATCAGATTGTCGAAGAGCTCCATGACGGCGTCAGTCGAGGCCGATGATCAGCGGATAGGGCAGGCCGAGCGCCCACACGAACACTGCGACCGACAGCGCGGTCAGCCCAATGGAAAACAGCAGCACCTCGACGAACCGGAATTCGGTGCTGGCGGTCGCCGATCCGAAAATCAGCACCAGCATCGCCGGCACGAAGCCGGCATATTCCATGAGCACGCCGAACAGAACCAAGGAGAGCGGCAGGATGATGAGGGCCCGCAACGGCCAGGAGCCGGCAATGCTCTCACCGCTGCGCAGGCCGACGGCGAGAATCGTGAGGCCGAACACGACCAACAGCCCGCCGAGAATGACCGGGAAGAATCCCGGTCCCATGCGCAACGCAGTGCCGAATGGATAGTTGCGCGCAACCAGGACCGCGGCCGCGCCGATGGCGATCAGCATCAGCCCGGCCCATACTTCCTTGTTGTTGGAGAGCGCAAGTTTCATGAGGAGCTCAGTGAGCGGACCACGCTATCGCTTGTCATCGCCCGGATTGGTCGGGCAATCCGGTAACCGCGGCGCGTCCGGATTGGCGACAATCGTGCCTCGCCGCTGCGGTGGTGTTTACTGATGCCCCGCCTGCGCGGGCATGACGGCTTCCGTCGTGTCAGGCCGCTTGCATCACTCCGCCTTGATGCCACCCTCTTTGACCACCCGCTCCCATTTGTTCATTTCCTTCTCGATGAAGACTGCGAATTCGGCCGAGCTCATCTGCACGACCTGCGCGCCCTCGCTCGCGAAATGCTTCTTCACCTCGTCGGACTCCTGCACCGCGGTGATTTCCTTGTGCAGCTTCTCGACGATCGCGGCCGGCGTCCCGGCGGGCGCGACGACGCCCCACCAGTTGACCGCCTCATAGCCCGGCACGCCCGCCTCCGCGATCGCGGGGACGTCGGGCAGAACCGGGTTGCGGGTCAAGCCGCCGGTGCCGAGCGCGCGCAGCTTGCCGGACCGGATATGCGGCGTGGTCTGCACCAGCGAACTGAACATCACCTTGGTGTGGCCTCCGATCACGTCGATCATGGCCGGGCCGCCGCCCTTGAACGGCACATGCAGGAGGTTGACGCCGGCGGTCAGCTTGAACAGCTCGCCGCCGAGATGCTGGAAGCTGCCGATGCCGGCCGAGGCGTATTGCAGTTGGCCGGGCTTCTCCTTGGCGGCCGCGAGCAGGTCCTTCACCGAATGCACCGGCAAGTCCGGGTTGACCACCAGGACGTTCGGGCCGGACGCGAGAATGGCGACCGGCGTGAATGACTTGATCGGGTCGTAGGGCAACTTGTAGAGCCACGGATTGACCGCGTGCGCGAGCGAGATGATGAGGAGGGTATAGCCGTCGCGTGGGGCGTTCGCGGCCACCTCCGATCCGACAACGCCGCCGGCGCCCGCCCCGCGGTTGTCCACCACCACCTGCTTGCCCAGCCGTTCGCTCAGATGAGTGGCGATCAGCCGCCCGACCACGTCGTTGCTGCCGCCGGGTGGGAACGGAATGATGAGCCGCACCGGCTTGTTGGGATAGTCTTGAGCAGCGACCGCCGTCGTGAGCGCCAGCAGCAAGCCGGCAGCCTTGAGCAGCGTTCCATGCAGTGTCGGCATTCGCAATTCCTCCCGGGAACTCGTTCTCATGCGACCGCCCGCCTTGAACGCGGTCATCGATTTACGCCGCCTGTCGAAGCAGCCCTCGTCCTCGCCGGCCAAGATACACGGTCCGGACCAGCTCTTGCATCATCGGCATATCATGTTCCGGCGCGACCATGGGCTGCGCCGGCTGCGCCAGAATGTCCGCCTCCGGCAGGGAACCGGCGCGCGCGCCGTCGCGGCCTGCCTGCCTGCGCCCATCATCGAGTTTGATCTCCTGCACCTGCTTTGCCCGTGCGGTGCAGGCGCTCATGAGGAACGCCAGGTCAGTGCCGGTCGAGACATAGCGCGCGCCCATCCTGACGAATTCGGCGACCAGGTCGGGTCGCGTCGATAGCCCGCCTACGCCGCAATGCTTGCCGTGCTTGCGGCAGGCCGCGATGGTGGCGGCATAGGCCTCGCGCACCCGCGGATGATCGTATTGTCCGGGATGCCCCAATCCGCCAGCAGATCGTTGAGGCCGACCAGCACCATGTCGACGCCGTCGACCCCCACGATCTCCTCGGTCTTGTCGAGCGCGGCGGCGCTTTCGAACTGCACGATCACCATCGTGGCCTGGTTGAGCGCGGCGTAGGCCTCCGGGGCCGGGAAGGAGCGGAACTGCAGATGCGGAAGGCCGCTGGCGTTCGACCGCTCGCCGAGCGGCGAGAATTTGGCCGCCCTCACGACCGCCCCGGCCTCTTCGGCCGAGCGGACATGAGGCGCGATGATCCCGAGCGCGCCGCCTTCGAGCACGCGGGCGATATAGTCCGGCGTGTTGGCGGGAACGCGCACGAACGGCGCGATCCCGGCTTCGACCGCGGCCATGCAGATTTGTCCGCAGGTCTCGAGCGAGAAGCTCGAATGCTCGAGGTCCACGTAGAGCAGATCGAAACCGGCGGTGCGTGCGATGCGCGCAATCTCGATGGTGCGGATGAGCCGCACCGTCATCGATGCCACCACCTCGTCCCGCTCGAGCTTCTCTTTGACGTTGTTGCGCAGGATGTCGCTTATCAGCACCGCGGGCCCTCCCTGTTGCCCATCGCTCTCGCCTGCCGCCTGCGTCGCCCTTCTGCCGCCTTTCCCGCTTGCCATCCCTTGGCCTTGTCCGGGCAGCGGGGCTATGCTGTCTAGTGTCCCGTTTCCGACGTTCGTATCACTCTCGCAGCACCCGCTCGTACGAACGTCGGGATCAAAGGGGACACTAGCAGTCATGATCCTAGTGTGGCTTTGCGAGCTGACGTTCCTGTGAAGTGACTCGCGGCCAATACTGATAGGAACGTCAAATGCGCCACACTAGCGTGACGCAGGCGAACCCGTTCCGGGCAACCACGGAAACTATCCATGAATTATGCGACCGACTTCAAGTCGATCCGCGGTCAGGTTTCGGCCGAGGAATGGCAGGCGCGGGTCGACCTCGCCGCCTGCTATCGCCTCGTGGACAAATACGGGATGACCGACCTGATCTACAACCACATCACGGCGCGCATCCCCGGGCACGCGCCGACCATCTGCTCATCAATCTCTACGGCATGCTCTACAAGGAGATCACGGCGTCGAGCCTGGTGAAGATCGACGTCGAGGGCGAGATCATCTGGAAGCCCGATACCGACTACGGCATCAACAAATCGGGCTACGTGATCCACGGCGCGATCCACAAGGCGCGGCCGGACGTCGCCTGCGTGCTCCATACCCATACCCGCGCCGGCATTGCGGTGTCGGCGATGACATGCGGGCTGCTGCCGCTGTCGCAGACCTCGATCCGGTTCGTCGGCCATATCGGCTACCACGACTACGAAGGCCCCGCCGTCGACCTCGACGAGCGCGAGCGCATCGTCGACGATCTCGGACCGCACGACGCGCTGATCATGCGCAACCATGGCCTGCTCACCTGCGGCGCGACCATCCAGCAGGCGTTCAACACCATGTATCAGCTCGAACTGTCCTGCCGCTCGCAGGTCGACGCCATGGCGGCGCGCACCGAGCTCACCATGCCGGGCGAGAACGTGCTCGCCCACACCGCGCATCTCTATCAACCCGGGACGCGGCGTCCCTACGGCGTGCTGGAATGGCCGGCGATGCTGCGGCTGCTCGACGCCGAGGACCGCAACTCCGGCTATCCGCCGTACTGGAACTGAGCGATCGCGCCGCCGCTGGCGGCCTCGATCCGGGCACAGCGGTCTCATCCTCATCATGTCCGTTCTCGCTCAGTCCGACGGCCCTGACATTTCCGTATCCGACGCCGCCCGAGCCGGGATCGGTGATCGAGATCGCGCCCGGCATCCTGTGGCTGCGGCTCGCGCTCCCGTACCGGCTCGATCACGTCAACGTCTACCTGATCGAGGACGGCGCCGGCTGGGCGGTGCTCGACACCGGCCTCGATGACGCCGACGACGCGCGCCGCCTGGGAGACGCTGCTCGACGGGACGCTGCGTGGGCGGTCGCTCACGCGCGTGCTGGTCACGCATTATCACCCCGACCACATCGGTCTCGCCGGCTGGCTGTGCGAGCGCTTCGGCACTGCCGCTGCTGATGAGCCAGACCGAATACCTCGTCAGCCTCAGCATCCATCTCGAGCCGGGCGCGCTCAATGCCGAGCCCTACCGCAGCTTCTATCGCTCGCATGGCCTCGACAGCGAGACCACCGAGCGGCTGCTCACCAGCGGCCACCGCTACCTGCGCATGATCTCCGGCCTGCCGCGCACGTTTCGCCGCCTCATCGCCGGCGAATTGCTGCGCATCGGCGGACGCACGTTCGAGGTCCTGTCGGGTGGCGGCCACGCCCCGGAGCAGGTCATGCTGTTCTGCCCGGCGGAAAACCTGCTGCTGTGCGCCGACCAGGTGCTCGCCAGGATTTCCCCCAATATCAGCGTGCAGGCCATGGACCCCGAAGGCGACCCGCTCGGCATCTATCTGCGTTCGCTGGCGAGCCTGAAACGCGACCTGCCGGAAGACGTGCTGGCATTGCCGGGGCACAATCTGCCGTTTGTCGGCCTGGGTACCCGCATCGACGAGCTCTGTGCGCACCACGAGGCGCGCTGTGTCGCCGATCGAGACGCGCGTGCCGGCGCGCGCCGTGCACGGCGGCGGACCTGGTCCCGGTGGTGTTCCGGCGCGTCATCGACGATCCGCATCAGATGGGCTTCGCCTTCAGCGAGGGGCTCGCCCATGTCAATTACCTGCTGCGCGAGAATCGGCTGCGGCCGGTGGCGGGCAGTCGCGCCAGCGTCGAGTTCACGGCATGACGGTCCGGCTCTGTTGCTGCGGCGGCGGCAGCGGTCGTCGGGCTCGTGCTCGGCGCCGCGCCGGCGCTTGCCGCCTCATCGAATCCCTACGACGCATTCGACCAGACCGCCTTTCTCGCCTACCTCAACGCGCCCGCGTGCCGGCGCCGACCTGACGCGGCCGCCGCGCGCTGCGCATCTCGTTCGGCGGGCGCAGCTACGCCGTGGTGATGGATACCGGGTCCACCGGCATCGTGGTGTCGGCCGACAAGATCCCCAACATCGATCGGCTGCAGTCGCTGGGGCCGGGCCGGCTCACCTATTCCAGCTCCGGCCGCATCATGATCGGCCGCTGGGTGATGACGCCGGTCACCATCATGGGCCGCAACGGCACCAGCATCGCCGCCGCGCCGATTCCGGTGCTGGCGGTCGACCGGGTCGAGTGCATGGAGAGCGCCAGGCGCTGCACGCCGCGCGAAGACCCGCGCGGCATTTCGATGCTGGGCATCGGCTTTGCCCGCCGCGGCGATCATCAGGCGCAGAGCGGGCCGGCCAAGAATCCGTTCCTCCATGTCGCGACTGTCAACGGCGCCAAGGCGCAGCGCTTGCGCAGTGGCTATCTCGTCACCCGCAGCGGCGTGTTTGTCGGACTGACCGCGGCCAACACCCAGGGCGGCTTCGCCTACGTCAAGCTCGCGTCGCGCTGAGGACGACTGGGAGGCGACGCCGGTCTGCATCTCGGTCAACGCCGTCACCCCCGCCGCCTGCGGCAGCCTTGCTCATGGATACCGGCGTGGACCGCCATGTATCTGACCGTGCCCGCCACCCAGGCGCCGGACGCAATGATCACGAGCAATGGCCGTTCGCAGACCTTGATCGACGGCACCAAGCTCACGATCTCGGTTCCGACCGAAGCGTCGCCGCAGGCGCTCTACAGCTTCACGGTCGGAGAGCGCGGCAATCCGCTGGCGCCGTCCGCGCTCAATCTGGTCAGCCGCGTGCGGCCGCCGTTCGTGAATACCAGCGTGCATTTCCTCAACGGGTTCGACTACCTCTACGACGCCGACGGCGGTCTCGTCGGCTTTCCGCTGGAGCGGCCGTGCCGCGCCGGCGATCGGGAGGGTGACGCCGTCGCGCGAGATTGCGCAGTGAGTTCGTGTCCCGGGCGAGGCGAAGCGAGACCCGGGACCTAGGGGCGACATGTACATCGATTTTGCCGTGACGCCCCTGGGTCCGGGTCTTCGCTCGCTGACGCTCGCTCGCCCGGGACACGTAGAGGCGGGAAGCGCACCCGCGCGCGACATCGCGGCTCGGGCGTGAGCCGTTGTCGCGTATTCGTTTCACGATGTCAAACAGCGCAGTGTTCTTCGTTCCCGCGGCGCGTTGCTGCGTCCGGGTTTGTCCGTCTCTTCGCATGTGCCTTCACTTGTGCGTCCGCCGGCGAGCCCACGGGCTTTGGCGCCAGCGGCCGTCGCGACAGCAGCAATCCCGTCCCCCCGATGAGGGGTGGATGGAGCGCCGACAGGCGCACTCATTCTTTCGGTCGCGCCTGCGACGCGCGACCACCCGTCCCGGGGCGACCGGGACCCTCTCGGCGCTCCACCGTGGCGGTTTTCGGATGCGGACCCACGAAGCCGGCTCCCGGCAGTGGGACACCGGAGCCGCAGCGACTGCCCGCGCCACGCCATAAGGCCTGGCGGTCGGGGTCCGGACCTCCCGCGTTGCGGTTCGCGCCGCAGCGTGCGGACGCCACTCCTTGCTCCGTCTTGCAGGATCGTCTCTAGAAGACGCCCCTCCATGAGCGAGGATGGCAAATCGTATACTATAAACTCGTTACGTAGTCAATAGCGTAGTTGAAACGTAGTCAATAAATTTTCGAGCTCCCGACCATGACGCGAGGCGGGACGCTATATCCTCCCAGGCCCCTGGTACTGGTCGCAGGTCAAATTCCATGTCGTCATCCCAAGCCAAGACCGCGCCGTATGGCTCTTGGAAATCGCCGATCACGTCGGACCTTATCGTCGCACAATCGATTTCGTTGTCGGACGTGCGGCTCGACGGTGGAAACATCTACTGGCTGGAAGGGCGGGCCGCAGGAGCAGGGCCGGTCGGTGGTGGTGCGCGCCGCAGAGGGGCCCAGCGCCGACCGACATGATTCCAGCGCCATTCAACGCGCGCACGCGCGTGCACGAATACGGCGGCGGCTCGTGGACCGTGTGGGACGGCGCCGTCATCTTCTCCAACTTCGCCGACGGCCGTCTCTATCGTCTGGCGTGCCTGACGCATCCGTGCCGCAGCCGCTGACGCCGGAGCCGCCTGCGCGTGACCGGCAGTGGCGGTTCGCCGACGGGGTGATCGATCATCGCCGCAATCGCTGGATCGGCGTGCGCGAGGATCACACCGGCCGGGGGCGAGCCGGTCAACACCATCGTCGCCGTCGATCTCGGCGGCGGCGCCGCCAGGCACGTGCTCGCGAGCGGCCACGATTTCTATGCGTCGCCGCGGCTGTCGCCGGACGGCAACTGGCTCGCCTGGCTGGCGTGGGATCATCCCAACATGCCGTGGAACGGCACCATGCTCTACCTCGCGGCGGTCGGGGCTGATGGCGTGCCGGGCGATCCGCAACTGATCGCGGGCGGCGCGACCGAGATCGATCTTCCAGCCGGAATGGTCTCCCGACGGCGCGCGGCTCGCATTCGTGTCCGACCGCTCCGGCTGGTGGAATCTTTACGGGCTTCGAGCTGGCGACGCGAACCATCCGCGCGCTGGCGCCGATGGCGGCGGAGTTCGGCGCGCCGCAATGGGTGCTCGGCATGGCGACCTATGCGTTCTGCCGCACCCGATCGGATCGTGTGTACCTACACGCAGGGCGGGTCTCGGCCGTCTGGCCGTGCTGGATCTGCCGCGCGGCGCGTTGCGCGCGCTCGATACCCCGTTCACCGAATTCGGCTCGGTGCAGGGCGGACGGCGACCGCGTCGTGTTTCGCGCCGGCGCGCCCGACCACCCGGCCAGCATCGTGATGCTCGATCTCGGCTCCGGCCGAGCACACCGTGCTGAAGCAAGGCACCGACATTCTCGACCGCGTCGATCTCCACCTTGCCGACTACCTGACCAAGGCCGAGAGCGTGGAATTCCCGACCACCGACGGGGAGACCGCCTTCGGCCTGTTCTATCCGCCGCACAATCCCGACTATGCCGGCCCCGCCGGCGAGCGGCCGCCGCTGCTGGTCGAAGTGCCACGGCGGGCCGACCTCGGCGGCGTCGAGCACGCTCAACATGGGCATTCAATTCTGGACCAGCCGCGGCATCGCCGTGCTCGACGTGAACTACCGCGGCAGCACCGGCTTCGGCCGCGCCTATCGCGACCGCCTGCGCCTGGCCTGGGGCGCTCGCCGACGTCGACGACTGCGTTCATGGCGCGAGCTTCCTCGCCGAGCGCGGGCGGGTCGACGGCAAGCGCTGCGTCATCAGCGGCGGCAGCGCCGGCGGCTATACCACGCTCGCGGCGCTGACCTTCCGCGACTTCTTCCAGGGCGGGGCGAGCTATTACGGCGTGAGCGACGCCACCTGCGCTCGCGCGCGACACCCACAAGTTCGAGTCGCGCTATCTCGACTGGCTGATCGGGCCTTATCCGCAGGAGGAGGCGCGCTATCGCGAGCGCTCGCCGCTCTATCATGCCGATCGGCTGTCGAAGCCGGTGATCTTCTTCCAGGGCGACGAGGATGCCGTCGTGCCGCCGAACCAGACCGAGGCCATGGTCGAGGCGCTGCGGCGCAAAGGCAATCCGGTCGGCTATTTCCTGTTCGCGGGCGAGCAGCACGGCTTCCGCAAGTCCGCCAACATCCAGCGCTGCCTCGACGCCGAACTCGCCTTCTACGCCATCGAGGTGTTCCGCACCGGGCTCACGTTCTGATAAATATTGAGAAATTCGCCCGTTCGCCGCCTCGGCTAAGGACGGCAAGCTGCACACGATCCCGACCATGAAGCGCATGGTCGCGCTGGCCTAAGGTCGGCCTGAAGGAGGCGCGGCAGCTGGCGCGGAAGTTTGACCCGCAGGCCGCGAGGAAGGTGGAGGTGGGGACCTTCCAGCAAGTGGCGGAAGCCTGTGGTAGCGCATCGCCGCGACCACGGCCAAGCGAGCGCGAAGGGTGGCTTTGAAATCAGTAAGCGTCAGCTGCCCGCATTTGGCTCGGCGTCTTTCCTGTCCAGCGCTTGAATGCATGCGTGAACGAGCTGACCTCATGAAAGCCAAGCAGCCACGCAATCTTGGATACATGCAGATTGCGCTCCTTGAGGTAACGAACTGCCAGATCGCGCCGCAATTGCTGAATTATCTCAGTGAAGTTCAACCCCTCCTCCGACAAGCTTTCGCTCAAGCGTCCTCGGCTCATTCCCAGAGTGGGAGCAATATCTCCCACAAGCACTCTTCCATGTGGAAGCCGTGACGAGATCGCGTTCTCAACCTTCGAGCGCAACTGGCTCAGATCATCCCTCCTATGGGCCAGCCCCAATTCGCAATACTTCAAGAGCAGGTCATTGAGACGATTGTCAGAGTGAATAAGCGGTAGCTCACGTGTGTCGAACTCTAAGGAAAATTCGTCTGTGCCAGTACCGAACTGTACTTTCGTTCCGACAAAACGCGACATTTCGGAGGTGTTTCCCGATCGATGATGAGCGATTGTGAAGTGTTGCGGTACGAGATGCCGCCCCGTCAGTAAACGGCAAATTCGTATTACAGCAAACATGCAAAATTCTATTTGATGTCTGTCTGAGTGCCGTGGGACGCCAGAGTAACTCAGACTGATAGTGAGCCTGTTTGCCTCTCGATATCCGGAACACGACGGCCTCGTTGGTAATCTTGCTGTATCGAGCAAGCCGCTTCAGTGCCTCGCCCAAATTCTGGCGAGGAGGCCATGACGTAATACAGAGCAGCCGAGGTCGCGCGGATCGAAATCGCGAGCCAGCGTGAAGCCAATACAGTCGTCCTTTAGAGCAGTCGCGGCCTCGTCCAAAGCGTGACCTGGCTTCGCACACTCAGCCGCACTTCCGGGTCGGCAATCAGCTCTGGCGTCAGTCCAGCTCGTTTAAGAAGGGGCGCCACCGGCACGCCGGCACTTTTCAGGCGCGCCATAGCCGAGGCGCGAAAGGCCGCGCTTGCGCCGTAATGATTGCGGGCAAGTCCTGTCCCGGAGTTAGGGCTGCAGAGGTCCCATTGCTCATATTCGGCCTTCCCGGACGGGGCAAACGAACAAATGTCTAGCGGAGCGTAACAAGTTCTCGGACGGGGGCAAAGCGACTAACGATTGATCCGCGACGATAAAGGTCCGTTGCGGCCCCGTAAAGGCCGGCAAACTGGAAACCGTCATCACCAGCACTTGTCACTATCTCGACGACGAACGCGGGCCTACTGAGACCTGCTCCGCGAAGCCACGTTGCCGGGGTGGCTTCGATAAATCATGCGAGGTGGCGCCGATATCCGACTACGGCGTCCGCAGCGGCACGCCGGTCGTCGCGTATAACATCTACCTGGTGCCGCGCCTTGAGCCTAGCGACGCGCCTAATGGGCACACAAAGTATCACGCCCAGCCGTTCGCGACCGCAGACGATGCGGTGGCCGAGGCCACGCGCGGTCGGTCGGATCGCTGGGAGTCATCTTGGTCGAGGACGAACGCATCGCGCCGAACGCGACGATCAAGGAGACCGGCGTCAACCGAGCACCACATAAGCGCTGAAACCGGCAATGAGGAGCACCAACACCGCCGACAGGATCAGCTCGGTGCGCACGCTGTCGGCGGAATGTGCCTGGGGATCGTCGAGCAATCTCCCGGTGCGGACGAAGCGCACGGTTGCCACGACGATGAGCGCCAGTCCGCCGAAGATGAGAGCGTGGCTGTCGTAGCGTCCGAACGGTCCCTGCAGCCGTTCGAGCAACCGCTGCGCTCGCTTCGGTCGACGTGGAACTCGCGACCGTCAGCACGAAAAGATTGAACTTCTCGATGACGAAGCCAAAGGCAATGACGGCAATGCCGGTTCGGACCCAGGCGAGGAACGTGCGCTCATTGGCTGCGTGATCGCTATAGCCCGGAATCATGACGCTCTCAATATCGATAGGGTGTGACCTCGAGCAGAGGAAACGCGCTGAGAACGTGCGGAATGTTCGCCGGCGCGGCGGCGTGCAGATACGAGCGGTTGAGATCGGCGAAGCTGGCGGCGCCGAGCAGGCCGAGGCAGCGCTGCACCTCGTCCTCGAGCAGCTCGAGCAGGCGCACGATCGCCGGCTCTGTCCGCCGGCACGCGAGCGCAAAGCACTGCATGCGGCCGATGCCGACCAGATCGGCGCCGGTCGCGATCGCCTTGACGATGTCGGTGCCGCGGCAGATCGAGCCGTCGACGATGATCTTGGCGCGGCCGGCGACCGCGTCGACGACCTCCGGCAGCACGTCGATGCGAGCCGCGGCCGTGATCGAGCTGCCGGCCGCCGTGGTTCGACACGTAGATCCAATCGACCCCGTGCTCGACCGCGATCGCGGCGTCCTCGGCGGTGGCGATGCCCTTGATCGCGAGCGGGATCTTGAACTTCGTCTTGATGCGCTCGACCGTGCGCCAGTCGAGGCTCGCCTGCGCGACGCGGTTCTGCACGCGCCGCCGGCCGGCGGTGACGAAGCGCTTGGCGATGTCGCGCTCGCGCCGGCTGTAATGCGCGGTGTCGACGGTGAGCGCGAAGGCGGCGTAGCCATGCTGCGATGGCGCGCTCGACGTGATCGTCGACCCAGGCCGCGTCGCCGCGCACATAGAGCTGGTAGAGGCGCAGCGCATTGGGCGCCGCCTTCGCCAGGTCCTCGAGCCCGGGCTCGCAGACCGAGCTGCAGCATGTGCGCGCACCCGAACTCCTCGACCGCGCGCACGACCGATCTCGCGCCGGCGGCATGAAAGCTCTCGAGCGAGCCGACCGGCGCGAGCACGACCGGCAGGCGGAGCTTGCGCCCGAACTGGCTGACCGACGCGTCGACCTTGCTGACGTCGCGCAGCACGCGCGGGCGAAACGCGATCGTGTCGAGCGCCATGCGGTTGCGCCGCAGCGTGGTCTCGGATTCCGCCCCGCCGACGATGTAATCCCAGTCGTTCTGGTTGAGGTTCTGCCGCGCCTTGGCGACGAATTCATGGAGGTTGTGCAGATCGCCGGGGCCGTCGCGGTGTCGTGGACCGAGGCTGGCTGGTCGGCGCGATTCTTGCATGATGAACCAATCGAGCTGGAGAAGGGGGAATTGCCGCCATGATGCTCATCCCGGCGATCCCTCGTCAACCAGCCGCGGACGGCGGGCGGGCCTATGCGCAGCGAAGCGGTAACGATCGGCGCGCTCCTGATCGCCGAGGGCGGGCGACAAGACGGGGATCTCCGCCTGCCCACCTTGCGGCACCCCGGACGCCGTCGAAAAACAGACCCCATTCCTTCTGTCACGCGGGCGAACCATGAGACAGGTCGCGGGACGTTCGACCTGTCCGCCGCTCGCGTCGGGTCCTGATCGCGCACAGGCCAAAACACGCCTCCCAGCGCCAGGATCGCGGCAGAAAGCGCAAAAAGCTCCAAGGCGTCCGTAGTTGCAAAATCGATATCAGCAGCTTGCGGACCACCGCGAGCAACGCAGCCCAATTTACCACCTGCTGCCCTATCTGCTGCGGTCAGCCAGAGGCCAAGGATGTCCGTACAATCGTCAATTTTGTGATGGCCGTCACAGCGCGGGTCGCGGAGCCGGGAACATGCTCAGGGCCATTCTCTACAGATAGGGGCTTCGAGATGGGCAACGAAGCTAGTCCTGGCCTAAGCATCGAGGATCGGAAGCAGATCGCCGGCGGACTGTTCTTCATCGATGATACATCGGTGCGGGAGCCCGCCTCGCGACCAGCTTCAGAACGTCGACAATCACATAATCGAATGGACTTCCTCGCGTCCGCCAACGCGCTGCGACTGGTGCGGCACTTCTCACATTCGCGGGCCAGAGCCGTTCTAGAGCGAGCCTGGGTCACGTCGCCTGCTCCGGCGCGGATGGAGGCGATCATGCCCAGCACTACGCGAATGATGATGGGAGCGACTTGGGAATAGCGATTGCTGGCGTCAGCGCGGCTCCCGGGCGCGCCGCGTCCCGGGTAGAGGGATCAAGATGGAGGGGAAATGCTCGGATTGTTATCCCTGGCCATCGTTGCTGCAATCGCGCTTGTCGGCTGCAGTGAAGCCTGAACAAAGGACCGTGCCCTGAGCGGCTATGTCGAGTCCGGCAATTGGCGTGTGGACGGCGGAACCTGTGTAAGAGTGAGTTCACACGCCGAAATGAAGCCGACAAGGGGCAGCTGCCGGAGCTGAGAAACCGCCAGGGGCCTCCGGCGCTCCCCGGAAGAGCAGGGGGCCGGGATCCTGGGAAACGGCCGATGTAACAGGTCAATGGCACTGACCGGATCCGCACTCCTTGTGATGGCCATCACATGCCTTAGGGACGCGTTGCTCTTAATCTCGGTACCATCGCATTCGTGGATGGAGGCGATCATGCCAAGCAGCATCACGCAATTGGTCATTGGAATCGCGGTTGCCATCGGAATCGCAGTTGTCAGCGTTGGCGCGATCGGCAGCGCCGTTGCGCAGTCCCCGATCGAAAGCACAGCTCACCGCACAGGAAGCCCTCACCAACAGACCTGAACCCCCGCTTTCGGAAACTGACTTCCGGCTCAGTGATCGTCAGAGCTCAGGGGCTATTTTCTCGATGGATCGCGCGGGCGATTCAGATGACGGTCGCTTCCGCACCGTGAAGGGCCCGGCCCTCCGAGCGAATCAACCGAACGATTTAGTCTCAGGCAACCACCGCATCGGGCGCGATCCGCACCCATTCATTCGAGGAACGATCTCTGCACCACATTCGAGTTGCCCCGACGGATCGCGATCACGCGGGGCGCCCATCGGCGAGGGATCGTCAGCAGCTGCTGAAAGGGGTAAGCCTTGATCCCCGGGGCTTGAGGGCAACGAGACAGGAACAAAGCCGGCGCGTACGGCTGGGAGGGACAGTATATGAGGTTGAGCCGGGCCGAACTGGAGCTGATCGAGACAGTCCGCCATTGGGACGCGCAGAATTTCACGCTCACGATCCGTGTCGACAATGGACTGTGGAATGCAAGTCTCGCAGATCATGACCAACGACTTGGTTGCGACCGGGACAGGATCTGGATTTCAATCCCGCCTGAACGACATAATCGATCCGCGCCTGCGGTAGTCCTGATGGATACGCGCTCTCTGCCGCCGCTCAGTCTGTCCGATATCGAAGGGTCCGCCCGACGGGACCGAAATAGTGCCGCTCCCAGAGTGATGCCTCAAAGGCTGGTCGCGTGGGAAATGGGTTCCGCTTCCATTTCGTCGTTTGCAGATCCTCCGAAGAGCTGCCACGGGCGTGCGGGCGCTACGGATACGGCCTGAGAATGTACGCTCTTTGGATTTGACCTCGATGATCACAATCCCCGAATTGGCGTCGGAGGCATTGGGTTCTTTCCTTGCTTCAGACATGAAGCATCGATTTGGCTCTTCCCACGCGCGCTTGACCGAACTGGATTCCCTCGGTTGCCCGACTTGCGCTCGAGGGGATTGGCAACAGTGATGCTCTTTACCACAACGTCGAACACACGATGCTGGTGACGCTGGCTGGCCATGACATTATGAAAGGGCGGGCATTCCTCGCCCCTACGCTCCCAACTGATTACGCACACGTCATTGTCGCCTGTCTCACGCATGACATCGGATACGTGCCGAGGCATCCTCAAGGGCGATGGACCTGACGGATGCGTCATCGACGCGACCGGCGCCAAGGTCCGCTTGTCGCGCGGCTCCTCCGACGCCTCCCTTGCGCCTTATCATGTCGATCGCTCCAAGCTGTTCGTGCTGGATCGTATTGACACAATCGAGGAACTAGATGCCCGAGCGAATCGCTCGAGCCATCGAATGCACGCGGTTTCCCGCTTTCACTCCCACAAACGAAGAGGAGCCGGATGAAGAGGGCAGCTGGTGCGAGCCGCCGATCTCATCGGCCAACTCGGCGATCCACACTACTTACGAAAGGCCAATGCGCTGTACTATGAGTTCGAAGAAGCCGGCATGAACAAACAGCTTGGCTATTCCACGCCCGCGGATCTGATCGATTTATATCCGCAGTTTTATTGGAAGCGCGTCTCTCCATTCGTCCAGACCGCCATTCGCTACCTCAACGTCACTGCCAGAGGCCGGCAGTGGGTTGCAAACCTATATAGCAACATTTTTCGAGCGGAACGGGACCTCAGCCTGCCGGGTCCTCAGCAATAAGTCCTGATTGACGGCCTGGTCTGGGGCATCCTCGAAAAGAGCAAATCTCCTCCGCACTGTCCGGATTGGGGCGATACCTGTTGAAGACGTCGGCGGCATGCCATCGGCGCGCATCGATCGAATCGTGGGCGCCGACTTCTTGATCTGATCTTGCGCGCCCGATGCTCGTGTTGAATCAAGGTTGCCTCGAAACTCCCCTCAAAATCGTTTTTTCAACGGCATTGGTCAAAACAAGGCTCAGAGCGAGCAAATGTTTCCGGCTTCACTTCCCAAGAAAAGCCCCGCGAAAGCGGGGCAAGTTCTAGGTTCGGCGTATGTCAGGACAGCTTGGGACCGGGGGAGATCGGGGAGCTGTCCAGCCCGCCTTTGACCCTAGCCGTGTTCCGGCTGGCCGAAATTCACTCCAAAGAGCCGAGCCTTCACAGGTCAGTGCGACGGTCACCTCAATCGGTCGCGCGACCCGTCAAGGAAATAGCCTCTGAGCTGCTGGTGATCAGTGAGCCGGAAGTCAGCTTGCGAAAGCGGAGATCGATCTCGTGAGAGCTTTCTGCGAGCTGAACTCGGTCGCCTCGACCGGCGGCTGCGCAACGGCGCAGCCGATCGCGCTGACAGCGATCACCGACATTCCAACCGCAACCGCCGTCCTGATGACCAACCGCGCTAATGCTGCTGTTTCGCATGATCGCCTCCATCCATGAATGCGATTGCAGCAGACTATCGGCGGCGCCGCCCCCCGATGTGATGGCCATCACAACGAGTGCGAATTCGGTCAGCTAGGCTGCCCATTTTTGTGCGATAAACCGGTGGCATTTGCCCCAAGGAGCCTCACGGCACAACACTGGGCAAGCGATTGGGACGGCGAAGGGCCCCAGACCGCGACCAGCGGGACCCTGCGTCCCGGAGGACGGCGGCTACTTTGTCTCTGCCGTGAATACACCGTCCCACTCGGGGGTCGGCGACCTCTGTTCGAGCCGCCGAATTCGATCCGCATAGGCATCAATCAAGCCGACAAGACCGAGCCGCTCGCACTCGCAACGGCAGAGGTCAATCATTTTCAAAGCGCCGGTCCAATCCTGCTTGCGGTAACAGACACGCAGCATGGCCCAATGGTCCTGCAGAGATCTAAACTCGGGGCTTGCAGCAACGTCGGCGCGGCCGACAATCGCATAAATGACTTCCGCTTCCGTCTTTCCCTTCACCCGAATGGAATCGATCTCGAACAAAGCGAACTGCTCGGCGACGGCCGCCGCGGTTCTCGACCCGATGAGGATCGGGCAAGCCGTAAGCCTTGGTTTGGTCCTCCAGCCGGGAGGCGAGATTCACGCTGTCGCCCATCACCGTATATTGAAACCGCAGATCCGAGCCCATATTGCCAACGGTGCAACGCCCGGTGTTGATGCCGATCCCGATTTTGATCGGCACGAAACGGGTGCCGGCTCGTGGATGCTTCCCGCTCCCGTTCCTGATTCAGCGCATCCACGCGCTCGAGCATGTCGAGCGCTGCATGACAGGCATCGCTCTCGTGCGCGGGGTCGTCGAGCGGCGCGTTCCAGAACGCCATGCGACCGCGTCGCCCATATATTTGTCGATGGTGCCGTTGCGCGCCATGATGGCATTGGTCAGGGGCGTCAAAAAACGGTTCATCAATGTCGTCAGCCCGTGCGGATTGTCTTTGTAGGTCTCGGCGATGGTCGTGAAGCCGCGGACGTCGCTGAACAGGACCGTAATGACACGTTCCTCACCGCCGAGGACAAGGCGTTGCGGCGAATTCGCGAGCTGCTCGACCAGAGTTGGCGACAAGTACTGGGCGAAAGCAGAACGAGATGCGTCGGCGGTCCAATTGTTCGCGAAAATATCCCATCAGGACCATGCTCAATGTACACCGACAAGGTGGCGATGAGAGGAAGGTCGCGTCGAACAGCATCTGGTACCGGCTGAAGAGAATCCACGACGCCGCGACGAATGCCGCCGCCGCGAGTGCTGCGCTCCGCGAACAGCATCAGAACGCTGGCCGCCGGGGCAAGCGGGGCGAGGACGCCGCCGCCGATCAGCGCGCCGATCATTTCAACGACAATTGCGTAACTCGGGGCGACAAGCAGGGAGTTCGTCAGCGCCGCTTCGAGCAGTTGCGCGTGCACCTCCACGCCCGGCATCGCCGAAAGGACCGGCGTGGTCTTCACGTCCAGCAAACCAATCGCCGACGTGCCCACCAACACGAGCTTGCCGGCAAATCTCTCCGGCGCGACATTTCCTTCGACTACATCCTTTGCCGAAACGAATCTGGCCTTGTCATGCGGACCGAAATAAACCCAAATGCGACCGTTCCGGTCGGTCGGCAATTCAAGGCCGGGCACGGCAACGCTTTGAATTCCCGATCTGTCCGTGCGGATCATGATGGTGCTCGATCCGGTGGCCACTCGCAGCAAATCCAGGGTGAGCGCCGGGACAATCTTGTCTTCAGCCTGCATCACAATCGGCACCCGGCGTACCATTCCGTCCCGTTCTGTGCGGATGCTGATGAGCCCGTGGCCGACAGCCGCCTGTTCCAGCTTGGGGAGATTTCGCAGGATATAAGGGAATGCAATAAGATAGGGGCTGGGATCGGGGCCGACGGTGGCAAAAGCCGTTTCGGGGGCTTCTCGAGTGAACGCGGATGGAACGCGTTGATTCCCGCCTGTCCAAGCACCACGTTTCCCGACCGATCGCCTGGGCGAAGACCTCGTCATTGCTCGGCAAATGGAGCAAGCGTCCGCGTGTATCGTCGTCCAGGTCGCGAAAATGCTTCACGGCTTCGTTGAGAGACGAGCGGTCTGGTTCCGGAAATATGACATCGAACGCGATCGCCGCGGCCTGCCATTCGTACAGGCGAGTGAGCAGGTCTGCGAGGATGGTCCGCGGCCAGGGCCATTGCCCAAATGCGCTCAGGCTGCTCTCGTCGATGTCGACGATCACGACCGGACGAACGGCGGAATCGCGCGGGCTGGTAGTCTGGAAGAAGTCGAAGCTTCTAAGCCTGAGCTCCTCCAGCGGACGAGGATCCCAGACCCGGATGGCTAGCAGGACCACCAGAAGAGATAGGCCAATACTGCGTCGGGAACTTAACGCATGGGCCGATCTCAGAAACATGTTTTTCATCGGAGGCGTCTCTGGCAGGCGTTGCGACGCCCTATTGTTCCTTCACCTAGCACCCCCGGTTTGACGCGGCCTAAAACGAGCATCGAATGAAAGGCAACTTCGTCGATCGATTCAAATGAACCAACATCCGCGAGTCTGACGTTAGCCTCTTTCCCGAAATGTCCGATGCAACTGGTCCTGAAGCGGTTTCAGCAAATAGGAGATCACCGTCCGTTCTCCTGTTTGAATGAAACACTCGACCGGCATGCCAGGAACGAGCTTAGCGTTCCCCAGCTGTGAGAGCTTATCGGGAGGGATTGAAATCCGAATGGTATAAAAACTTTGACCCGTACGCTGATCGGAGCTTACGTCGGCGGAGATTCTGCTGACTTGGCCCTTGATCTCAGGAGTAGTCGCAGCGTTGAAGGCGGGAAAGCGCAGCACCGTCTTCTGGTCGAGCTGCACCTGCTCGATATCCTGAGGGTTGACCCTGGCTTCGACCGCCAGGCTATCTGCCTCCGGGACGATCAGCATGATCGCTTCGCCCGCAGCAATAACGCCTCCGACAGTATGTACCGTGAGCTGGAACACGGCGCCGTCCTGTGGTGCGCGGATATCGACCCGCTGCAGCTGGTCTTCGGCCCGAAGCTTGCGCTCGACGAATTCGCCGACTTTGGCGTCGATCTCGCGCATCTCCTTCGCGACCTCACTGCTGAGGTCCTGGTCGATTTGAATGATCTTGAGCGCGATTTCGGCGATCTTTCCTCTGGCTTGCGCGACGGCAGCCTTCAGTTGGGCCTCTTCGCCATCGACGCCGGGTCGCCTCCCGCTCCAACAGCGTAAGGCGATTGATCTGAACGAGGTTCCTCTTGAACAGGTCGCGGACCCCTTCGAGTTCGCGATTGATCAATTCAATTTCTCGTTTCTTGGCCTGCTGCTGGGCGGTAAGACCGACAATCTCCTCCAGCAGCTGGCCAGACTGCTCACGCAGTTGAGCCTTCTGGCCTCAGCCTGGCGGACCGGCGCAGTTCGAACAGCTTGCGTTCGCCTTCCATGATCTGCGCGATCTCAAGCTCGCTCTCCCGGCTGGTAAGTTGACCCGGAAACTCGATCGCGTCCGAACTATCCCGTTCGCTTGCAGAGGCGCGCCTTGCGCGCCGCAAGCTCGGCCAGTCCTTTCGTGACGATGGCCAGTTCGCCCGCGTAATCGTCTGATCGAGGCGTACGACGAGATCGCCGGCCTTGACGCGATCGCCCTCGCGAACGCGCAGTTCGCCGACCACGCCGCCGGTGGGGTGCTGCACCTTCTTGACATTCAGAATCAACAACGATGGAGCCGGGCGCGATCAGCGCACCCGAGAGTTTGGCCGTTCCTACCCAGCCGCCCACGCCGACGGCAAGGACGGCAAAGACCATCAAGCCCGCGAGAACATGGCGCCGAATGGATTGTCGTGTTGCTGACTGCGGTTTCAAGTTTAAGCGCTCCCCGACTCAGGAACTACTCGCAACGGGGGTCGCGACGGCTCTCGCTCCAATACCTTTGCAAGCACGTGGTCTTTCGGACCCAAGGCGGCAATTGCCCCGTGTTTCATCGCCAGAAGCAGATCGACCCCAGCGATTGCGCTCGGGCGGTGCGCGATCACGACCACGATGCCGCCGCGGGCGCGGATGCCGAGGAATGGCTTGCGTCAATGCCGCGTCGCCTTCGGCATCCAAATTGGAATTCGGCTCATCCAACACCACCAAAAACGGATCGCGATAGAGCGCACGCGCGAGCGCGATCCGCTGTGCCTGTCCCGCCGACAGGACGGCCCCCGTTCGCCAATTTTCATCCCATAGCCATCCGGCAGCGAGACGATCATTTCGTGGACGCCGGCGGCCGCCGCCGCGGCCCGTACTGCCTCGGGCGCAGCATTCGGCTCGAACCGGCTGATGTTCTGCGCCACGGTACCGCTCAGCAGTTCCACGTCCTGCGGGAGATATCCGATATGGCGTCCCAGTGTATCCGGAGCCCATTGATCCAGCGAAGCTCCATCAAGGCAAATCTTCCCGTGTGTCGGTTGCCAATATCCAACCAACATGCGGGCGAGCGACGACTTGCCGGAGGCGCTCGGCCCGATCACGCCAAGGCCACTGCCGGGGTGCAGTGTCAGCGATGCGTCGCGTACGACCGGTTTTTGCGCACCCGGCGGCACAACGCTCGCGTTTTCGACGACCAGGCTTTTGTGCGGCGGCTGCAACGGCATCGGCTCGCTCTCCGGCGGCACGACCGCCAGCAACCTCTCGAGCCGATGCCAGCTCTGGCGCGCCGCAGTCCAGCCGCGCCAATGAGCGATCGCAATATCGACGGGCGCCAGCGCACGAGCGCTGAGGATTGAACCGGCGATGATGATTCCCGCCGAGGCTTCTTGATGGATGACGAGGTACGCCCCAACCCCGAGCACCGCTGATTGCAGCGTCAGCCGCAACACCTTCGAGATCGCGCCGAGGCCGCCCGCCGCGTCGCTCGCACGCCTGTTGCTCGCGAGGTAGGTCTGATTGAGGGTATTCCATCGCCCCGTGAGATGCGGGACCATGCCCATGGTCAGCAGGGCTTCGGAGTTGCGCTGGCTCCATTCAATCATGGCATTGCGCGACTGCGCCAGCTTGGCCGCCGTCTTGGTCGGGCTGAGTGTGAGCCGTTCGGTCAAGATTGTCAGGAGGATCAAAATGAACGCTCCAATCGTCGCGGTCATGCCGATCCAGAAATGGAAAGCGAAGCAGATCCCGAGATAGATGGGTATCCACGGCAAGTCGAACAGCGCGACTGGACCAAGCCCACCCAGAAACGAGCGGACGCTGTCGAGATCTCGCATTGCCCCGGCGCCGTCGTTGCGGAGTCCCACAAGTGGAGGGCAGCCGGACGATCGTCCGGTAAAGCTGTCCGCTCAGAGCTTCATCCAGGCTGATGCCGATACGAGTGAGGATGCGCCCTCGAATCAGATCGAGCAGCCCAAGCGCGGCGTAAAGGCCGATCGCGAGGATGGCGAGCCCGATCAGGGTCGGCACATTTCGGCTTGGCAGCACTCGATCGTAGACCTGAAGCATGAAAATCGCACCCGTGAGCATGAGAACGTTGCTCATGGCGCTGATCACGGCGGTAGCGATGAATGCGCCCCGACAGGATGCCAGTGCGACTGACAGCTCGGCCGCGGCGCTGTTGCGCGTCGGCTGAGACGGGTCGTTTGCGGACCTCATCGGCAGAACCTCGAGCAGCGGATGTGCCGCGCCTCGCTCAGCGCTGGCCCGTCCTTGGCCGCTGCATACGCCGATACCTTCGGGACGAATCCTAGCATGATCAGGAACTCCTTATGCATGAGTGATGAAATCACTCGACCGGTTATGCTGATCTGTGTTCGTCCAGGGGAGCTGGGAATTGTGATCCGGCGTCGTGCCGGGATCCAGAGCAGCTTGGGCAGCCTGAGTGAGGACGTCGTCAACGATTTGACCAAGCTCTGTCGTCGCCGCTGGAATGTCCACGGCCGCATGCGAGGTGGTTTGGCTCGCTAATTCAAGAGACTGCTGGCCTAAGCCTTTGTTGCCCGGGTTCGCATTCGCAAAATGGAACTGGTCATTCATTTCCCCAGAAAGCGCACCTTGGAAGCTCGAGGAGTCGTTATGCCCGACGACCGTCGCGCCGGCGACATCGGTCGTTGACAAGTCTTTCGCGGCGGCACCGCGAATTTGGGCCATATCGCTTCCCTTGGCGTCCTCGACTGCATTTGGCAGCGCGGCAGCGTTGAAATCGTTCCGCGTGGCCGATGGCGCTGTTGTCGGTGGTCGACGCTGGAATTTCCCCAGCCAGTTGCGCGTCGGCGTGGCTCGGTAATTCCGTGGACTGAGATGTGTCCAGGGTTCGTATTGGCAAAATGAAACTGATCACTCATGTCCCCGGCGGCCGCACCTTGCGAGCCCGATGAGTCGGTATGCGCGACCGCCGTGCCGGCGGTATCGATCGTCGACGAGTCCTTCGCGGCGGCACCGTGAGTGTGGGCCGCATCGTCTCCCTTGGCGTTCTCGACTGCCGTGACCGGCGGAATGTCCTTAGCCGTCTGCACCGAGGCTTGGCTCGGCGATTCACGGGACTGATGGCCCAAGCCATTGTTGCCCGGGTCTGCAGTCCGCCAACTGCGACTTATCGTTCCCATGCCCGGGGCTCGCCTCGAACGCCCGCGGCGTCGCTCTCCGCGACCGTTGTCGCGGGCAGCGTCGAACGGTCGAGGAGTCTTTCGCGGCGGCACCGTCAGTATGGGCCGCATGGCCCCCTTGGCGTCCTCGACTGCCGCGACCGGCGGAATGTCCCCGACCGCGTGCGCGGCGGCCTAGCTGGGCAATTCACTGGGACTGATGGCCCAAGCCATTGTTGCCCGGGTCTGCATTCCCCAACTGCGACTTGATCGTTCCCATGCCCGGGGGCTCGCCTCGCAAGCCCGGGGCGTCGCTCTCCGCGACCGTTGTCGCGGGTGTATCGAAGGTCGAGGAGGTCTTTCGCGGCGGCACCGTGAGTATGGGCCGCATGGTCTCCCTTGGCGTCCTCGCCTGCCGACACCGCCGGACTGTCCTTAGCCGCGTGCGAGGCAGGCCTGGTTCGGCAATTCATGGGACTGATGGCCCAAGCCATTGTTGCCCGGGTCTGCATTCCCCAACTGCGACTTATCGTTCCCATGCCCGGGGGCTCGCCTCGCAAGCCCGGGCGTCGCTCTCCGCGACCGTTGTCGCGGGCGTATCGAAGGTCGAGGAGTCTTTCGCGGCGGCACCGTGAGTATGGGCCGCATGGTCTCCCTTGGCGTCCTCGCCTGCCGACACCGCTGGACTGTCCTTAGCCGCGTGCGAGGCAGCCTGGTTCGGCAATTCATGGGACCGATGGCCCGCTCATTGCGCGCCCGGTCCGCATTCCCCGACTGCGGCTGTATCGTTCACATGCCCGGGGCTCGACCTCGCGCGCCGGAGCGTCGCGCGCATCCGCGATCGCTGGCGCCGCGGGTGTCGATCGTCGGCGAGTCGTTCCGCGGCGGCACCGTGAGTATGGGCCGCATGGTCACCCTTGGCGTCCTCGACTGGAACGTCCTTATCGCCTGCGCGAGGCTTGGCTCTCGGCACCACGGACTGATGGCCCAAGCCACTGTTGCCCGGGTCCGCATTCCTCGACTGCGCCTTATCGTTCACATGCCTGGGGGCTCGCCCGCGCGCCCGGAAGGCCGCTCTCCGCGATCGTCGTCGCGGGAGTGTCGATCGTCGGCGAGTGTTCCGCGGCGGCACCGTGACTATGGTCCGCACGGCTTTCGTCCGCGTGCAAGGCGGCTTGGGTCGGCGATTCAAGAGACTGAAGTGTGCCCGGGGTCGCATTCTCAAAATGCGGCTGATCGTTCAAATGCCCGGAGGTTGCGCCTCGGAGGCTCGAGGAAACGCTATCCGAGATCGTTGTCCCGACGGTATCGATGGTCGACGAGTGTCCCGCTATAGCGTCGTGAATGCGGGCTGCATCGCCTCCGTTGGAATTGCCATCCGACCCGGTCTCCGAACTGGTCGTGTGCGAACTCATGGACACGGAAGCCTTAGCCGCGGTCTGGCCCTCCGCCGAATGCGTGGTCGCAACGTTCAGCCGCGGTGGTATGGTCCTTGCCCGACCCATGCTGCCCGTGATCCGTGAACTCCGAATAGGCCAGTGAGATGGCGTCGTGGGTGGCCGTGGGCTCGTCACCCTCGTTTTCAGTCAGCGCAAAGTCGGACGGCAGGCCGCTGATCGTCAAATCCGACATTCCGCCGTCTGGCGTGATCGCAACGTCGTAGCGCCGCGACGGCGCCCTCGTCTGCTGCCACCGGCGTTGCTTGGGTGTCCGCCGTGTCGGCCGCTTTTACCGTCCGCGTGTCCGCAACGGCGGCCACCGTCGCATCAGGACTTGCGGGCGGATCGGCGATCAGCGTGCCGGCATTGGCATCGCTCGCGAGCTTGAAATTCTCAGTCAAATACTCGAGCACGAGCATGACGGATGCGATCGCAATTTGTCCTTCCAGCCCGTTGACCGCACTGCGGTCTCTCGACGGCGCCGTCCGACCGAGTTCAGGCGCATTGCTGACCTCGACCGTGCGGTTATCGCTGGGATTTCCGGCAACCCTGTGCGAGATGGAAGTAAACTCCCTAGCAGTGCCAGGATTGACCATCAACGAGCCCGGTCCAGAGACGATACGGGCGGTGTGAGCCACAGCACCGCCCCGTTGACGGTCACATGTCGTCGTTTCGCCGCCGTCTGGATCTGAAACCGCGGTGCTGCGCGCGACCACTGTGCCATCGCACCGTGGCCGCGGAGACGTCTGTCTGACTGCCCGCCGTTTCGGTCGCAGTCAGCGTCGAGCTGTCTATGACCGGGATCACCGTGGCGTCAGGGGTCGTGGTCGATGTAGGTGGATCGACGATCGTCGTGCCGTTATTGCCGTCGCTCGCGAACGTAAAATTTGCAGTCGTTTTGTCGCCGTCTATAAAAATGAGATCAACTTCAGTAACGATGCCATTGCCATTGAAGATCCTGAAAATTTTGAGCGTACCGCCGGTGTTAGTCCCAGCATTGTCAACGTATGTGATGCTCGAAACGACGAAGTTCCCGAGGTCAATTTGATCACTGCCTGCAAAGTCCGAAATTTTCGCATGAAAGTTCGATGGATCACCTAGTACCAGCTTGGTGTTCGCACTCCTCCGGGATCAAGCTGAACAGGATCGTCTGCCCCGATCCAACCGGAGCCATTGATCCTCAGGGTGGTGTTGTTCGCGAGCTCAATCACCCCTGTTCCCGTGATGCTGCCCAATATAGTTGACGGATTATTGACCCGACTTGGATCGTTCCGTCATTCTCAATAAAGGGATCTGTCAAAGTGTCGCCTTTGAGAACTAGCACCGTCGCCGGGCGCGATTGTCAGCGGCACCGTGATCACTGTGTCGCCTCGGTGGCCGAATTGCCGGCCGCATCCGAGACGTCCGCCGTCACCGTGCAGCTGCCGTCGGCCAGCGCCAGCCCTTGCGCGGGCGTCACGCATCACTCGGACCAGGCGCCGCCTCGCAGCCAAGATCGTATAGCTATCGACGACGTTGCCGTTGCTGTCGACGATCTTGACCGTGACCGCCTGGCCGTCCGCCCCGACTCGGTACCGCTGATGGCAAAGCCGGCATTGGCCTCCGCTGTTGATGACGATGTCGTCCCCGGCAATGGTGTTGATCGCGATCGTCGGCGCGGTCGTGTCGACGGTGACGGAGAGGGCCGCCGATACCACGCTGGTGTTGCCGGCAATGTCGGTCTGCTGTCGACCGTCAGGCTATGGACGCCATCGAACAGCGGCGAACTGGTGATCGTCCAGTTGCCCGAGGCGTCCGCCACCGCCGTCCCCAGCACCGTCGTGCCATTGGTGTCGAAACAGCGTCACCGTCGCGCCCGCCTCGGCGCCGCTGCCGCTCACCGTCGGCGTGGTCGTCGTTGCTGATGTTGTCGGTGTTTGACGTGCCGCTGTCCAGACGCCGCCACCAGGTCCGGCGCGCCCGGCGCCGCCGCCACGGTGTCGATGCGTGACGCTAAGCCCGGCCGACGCCACGCTGGTGTTGCCCTCAATGTCGGTCTGGCTGTCGCCGTCAGGGCTATGGACGCCCCATCGCTCAGCGGCGAGCTGGTGATGCTGTCCAGCTGCCCGCGGCGTCCGCCACTGCCGTCCCCAGCACCGTCGTCCCATTGGTGTCGAACAGCGTCACCGTCGCGCCCGCCTCGGCGCCGCTGCCGGTGCACCGTCGGCGTGCTGTCATGTGGTGATGTTGTCGGTGCTCGTGCCGATCGGACCAAACGAGTCAGACGCCGCCACCAGGTCGGGCGCGCTCGGCGCCGCCGACGTCGTGTCGATCGTGGACCGCGGAAGCGCGGTCGAGGCCACGCTGGTGTTGCCGGCGAATCGTCGGTCTGCTTGACCGTCAGGCTGTGATCGCCATCGCTCAGCAGCCGAGCTGGTGATCGTCCAGTTGCCCAGGCGTCCGCCACCGCCGTCCCCAGCACCGTCGTGCCATTGGTCGAACAGCGTCACCGTCGCGCCCGCCTCGGCGCCGCTGCCGGTGCACCGTCGGTGTGGTGTCGCTGGTGACGTTGTCGGTGTTTGAGGTGCCGCTGTCAGACGCCGCAATCAGGTCCGGCGCGCTCGGCGCCGCCGCCACCGTGTCGACGGTGACGGAGAGGGCCGGCCGATACCACGCTGGTGTTGCCGGCAATGTCGGTCTGCGTCGCCGTCAGGCTATGGACGCCATCGAACAGCGGCGAGCTGGTGATCGTCCAGTTGCCCGCGGCGTCCGCCACCGCCGTCCCCAGCACCGTCGTGCCGCTGGTGTCGAACAGCGTCACCGTCGCGCCCGCCTCAGCGCCGCTGCCGCGTCACCGCTCGGCGTGGTCGTCGTTGCTGATGTTGTCGGTGTTCGTGCCGGTCGGACCAAACTAGTCCGACGCCGCCACCAGGTCGGGCGCGCCCGGCGCCGCCGGCGCGGTGGTGTCGATGCGTGACCGCCAGGCCGGCCGACGCCACGCTGGTGTTGCCCTCAATGTCGGATCTGGCCGTCGCCGTCAGGCTGTGGACGCCCTCGCTCAGCAGCCGAGCTGGTGATGCTGTCCAGCTGCCCGCGGCGTCCGCCACCGCCGTCCCCAGCACCGTCGTCCCAGTGGCGCTGTCGAACAGCGTCACCGTTGCGCCCGCCTCACGCCGCTGCCGGTGCACCGTCGGCGTGCTGTCACGTTGGTGATGTTGTCGCGTTCGTGCCGGTCGAGACCAAACTAGTCCGACGCCGTCGCCAGGTCCGGCGCGCCCGGCGCCGCCGGCGCGGTGGTGTCGATCGTGCACCGCGAGGCGCGGTCGAGCGCCACGCTGGTGTTGCCAGCATTCGGATCTGGCCGTTGACCGTCAGGCTGTGGGCCGCCATCGCTCAGCGGCGAGCTGGTGATGCTGTCCAGTTGCCAGGCGCTCCGCCACCGCCGTCCCCAGCACGCAGTCGTGCCATGTCGAACAGCGTCACCGTCGCGCCCGCCTCGGACGCCGCTGCCGGTGCACCGTCGGCGTGGTGTCGCTGGTGACGTTGTCGGTGCTTGACGATGCCGCTGTCAGACGCCGTCGACCAGGTCGGGCGCGCTCGGCGCCGCCGGCGCGGTGGTGTCGATCGGTGACGCGCCAGGGCCGGCCGACGCCACGCTGGTGTTGCCGGCAATGTCGGTCTGCGTCGCCGTCAGGCGTATGGACGCCCTCGCACAGCGCCGAGCTGGTGATGCTGTCCAGTTGCCCGCGGCGTCCGCCACCGCCGTGCCCAGCACCGTCAGTGCCGTTGGTGTCGAACAGCGTCACCGTCGCGCCCGCCTCGGCGCCGCTGCCCGCTGCACCGTCGGCGTGGTGCACGTTGGTGATGTTGTCGGTGTTCGTGCCGGTCGGACCAAACGAGTCAGACGCCGCCACCAGGTCCGGCGCGCCCGGCGCCGCCGGCGCAGCGGTGTCGATCGTGACCGCCAGCGCCGGCCGACGCCACGCTGGTGTTGCCGCCGAATCGTCGGTCTGCGTCGCCGTCAGGCTATGGACGCCATCGCTCAGCGGCGAGCTGGTGATCGCTGCAGTTGCCCGCCGTCTCGCCACCGCCGTCCCCAGCACCGTCGTCGCGTCCGTCGAACAGCGTCACCGTTGCGCCGCTTCAGCGCCGCTGCCGGTGACGCGTCGGCGTGCGTCACGTTGGTGATGTTGTCGGTGTCCGGACGAGACCGACTAGTCAGACGCCGTCGCCAGGTCGGGCGCGCCCGGCGCCGCCGGCGCGGTGGTGTCGATCGTCACCGCCAAGCGCGGCCGAGGCCACGCTGGTGTTGCCGGCGATGTCGGTCTGGCTGTGGCCGTCAGGGTGTGGGCGCCATCGCTCAGCAGCCGAGCTGGTGATGCTGTCCAGCTGCCCAGGCGTCTCGCCACCGCCGTGCCGCCAGCACCGTCGTGCCATTGGTCGAACAGCGTCACCGTCGCGCCCGCCTCGACGCCGCTGCCGGTGACCGCTCGGCGTGGTCACGCTGGTGACGTTGTCGGTGTTGGACGTGCCGCTGTCAGACGCCGTCGATCAGGTCCGGCGCGCCCGGCGCCGCCGGCGCAGCGGTGTCGATCGGTCACCGCCAGGGCCGGCCGACGCCACGCTGGTGTTGCCGGCAATGTCGGTCTGGCGTCGCCGTCAGGCTATGGACGCCATCGCACAGCGGCGAGCTGGTGATCGTCCAGTTGCCCGCGGCGTCCGCCACCGCCGTGCCCAGCACCGTCGTGGCGTTGGTGTCGAACAGCGTCACCGTTGCGCCCGCCTCGGCGCCGCTGCCGCGTGCACCGTCGGCGTGGTGCACGTTGGTGATGTTGTCGGTGTTCGTGCCGGTCGGACCGAACTAGTCAGACGCCGCCACCAGGTCTGGCGCACTCGGCGCCGCCGCCACCGTGTCGACGGTGACGGACAGCGCCGCCGATACCGCGCTGGTGTTGCCGGCGATGATCGGTCTGCGTCGCCGTCAGGCTGATGGACGCCATCGGACAGCGGCGAGCTGGTGATCGACCAGTTGCCCGCAGCCGTCCGCCACCGCCGTCCCCAGCACCGTCGTGCCGTTGGTGTCGTACAGCGTCACCGTGGCGCCGGCCTCGGCACCGCTGCCGGCCGCCGTCGGCGTGGTGACATTGGTGATTTTGTCCGCGCTCGAGCTGCCGCTGTCGGATGCTGCAATCAGGTCCGGCGGGCTGCAGCGCCGCCGCTACCGTGTCGATTAGTACCGTCTTCGACGCGTGCCCCGTATTGCCCGACGCGTTCGTAACGTCCGCTATCACCGTATAATTGCCGTCGGGAATCAACTTGGCAGCCGCCGAACTGATCTCCAACAACCAGCTGCCATTGGTGACCGTGGTCGTCCCGGTGTAGACCACCTGGTTGGCACTATTGACGATAGTGATGGTAACGGTCCGCCCGTCCTCAACCTCCGAGGTGATGCCGAACGATGGAGAAAGCCGGGTACTGCCGCGCGCTGGCGTTCACGATGCTGAGTATGGCGCTGTTCGGGCTGGGCACGCGCAATGGTGAGGGATATGGTCGGCCGGAGGTGGCGGCGGCAGCGGCGGCGTCCTGGTTGGAAGATTTCAACGAACCCTGAATTGAGCGGAGTAATATTATGTCGGTGACAATTTCAGTCGGCGCGTCATTGCGGAGGCTGACTAAAATTGATTGGTTGGAGCTGCACCGGGATATCGAAACCAGGCGAGCTCGATCCGCCCGCCGCGCCGCCTTCCTGTCCCAGCGAAAAGGTGGCAAGCGCGCTATGCTGGGCCTGCTGCAGTTCCGCCATGCGCGAAGACGAATTCGGGAGACGGGCCACGGACCCCGTCGGGTCGATCGACGATTGTTTCCCCGGGGTCATCAGCCATGATGACCCTGCCATCCCTGGTCACGATCTCGAACGTGCCGTGCGGCAAGTCCTTGTACGTGATGGTGCCGTCATCCAGGAACGCGTCGTGACGGCTCGCGGCCTCGGCTTTCCTCTATGGCGGCGGAAAGTCAATGCGGCGAGCGCCGGACGCCGACCCCGCGATCTCTGCGCGCTGCCTGGATGTTGCGAAAGGCGTATCGATCCTGAGGCCGCCGGTCTTGGCTACCTTGCCGGCAACGAAAGCTGAAGGCGCCTTGGACCAGACTAAACAGGGCCGAATTCGGGATGCCGGCCGGGTCGCACACAAATTCGTTCAGAACCGAGCGCGCGGCGGCGGAGAGATTGAACGCGGTGCCGTCGGCGAAGGTAGATGCCGACGGCGCCATCGGCTCCGGTCTCAATCGTATCGCCCCGGTAGACGAGATCGCCGACGCTGACTCGAACAATCTCGCCGCCGGCGCGCATGACGGGTGACCGGACCGCTGGCCGTCCGGATCTTGCCGTGACGGCTTCGAGGGCCGCGGCGGCCAGCCGCCTGCGCGGAGCCGAGCATGCCAACGCCATCGTCCGCACCGGCGCATTGCTGGGGTCAGCGGAACACGGTAGTTGACCCTCCCGTTCGGGGCCTGCGCGACGCGTGCCGCCGCCGCCGGCTGGCTTATAGGCCTGTGAAATGGTTCATTAGCCGGTCACGTGCCGGTAGCGCGCTGTTACCCACTCTATGCATTATAAGGAACTCTGGTTGAGGTGAGCTCGGCCTAGCCCTGCGTAGATACTCCTTCGGGGCGGTTGCATCAAATTCGCAAGGTGCGAGACGCGTGGGCCGCCAAGACCAGCGTTTTCCCGAGCAGCGGGAGCCCTTGGGGCCATGCCGCGCCTGCGTGATGAGGCGAAACCATGGTTATGGCGGCCAGGCCTGCGGCCGCTTCCGGCGCAAAGCCAGCCACACTGGAAGGCGGCTGTGACTATGACCGGGGCGCCGCACGAAGTACTTAAGGAGACCCGAATCGTTCTGATCTGAGCTGGAGGGGGAGCCGGCCCGGAACCAGGCGGGGACGGGAGCAAGCTCTCCCACGTCGTCGGCTGGGAAATCCTCGCGGCTCCCGTCGCGCTCTCAACCAAAACGAGTACTGTTCAGGGGCGCACTATGGCAGCATCGCTCATGCTTTCGCGCGTTCCAGGGCAGTGAGGCACAACAATGCTAGCGCGTGCAACGCGCTGGGTTCGTCGCCGGCCTGATACCGCCACGGGCGCCAAAGTGTTAAATCGGGTTCAGCAAGTGCGCATGCAAAGCAATGCCGCGCAGCTCCGCCGCGGCTGGTCTCGAATCCAGCCCGGGATCGGAAAAAGTGGTGACGACCCCGGTTCGGTCACGATCGAGCAGCGCGTGAGCGCCGTGATCGTTCAAGCGACCTTCCCTGCCGCCAGCGGCGTCGGTCGGACCAAACTCGGCGATCTCTTGTCTACAAGGCCGACGTGGTCCAGACGCCCGGAGAGCCGATGGCAAGCAGCTGGCATTACTTTCACCGACGGCACCGCATTCAAATCTTTCGAGCAACGCCCGCATGGTATTGGATGAGCCCGTGTATGACCTGAAACTGGAAGTCGAATTGACCTCTGTTCAGCCTCGACCAAGGGAACATTTACTTTCGTTGCCGGCAAGGTAGCCAAGACTGGCGCACATGAAGATCGTGAGGACACCCCGGTCGCGACCATGGGGATTCTGCGCGCCACGCGCCGCACGTTGAGATCTCAGATGACGGGAGTAGCGCCAGATTTTCCAGCCTCTTATTGAAGAGAACAAGGGCCGGCGCGCCAGAGCGGCGCGTGCGGTGTTGAAGACTGAATAAGCGCGTGCGTGGCGCCGGTCACAGCGCCAAGCTAGACGGGAAACGGTCGTCCTCGGACGCCGCTTCGGCTCCGGCAGAGGCCGAGAACAGATCCTCGACCAGAAGTTCGAGCATCGACCCCAGGATTTGTCGGGGCTGCTGAACCGAACTTGCGGTGGCGCGCGCCGTCTGCCTACGCAAGAAGGCCACAGCGGCGCGCCGTCCATTGAAAAATCAAGCAGGGGGTGACCCGTCTGTCCTCGGCGCTGTCCAGTCGAAAATCATTGTCCCGACCGGTGTGCCTTACTCGACCTTCTTACGCCCTCGGATGCGGAGTCAGCGCCGCCAGGAGCGTTGAGATGGCTGGCTGCCAGCGCAAGACGCGGCGGTGTCCACGGCACCGCCGTCGGCGCTAGTCGCTGCCGCTGCTCGGCGTGGCAACCGCGGAGGAACGCCCTGAAGTTACCCAAGAACATCGAACTGCGTAATGGCGCGGATCGCACGTCGGCCGATACCTCAGATCGTGGGTGCACCGCACTCATCGAGTTCAGGCAAAGAGACGGCGCAAACCCTCGCCATCGCGTACAACAACCGTGGTAACGCCTACACCGGAAAGGGCGAGTACGACCGTGCCATCCAGGACTACGATCAGTCGATCAAGCTCAGTCCCAACCATGCCAGGGCCTTCAACAACCGCGGCGTGGCTTACCAGTAAAAAGGGCGAGTACGACCGCGCTATCAAAGACTTTGACGAGTCGATCAGGCTCAAACCTGACTACGACAACGCCTTCGCGAACCGCGCCGAAGCTTACCCTGAACAAGGGCGAGTACCAGCGCGCGGTCCGCGACTATGACGATGCGATCCGTCTTAAGCCAACCTCGGACACCGCGTGGAACGGACGCTGTTGGAGTCGCGCCGTAGTCGGCGAATTGCAGGCAGCACTGGCGGATTGCAACGAGGCGCTTCGGTTGGAACCTGAATGTCGCCGCCACGTTCGGACTCGCGCGGGCTGATTTATCTGAAGTTGGGCGAATGGGACTCGGCCATCGACGATTATAGTTCGGCGCTGCAACTCGACCCGAGGCTGGCAAGCTCGCTCTATGGACGCGGACTTCCGCCAAGCCGAAGAAGGGCGACATAACCGGTGGCAATGCCGGACGTCGCGGCGGCAACGAAAATCGACTCGAAGATCGTTGAGGATTTTCGTGCATTACGGCGTCCAGCAGGTCTCAGCTTTGTCGTGAGAACCCCATGCGACCCTCGAACCTATTCCCGCCGTTTCTTTTAGCTCGCTTGCTTTTGCACCCAAGCAGATATGGCTGATCGTGCCGAGCTGATGTAGGCAAGCTGCCTCCCATGATTGGATTTCCCTTGGCGCTCCATAGGAAACCTGACACCGTTCTGGACGCGACATCATCATAAGCTCGTTTGTCATCTTGCTCCCTGAAGCAACGAGCGGGCGTCTTCCGTCGGGTCGCCCTTGGGCTTTCCAGATCCAGCTGTTCCATGATCCTTCGTCCTCATCTGTGGGCCGGCCTCTCAATGACGGTTGAATTCCCTCCCCGATCTTTCGATCCAAACGCTGGCGAAATACGGATCTCGTCATTTAACAAAACCGCGAAGGCTCTTCTCATGGTCAGAGATTGGAGGCGCTGGACGTAGGCCCTCCGCTGGTGGACCGGCAACTCGGGCACGATGAGAGAGCCGGTTCTCACTGGCTAAACCTTGGCCCCCTATTCATTTGATCGAAAACCCCCACCGTAAAGGTGTCCTATGCGAGCGAGCTTCAGTATCGAGGAAGGGACCCAGTGATGACCATCCATCACCCGGATACGACGGTCTCACGCGAAAATTTAGGCGCGTGGTTGCCGGATGACGAACAGCATGTCATGCGCCTGTTCGCGCAAGCGTTCGCAGCCGGCCGTGAAAAATAAGGTGACTGAACTAAAAATCAGCTCTGTCCAGTCTTTAAATGAGGAGATTTGAACGGATCGCTCGGCCACCTGGTGCCGATGTCGACGACCTCACACGGCGCAAGCGATGAGATTGCGCGAACTAGACGCTCACTCCATCAAAGGGTCCAGTCGCCCGGAACACGAGGATGCTACCCGCCGCTGCCCGCGCCGGGTGCGCATGCGCCGAGATGAGATAATCGACCGCCGCCTGCACGCCGCCCTTCTTGTGCGGGATGCCGGCGAGCGCCAGCGCCATCTCGGTGTTGGCGAGCGCGCCCATGAGCATGCCGTCGTTGAGGTCGCCGAGATGGCCGATGCTGAAATATTTGCCGGCGTAGCGCCCGAAGCTCGCGCCGTAGGAGATGTTGAAGGTGTCGAGCGCGAGATTGCGGAAGGCGTCGGCGTCGTGGCCCTCCGGCAGCATCACCGCCGTGACCGTCGGCGAATAATACCTGGCCTCGCGGCACATGATCTCGAGCCCCCAGGCGCGCACCGCCTGCCGCGTCGCCTCGGCCAGGCGGTCGTGGCGCGCGAACACGTTGTCGAGGCCTTCCTCGTGCAGCATCGCGATGCCTTCGGCGAGGCCATGCAGCATCTGCGTCGCCGGCGTGTAGGGAAAGAACCCGATCCTGTTCATGTTGAGCATGTCGTCCCAGGCCCAGAACGACTTCGGCAGCTGCGAGCTCTTCGCCGCCGCGAGCGCCTTGTCGCTCACCGCGTTGAACGACATGCCGGGCGGCATCATCAGCCCCTTCTGCGCGCCGCCGACGGTGACGTCGACGCCCCATTCGTCGTGGCGATAGTCGGTCGAGGCGAGCGAGGAGATGGTGTCGACGAAGAAGCAGCGCCGGATGGCCGGCGGCGTCGATCGCCTTGCGGATCTCCGCGATCGGCGAGAGGCAGCCGGTCGAGGTCTCGTTGTGCAGCACGCAGACCGCCTTGATCTCCTTGTTCTTGTCCTTGCGCAGATGGTCCTCGATCACCGCCGGGTCGGCGCCGGTGCGCCAGTCGGTCTTGATGAATTCGGGACGCAGGCCGAGCTTCTCCGCCATGACCTTCCACAGCGTGGCGAACTGGCCGGTCTCCACCATCAGCACGCGGTCGCCGGGCGACAGCGTGTTCACCAGCGCCGCCTCCCACGCGCCGGTGCCGGTCGCGGTGTAGATGATCACCGGATTGGTGGTCTTGAAGATGGTCTTGATGCCTTCGAGGCAGCGCTTGGCGAGCTTGGCGAAGTCCGGCCCGCGGTGATCGATGATCGGCGTGTCCATCGCGCGCAACACCCGGTCGGGCAGCGCGGTCGGGCCCGGAATCTGCAGGAAATGGCGACCTACGGGGCGCGAGGAGTTCTTCGACATAGCAAGTCCTTATGCACGTTCGGTTCTTGAATATGATCGCGGCCGGGCCGCGGCGCTTGACGTCGCGAGTTGCCGCCATGAAGGACGAATGCGGGAGTCAGTCAAGCCTCTTGCCGCCCACGCTCTTCGGCACCGCAGCGGGCTTGCGCCACGCCCGGCACCTTATATTAGAAACACGGGGCGAGCCCCGGGGTTCGCGACATCCATGTCTTTATGACAGAGCATGGATGCGCGTGTCAGGCCCGCGCATGACGGTTGTTGTGGATTGAGCGGCGTCCTGCTCCCATCTTACGCAGAGCAGGCAAGGATCGACAATGGCGGAAACGGTCGTGCCCGGGCTCGAACGGCGGCTCGAAGGCGCATCTCCTGGGCGAAGTGAACTTCGATGCGTTCACGCGCGGGCGCTATGCCACCGACGCCTCGCACTATCAGATCATGCCGGTCGGCGTGGTCGCCCCGCGCTCGATGAAAGAAGCCGAGCATGCGCTCGCGCTCGCGCGCGAGGAGGGCGTGAGCGTGCTGCCGCGCGGCGCCGGCACCTCGCAATCCGGCCAGACCGTGAACTCCTCGCTGGTCATCGACTGCTCGCAATATCTCGACCATGTGCTGGCGCTCGACGTGCCCGGCCAGCGCTGCACGGTCGAGCCCGGCATCGTGCTCGACGAGCTCAATCGCCGGCTGCGCCCGCACGGGCTGTGGTTTCCGGTCGACATCTCCACCGCCTCGCGCGCCACCATCGGCGGCATGGTGGGCAACAATTCCTGCGGCGCGCGCTCGCTGCGCTACGGCAACACCCGCGAGAACGTGCTCTCGATCGATGCGGTGCTGGCGGACGGCGCGAGCGCGCATTTCGGTCCGGCCGCGCGCGATCTCTCCGACCTGCCGCGACAGTCGCCGCTCGTTCCGCTCGCGCGCGACGCTGCCTCGCGCTGGCGGCGCGCGAGGCCGACGAGATCGAAGCGAACTTTCCAAAAGTGCAGCGCCGGGTCGGCGGCTACAATCTCGACGCGCTGGTTCCCGGCCGCAACGATCTCAATCTCGCGCATATTCTCGTCGGCTCCGAGGGCACGCTCGCGTTCTCCACCAAGATCGAGCTGAAGCTCGCGCCGCTGCTCGGGCGGCGCGGGGTCGGCGCCTGCCATTTCGGCAGCTTCGCCAGGGCGATGGACGCCGCGCAGCACATCGTCAAGCTCGGGCCGATCGCGGTCGAGCTGGTCGATCGCACCATGCTGGGCCTCGGCGCGCGACATCGCGATGTTCAAGCCCACGATCGATGCGGTGGTGCGCGGTAATCCCGCGGCGATCCTGTTCGTCGAGTTCGCCGAGGAGGACCAGTACGAGAACCTGCGCCGCCTGATACGGCTCAAGGAGCTGATGGGCGATCTCGGCCTCGGCTGGGACAAGACCGGCGCGGCATGGGGTGGCGTGGTCGACGCGTTCGATGCCAGGCTGCAGGCCGCCATCACCGATATGCGCACCGCCGGCCTCAACATCATGATGTCGATGAAGGAGGAGGGCAAACCGATCTCGTTCGTCGAGGACTGCGCGGTGCCGCTCGAGCATCTGGCGGACTATACCTCGCGGCTCACGGACATCTTCGAGAAGCACGGCACCCGCGGCACCTGGTATGCCCATGCCTCGGTCGGCTGCCTGCATGTGCGGCCGGTGCTCAACCTGCGGCTCGAGCACGACGTCAAGGCGATGCGCGCGATCGCCGAGGAAGCCTTCGACATGGTGCGCGCCTACAAGGGCTCGCATTCGGGCGAGCACGGCGACGGCATCGTGCGCTCGGAATTCCACGAGAAGATGTTCGGGCCGGAGCTCGTGCGCGCGTTCGAGGAGGTCAAGCGCAGCTTCGATCCCGACGACCGCTTCAATCCCGGCAAGATCGTGCATGCGCCGAAATTCGACGACCGCAACTCTCTTCCGGTACGGGCCGGACTACCATGCCGAAAGATCGATGCGCGGCTCGACTGGTCGGCCTATCCCGGCGCCGGCGGCGGTTTCCAGGGCGCGGTCGAGATGTGCAACAACAACGGCGCCTGCCGCGCGCTCGCCGGCGGCGTCATGTGCCCGAGCTACCGCGTCACCCGCGACGAGCGCGACGTCACCCGCGGGCGCGCCAACACGCTGCGCCTCGCCATATCCGGCCAGCTCGGTCCCGACGCGCTGACCTCGGACGAGATGGCGCAGACGCTCAAGCTCTGCGTCTCCTGCAAGGCCTGCCGGCGCGAGTGTCCCACCGGCGTCGACATGGCGCGCATGAAGATCGAGGTGCAGGCGGCGCGGGTCGCCAAGCACGGGCTCTCGCTGCGCGACCGGCATGGTCGGATATCTGCCGCGCTATGCGCCGCTCGCCGCCAGATGGCCCTATGTCGCCAACCTGCGCAACGACCAGCCGCGGTTGCGGCAATGGTCGGAAACATACGCCGGCCTGAGCGCGCGCAGAAGCCTGCCGCGCTGGCGCAGCGATGCGTGGCGCGAGCCGGCGCGTCTGCCCGGCGCCGACAATGCGCGCGGGGTCGTGTTCTTCGCCGATACCTTCAACCGCTATTTCGAGCCGGAGAATATCGAGGCCGCGCTCGGCGTGCTCACCGCCGCCGGCTACGGCGTTCATCTGCCGAAGCCCGTGGACGGCAGCAGCCGTCCGCTCTGCTGCGGGCGAACGTTCCTGGCGGTCGGGCTGGTCGACGAGGCGCGGCGCGAGGCCGAGCGCTGCGTCGCCGCGCTTTCGCCATTGCTCGCGCGCGGCATGCCGGTCGTTGGGCTCGAGCCGAGCTGCATTCTCGGTTTCCGCGACGAGCTTCCGGCGCTGCTCAAGAGCGACGACGCGCGGGCGCTGGCTGCAAACGCGCTGCTGTTCGAGGAGTTTCTGGCGCGGGAGGCGGAAGCCGGCAGGCTCGACCTGCCGCTCAAGCCGGTCGCGAAGCGCGCGCTGCTGCACGGCCACTGCCACCAGAAATCGTTCGGCGCCATGGGCGCGGCCGAGGCGGTGCTCGCGCTGGTGCCGGAGCTCGCGGTCGAGACCGTGGAGTCGAGCTGCTGCGGCATGGCCGGCGCGTTCGGCTATGGCGCCGATACCATCGACGTGTCGCTCAAGATGGCGGAGCTGTCGCTGCTGCCGGCGGTGCGCAAGGCCGAGGCCGATACGCTCGTGCTGGCCGACGGCACCTCATGCCGCCATCAGATCAAGGACGGCAGCGGGCGCGACGCGCTCCACGTCGCGCGCGTGCTGGCGATGAGCCTCAATCCGTCCGGCGCCGGCGCGGGCGCGTGGCCCGCGTAGGCTTGTTGGTCAGATCAGATGCGTGAGGATCGCGACGCCGGCGAGCGCCACCAGTCCGCCGCCGAGCCGGTAGGTCGCGAGGCCGTAGGCGTCGCCGATGCGGCCGATCGCGGCGCCGATCGCGATGCCGGTCATGTGCAGGAGCGCGGTCGCCAGCATGAAGCCGGCGGCATAGACGCCGGTGGCGGCCGCGAGCGGCATTTCGGAGCCGTGGGCGTGACCGTGGAAGATCGCGAACAGGCCGACCAGGCCCATGGCGATGGCGAGCGGCGCCTTGATGCCGAGGGCGACGATGGCGCCGAGCACGATCACCGAGGCGGCGATGCCGGTTTCGACCATCGGCACCGGCACGCCGGTCATGGCGAGCGCGCCGCCGATCGCCATCGCGAGAACGAAGCGTCGCGGGCACCAGCCACAGCGCGCGGCCGCCGAGCTGCCAGGCGAAGATGCCGACGGTGACCATCGCCAGAATGTGATCGAGCCCGCCGAGCGGGTGCGCGAAGCCGTGGACGAATCCGTGCATCCTCGCCGATGCCGGGATGCGCCAGGGCGGCGGTGGGCACGAGCGTAAGAGCGGCGGCGATGGTCAGGCCGAGTGCGCATGGTTGGTCCCCGTTGGCGGCGTCGGCCGCGGGTAAGATCATCGGCGCAAAATCGCATATCACGGGCGCGGTGCGCAAGGGCGTCCCGCGGCTAGGTCCCGGGCGCGCCGTGAGAATGCTTGGGGCGGCGCGGGCGGGCGCCGCGCGCCAGCGCCTCGGTCGGCATCAGCACGATGCGGCCGTGGCGGACGCCGCGCTCGGCGATCACGTGCTCGGCGAAGTGTTGCACGGCGCCGGTCTTGCCGCTTGAGCACGGTGACCTCCATGCAACTGTCATGGTCGAGGTGGACATGCAGCGACGACAGCGACAGCTCGTGGTGATCGTGGAAGGTCTCGGTCAGGCGCCTGGGCAGCCTCGCGCGCGGCGTGATCGTAGATGTAGACCACGGCGGCGACGCAGTCGCGCTGGCGTCGAGCGTTTCGGCGGCCTCGCGGATGCCGGCGCGCGCGAGGTCGCGGATCGCCTCCGAGCGGTTCTGGTAGCCGCGGGCGGCGATGATGCGATCGAGCTCGGTCATCAGCTCGTCATCGATGGTGATGGTCACGCGCTGCATGGGACTGCCGCCGATCCATGTGGGTCTGCGGCTGTTCTAGTGCGTTATCGGGCACTGGTCTGCGCCAGTCGCTGCCGGGCGGTCGCCCCGCGCCCGGCGCGAATCACAGAGCAAGCCCGCCCGGATGAGACATCCGGGCGGGCCGCTTTGACCGACGCGGGGTGGATGGGGCGCACGCGCCGATCACAACTTTTTGCGGCGAGGGCAGGGTCCTTTCGTTGAAACGATACCGCTCCCTGTTGAAGCGATAGGGCTTTTGGCGAAGCTGATAGGGCCTTTGGTCGTGTTTCCTCGCGGCTCTGCTTGCGTCCGTTCATCCGTTGGTCGCGGCGGGCGGCAAACGGGTTCAAAGGCCGAAATGGCGGAATCCGCAGGCAATTCCGCGCCGCCGATGCGGGCTTGCCGCCACCCACCGGCGGCGGTCGATGCGGGGCGTGGCGAAGCTGGTATCAGCTGGTATCAATGTGCTTCCCTTGCTGGTGACGATGTCCTCCACCGCTCGCCCATGCGCCGGTCCCCGAAGTGTGCGTCCGCAAGGCCGAGCGCGGCGACGTCGACGCGCTGGCCGCGCTCGAGCATCGCGTCTTCGCCACCGACCGGCTCTCGCGCCGCAGCCTGCAACGCGTTCTTGAAGTCGCCGAGCGCCGACGTGATCGTGGCCCAGGACGACACCGGCCTCGCCGGCAACGCCATCGTGCTGTTTCGCCCGCGCTCGCTGATCGCGCGCCTCTATTCCATCGCCGTCGCGCCCGCCATGGGCGGCCGCGGCGTGGGCGCGATGCTGCTGGCGGCGGCCGAAGCGGCGGCGCTCGCGCGCGGCTGCCGCGCCATCCGCCTCGAGGTCGCACGTCACCAACCACGCCGCGATCTCGCGCTATCGCAAGAGCGGCTACCGCGAGTTCAGCCGCCTGCGCCGCTACTACGAGGACGGCGGCGATGCGCTGCGCTTCGAGAAGCGGCTCCACCTGCCGCGCGCCCGCGGCGGCGCCGCCCCTACGTCCACCAGACGACCGAGTTCACCTGCGGCCCGCCTGCATGATGATGGCGCTGGCCTGGGCCGATGCGGAGCGCCGCCGGCGCCGGCCGCGCTCGAGTTCCAGCTCTGGCGCGAGGCCACCACCATCTTCGCCGAGTTCCGGCCCGGGCGGCTGCGGAGCCCTATCGGGGTGGCGGTCGCGCTCAGCGCCGCGGCCTTCGCCCTGAGATCCATGTGCAGCCGTCCCGGCCCGTACTTCGTCGACGCGGTCAGGTCGGCCGACAGGCGCCGGGTCATGGAGGTGACACAACTCGACTTCCGGCGCCAGGCGCAGGCGCTCGCGCATCCCCACCCACCTGACTCCTGTGAACGAATCAGTTCTGATGCAGGCATTCGACGCCGGGAACGTGGCCATCGTCCTCGTTTCGGGCTATCACATGGTCCCCAGAGGAAAGCCGCACTGGATTTTCGCCTTCGGCCGCGACGGACGTCGTGTCCTCATGCACGATCCCGCGGCCATCAGAGATGATCAAGGGATGGCGGCCGCTGCCGAGACTTACGCGGTGCCGTGGACCGCGTTCGAGCGCGTGATCCATTTGGGTCGCGAGCGGCTGAGCGCGGCCATCGTCATCCGGAAAGGACCTTCATGACCGGCTGGGTCATTCTGGTCGACCAGCCCAAAGACCTTCCGAACGCTGAGACCCCGCACAAGGTGATCACGACGAGCGAGTATCTCGCCCGTCCGCGCCTGTTCGACATGGGACGGCCGAAGCTCGTCAACCTGGCGCGCTCCTACGCCTACCAGTCGAAGGGCTACTACGCCTCGCTGCTGGCGGAAGCGCGCGGCCACCGGGTGGTGCCGACGGTCGAGACCATGCTGGAGCTGCGCGAGGCCAAGCTCTACGAGCATTCGCTGCCGGAGCTCGAGGACGAGCTCAACCGCTGCGCGCGCCGCGCCGACTACCAGCCTGAGGGCGAGTTCAAGCTCCTGGTCTGCTTCGGCATCGCCCGCGACGAGCGCTTCGAGCAGTTCGGGCGGCTGCTGTTCGACTGGTTCCGCTGCCCGGCGCTCGAGGTCAATGTCGAGCCCGGCACCTGGCTGTCGATCGAGCGCATCCGGCCGCGCAACATCACGCGCCTCGCCAACGGCGAGGCGAGCTTCCTGCGCGAGGCGCTGCACCGCCACACCAAGCGCGAATGGCGCGATCCCAAGGCGCGCACGATCGCGAAATACGACCTCGCGGTGCTGTACGATCCCAACGAGAAGATGGCGCCGTCGTCGCCGGCCTCGATCAAGTACATGGCGCGCATCGCCGAGAAGCTCTCGATCGACGTCGAGCCGGTGACGCAGCCGCCAGCTCGCCGAGCTCGCCGAATACGACGGCCTGTTCATCCGCGAGACCACCTCGATCGACAACCACACCTACCGCTTCGCCCGCCGCGCCTGGCAGGAGGGCATGCCGGTCATCGACGACCCGATCTCCATGATCCGCTGCACCAACAAGGTGTTCCTGATGGAGCTGCTGGGCCAGAACCAGGTGGCGACGCCGCCGACCGTGATGCTGGCCGATGCCGGCGACCTGCCGCGGGCGATGGACGAACTGGGCCTGCCGCTGGTGGTGAAGATCCCCGACGGCTCGTTCTCGCGCGGCGTGCACAAGGTGCAGACGCCGGAGGAGTTCCGCCGCATCGCCGACGAGCTGTTCGAGGAAACCGACCTCCTGCTGGCGCAGAAGTTCCTGCCGACCGAGTTCGACTGGCGCGTCGGCGTGCTCGCGGGCGAGCCGCTGTTCGTGTGCCAGTACCGCATGGCGCGCGGCCACTGGCAGATCGTCAAGCACCGCCCCGACGGCTCCGCGCGCGAGGGCGGCTTTCGCACCTTCGAGCTCGACAAGGCGCCGCGCGCAGCTGATCGACATCGCGGTGCGCGCGGCGCGGCCGATCGGGGAGGGCTTCTACGGCGTCGACATCAAGCGAGACCGACCACGGCTTCATCGTCATGGAGGTCAACGACAACCCCAATCTCGAGCACGGCATCGAGGACCAGGTCGGCAAGGACGAGATCTGGGTCCGCGCTGCTCAAGTGGTTCGTCGAGAAGATTCGAGCAGTAGCGTTGGTTCCGAGTCGGGGGTGTTCTCACTCCGGGCTCGCCCTTCGTACCGTCAAGCCAAGCATCACAAGGCCGCCAATCGCGCGTTTATTGTCGCCAGCGCCCCACGTCGTCGAGCTTCCCCAATCAGTCGCAAGCGCAATTGACTGTCGCTGACATCGACCTGTGCCAGCGGTGGCAAACTATAGCCAGGAGCCTGGGTGCCGCTGGCCGCCAGGGCTGCGTATTGAACTTTCTGCATTCGGTTTGATCGAGATCAAAGCCGGGCGGCGAACTATTCCGCTTGATGGCATCGATGAACCAGATGGAGTTCGTTCGATGCCGACAGAGATCATCGTGATCGCCATTATTGTCGCGGCCTTCTGCGTATTTGCAGGCGCTCTCTATTGGGGTGACTTGCAAACTCGCGAGCCGGGCAATGCCGAACGTTCCCCCAGGCAATGACTTCGCAGCCACGGCCTCGGATTCAACATTGTCCGCTCTGCGGCGTCGCGATGCTGGCCAGCAAGTCGAACGAAGATAGTCAGCAGTTCGACACTTTTGCTTGTCTGAGGTGCGAAACGACGGTGACCTTCGCGCCTCCGCCCTCGGCCCCAAAGCCCGGTCGGTAAGCGCTCTCGGCCGCCGGCCGATACCTGTCGCGATACCTGTCCGGCCGTCAGCAGCGCTCGCCCGGCCCCTTCGCGACCTTTCGCTGCGGCAAATGCGGCCGCCACCGGCTATCTTGCGAGCGTGTTGATGTAGGCCGCGATGTCTTCCGCCTCGCGGCGCGTCAGCGCCACGTTCATCCTGGGGTGCGGATCGAGAATCGCAAACGCGAGCATTTGCGGCTCTACCTGGAATTTACGTGCAATCACGTCGAACGGCGGCGCATCCGCAACCTCCCGGCGCGAGGCTCGGTGCCACCGTATGGCACGTCACGCAGCGCGACTCGGCGAGCCGCTTGCCATTATCGGCGTCGGCGGCGAGCGCCGGCGCAACGAAAATCGGAAACAGCAGGAACAGGCGAAACAGCTGCAATCCACTCTCCTCCGGTGGGCTGATCTTTACCTTATGACTGCGCTCCCCGATAGGGCTTGATGCAGATCAAAGACAGTCATCCACCGCCGGGGCGAAGTTGCGCGATGATCGCCGTAATGCTGGTTGCCGCGGGGATGTGCCTGCAAGGGGGCGAGCAGGTTGACGTATCACGGTACGTGTCCGCGACCGCGCGCCTGCTCGAGCTCAAAGTCACCCTGGCACCTGCGAACGGCACCCTGGTGGTTTACTCACCGGGATACGAGGAGCAGCGGGCACAATTCAGTGAGGAACTGTCGTTCGGCCGGATACCGTTCGCGGAGCCGGTCCTCTGCATCAGGAGCATCGGAGGTCCGTTCGAATTCAACATCGACATCGTCATCGATCGAGGATCTGGACTGAGGCGTGGATCGGGCGTTGAGCCCGCGCGTGAGGAACAATCATGATCAAGGACATTGTCGCAAATCTCTCGCTCCGCGATTCTCCCGATGTTGCGGTGCATTTCGCGGTCTCCGTGGCCGCCGCCTTCAATGCCCACCTTGCGGGGATTGCTTTCGTCTACGAGCCGATCATACCGGTGATGATCGACATGTACGGCATTCCCCCGACGTGATCGAGTCCCAGCGCGTCGAAAACGAGAGGGCGGCAAAGGCCGCCGTCGCCAGGCTGGATGAAGCGTCACGCGAGCGCGGGCATTGCGGCGGAAGCGCATATGCTTGATACGGCCGTTGCGACGGCTCCCGGGTTTTCGCCCGTCTTGCGCGCCGGTTCGACCTGTCGATCCTTGGTCAGCCGGAGCCGGAGCAGCCCGCCCTTGATAGGCTGATCGTCGAGGCGGCGCTCTTCGACACCGGCCGGCCCGTGCTCGTCGTTCCGTACATTCAAAGAGCGGGACTCAAGCTTGATCGCATCCTGCTGTGCTGGGATGGCAGCCGCAGCGCGGCGCGCGCTGCCGCCGACGCCCTGCCGTTCCTCCGACGCGGCAAGCTGGTCGAAGTTGTCACCGTCGCGAGCGAGCCGGCCAAGAGCGATGAAATGCCCGGCGCCGACATCGCCCACCATCTGGCGCGTCATGGCGTCACGGTGGAACTCAAGCGCATCGTTACCGCCGAGACCGACGTCGCCAACACCATCCTCTCGCACGCGGCGGACAGTTCAGCCGATTTCCTGGTCATGGGCGGCTACGGTCATTCGCGGCTGCGGGAGTTCGTCCTGGGGGTGTGACGCGAGAAATCCTCGCTTCCGATGACGGTTCCGGACCCTGATGTCGCATTGAACATCCCTCCGCGCCCGTCTTTCGCCCTTACGGACATTCCCTTAGGTACATCATCGGAATTTTCATCAAACCCGGACAGGGCTATCGAAGCGGCATGCGTCATGGCTTGAGGGGAACAGTCATGCTGACAATTTCCGCCTCGTCGAGGCGTAGCCGTCCGGGGTGCCGGTGAATCCGCATCGATCCCGGCAGCATCATCCGACGAAGCTTCTGCTCCGCGCTATTGCTGCCGGCGACAAGCGTCGCGCTGCAGGCGCTTTACTTACGGCACAAGGTGCGGGTCTACCGCTTCGTGCTGCGGCTCATCGGCGATGCCGCGTCGGCCGAGGACATCGTTCACGAGGTCTTTCTCGACGTGTGGCGCCAGGCCGATGGTTTCAAAGCCAAGTCACGGGTTTCCACCTGGATACTGGCCATCGCCCGCCACAAAGCCCTGTCGGCATTGAGAAGCCGTCCGGAGCAGCACCTCGATGAGCGCGCGGCCAACGCGATCGCGGATAGCGCCGATGATGCGGAGACGATAGCGGAGCAGCAGGACCGAGGCATGATCGTGCGGAAGTGTCTGTCGCAGCTTTCCGCCATCCATCGGGAGGTGCTCGATCTCGTCTACTATCACGAGAAATCGATAAAAGAGGTCGCCCAGATCGTCGGAGTGCCCGCCAGTACCGTCAAGACGCGCATGTTCTATGCGCGCAAACGTATGGAAAATCTGCTGGAGACGGCCGGTGTGGATCGGCAGTGAGCAGAAGCCATCTCGTTGTGGCCGTTGAACGGGAACAAAATGCAGTCCCATCCGAACATCCCGCTGGTGCCGCCGCGTTGCGAGCTGTGCGGCGGAGTCATGAAGCTGCGTCGCAGGGAACCCCAGCTCGGGCCGCACCCGGAGCTGCTATCCTTTCGATGCCAGCAATGCGGTCACGTTGTTACCCTCGTGGCGGAGGACGAGCATTAGAAGGTCCGTTGCTTGATCGACCGGGGCCTTTTCCGGCTTGCGGCGGCTTTGCCGGCGATTTTCACGACCCGTTCGCGGCGACAATCCTGCTTGGATTTTTCGCAACCCACCAGGGAATAGTCGAATGATCACACGGCTTGCGGGGTTGCTTCTGCTGCTCGGAATATCGGTTGGTTTCGCCGAGGAGAACGAGCCGAGTGCATTGGAGCGGCATGGCCAGGCTCTCGCTGAAACAATGTGCTCGCAATGTCACGCCGTCGGCAAGAGTGGTCAGAGCCCTCATGCCGGGGCGCCTCCGTTCCGCGCGCTCGATCGGCGGGTGGATCTCGATACTTTCTTCGACCGATTGCGCGAAGGGCTCATGGTTGGTCATCCCGATATGCCAACATTCCGGTTCAAGCGCGAAGATGCCCGCGGCTTCGTGCTCTATCTGAGGTCCATCCAGGCACCGTAAGCGTATGGTCGATGATCCGGCATTGGCCCGTCCGGCCGGGAGGCTTCGATCCCAGGCGGATGCTCGGACGTATCTTCGACCTGTTCTCGTTGTATGGCCCGCGGCCGGGCTGGTCCTCGGACTCGCAGCGCACTTTTCCGGATGGGAGCATTGGGCTGGCCCGATTTGGACCGCCGCCACGGTTCCGGTTCTCGTTGTCCTCCTGATCGAGATCCTCGTCAGCTTGCGTCGCGGCGATGTGGGCCTGGATATCGTTGCGGCGCTTTCCATGCTGGCAGCCCTTGTCTTTGCAGAATACCTCGCCGCGGTCGTGGTGGCGGTGATGTATTCGGGCGGGCAATATCTCGAGAGCTTTGCCGAGCGTCGCGCAAGCCGTGAGATGACGGCGCTGCTGGCCCGGGTACCGCGTAGCACCCTCAGACAGCGGAACGGCAGGCTCGAGGAGGTTGCCCTCGAGGCGGTCGAGCCGGGCGATCGCCTCGTTATCCGCAAAGGCGACGTGGTGCCGGTCGATGGAGCGGTCGTGGATGGCGTCGCCGTGCTCGACCAGTCGGCGCTGACGGGCGAGATCCATGCCGGTCCAACAGAAGGTCGGGGATCCAGTCCTGAGCGGGTCGACCAATGCCGGTGAAGCCTTCCATCTGGCGGCCACACGGCGTGCGGCCGAGAGCACATATGCCGGTATCGTGCGCCTGGTCGCGGCTGCCCAGCGTTCCCGCGCACCGATGTCGCGCCTGGCGGATCGATACGCCATGGTGTTTCTGGCGGCGACCGTCGCGCTCGCAGGAGCGGCCTGGGCCTGGACCGGAGATCCCATTCGCGCCGTGGCGGTGCTCGTGGTGGCGACACCGTGTCCACTTATCCTGGCCGTACCGGTCGCAATCGTGTCCGGCCTGTCGCGAGCTGCCACAGCAAGGCATTCTGATCAAGGGCGGCCAGGCGCTGGAGACTTTGGCGCGCGTACGCTCGTTGGTGATCGACAAGACTGGAACCCTGACGCACGGCCGTGCGCGTGTGGTTTCGATCGATGTCGCCTCGGGCCAGTCCGCGGACGAACTGCTGCGGATCGCGGCGTCCCTCGATCAGGCATCCAAACACATGATTGCTCAGGCGATCGTGGAGGAGGCGCAGAAGAAAGGCCTCAAGCTCGCTGTCCCAGGTGATGTGGTTGAGACGGCGGGCGAAGGCCTTGAAGGCCGGGTAGAGGGCCATCATGTGGTCGTCGGCGGATACCGCTTCGTGAGCGAGAGAGTCCTGGGAGTGGGGCTCGCCCTATGGCGCGCAGACCGGCCGGCGGGCGCCGCCGCGGTTGCAGTGGGGATCGACGGAAAGTTCGCCGGGGTCCTGATCCTCGCCGACGAGCTCCGTGCAGGCACGCGAGCCTTGTTGCAAAGTCTCAGGGCGCTGGGTGTCGAACGCATCGTGCTGGCCACCGGCGACCGCCACGATGTGGCCGAGACTGGTCGCGAGGGGCCTGTCGATCGATGCGCTGAGATCGGAACTCACCCCCGACCAGAAAACCTTGGTGGTCTTGTCCGAACGCAAGCACGGCCCGGTCATGATGATCGGCGACGGCGTCAATGACGCCCCGCGCTGGCGGCCGCCGACCTGGGGGTGGCCATGGGCGCCAAGGGCGCGGCCGCCTCGGCGGAAGCTGCCGATGTCGTGCTGCTGGTCGATCAGCTCGATCGGATCCTGCCGGCAATGGAGATCGCGCGCAGGTCACGGTTCATTGCGCTGCAAAGCGTGTACGCGGGAATTGGCTTGTCGGTTGCAGGAATGATCGCCGCGGCGTTGGGGTTCATCTCGCCGGTGCAAGGCGCCGTCCTGCAAGAGTTGATCGACATTGCGGTTATCCTCAACGCGCTCAGGTCTTTGCGTGGCCAGCCTCAACCGGGTGCCTCCCGCGAGCAGACATTGCGTCCGATTCGGTAAGGGGCGCGCTCGCATGATGCAAGCTCTGCTCTAGCTTCGATGAAGGTATCGGCCGGCAAGCACCTTTGTGATCTCCGCCGCCCCGAGATACGCGCACGCGATGACTGCGATCGTCACGAGCAGCGGGACCGGAAGGATGGTGAAACCTACGGCATGGCCCAGCGGCGTGAGCGCGATTGCGATTGCCACGCCGAGCGTCACCAGGGATGTCGTCGCCAGCACCCGATCGGGCCTGCTGTTCCATGTCCAACCCCAGGTCCTGATGACGAAGATGACAAGGATCTGGGTCGTTATCGATCTCGATGAACCAGGCCGTGCGGAATGAGTCCGGGTCGGCATGAAACACCGTCAGGGAGGACCGTGAACGTCAACAGATCGAATGCCGACGACACGCCACCCATCACCAGAGTAAACCGCAGGATCTCGCCAAGGTCCCATGCACGCGGGCGCCTGAGATCTTCCCCGTCGACGTTATCGAACGGAATGCCGATTTCGGACGTGTCGTAGAACAGGTTGTTGAGCAAAATCTGCACCGGCAGGAGCGGAAGAAACGGCAGCACCAGTGATGCCAGCGCCATCGAGAGCATGTTGCCGAAATTCGAACTTGTCCCCATGCGAACATATTTGAGAATGTTGGCGAAGGTCCTGCGCCCTTCGATGACCCCCTCGGCCAGGACACCGAGGTCTGGCGCCAGCAGGATCATGTCCGCCGCGGCGCGGCGACATCGGTGGCGCCTTCGACCGAGATGCCGACCTCGGCGGCGCGGATGGCAGGCGCGTCGTTCACCCCGTCCCCGATGAAACCGACGATGTGCCCGCGGGCCTGCAAGGCGCGGATGATCCTCGTCTTTTGATCGGGCGTCACGCGCGCGAAGAGATCGACGTCCGCGACGCGCCCGATCAGGGCCGGGTCGGTCAGCGCCGCGATATCGGTGCCGGTGAGCATGCCCTGGGCGGGGAGGCCCAGGGCCTGGACGAGATGACGCACCACCGCTTCATGATCGCCGGAAACGACCTTGACCCGGACACCGGCGGCTGCGAGCCGCGCCACGGCATTTGCCGCGCTCGCCTTGGGCGGATCGACAAAGACACAGAAACCTACGAATACCAGATCGTACTCGTCGTCCGGGCGCGCCGCGCGCAATCTTGTGGCATCGCCTTCCAGGCAACGGCCAGCAGCCGGTAGCCGCACGCCGACTGCTGGTTCTGCAGGCGCTCGACCTCGGCGCGCGTGCCCGCATCAAGGGGCAGCGCGCGGCCGTTGCCGGAGTCGGACATGGTCGCTCGCGCCAATACGGTCTCGGGAGCGCCTTTGATGACCAGAATGCGCTCCCCATCCTTCTCGGCAAGCACTGAAACGCGACGTCGCTCGAAATCGAAGGGAACTTCGTCGATTTTCGTCCAGCCTTCCATCGATCCGTCGGCACATTGATCGAGGATCGCAGTGTCGAGTGGACTGCGGATGCCGCTCTCGAACCGGCTGTTGACGCCGGCGAGCGTGAGCGCGCGCGGGCAGTCGTGACTATCGGGTCCGATATGAGCCAGCAGCGTGATCTTGGCTTCGGTGAGCGTCCCGGTCTTGTCCGTGCACAACACGTCCATGGCGCCGAGATCATGGATGGACGCAAGCCGCTTTACGATCACCTTGCGTTTCGCCATGCGCAATGCGCCGCGCGACAGACTCACCGTCATCACCATCGGAAGCAGCTCGGGGTGAGACCGACGGCAAGAGCGGCCGCAAACAGGAAGGATCTCGATGGCCGGGCGGCCGAAAGCAAGATGGGTGAGGAGCACGAATAGAGTAAGGAAGATGGTCAGCCGCATGATCAGCATGCCGAGCCGGTGAATGCCGCGCTCGAAGGCGCTCGGCTGTTCGTTGCCGGCGAGCGCAGCAGCGATTCCGCCGAAGCGCGTCGCGCCGGCGGTGGCGACGACGAGCATGGTTGCCTCTCCACTCACGACGGATGTCCCCGCGAACAGCGCGTTGAACGCGTCGGCGGCCATGGCGGCGTCACACCGGCCCGGACGTTTCTCCACCGGATATGGCTCGCCCGTCATCAACGCTTCGTTGACATGGGCGTTGCGGCTCTGCAGCACGACGCCATCGGCCGGGATCAGATCGCCGGCTCGCAGTTCGACCACGTCTCCGGGTACGACCTGGTCGACCGGCGCCGCAACGATGGTCCCGTCGCGCAGAATGTCGGCGTGGACCGCCACCGAGCGCTTGAGGGCTTCGGCAGCGAGTTCGGCGCGATGCTCCTGCACCACGTCGAGCAGGATCGACAAGCTGACGACCGCCGTGATGATGGCGACGCTGGCGAGATCACCGGTAAAACCGGCGACGACGGCGGCAACCAGCAGGATCGCCACCAGCGGCTCCGAAAACCTTCGCCATATCTTGAACGCCAGCTGGATGCCGGGCAGGTCACCGACCCGGTTCAGACCGAAACGCTCGATCCGCTCGGCGGCTTCGGCGCTCGTGAGGCCGGTGGCACGGCTCTGCGTTCGCGCGTAGAGCGCTTCCTCGGAAAGGCACCAGTAGTTATCAGGGGGCGCTGTCATCAGCCGTTATCGTCGGGTGCGGCTGGAGCTTGTCAACGCATATACTCGTCACGACGCTGCAGTAACCTGGCTTGAAACTCGGCGGTAAGATCACCCGGGCACGTTCGTAAACTCGGGCATGCAGACGCGATCGTACTATCTTATTAAATTATTTCGTTTCGTTGTCAGTGGAGCATTGATCTAGATCATTTCGGCAATCGCGCACCGCATCTATCCACTCTATCGGATCAATGAGAGGCAGGTGTGTGCCATGACCAAGCCGATCCCGGACAAAGCGGAAGTAGCGCTTGAATATCCGGACAAGCTCTATATCGGGACGTTCGAGCGGACCGCGCGCTTCGACGCCCACCTCGACGAGACAGGAATTTCGCTGAGCCTGCATCGCCTGGGCGCAGCGGAGACGCGCAAGTCCGTCCGCATGCATTTCCACTATGCATTGTTTGCGGAAATCCTCAATGATCTGGCGAAAACCGTGGCTGCCATGCCCCGGCCGATGCGGCGCACCGCGATACGCTTCGGGATGCGGCAAAGGCTCTCTACCGCGCGCTCGATCCCGCTCGCAACGACAAGGACGACCTCGCCCGGATGACACCCGAAGAAGAAGTCCTGCTGCTGCATGTCATGGAGTAGGCGCCGCCAAGTTGTCGTCACTTGAGGCTGAGGATGTAGGCGATGATATCGGCCTGCTCATCGGCCTCAAGCATGATATTGGGCATCGCGCGATGCGAGGTATTGAGCGCGGCCGACAGGGCGATCGAGGTCATCCCCGGGACGGAGGCAATCACCTGGAACGGGGGCGAGTTCTCGTTGGGAGATTGCGTCTGTTCCTTTCCGACCGCATGACATTGCGAACAGAGCCGCTGCGCCAGCGCGAGGCCGCGACCGGGCTGCCCAATCTCCTGGGCTTCGCCAAATCCCGCCGCGAGCGACAACACGATCATCGCCACCAGCCCGACGCGCGTTCCACCCATGTCCCGTACTCCAACGTCACTCGTGCAATGCCGACTTGAACCAGCCACGGAAGAGGGTTTGCGGTCTTGATGCAGATCAAAGGTATCGACCGGATCAGCGCAATAGAGTTCGGCGTGTCAAAGATGGAGCCGGTGTCATGAAGGCTGCCGATGTAATGGTCACGAATGTCATTACGGTTGGTCCTGACGCATGCGTTCAGGACGTCGCCCGCATTCTGTTGAGTTCCCGCATCAGCGGCAGTTCCGGTGGTCGGATCCGACGGCAAGTTGCTGGGAATGGTCAGCGAGGGCGACCTCATGCGCCGGGTCGAGGCCGGCACCGGGCGCAAGCGGCCATGGTGGCTTGCAATCCTCACCGGAAGGGAGGTGCTCGCGAGCGAGTTCATCAAGGAGCATTCGCGCCGGATCGCCGACGTGATGACGCGAAACGTGGTGACGGCGGCGCCGACACGCCGCTTTCGACCATTGCCAACCTGCTGGAGAGGAATGCCATCAAGCGGGTGCCGATCGTGGAGGACGGCAAGGTGGTCGGGATCGTCAGCCGGGCCAACCTGCTGCAAGCCTTGGCAAGTCCCGAGCAAATCAGACGCAAGCCGCTACGCCCATCGATGATTCGAAGATCCGCGAGAAGGTGATCACGCAGCTCAAAGCCGAGCCGTGGACCAGGCCGTCGCTGATCAACGTGATCGTGCAGGACGGCGCGGTCGAGCTGTGGGGCATTGTCGATTCCGCGTCTGAAAGAAAGCCGTTCGGGTTGCCGCCGAGGTCACGCCCGGCGTGCGCGCCGTCAACGACAATCTCATCATTCGTCCGGCGGAATCCGGATCCTGATCGGCCTAGCGAGTGCCACGGCGCGCAGACATCGCGAAGCCTTCAATCACGCCTCCACGAGGTATGGCGGTGACACCCGCCGCATCACCTGTGCAACGGTAAGCGCTCATACGTAAAGATTGACGGCAGCTGGGTTAGCCGCACGGCGCGAGGACTGTCCTGGTTACTGCGCCAGCGCATTGTCTTTCTCGAGCACGTTTGGAGAGATGAGCGATGTCCTACGCGACCCTTATGGTGCACGTCGATGTCGACGCCGAGCTGGCGGCGCCGTGTCGCCATAGCCGCCGACCTTGCCGAGCGATTTCGTGCTCACCTGATCGGCGTTGCAGGCTGGGCGCCGATGTCGGTCTTCCTTGCCGACGAGGCGCGCGAACGACCGGGCGCCGCAGAGATTTTCATTTTCAAGACATGAAAACTCTCCTCGGGCCGGAAAGGGGAGCAGTTTCACGCTGCGGTCCGCAAGCTCAATGGCCGACGGCGGAATGGCGATCCGGATTGGATTTCCCGACCGAGGCTGCTCGCGCGCGAGGCCCGCGCCGCCGATCTCGTCATCATCGGTAACGAGCGGGAGAATCAGGATCCCTTTCGCGCGCTGGATCCCGGCAGCTTTCTCTGAAGGCAGGGCGGCCCGTCCTGGTGGTGCCGAAGGGCGTTGCGTCGTTCTCGCCCAAGCGACGTTGCAGATCGCCTGGAAGGACGTACGCGAAGCCCGCCGTGCCGTCCTCGACGCATTGCCGTTCCTGCAACAAGCAGAAACTGTCATGATCGTCGAAGTGGTCGACAGCGGAAGCGATCAGACTTCGCGCTGCTATCAGGGATGTCGGCACCTATCTCGGCTCGACATGGCGATCGAGACCGTCACCGAGCGGTTGCGGCCCGCCGACGTTACGGCGGCGAATTCCCTGCTTCGGCTGATCGAGGACGAGAACATCAACTTGATGGTCGCGGGCGCCTACGGACATTCGCGGTTGGGTGAATGGGCGTTTGGCGGCGTGACGCGCGATCTGATGCGGCGAAAGCCGCGATCTGTTGCCTGTTCTCAATTGATTCCACCTCCAATTCGGAGTTCCGTGTTGCAGGTTGATATGGATCAAAGAACGCGCGCAGCGCGGAGTAACCGTGGCGGAGAGAATGGAGCCTCGCCATGAAAGTCAGGGATGTAATGACATCTCCGGTCGTATCGATCGAGCCGGACAGCACCGTCTTGGAGGCCGTCCGCATCATGCTGCAGCGGCATATCAGCGGTTTGCCCGTGGTCGACAAGCGACGGCCGCCTGGTCGGAATCGTAACCGAAGGCGATTTTCTCCGGCGGGCCGAAACCGGGACCCAGCGCCGGCGGCCTCGCTGGCTGGAATACCTGGTGGGACCGGGCCGGCTGGCGGATGAATACACCCGCTCCCATGGGCGCAAGGTCCACGAGATCATGACGGCCGGAGCGCTGACCGTCACCGAGGACACGCCGCTCGACGAGGTCGTGCGGCTGATGGAGAAGCGGCGGATCAAGCGCTTGCCGGTCGTGCGCGGAAACGCGGTCGTCGGCATCGTCAGCCGCGCCAATCTCGTTCACGCGCTTGCCGGGCTCGCCCGCGAGGTCAAGCCGGCTGCAGCCAGCGATCAGGCCATCCGCGACCGGATCGTGGCCGAGCTGGCAGGTCAACCGTGGGCGCCGACTGCACTCATCAACGTCATCGTCAGGGACGGGGTGGTGGAGCTCTGGGGCGCGATCACCGACGAGCGCGAGCGCGCAGGCGATCATGGTGGCCGCCAGAGAATGCGCCCGGCGTGAAGGGCGGTCAACGATCATCTGGCCTGGGTCGACGCCGATCGTCCGGCATGGTGTTCTACCCATCGGATGAGGAGGTGGCGCAGGCGAAGGCGTCATGAGCCGATTTCATGGCGACCCGACCGGTGGCTGGGGCAGCGCGGAGTTTCGCGTCATTCGAGGTCAGCAACACCGTCTGGGCAACCGCGGCGACGTCCTCGGACCTATCGCGTGCGCTGGCGTCCGCGATGTCGCTTCTGGCAAGCAAACTCGGCCAATGCGACCAGCGCGAGGTGACGGGGATGTCAACGCCCGCTTCTGGTCGCTCTCTCCCGAGGAATGAAACTCCGCAACCGTGAATCGACCGCAGGCGCGCTCGACCACCATCAGTTCCTCGGCGAAAGTAGAATTCAGCCGCGAAATGGACGCCCGATCGGGGGAGCGGGCCGCTTTGATCTGATCAAGCTCAGCGAACAGCCGCATAATATTCAATGCGACAGCATGCAGCACACCGGGCTTGATGCCAGAAGCTCTTGCGTGACACCGCCGAAGATCCATTCACCCAGCGGCTGTGCCCGTATCCTCCGGACACGATCAAGTCTGCCTTCTCGGCACGGACAAGCTCCAAGAGCTCGGTTGCAACCGGCCCGCGGGCGCGCTTCCAGATTTCATCCGCCACAATGACACCGTGGCGCACCAGGTAACGTCCGATGTCGGCCAGATTCCTCTTGTCCTCGGATTTCGAATCTTCCTCGCCGATTTCGACGACCAGGACTTCCTTGGCCGCCCGCAGAAATGGAAGCGCGTCGCGGACCGCGCGCCGGCATTCACGGGTATCCTTGCACGCGACCACGACGCGACGAAGCTGGAGTGGACCAATGACGTCGGGCACCACCAGGACGGGCCGGCCTGCCCGCAACAGAATGGCGCCCGGCTCGACCAAGTCGCGTACGTTGCGGCCCGTGCGCGTTGGCCCGACAAGGATAACGTCCGCCGCCCGTGCCTCCCGCGCCACCAGCTCGGATCGGCAATTCAAGAGCGGTGCGCCATTCCACCTGCTTGAGATGCTGCCCCTGAATGCAGAACTTCTTGCCCATCTCCTCGAAGCGGGCCGTCGCCATGCGATAGTCGTGCGGGGTGGGTTCGCCGTAGATCACAACGCCTCCGGCGGCGAAGGCCGGCCGGAGGGCAAGCCCGCGACTCCAATGAGCGCTGCCTGAAACCGGTCAGCCAGATCGAGCGCGAACTGGACTCTCTGTTCGCAGTCGCGCTCGACGTCGACGTGGACCATTATCGCTGCAACCGACATCGCCTGTTCCCTGTTGTCCCGGGCAGTCTTTTTGCGCCCTTCCCCGACGCGGCCATGATCCAAGTCAAAGAAGCCTGCCTTTGCAGAGATCGGGTTTTCAACGCTCCTGAATCGATTTGAGATAGGCGATGATCGCCCCCACGTCCTGCGCGTCGAAGACGAATTGGGGCATGTCCGGATGTCCGACGAACAGACCCTCTGCCAAAGCCTCTCCAAGTCCTTCAACTGGATACCTGCGCGAGAGCGTTCGAAACGGCGGAGCTTCCGGATGCGGGCTACGTCCGGCGGTGCCGGTGGCATGACAGCGAGCGCAATTCTTGGTCAGCAGGGCTTCGCCGCGCTTCAGGGCGCGCTCCGCTCTTGTGCCGACAACGAGGGCATGGCACCCATCGTGACAGCGGCGAGGAAAAGCCAGAGCAAGAGCTTGATGTGCATGGCGGGCTAGCTCCGTCCGTCACCGGCCATGTCGCGAATCTTCTGGAGCAGCGCATTCCCCAGCAGAGGCTTCTCGACGATGGGAACGGAAGCCTTCCTGGCGCGCGCGCGCACAGACGGACTGGGGTCGCCGGTAATCAGGATCGCCGGCGCTGAGAAATGCCGGCTGCGCAGCATGTCGATCAGGTCGAGCCCGCTCATTCCGGGCATATGCTGGTCGACCACAAGACAGCCGCAGGCCGTGAGATCCCCGGCGCCAAGCAGCTCAGCGCCGCTTGCGTAGCTACGAACCGTGAAACCCTCGATCTCAAGCGAGAATTTCAGCGAATTGCGAACCGCAAGATCATCGTCAAGGACGATCACCACGACCCCGGAGCTGACAATTCGCTATGTGTTCTCATCGCCTTCGCCTGCGCACTGGGGCCACATGAGGGCTGTCAGAAAGCAGGAAGACCGGCGCGCCGCTTTGATTTGGCTCAATTTGCGCGGAGAAAGAGTTCGACTGAACGCTCGGCGGGCTAGGCGTCGTTACGAGGCCTTCGGCCGATCGGAGCCCGGACCAAGAATCCCGGCGATGAGGGCCATGCGCACGAGATCCGACAGGCTCGCAGCCTGCATCTTGGTCATGAGGTTCGCGCGGTAGATCTCGATCGTGCGTGGGCTGATGCCGAGGTCATAGGCGATCTGCTTGTTGGCTTGCCCGCTGACCAGCCCCTCAAGCACGTCGCGCTCGCGGTTCGACAGCGCGGCCAGCCGACCCTCGATTTCGCTGCGTTCCGCCTGGCGTCTTTGGTCCTGATTCAGCTTATCGAGCGCGGACCGTACCGATGCCAATAGCAGCTCGTCGTCAAAGGGTTTTTCAAGAAAATCCAGCGCGCCGATCTTCATCGCTTCCACCGCCAGCGGAACGTCGCCGTGACCGGTAATGACGATCACCGGAATGCCGAGCTTGAGTTGCCGCAAACGGCGCAGAAGATCGACGCCGCTGAGCTCTGGCATGCGCACATCGGTGATGACGCAGCCTGCCCCGACCTTGGACGCGACAGCGAGGAAATCCGTGGCGGATTCATAGGTCCGCACCTCCATGCCGACCGCGTTCAGCAGGAAGGCCAGCGATTCGCGCATGGCCTCGTCATCGTCGATGACGTGCACGACTGCCTTGTCAGACGGCATCGTTGAACTCCTCCTGGGTCACCGCCCGCAGCGTGAAGCGAAAGGTCGTGCCGCCAGCGGGGTTGGGGCTCGCCCCGATCTGTCCACCATGGGCCTCGACGATGGTGCGGGAGATCGACAGGCCGACGCCCATGCCCTGGCGCTTGTTGGTCACGAAGGGTTGGAATAGATGAGACATTATTTCCGGCGAGATCCCTGCGCCGGTGTCCGCGACGCTGATAGCAAGCATACCGTCCTGATCGGGCGCGGTCGAAATAGCGAGCTCGCGCCTTGGCGAGGATCCCATAGCCTCGACGGCATTCCGCAGCAGGTTGAGCAGAACCTGCTGAATCTGCACCTTGTCGGCGAGAATCGAGGTCGATGGTGGGGTCGAACTGAAATCGCACCCGAACGCCTTGATCCTTCGCGCCGACGAGAGCCAAGGCGCTCGCTTCCTCGACAAGCTTCTTGACGCTTTCGACCCGGCGTTCGCCCTCGCCGCGCGCCACGAACTCGCGCAAGCGACGGATGATCTGCCCTGCGCGCAAAGCCTGCTCGGCTGCCTTGTCCATGGCATCGCGAAGCAAGGCGGAACGATCGTCGGTGCTGTTCTCGAGCATGCGTCGCGAGCCCTTCATGTAGTTGGCAATCGCGGAGAGCGGCTGGTTGAGCTCGTGAGCCAGCGCGGACGCCATCTCGCCCATGGCAGTCAATCGGGAGATATGGACGAGCTCGGATTGCAATTCCTGAAGCCTTGCCTCGGTCTGCTGCCGCTCCGTAAGGTCGCGGATGAACCCGGTGAAGAAGCGCTGATTGCTCGAGCGCATTTCTCCCACGGCAAGCTCCATCGGAAAGGTCGAGCCGTCCTTGCGCTCGCCGACCACGAGACGCCCGATCCCGATGATTCTCCTCTCTCCGGTCCGGAGGTAGCGCTCGAGGTAGCCATCGTGATTCTCGCGATAGGGGTCGGCATCAGCCGCTTGATGTTCGTGCCGATGACTTCCGCCGGCGTAAAGCCGAACAGCCGTTCGGCGGCCGAACTGAAGGAATGGATGATTCCGCGCTCGTCGATCACGATCATCGCGTCGGGCACGGTATCGAGAATCGACCTGACGTGAGCCTCGCGTGCATGGGCGTCATCCGCGCTGGTCGCGGCCTGCACACGATTGCGTTGCAGCTGCTCTCCGCCCCACGCCATGCCTGCTCCGATCAGGACGAATGCAACGGCGTTGACGATTTCTGGCATCGTGAGGCTGGGAAAGGTCGTGATCACGACGAGGCCGAGCACGGCGCTGAGGCCGGTGGCCAGCAGGCCCGGTCCCAGGCCGCCGAGGCCGGCGGCGACCAGAACCGCCGGGATGAAGAACAGATAAGGCGAATCCCCCTGCAGGATCGGGGTGAGCGCGATGCGTGCGACGAAAGCGATGGCCACCGCGAGAGGAGCGATCCCGTACCGCAGCACATCTTGCCGCATCAAAACCCAGCGCTTGACGCCGCCCAGCAGGCGCGTGTCGCTCGGTTTGGCAGCGAAATTCGCAAGAAAAGTCTTCATGACCGGCCTGTCGGACTATCGATCTCGCACGTAGGAACATCCCTTAGGGACAATATCGGAGTTTCCTCCCTTGTGGCGCGACGGCTACCCATCAAACCCGGAGGTTCCTGCGCACTAGTCGCAGATCCCTTCCGCCCGCAACTCCGGGATACCCCTTAGGGACATTATCGGAATTTTCCATTTGCAGCTCCGCGGCTACCAATTCGCGATCGAACACGCGGAGGTCACGAGCCATGCTGACGCAGACGCAGACGGTAAGTCGCGCCGCTTCCTTCAAGCATCCGGTTGCAGGATTTCGTCACGCGCCGCCGGTGGGCAAGGAACCGCCGGCCGACCACGTCGAGCTGATGGGGGCGCTGATGCCGTTTGCGCGCAATAGCGAGATTTATGGAGAGAACGAGCCAGCGGACTACCTCTACAAAGTCGTGAGCGGGACGGTGCGGACCTACAAGGTGCTGGTCGACGGACGTCGGCAGATCGGCGGCTTCCATCTGGCGGGTGACATTTTCGGTTTCGAGACCGGCGAGGAGCACACGTTTTCGGCGGAGGCGATCACTGACTGCAAGATCCTGGTGATCAAGCGCAGTGCCGTGATCGCGCTGGCCGCGCGGGACAACGACATTGCGCGACAAATGTGGGCGCTGACCGCGCGCGAATTGCAGCGCGTTCAAGACCATATCATGGTCCTGATCAAGAGCGCCCAGGAGCGGGTCGCCGGCTTTCTGCTCGAAATGGCAGATCGCGTACCGGGCGGCGGAGCCGTCGAGCTTCCGATGTCCCGCCAGGACATTGCCGACTATCTCGGTCTTACCATCGAAACGGTCTCGCGCACGCTTACCCAACTGGAAAAGACCGCCGCGATCGAGCTCCCGACCTCGCGCCGCATCGTGTTGCGCAACCTTCCGCGCTGAATCGACTGAACGCCTAGATTGGAGCAAACGGCAACGTCGCAGCATGAGAACAGAGGGAGGCCGCAATGCTGGCAGGCGATGTGATGACGCGGGAGGTGATCTCAGTTGCGTCGGACGCGAGCGCGATGCAGGCCGGTGCCCTGATGCTCAAGCATCAAATCAGCGGCCTGCCGGTGGTCGATCTGAGCGGAGTCCTGCTCGGGATCATCAGCGAGGGCGACTTTCTGCGACGGGCCGAGCTCGGAACGCAACGCTCTCGGCCCCGGTGGCTGGCGTTTCTGATCGGCCCGGGGCGTCTGGCGAGCGAATACGTGCACGCCTGCGGCCGCAAGGTGAAAGAGATCATGACCCCAACCCTTATGCGGTCACCGAAGCGACGCCGGTGACGGAGGTCGATGCAGCTGATGGAGCGTCATCGGATCAAGCGCGTGCCCGTCGTGTGCGGGCGCCGGTTGGTCGGCATCGTGAGCCGCGCCGATCTGCTGCGAGCGCTCGCAAGGCTTGCGCGCGCGGCCGAGACAGTCGCCACCAACGACGCGGAGATCCGCGAGCGCGTGATGGCGGAATTACGCAGGCAGAGCTGGGCGCCGCTCGATCACGATCAACGTTATCGTGCGTGATCGCATCGTAGACCTGCAGGGCACGATCACCGAAGACAGCGCGCGGCAGGCCATGGTTGTCGCGGCTGAAAGCGTGCTCAGGTGCGTGCCGTGCACGATCACCTTGTGTGAGGTTGAACCCGTGTCGGGAATGACCAGTGCTCCCGCAGGATCACCCGCGCGGCGTCCGCGAACGCTTCGTGACCCGGTTGGGATAGAGCGGTCGGAGGGCTATATGTCCCACTCCACTGAGAGCGTGCTTGGCCGGCTTGCCCGCAAGTGGCGAGACTGGAGCCGAAGGCGCAGGACAATGATGGCCCTCGATTGCTGCGATCCCGCGGAAATGACGCGGATGGCGCACGATATCGGCGTCAGCGAGACGGATTTCCGCGTGCTTGCCGGCAGGTGGCCGGGCTCGTCCGACCTGCTGTCTCAGCGGATGCACCAGATCAATCTCGATGCCAGCGAAATCGCTCGCGCCGAGCCGGGCGTCATCCGGGATTTGCAAAGAGTGTGCAGCCTGTGCGCAGGCCGGCAAAGATGCCGGCACGATCTCGCGAGTGATCCCTCCGCGCCCGCGTGGCGGGAATATTGCCCGAATGCCCCGACGTTTGCGGCGTTGAAGTCCGAGCACTCCAAACGGGCGAAACAGGGTAATGATGGCCTATCTCAAAACGCTTGAGCCCTGATGCGATCGGCGGAACACGAAAGGCTAACTAGATGAAACCAAAACATCGGGCGCATTGCCGCTGGCCAGCAATCGCACTCGGCGCAATCGCGTTCTGCTTGAGCGGCGATGTCGCTCTCGCACAACAATCGCCGCACGAGCAACGCGGCTTGACGCTTCTTCGCGCGCATTGCGAGCAATGTCATGCCATCGACAAGATCAGCGAGAGTCCCCTCGCGGTCGCGCCGCCGTTCCGCACCTTGCATCTGAAATATCCGATCGAAAGCCTGGAGCGGCCTCTGGCGGAGGGGATCATCGCGAGCCACCCGACCATGCCGCAGTTCCGGTTCGAGAGTGATCAAGTCGTCGACATCATCGCCTATTTGAAGACACTCGAGCGCTGAAGGAGGGGGCGCTTGCCCGTGTTGGCGAAGGAGCTCGTCGCGGGCTCATGAGATGGGGACCGGCTCCCGGATCGCGAGCTTTACGATGTAAGTGTCGGGATCGCGCGGGTCGAGGCGCGATGTCGAAGCCGAGCTCCCTGCACATGGCGAAGCATCGCGGTGTTTTCGCTCAGCACCTGTCCTTCGATGGTCTGCGAGGCCTTCGGCGCGGGCGTATTCGATGATCAGCTGCATGAGCAGGTAGCCGAGGCCGCGCCCCTTGAGATCGGAGCGGACGAGGACGGCGTATTCGCCGCTGTCGTAGTTTGCGTCCGGCATGCAGGCGGATCACGCCGAGCATATTGCCCGGTCGCTTCCTCGATCGCGACGGAAGGCCATGGCGCGCGCATAGTCGATCTGGGTGAGACGCGCGATGAAGCGGTGGCCGAACTCCTTGACCGGCGCGAAGAAGCGCAGTCGCAGGTCCTGCGGCGTGACCGCGGCAAAGAACGGCCCGTACAGCGGCTCGTCCTCGGGCCGCACCGGACGTACCAGAATCCGTGTTCCGTCACGCAACGCAGCCGATCGCTCCCATTCCTTGGGGATAGGGCCTGATCGCGAAGCGGGGATGGCCGGCCGGGCCGCGCCGCGCCGGCTCGAGCGGCGCCACCAGCGCGCGGGCATCGACGGCGATGATGCCGCTCTGGTCGGCGAGCACGGGGTTGAGGTCGAGCTCGCGCAGCTCCGGCAGCGTCGGCGGCGAGCTGCGCGAGCTTGACGAGGAGGAGCGCGACGGCGTCGATGTCCGCGGCCGGGACGTTGCGGTAAGCCTTCAGCACGCGGGACACGCGCGTGCGCGCGATCAGGTCGCGCGCAAGCTCGAGATCCAGCGGCGGCAGCGCCAGGGCCTTGTCGTCGATGACCTCGACCGCGGTGCCGCCGCAGCCAAATACGATGACCGGGACCGAAGGTCGGATCGTCCGCAATCCCGGCGATCAGCTCCCGCGCCTTCGGGCGCAGGATCATCGGATGAAGCGTCACGCCGGTGATGCGCGCGTCCGGTTTCGCAGCCCGTGCCCGCGCGAGGATATCGGCGACCGCCTCGCGTACCGCTCGCTTCGCTGGTGAGGTTCAGCCGTACGCCGCCGACCTCCGATTTGTGGACGATATCCGGCGAGAGGATTTTCGCCACCACGCCCAATCCCTCAGCCAGCCACGGGCGCGCGGCGACAGCGGCTTCATCGGCATTGCGGGCGAGCAGCGCGGGTGCGATCGGAATGGAATAGGCCGCGAGCAGCCGCGTCATCTCGATCGGATCGAGCCAGGTTCGTCCACGCTGCCACCGCATTCGCGACGACGTCGCGCGCGCCGCGGCGACGTCCGGCGAAGTCCTGCGGCAGGCTCGGCGGCGTCGCCATCAGAGCGTCCAGTGCCTCGCGGTAGTGAACCAGGTGCATAAAGCCTTGGACCGCATCGGATTCGGTCTCGTAACTCGGAATGCCGTCGGCTTCGAAGATTGGCGTGACGGCATCGCTGGTACCGACCCAGACGGCGAAAATGGGCTTCGACCGGATCAGGCTGTTGCGGTGCGCCTGCGCGACGGCGGCGACCGATCTGGCTGGCGGCCGGCGCGGAAGCAAGCGCAGTCGGAACATTCATGACCAGGATGGCATCGTTCTCCGGGATCCTCGATGAGACCTTCGAGCGCGGCGACATAGCGGGCGGGATCGGCGTCGCCGGCGATGTCGACGGGGTTCGCGTGCGACCAGATCGGCGGCAGCGCCGAGATCGAGCTTCTGCATGGTTCCGGGCGAAATGCCGGCAAGAGTGCCGCCAAGATCGACGAGGCGGTCCACGGCCAGGACTCCGATCCCTCCGCCATTCGTGAGGATCGCCAGCCGCTTGCCCAGAAATGGTCGCACCCGCCCGAGCGTCTCGGCGGCGGCAAACAGTTCGTCGAGGTCGAGCACTCGCAACAGCCCGGCGCGGCGAAACGCCGCTTCGTAGACCGCATCGGAACCGGCGAGCGCGCCGGTATGCGTCTGCGCCGCCTTGGCGCCTTGCGCATGGCGCCCCGACTTGACCACGACGACCGGCTTGATCCGAGCGGCGGCGCGCGCCGCCGACATGAACTTGCGCGCATTGTTGATGGACTCCACGTACAGGAAGAATCGCACGGGTCGTCGCCATCGAGCGCGAAGAAGTCGAGCAGGTCGCCGAGATCGACGTCGATCATGTCTCCAAGCGAGACGACCGCCGAAAAGCCGATACCGTGCGCCGCCGACCATTCGATCAGGCCCGCGGTGATGGCGCCGGACTGCGACACCAGAGCGAGATCGCCGGTGGGCGGCATGCGCGCCGCAAAACTGGCATTGAGCTTGGCGCGCGACGACAACACGCCGAGGCAGTTGGGGCCGACCAGCCTGAGGCCGGTCGCCCGCGCCGCTTTCTCGCAGCCATCGGCCAAGCGAGCCGGTTCCGTGCCCGAGACCGGCGGTGATGATGATCGCGGCCGCCGCACCTTTTTCGCCGGCCGCACTTCACAATGCCGGGAACCGACTGCGGCGGCGCCGCGATCACGAGCCAGGTCGGGTGCCGTCCGGCAGCTCACTGGATGGTCTTGACCGCTCTTGATCCCTTCGATCTCGTCATAGTGCGCGTTGACCAGACCGATCGATCCCTCGAAACGCCGCCGTCTCGAAGTTGCTCAAGCACGGCGCGACCTGGGCGAGGTTTCGCGCGGGCTTGCCCCACGACCGCGACTGACCGCGGCGCAAACAGCTTGTCGAGGCGATAGGTCGACATCGGTCAAATCAAATAGGAAGGGTACGAGGCACCGGATCCGCGCTCCGGCCGCGCCTCGTCGTCGACGATATCTGCGGTGCGCACGCTCAAAGAGTTGCTCACTTCTTAACAAGATGACTACCAGCCCGACCAGCAGCAGAACAAAAGTCGCTCCCAAGATGAACTCCGGCAGCAGCAGACAAAGGATGGCCCAGCCATCCCGATCTCTGCCGCGAAGCGACCGGCCAATGATGGCGCCAGTCGCAGCCTTCGCTTTCACGGTATCGCTCGCAACGTCGGCTGCGCGCGTACGCCAGCCTCGCTCGAGCCCGATCAGCGAAGCCGATTGCTAAGCGCGAGGGGGCAGCACGGGGAAGCAACGATCTGAACTCCATGAGGGACTGTCTTACGGTGAACGGATGCGCCTCGCTATGAAGGGCAAACGGGCGTTGTTACAATACCAGGACATCGAAGCCGCTTCCAGTGTCGAGGGTCATTGATGTGAGATCAAAGTACCAGTCCGCTTCGGCGCTTAATTTGGCGAGCAGGCGATGAAGCGGAGGTTTCGTGTCCTACGCAGCCATTATGGTGTACGTGGAAGCTGATGAGACGCCTGAGCAACGCGACGTAGCTTGGCCGCAAGCCTTGCTGACCAGTTTAGCGCAACGCTGATCGGCGTATCGTCCCCGCTGCCATTCCGCCGCCGATCGTCGCCGATGGCATGGTCATGGACGAGACTGACAGAGGTGGATATCGAGTTGATGAAGGCGAAGCTGGCCGACAAAGGTAACTGGTTTCGCCGCATCGCGGGTAACAGTCACCGAAAGCTCGAATGGCGCGCGGCACTGGGCTTTCCAGCCAGGTTCGTCACGCGCGAGGCCCGGAGTGCCGATCTCATCGTCATCGGACGCGTGCAGAAGCATCAGGTGGTAGGTCACCGAAGGCGCTCGATCGCGGGCAGAGGCGATTCTGAAAATGGGCCGCCCGACGCTCGTCGTTTCCGGAGGGAGTGAGGCTCGTTGCGGGGAGAGCATATCGTAATCGGCTGGAAGGACGCCCGCGAAGCGCCTGGGAAGCTGTGCGCGATGCGCTTCCGTTTCTGCAGCGGGTGACAGGTGTGACGATTGCAGAAGCGTGCGGGTCTGACGAGGAGCGGGCTCCATTGGGCGCTTGCCTCGACGATGTGGCTACGTTGCCTAAGGCACCGTCACGTATCAAAAGCTGGGTCCACCTGCGTCGTAATGCTGGAGCGAAAGGGATCCAGAGTGCGGCGCAGTTGCTCCGGGATCGCGCCAGGAGGAACGATGCGGACCTTCTGGTCACTGGTGCCTACCGGACATAGCCGCCTCGGCGAGTGGATCTTCGGCGGCGCGGCGCGCGCGGGCTCCGCGACACAAGCCCGATCTGCTGCCTGCATGTCTCACTGATCCCAGGACAAAAATATTGAAGGATCCTGGCGAGCCGGCTCAATGCGGAGAACGAGCAACGTCGCTAGAGCGCAGCCCGAATCCCCAAATGAATGTCTGTCTGCGAAATTCTGAATTATACGCGCGTATGCCGCGGGCGCTGCCTTCGTGGCTCTGGCGGTGCCTTCGATCTTCTGATGCGGCGTGCGCCTATGCTCCCAGATATGCCTTTCGCGTGACCATACGCCGCCGCCAGCGTTGCAACCGGTGTTCGCGTCAATCAGCTACGCTACTACGACGTCCCGCCCAATTGCCGCCATGACCAGCAGAGGGCAAGCCCAGTACAATATGGGTCCGGTCAATTGCGACCGTGGCCGCG
>ERZ1370068.10036-contig-8768_pt1 | contig 89097 bp, 127 predicted proteins | sample MGYA00561227_ERZ1370068 | MGnify/ENA primary metagenome ERZ1370068 (study PRJEB38410, sample SAMEA6850437) | metagenome | study: Metagenomic assessment of the ecological functions of the soil: analysis of the soil microbiota associated with the...
ATTGTACTTCGTTCGGTACGTATTGCTACGACTGTCCTGGAACCCGGCCCGTTGGCCATCTAAATGGGGATGCCGGATGGTCATGGACGAGAAGATGCCCAGTCCGAGACGATCACACGTCATGTGGAGGTCAGCCTATGAATAAGATATTCGCCGCCGTTCTGGTCATGCTGATTGCCGCGCCTGCGTTCGCTGCACCTAGTGGAACCAATGCTCAAACGTATGCGAGGTTGAAGGCGAGCAACCCGGAGGCTTACCAGCGGTGTCGGGACGCTCGCCAGGGAACGAGGATACAAGGGCGGTGATGAGGACCCCGCACCGGCGCGAAGGTTTATCCGCAAGTGCATGCAAGGCACACAGCGCTAACAAGTAGCGCCGGACGAAGCTCCCGGGTCGCACCCTTCGGTGCGCCCGAGGGCGAACTCCGCGCGGCCCTAGTTCACAGCCTTATGCCTTGAACAGAATCCAAACCGCTGACTCGTTCTTGATCCATCGAGCGGCTTCGCCTTCCGTGGCAAAGGTGCTGACTTGCACGGGGGCGCTCGTTCGGCAGAGTGGCGCGAACGTAGTAACCGCCCCGATATTCTGTTCGCAAACCTCGAATAGTGGACGAGCGGCACGCTTCTGTTTAGCTCCAAACGCATCCAGCATGTCCACTACATCGCCCATTTCCCAAAGGCGGTCAGTCACGCCAGCGGCCATCACAGGGGCTCCGGATGAGGGCTAGGCGTGCCGGAGCCTGGCGGAAGGTCGCCCTCTAGGGCGGCCGGGATGGGCCACATGGTGCCTGGGAAATGCGCCCGCGTGTCGTTGGTGGAGTCAATGGATTACCTTGACGCGACCGTGGCACGCCGGGCAGCGCGTTTTCCTGTCGGAATGAAGCCCGGCGAGGCCTCCCCTCAATCGTGATGAGGGTCCACGCTCCCCCCTACCTTCGTCTCACAGGTGGCGTCCCGAACTTCGGCCATGATCCCAATATGCGCCGGAATCATTGAGGCTTCCACCCCGTCAATGGGCTGCCTTATTCAAACTGACCCACTACCTAAACTTGGGCCCCAGGCAAGGAGGGTCTTTTTGCGCCTAAGAAAGACGGCAAAAACAGATCCAGATTCGGGCCCCGCATCTGCGGCATTTACGACAAGACACCTGAAAACCCGGTGCCGAAACCCCCAGGCTATATGAGTGCCGCGCGTCCCCTTCGCCTCGGCCCGGCGCACTCAGGGGGCGTTCGGCACTGGGACCCCAGGCAGGACCCCCTCTTGCTTGGGGTCTTTTCGACCGAAGCCCGCCGGTCGCCACCCCGGCGGGCGGCCGTTTAGTGCTTGTGCGCCCTGACCACGCCAGCGACTCAGTTGGCGACACCTCTTCGCTCCATGCGTGGCGTCCAAATCAGTGGGCTCGCGCGCGCGCCCGCGGTCCCAGGCCCAACGCTCGCGCACCATGGAAAAACGACTGCGTTGGTGTCGTCCTAGCACGTGTCCGATTTCGTGCAAGGCAACGGCGGCAAGGTTGCCGACTTGATCCGTGGGATATTTACCAACTCCGCCTCAAGGCTCCCCCATGGTGCGGCGGCACCGCTCAACGCTGATGTCCCACTTGCTTGCAAAGGTCGGCAACATGTTGCCCCATGTCGATCACGCTAATCATCGCGTTTGACCCTCCCCGTAAAGCCCGCCGGTCGCCACCCCGACGGGCGGCCGTTTAGTGCTTGTTGCGTTCTCGACCACGCCAGCGACTCGTGGCGACACCGCTCCACATGCGCGGCGTCCAAATCAGTGCATTGGTCCGCGCCCACCGCCACGCCCACACCTCGCGCACTATCGAGCGGCGGCTGTTCTGATGCCGACCCAAATTGTGCCCGATTTCATGCAGCGCCACGGCGTAGGTGACGTCAGAGCGGATCGGCGGGATTTGCACCTCATCGGCCACACCCGTCCCTCTCACGGATGGCGTGAGCATCGGCCGTTCGCTTCACCCATTGCGTACAGACGTTGATCTCAGGTGCGCTGCAGCCAGGTCCTCGGTGTGGGCGACGCATTTCGGCGGGCGTCTTGCGGCTGGAGCACAGCCGGGGGCTTCGCCAAACAGCGTCACGATTTCCGCACTCATGACTGCACCGCCTTTCCCCACGTCTTGAGTGTGGCGACGAGAACCTATCGAACGCGATCTCATGCCAGTCCGGTCTCCCGCCTTTTATGTCGGCCTTGAGGTAGTGGCCAGCATGGTGGCGAACTCCGACCGACGTCGTCGGCCCGCGTCTTGGCCATCCGCACGGCACGGCGTGCCGCCTCAATATCGCCCGATCTGCACTCTCGACGTAGTGGGGCGATGCCAGGTACGCGCGGTCCCATGCCCTCTCCGCACGCTCTCGGCGGCCCGCCTCGCGCCAAGCTTCGCGTCCTCGATATTCTTGTTGATCATGTTGCGGTTGAGGCCCCGTGCCGAAATTCCTTGCGAGCTTTGTCGATCCCGCTGCCGCCGGTCAACCAATTGCGCCACGCGACCAGCGTGCACGGCCGGCGGCCGCTGCTTTTTGGGCTTTGTACTCCGCAAGGTCCCGGTTTTTCTCGGAGAGGTCGCCCCAGCCTTGAATGCCTCGCCCTCTCACGGCGAAAACAGGGGTTCGAGTCCCCTAGGGAGCGCCAATGATTTCAATGGCTTAGTATAGATTCAGCGCTCGGTGTCCAACGAATGTCCAATAAACGGGCGTGCACGAGGGTGGCCGGGTGCGCACGAGAGTGGACACAGTTGGACACGTTTCGACCTTCGATCGCAGACACGATGTGATTACGTCGACTCTCGTCCCCAGGTTTGGGTGACCGTGCGGCGGTTCCCGATATCGGTCTGGCGCCGTCCCTGAGTTCGGCGTCTTTGAGCTTCAGCTTACCAGATCTGGGGGTCGGGAGTTCTGAATCTCTCCGGGCGCGCGCGATTAAAATAAGGGTTTCTCGCACGACGCTTTCAGTCGCCGATCGTGTGTCAGCGTAGTGTCCGTGCAAATCGGACCGAGGGAAGGCTTTTTCAGCCCCGTAGAGCGATAGAGGCGGCTCCTCGGACCCCAGCCGGTAAATATCGCGCCAGCGAGACTCTGGACAGGATTTCGTGGGGGTGCGACGGATGATAAACTTTCTCCGTCGTCCGCAGCGCGCCGAAACCGGAGGGCACACGGGCCGGGACCAAGCCAATTCCGCCCGCAAGCTGGTCCGGCAGCGAGGCCAGAGGGCCGTCGCTCGGGTGAAGTGGCCGTGCTAATCTGCCTCCAGAGACAAACCTTGATCTGGAGACGGGCCGCGAAACGGCGCGAGTTCATCCCACCCTCCCCGGCGGCGCGGCGGCGGTCCGCCCGGTGCAGCAATCTGTGGTGCGACGATATGCGGTGTATTGACCATGCAGCATCGGTCCTCGCGGTGCAGCAACCTGATGGACTGGCAAACGTGGTGCTGGGGCTACGGACTGAACGAAAGGCGCCCCGGGACGCTGACCATCGGGCCGATGGTGGCGCGGGCCCGCGGGCGCCAGGCTGACGCCGGATCGGATCGCTCAGCGTCGCGCCCACGATCAGGCGCATGGCCGCCGTGTCACAGGTCTACGGGGATCGGCCGACGCAGTCCGCCGGCTTTGCCGAAGCGTCGCGTTCGCCAGCGCTCACCCGTATCGACCTTGCAACGGGCAACAGACGCGAAGAACGGCCCGCCGATATCGCGAAGACACCGGTGATCGAGGTCTGGGTCGAGCGTCTGACACCCGCACAGGGCCTGGATTTTTGGCTGGCAGCCGTGCGCGACGCCGCGGTGAGCGCCGATCAGTCCGCTGCTCTCGGCAGTCAAGCCCGGCGCGAAGCGCAGCCGCAAAACTTCGGTACCGGTCGCGCGGCGTTCAGCGCGAAGAAGCGGACGCGCGCTCGGGCGCTGGCAAAGGCCCAGCGTTACGCGGAGCTTGCGAACGAAGGCCTGATCGCGGTGCTGATGCGCGCGACGCTGTGAGGACGGCACGGTCTCGTTGTCCGGCGCGCCCGCGTCCCACGACGCGCGCTACCGCATCATCGTGATCGCCGAGTACGAGGAATATCCTGACCGATGATGTTCCAAGCCCGGGATTCCCTGGCGTTGCCTACGACACACACACGCCGCCCGAGAGCAAAGAGGCCGCCGGCTGGTTTTCGTCGAGCATCAGCGAGCTCGACGTTCGGCTGATTGATTGGGGGGCGGAGTCGAGCGGAGGCACGCGCAGCTGGCGAGCAACCGCGGGATCGGGGGATGTCGATGTGCCGATGTCGATCCTGATGCGTCGACGCGGTGATCGAGATAACCCTGCGCGCCAGCAGCTCGGCCGCCTCCGCCCTTTGGCTCCGCACCCCGAAATCGCCCGCGTACTGGCCCCGCAAACCCGGGCGTTTGGCGCACCGCAGGCCGCTCTCCCCGCCCGCCGGCCGGCGGTGGGAAAATAGCGCCCGTCCGCTCCCGCCGATCGCGGCAGCGTCTTCCCGCGAGGTCCCGTCAAGCACAGCGGCGATCGCCAGCAGTCTTCGCGCTTGTGCGGCAAAGCCGTTGCGCCGTGAGCGTCGCCGAACGGGCTTCCTTCCCGGAAACATCTTGCCCATCGCCCAGAATAAAATTTGAATTCGTGTTGTGCCCTCGCAGCATGGAGCCTTGCGCCAGCCGATGCGCCGTTGCTCGGACTATCCCCATCAAGCGGCGGGTAAACTTATCGAATGATGTGGCCGCCAACTAACGCGATCTCCATCGTTGCTACATAGGTATTCGTAGATCGTGCTTGTGCTAGTTGGAGTGACGCCTGTTAGCCTCATTTTCTTGCCGCAGGTCGGGCAAGGAGAGGAAACAGGGTGGGTCGGTTTCGGAAGATAGATCATCTGCGGGCATGACGCGCTCCCTGGAACTCTAGGGGCAACGGTCGCCTTTCTGGGTGCCGGTCGGGAGTTGATGTCTCGGGGGCTTTGAGGTCGTCCCCTGATCCGGCGAGCTTGCGCCTATCGTAAACAAATAGCGAATCGCAAATCCGGCCACTGCCAAATTCAATTCCGGCAACTAAGGCTCAAACCCCGATGCCGATTTCGAAGGGATCATGCTCGCGCTCGACCTCCCTATCTGGTCTCGTCGTCATGCCAGGCGCCGGAGGCTGCCGGGTCGAGGCTCGCATGTTCGCGGCCTGCCGCTGCTGGCGATCGATCAGAATCGGCTAACCCGTGCGTTGCCTGCGTCTACACCAGATCGAATTTTCGGTACACATACAGGGCATGATCACCGCATGGTTTCGACCTTTGGACGAATATTTTGACCACTAGATGTAGTATTTGGCAAGCACTTAGCAGACGCCGTCGACTTGGCCACCGATGCGCCGTCTAAGTTGCCGGATTTAAATTTGGCAGTGGCCGTTTGCGATCTCGCTATTTGTTTACGATAGGCGCAAGCTCGCCGGATCAGGGGACGACTCCTCAAAGCCCCCGGAGACATCAACCTCCCGATCCTGGCACCCAGAAAGGCGACCGTTGCCCCTAGAGTTCCAGGGGCGCGCCATGCCTACGTCAGACCTATCGTCCAAAAACGTCCTACTCCTTCCCATCCCTTGCGCTACCTGTGGCAAGGAAATGAACTGATATCTGTCACCCCGACCAGCCAAAGCGTGGTCTACGGATATCTGTGCCCCAACGATCACGCGTTCGAAATTACGAGGGGCCGGTACTGGCCGAGGGCCAGTACCACGAGCGACGATTGGCGCGAGGAGTGTCGCCTTCGATTTTTGGGCAGCGCGCCAGCGCGGGGAAGATGGACGAGGCCGCCAGATCGAGGCGGCAATAACAAACGCCCGCCGAGACGCGGACAGTGAACGGGCTACCGATGAACTGCTCAATGCCGTCCAGAGGGAAGGCTGGATGAGTCGCGAGGTGTTCACTTTTGATCCCGCTGCGTGACCCACCGTCTGACGCGAAAGACTGGGAAGGTAAAGCGGATAAGGGCAAATTCTTCTCGCCCATCCTGGCACAGGTGATTGAGGCGGTGATACCCAACCTTCTTGAGGTAACTTTCGCACGCTCGTGTCGAACGCGTCCTCGTTCATCATATGTACAATATTATAGACTGAAGCCCCCGTCGCTCGCTCCTCGACTCCGGAGATGCCACATGGCGACACACAAATTCCGTGTCGGTCGGAAGGTTCAGTTGGTCGCTACGCTCTTCGACCGACACGCACCCGCAGGTGATTATGAGATTGTCAGGCAACTGCCCGAAAGCAATGGCGAGTTCCAATACAGGATTAAGGGCTTGCATGAGGCGCACGAAAGAGTCGTGAAGGAAAGTCAGCTACGGAAGTCGTTCGACGCGTGAGGCGGCACTGAAGTTGCCGAACGAGCAAACGCGAGCTGAGCTTATGGCGCCAAGCGTTGCGCAAAGAGTGCCGGCGGTGGCTGCTGCCGGGCATGGTACAATCAACTGCCACAAAAATAGGTTGCTCGGCGGCTTCTATCATGCGGCCTTCGCGGTGGGTTCGAGGGTGACTCGATAGCCGAGGCGTTCGATGCGGCGCTTGAAGGCGCATTCGGCTCCGATATCGACTCGCGCCATGCTGGTCAAAATTTACGGGACCGTCGTCGGAAGGCGAGAAGCGGTACAGCCCGGCAGAATGCACCGGCGCGGTCAATTATCGAGGAAGCTCCTGAGCATCCTTGATCGGCTCGGGTGCTTCAGCTTCCTCAGCGCCTTCGCCTCGATCTGGCGGATGCGCTCGCGCGTCACCGAGAACTTGCTGGCCGACTTCCTCCAGCGTGTGGTCGGTGTTCATGCCGATGCCGAAGCGCATGCGCATGATGCGCTCCTCGCGTGGCGTCAGTGACGCGAGCACGCGCGTCGTGGTCTCGCGCAGGTTCGACTGGATCGCGGCGTCGATCGGCAGGATCGCGTTCTTGTCCTCGATGAAGTCGCCGAGGTGTGAGTCCTCCTCGTCGCCGATCGGCGTCTCGAGCGACAAGCGGCTCCTTGGCGATCTTGAGCACCTTGCGCACCTTCTCGAGCGGCATGCGGAGCTTCTCGGCAAGCTCCTCCGGCGTCGGCTCGCGGCCGATCTCGCTGAGCATCTGCCGGCTGGTGCGCACGATCTTGTTGATGGTCTCGATCATGTGCACGGGGACGCGGATGGTGCGCGCCTGGTCGGCGAGCGAGCGGCGTGACCGCCTGCCGGATCCACCAGGTGGCGTAGGTCGCGAACTTGTAGCCGCGGCGGTACTCGAACTTGTCGACCGCCTTCATCAGGCCGATGTTGCCTTCCTGGATCAGGTCGAGGAACTGCAGGCCGCGGTTGGTGTATTTCTTGGCGATCGAGATCACGAGGCGCAGGTTCGCCTCCACCATCTCCTTCTTGGCCTGGCGCGCCTCGCGCTCGCCCTTCTGCACCATCTGCACGATCTTGCGGAATTCGCCGATCTCGAGCCCGGTCTCGCCGGCGAGCACGTGGATCTCGGTGGCGGTGCTGCTTGATCTTGTCCTTGTCGCGGGCGACCAGGCTCTTCCAGCCCTTGGCGGAAAGCTTCGACACGCGGTTGAGCCAGCGCGGGTCGAGCTCGGAGCCCTGGTAGTTCTTGAGAAAATCCTCGCGCGACGACGCCGTGGCTCTCGGCAAGCCGCATCAGGCGGCCCTCGTAGCCGACCAGGCGCTTGTTGATGTCGTAGAGCTGCTCGACCAGCGAATCGATGCGCGCCTGGTTGAGTCGCAGCGACTTCACCTCGGCGATGATCTCTTCTTTGAGCTTCTTGTACTTGCGCTCCTGCGCCGGCGTGAGCGACTGGTTGTGCAGGCTGGAACTGGATGTCCTGGTCCTGCAGGCGGCGCAGCCGCTAGCAGGTGTCGGCCACCGTGTCGAAGGTCTCGACCACCTTGGGCTTGAGCTCGGCCTCGATCGCGGCGAGCGAGAGCGAATTCTCCATATCGTCGTCGTCGAGATCGCTCTCGGACACGCCCTCGGGACGCTCCTCGCCGTCGCCGTTGGCGGCGGCCGGCTTGAACGGGATCGGGCTCACGGGCGCGGTCGCGGGCGCCAGCGGTCTGCGGCGGCTGCATGCCGGCGATCGGCGCACCGGGCACCGCGACGATCGGCTGGCCGTCGGGGCCGATCACCACCGGGGCCGGCATGGCCTTGGCGTCGGGACCCGCATAGGTTGCTTCGAGGTCGATGATATCGCGGAGGAAGACTTTTCCCTCGTTGAGCTCGTCGCGCCAGATGATGATGGCCTGGAAGGTGAGCGGGCTCTCGCAGAGTCCCGCGATCATGGCCTCGCGGCCGGCCTCGATGCGCTTGGCGATGGCGATCTCGCCCTCACGCGAGAGAAGTTCCACCGAGCCCATCTCGCGCAGATACATGCGGACGGGGTCGTCGGTGCGCTCGGTCGGCTCCTTGGCCTCGGACTTGGCCGGAACCGGCGCGCTGCTGGACCTCGACCAGCTCGTTCTCGCCCTCGGCTTCGGCTCCTCCTCGGCATCCTCGCGGGCCGCCGCTCTTCCTCAGGCTCGGCCTCCTCGGTCTCGACCACGTTGACGCCCATCTCGCTGAACATCGACGAGAACGTCCTCGATCTGCTCGGAGTTGACCTCCTTCGGAGGGCAGCACCGGCGTTGATCTGGTCGACGGTGACGTAGCCGCGCTTCTTGGCGCTGCGGATCAGCTCCTTGACGGCCGCGTCGGAAAGGTCGAGCAGCGGAAGCGGTATATTCCACTATCCGGCACCGCTCTCCGACGCCCCTCGAATGTTCCTTTCAGGGGGCGCCTTGATATTGCTTGCCATAAGTCTCTCCCTGACCGGCGCTGAGCCCGCGCCAGGTCATGGTTCGGCCGCGTAGCCAATAGCCTGAAAGAGGGGCGGCTGTACGTTGAGCGCCCGAGCCGCTGGTGCCCCGGGTCAACCACGCCGAGATCAGCGCCTCATGCCTTCAATTGTATAGTATTTCTTTGATTGTAAGGCTCGTTTGAACAAATCGAACTGCGAGGGAGCCCCTCGCCGCTTTGGTGAATGACTTCGCGCTCCGGCACAGCCGATCAGTGCCGGGTTTCGATCCCTTCGCGAGAAATGCGGCGTGCCCTCGGCTGACAGCCTTAGGGATGAAGACCGGTCAGCAACAACATCGAGAACAAAGATGACCGCAGCCGCCGCTAAGGAAAAATAGGCCGCCTTGGTTGCAACATCGGTAAGAACATAGCCCGCTCGTCATGACCAGTCTCCTACAGACTGTCTTCGCCAAGCCCCACATGGACAACATCAATTGGACGAGGGCATCGACCAGAAAACCTGGCAGGCCGATCGACTACGACCCCAACACGAAGGCAATCGGGCCGTCACGGCAGCACCCGGCGGCATGACCAAGCGTCACCGGCGGAAAGGCGGTAAATGCCTCGCGCGACGATCTCGTGGATTGGTAAAATCGTTCAGGAGAAGGGGGGCACCGGCTGCGACAAAGCAGCTTTAATTGGAAGGTTTGAATAATAAACATCGACTTTGCCCCGAATGGGGCGCATCGTAGCTGCGCCCGAAAAGCCAGCACAAAGCGGACGGGTGTCCAATTTAGCCTACGACCGGAACCGATGGGGCGTCCCGTTGCTCGCTCCGAACCATGTCGGGCGAAAGGAATCATCATGCAACTGCCTGGATATCTGCAAGGAGACGCACCCACACGACTTGTGCACGGAGCCATCGTCGGAATCTCTAGCAACCGTGATCCTCGGCTTCGGCTGGGGTGGGTGGACACTGGAAAAAACCGCGAAGGAAATGGCGAATCAAAGTGCTAAAGACCGCCGTCGTGACGGCGCTCGCTCCCATCTGCGTCGACAAATTTCAACACTCTGCGGACGTCGCAACGAACCTGACTGAACTGAAGAAGGTCAGTTCGTGGCAACAAGGCTCCTTTGTCGAGAAGGGCGGCTGGGCGACACTGCCCGGCAGCGACCCGGCCAACTCGGCCGTAGCAGAAGCGTGCGCCAAGTTGCTCGGCAGCCTAAAGTAAGCTCGGATACTGCGCAGCACCAAGCGGTCGCTCCGGAGCGACCGGTTGTCAAGCCGAGTGCTTGCCGCGGGCAGCTTGGTGCGGTCACGCTGGTTTCAAAGAGGTATGGCGCCCTGTTCGGGTAACAATAATCGGTGATCAAAATTGAATATGTGAACTGGGCCATTATGTATGGGTGTCATAGGCACGCCGAACGGCCCCCGTCCCCCGACAAGACCGTCCGGTGCATAAGCCGACTGGAAGCCACTAGAATCCTGGGCTTAGGCTCGGGGTTCTTTTTTCTGGCGCAACGATGAGCCCTTGATCAGCCATCCATCCGCAGCGGGATCGATTTGCAAGGTTGTTACTGGGCGGGTTGGGTTTGTGACTATTGCTGGAGCGGCGCAAGTTCTACGATCTCCGATCTTCAGTGCGTGAATCCGAACGCGGCGGCCGTCGCGCGGCTGCCATCCGGGCGGCCTACACTTCGCGAGTTCTCACTGACCTCAGCTGTGATTGGCTTCCCGATGTCGCTTCGCCAAGCTAGCGCTGTGCGCTGCTGAACTTTGGCGTGCAGACAATTCAGCACACCGTAGCCATCTCTCCGCCCTACGGCTCCACGTCGTCTTGTTCTAAAATAAGCCAGGAGGATGCAGATGCCAAAATTCCGACGTGCGGACGGCCCGGAAGATCATGCAATCGTAATTACACTTTGGCTAGATGAAAGCGGAGTGACCCGAGGCGATGTTTTAGGCCGCTTGGTACAGGAGGGCGGCATCTTCAAGCGACACGCAGTACCAATACAGGGCGATCTCAGCGGCAAGGAAGCTGTCGATACAGCAATCCTTTGGCGCAACGGGAGAGACATCCCGATTGTGGTGATCGATCACGAGGGCTTATGGCTGCCAGAATGGGGCGATTTGGAAGCCTAAATCGCGTTGGTGCATTTGCTACCTAATGCTGAGTGCCTGCGACTGACCACCATGCACGCTCTGTTTAAGGGAGAAGTCGAGCGCAAAATGACGCATGTCCGACCGGATTTTTCCTTTCGCATTCCGGAGTTCGAATCCGACGACCCGGGCATATCGAAAACCCCGCCGTGATGCCTGTTCGGTCTTCCACGCTGGCAACGTCTGCCGAAATCCCCGCCGCAGCTGCACATCCCCAACGTCGCAGCTCGAACGCGAACAGTCTCTGCTGTGGAGTTTTGGCCAATTCCCCAAAAATTCCGGCGGCCACCCGGGCGGATTCTGATCCTGACGGATTCCGCGGTTCGAGTCTCGATCCACCAGCCACGCAGTCGTCTCTTCCGTGGCTGCTCTCGGGCGCGGTCATGCGCCGCGAGCGCGGCGAGTCGGCCCTAATCCGAGAAACGTAGAAACCGACCTATCTTTCCCATTATCGTCTGAAGAAGGGCTTGAAGTCGCTGCATTAGCGACTGTTTTGGGAGAGGTGGTGGCGATGGCGATAACGGTAGCGGCGGTGGCGTTGGACGCGGTGGTGGCGGCGGTGGTGTTGGACGCGGTGGTGGTGGCGAAGATTTTTTTGGCCTTTTGCGTCCTTTGGATTTGGGCATGACAAATCGCCTCTCAATGCACAGCAAGGGGCACTCTGAAGATGTGTGCAGCTTCTCGGTAATTGTAGCAAGACTGAATACCGCAAGTGGTGAAGCCCGCGCGACGAACGGTTGCGCGTGCCGCCCCATCTCGTTCAGCTCGATCTCTTCCGTAATTTGCCTTGAGTGCCATTGGAACCTCCATCGGCTAGCTTGGCAACTTCCGCCGGCTGACCGCGCGAACATCAATGGCTTTCAACGGAATTCCCTAAGACCAAAGGTAAGTGCGCCGCTAGGGCAGGCTGGAAATTTAAAGCCCAGTCACCGGCTGACCTGCACCTTGCGCGGGGTCCACTCGGCGGTGCGTAAAGCAATCTCTCCCCTGTCAGTGATCGCCACCCCCATCCGCACTCAAGGCAATAAATATCTTCTAGACCCCTATTGTTCTTTACCCTTGACATCACCATTTCGGCTTAGACAGGCACGCAATGGCTTGTCTGAAGAGCTGCCAAAAAATCGGCGACGTACCGAAGTCTCCGCCTCCTCCAATTGGCAGCACTGATGCCGTCGGCAGGCACAACGACACTCGATATTGAGCTTCGTTCGGCGCGGCTGCCATAAGCGCCCGGTTGTGTACGTGTCCGCGCGCTGCTTGCAGAGCTGAAGCCGAAAGCCATGGAACCTACCACGTTGGCTCAGAAGGTCACGATCGACACCGTCGAGCCGCTCAAGACCGAGGTCACCATGGCGTTCAAGCACGGTCGCCTGAAAGTTCCGGTTTGGCGTGTTGGCCGCAGATAGACCGAGCCTGGCGCGTTGAGGCTCAAAGCCGCCGCGGAGGAGCTGTCTCGTTGGTTGCTGTCTAAAATGACTTACGTGTCGCCGTCCGTTGTGATTCAGGGACCGACCGCAGGAGGGAAGCCAGATGTGGTTCTATCTCCAGACTTGGTGGCCTTTATTGACCATCGTTTTCGCTGCCGCGATCTGCTTTGGCGTAGTGTCATTCATGATGGGACAGGCAAAGCTTCAGCGACTATAGGAAGCCAAGCATGAGCCGAGAACGTGATGAACGTATGTGGAACTTGGCCTATAGGTTGGCCCAGTCCGGTGAACATCGAAACTATCGGGCCATCGAATGGGAATTGCAGGCGTTTGGGTATCCCCGAGCGCGCCAACTATTAGACCACGAGCGAGTCCGTGAAAAGCTGGACGGCATGTGCGTCGAAGCTCGGAAAGGTTTCGTAACTGCCGAGAGGTCCCTGACCGTAGCAGCCTGTCGGACTTAACGGGATAGGAATCTTCTGGGCTAGAATCGGTGCAATGATTCTCCATTGCAGCGAACGGCCCGCCGATGAGCAATTTCCGCACGATTGACCGGGAGACCGGATTTCTTCTGCCACCGTCGGTAGACGAGTGGTTACCGGAGAAGCATTTGGCGCGGTTTGTGGTGGAGGTGATGGCAATACGTAACTGTTGTACTTCGTTCAGTTACGTATTGCTCGGCAGGTGCGCCGCGTCGATCGCGAACAGCGAGAGTCGAGCGGCTCGACTTCGACGTCGAGCCGTTCCATCAACGCCGTCGACATGGTGCGCAGATCGGAAAGCCCGCCGCACACGCACACCTGCCTCCGATGCTCCGGGCTTCTAGCGAGCCGCCGATCTCCGCGACGAATCCGCCGATCGCATCGGCCAGCAGCGCCGTGATGTCCTCGCGCGAGCGCGGGTCGCGGTGCGCGTAGTTCTCGTCGACGTGCCCCCATGGCAGGTCGCGCGCCGCCAGCAACACGCCGTTCCTGACCAGCGCGATGCAGGTGGCCTGCTCATCGAACGCCACGCACGACTCGATGGCGCCGGGCACAGCCAGCGGCTGCCGCATCCGCGCCAGCGCGCTTTGAGCGCGATTGCGCAAGCGTCATATGACCGTCCGTAGCCGGAGATGCGGCTGTCGCGAAGCGGCTGCAGCGCTCCTCCGAGACTTCCGACGCCGGCACCATCGACAGCACCACCACCGGACGGCGTGCGGCGTGGTCGTCGAGCTTAGCGTTGCGGGCGCGATGTCCGCCCAGGCGCCGCTCGTCCTCAGTCCCGCCGCGGCCAGCGACGCCAGAGCCTCCGCGCGCATCGCCTCGTGTACGATCCGGCGGTCACCATCACGCTGCCGGTGCTCGGGCGCGTCCGCCCCAGACCACGACCGCCGCCTGGCGCCGCCGTAGCGACTCCAGACGGCCCCGCAGCTCGTGGCCCGATGGCGGCGGCGCATCCGCGAACGACCGGACGCGAGTCTCGCCCCGGCCGCGGCGCCAGGGCGGGCCATGGTCCACTTCGACGATCCGGGCACGCCGTCGGCGACAATTCGACTCCGACTCGGGTCGCCATCACGGCTGATCATGCCTCCCGCCGTGCCCAGGCGCCAAGAGACTCCCGCTGATATGTCGGTTCGAAACCGCTCGCGCGGTAGCGGAGCCCGCTGCCCACCGAATGGTTGCCCGAAGGGAGATACAGGGGGCCAACATGCTGGGCTCATTCATGGACCGTGACTCCGCCTACGCCGAAGAGGCAAACGGGCACCTGCGGCACGACCTGCGTCAGCGAGACCGCGGCGGTGCTGCTCGACCGTATCGACGTGATCACGGCCGATACCGTCGCGATCTTTCCCTACAGCGGCGCCGAGACGCTGCGAGCACCGACTACTGCCGCCGCCTGGGCCTGCTGCTCGTCGCAGCTGCTCGCCCTCGGCGGTGCGGGACGGCCGACTCGACGCTCGAGGCGGCTTCGCTCGATCTCCACCGCGTCGCGGTCGGGCGGAGCGTTCCCGTCGACGGAACGGCTGTTCACGTTCGTCATACCTGACCGAGCGCACCGGCGCTCGACGAGCTGGCGCTGAGCGACCGGATCGGCGCGACCAGCGAGCCGCTGGCCGCTGGTCGCGCAGCTGGTACGGCGCGGCTCGTTCGATCTGCTGGCGGCATATACCGACGCGCGCGCAGCTCGAGCCGAGCGACGCGGCGATTATCGATCGCCTGACGACGCTGCTACACGCGGCCGTTGTTCGACGCGGTCCTCGCGAAGGAGCTGGAGCGCGCCGGCCGGTTCGGCTATCCGATCTCGCTGATTCTCTTCGACGTCGATCGCCTCTCGGCCATCAACAAGGAGCACGGCTACGGCGTCGGCGACAAGGTGCTGGAGCGGCTCGGCATCCTGATCCGGCAGTATTTCCGGCAGCACGACTGGGTGGCGCGCTACTGCGGAGGATTCGATCGCCGTGCTGCTGTCACGCGCACCGACGCGGAGCACGCCGACGCACTGGCCGAGCGCGTGCGCGCCACCGTCGAGGAGCGGCTCGGGTTCACCGATCACCGATCGGATCGCCTGGTGCCGGTCACGGTGAGCGCCGCGGTCGATCAACCTGCAGGTCGCCCTCGGCGACGTCATCGATACCGGAACGGCTGATGGCGGACGCCGAGTCGGCGTCGAGCGCGCGAAGCAGCAGGGACGCAACCGCGTCGAACGCGTCGACGGCTACTCGGCGCGTCGCGCAGCGAACGGCACGACGCGGCCGCCGGACGCCTGCGTCAGCCTAGCCGTATTCCTCTTCGTAGTTCGCCTTCAGCTTCGCGACGACGCGCCGGATCCGCCAGCGTCGTCGTATCGCCGAGCGCCTTGCCTTCGGCGATGTCGCGCAGCAGGCGCCGCATGATCTTGCCCGACCGCGTCTTCGGCAGATCGGCGGTGAACAGGATGTCGTCGGGCCGCGCGATCGCGCCGATCTTCTTGACGACGTGCTCCTTGAGCATCGTCGATGAGCTGCTTCGACCGATCCGTCGCGTCGCGCCTTCCTTCAGCGTGACGAACGCGGCAATCGCCTGGCCCTTGATCTCGTGCGCGCGGCCGACCACGGCCGCTTCGGCGACCGCTCGGATGATCGACCAGCGCGCTCTCGACCTCCATCGTCCCGATGCCGGTGGCCGGCCACGTTGATGACGTCGTCGACGCGGCCGAGCAGCCAGAAGTAGCCGTCGGCGTCGCGCTTCGCGCCGTCGCCGGTGACGTAGACGCCGCTGCCCCACTTGTTCCAATGCTGGCGGACGTAGCGATCGGGATCGCCGTAGATGCCGCGCAGCATCGACGGCCACGGGCGCGTCAGCGCGAGCAGACCGCCGCCGACCTCGACTCTCTCGCCGCTGCTCGGTGCGGATCTCGGCGGCGATGCCGGGAAACGGCCTGCGTCGCCGAGCCCGGCTTGAGCGTGGTGACGCCGGGCAGCGGCGTGATCATGATCGCGCCGGTCTCGGTCTGCCACCACGTGTCGACCACCGGGCAGCGCTCGCCGCCGATGAACTGGTAGTACCAGACCCACGCCTCGGGATTGATCGGCTCGCCGACCGATCCGAGCAGGCGCAGCGACGACAGATCGTGCTGCTGCGGACACTCGGTGCCCCAGCGCATGAACGCGCGGATCGCCGGTCGGCGCCGTGTAGAACACCGTGACGCCGTGCTGCTCGATGAGCGACCAGAAGCGATCCTTCTGCGGCCAGTCGGGCGCGCCCTCGTACATCAGGACCGTCGCGCCGTTCGCCAGCGGGCCGTAGACGACGTAGCTGTGGCCCGTGACCCAGCCGATGTCGGCGGTGCACCAGTAGACGTCGTCCTCGCGCAGGTCGAAGACGAGCTTGGTCGTCGCGTAGGTGCCGACGAGATATCCGCCGGTCGTGTGGACGATGCCCTTCGGCTTTCCGGTGGTGCCCGACGTGTAGAGGATGTAGAGCATGTCCTCGGCGTCCATCGGCTCGGGATCGCAGCGTCGGCGGACGCGTCCTGCATCAGCTCGTGGTACCAGTGGTCGCGTCCGCTGCTTGCATCGTCGACCGGCAATCGCCGCCGCCGCCGCGCTGCACGACGACGACGTGCTCGATCGACGGCGTGCTCGGCGACCGCTTCGTCGGCGACCTTCTTCAGCGCGACGATCTGCCCGCGGCGGTAGCCGCCGTCGGCGGTGATCAGCAGGCGGCAGGCGGAATCGTTGATGCGATCGCGCAGCGATTCGGCGCTGAAGCCGCCGAAGACGACGCTGTGGACCGCGCCGATGCGGGCGCAGGCCAGCATCGCGATCGGCGAGCTCGGGAATCGAGCGGCAGGTAGATCGCGACGCGATCGCCCTTTGCTGACGCCGAGCGACTTGAGGACGTTGGCGAACGTCGACACCTGCGCGGTGCAGATCGAAGTAGGTCAGCGTGCGGCGATCGCCGGGCTCGCCTTCCCAGATGAGCGCGGCCTTGTTGCGCCGCGGCCCGCGCACGTGGCGATCGAGGCAGTTGACGCTGGCGTTCAGCTTGCCGCCGACGAACCACTTCGCATGCGGCGGCTGCCAGTCGAGCACGCGTGTCCCAGGGCGCGACCATTCGAGCTCGCCGGCACAGCTTCGCCCAGAACGCTTCGGGATCGCGATCGGCTTCGGCGTAGACGCTGTCGTCGCGGACGACGGCGCGTGCGCGAAAGCCGGCGGCGGGGGAAAGGTGCGGTCTTCGCGGAGGAGATCGTCGATCTCGGCGTTCGGCTTCTGGTCGGCCATGCGGGGATTATAGCACCGGTGCCGCGCTCTCTACCCCCGAGCGTAGTCAGCCGCGAGCCGGACTGCGGCCGACCAGATCGGCGTGCGCGACGCTGCCGTAGCCGGAGGAAGGCGCGATAGTGCTCGATCGGCGGCCGCCGCGTCTCCACCCTCGTCGGCGACGACGCGCGAGGTTGTAGTGGGAGCCGGCGTTGCGCGGATCGATGCGTGAGCGCGCGGCGCAGCGAGATCGCGCGCATCGGCGACGCGGCCGGCCGCCTTCTGCAGCAGCGCCAGGTTCACGAGCGACTCGACGTTGCGCGGGTCGCCGGCGAGCGCGACGCGGAACTCGGCGGCCGCAGCCGCGCGGCTGGTTCGCGCGCATCAGCGAGACGCCGAGGTTGTTGTGCGCTTTCACGCGACTTCGGATCGATCGCGATCGCGCGCTGGAACTGCTTCACCGCATCGTCGCGCTGCCCGTGATCCTCGTAGAGGAGACCGAGGTTGTTGTGCACCTCCGGCGCTGGCCGTCGTTCTGCTCGAGCAGCGCACGATAATGTGCGCGATGGCGTGGTCGAAGTCGCCGACGCGCTGATAGTAGAGCGCGAGCCCGAAATGGTCTTCGGCGGCGAGCGGCGGGCGGCGTGGAGCAGCGCTCGGAGCGCCGGCTCTGGCGCACGCGATCACGGTCGCGCGCGGCGCGGACGCGATGGCCCTGGCGCGAGCGTGCCGATCGGCCTGATCCAGGCGTTTGCGCGCTGCGCGTCGACACCGGGCGGCACGGTGCCGATCGGGCTATCGCGGAGTCGGCGGGCGTGACCGGACGCCGGGCGGCGCCTCTGCGGCGGCGCCGCTCGTGTGCGGCGCTTCGCTGGAGTCTACCACACCCGGCCCGTGACTCGCCGCGCGACGCTGCTGGCGCGAGCGGGTCGCTGCGTCGGATCCAGCAGCTGGCCTCGCAGGCCTGACGAGGGCGGAGCCGGAATCGGTGCGCCGGATGTCGTCGGCCGTGCCGCGAGCCGCCGGAATGCGACGACGGCCGCGCGACGCGCGGCCGACGCGCGCCGCGCGCGGGTGCTGGCGCTCGGCGGCGCCGACGGCGCCAGCACGGCAGATCAGCACAGTCAGGCCGACGAACCCGATCAGAGCACGGCGCCGCGACGTACCACAGACAGAGGTCTTGAGCGACATGCGCGCGCCACCTGTGCCGGGCGACGCGTAGCCGAGCGTGGCGAGCACCGGCGTCGGCGCGGCGGTCCGCGTCGGGCGACTCGTCGTCGCCGCCGTGATCGGCGGAACGGCGGCGGAGCGCGTCGAGGATCAGGCTCACGGTTCGGTGCCCGACGGGCGGAGCTCGGCGTCAGGCTCGCGCGACGGCCGGCGACGAGGCCGATCGCATAAGCCACGCGCTCACCAGGTGCGCGTCGCTCTGCGGCGCGGCGGCCCTCAGCCGCTCCGCGTCGCGACGCGCCGCCTGCGAGATCAGTATAGGCGCCGGCGAGCACACGCTGCCAGCGGCCGCGCGGTCCGAGATCCACCTCGGCGTAGAACACGCGGAAACCGGAGGCCTCGAGCCAGTCGGTCGTCGAGGCGACGTTCGGCGCGGTGGTCGTCGCGGCCGACGGGAACGAGCCGACCAGGATCGTGAACGCGGCATCAGCAGGCAGCTCGCGGCTGGACACCTGGCCTGCGGCGGTGCGCGCCACCGGTGCGCCGCGCGTGGCGCCGCGAGGCGCGCCGCCGTTCGGCGGGACGCGTCGACCGCGTGCTCCGACGCCTGCCGCGAACCGCTGATAGACGATAGCGCCGACGCGCCGACCGCGAGCGCCGCACGAGAGCAGCACGACGGCGCGCGGCCGCGACGGCCGGACGCCTGCCGCGCTGAACCAGTCGCAACGCGGCCGGCGCGCGGCGTCTGCACGTCGAGGCTGTCGGCCGCGTGCGTCGACCATCTCCGGCGTGATGCGGTTGGCCCGGACCGAGAAGGCCGGCGAGCAGGCGCACGATCGCAAATCAGGTTGATGAGGCGCGGGATGCCGCCCGACCAGCCGGTGCACCTGCGTGCAGCGCCTTCGGCCGTGAAGCTGACCGCCGCCGCGCCGCCGGCGATCGTCAGCCGGTGCGCGACGTAGGCGGCGACGGCTTCCGCGGTCGAGCGGCTTGAGCTCGTAGCGGATCGACACGCGCTGATCGAGCTGGCGCAGCTCCGGCGATCGCAGCAGCGTCTGCAGGTTCAGCTGGCCGACCAGGATGATCTGCAGCAGCTTCTCCTTGTCGGTCTCGAGATTCGACAGGATGCGGATCTGCTCGAGCACCGGCAGCGGCAGGTTCTGCGCCTCGTCGATGATCAGCACGCGCGCTGCGCCTTGAGCGGGATCAGCGACGAGCAGGAAATCGTAGAGCGTCTCGATCAGCTCCTGCTTGCGTGACGCTGCGCCAGCCGCCCGCGCCTTCATCTCGTCGCGCGAGATGACGCCGAAGTCCTGCAGGATCCGCTTCAGCAGATCCTCTTCGGACAGAAACGGATTCAGCACGAGCGCGGTGAACGTCGTGCGATCGATCTGCTCGAGCAGCGCGCGGCACAGCGTCGTCTTGCCGGTGCCGATGTCGCCGGTGACGACGACGAAGCCCTCGCGCGCGGCGGATGGCATACTGCAGCAGATCGAACGCGTTGGCGTGCGACTGGCTCGCGATAGAGATACTTCGGATCCGGCGTCAGGCTGAACGGCTTCTCGGAAAACCCGTAATAGCTTTCGTACATGCTGACTGCGCCGCCACGCCGGCCACGATCTCTCGGCGTCAGCAGAATGACCATCTCGACGCGCTTGTGGCGTGACCACCGTGCCGCGGCCGAACCAGCCGCCGTTGATGCCCGACGCTCTTTCGTCTCCGTGATCTCGCGATCGCGCGTGAAGCCGGACATCACCAGCGTCTCGCCGTCGGCCACGCGCGCGAGCATGTCGGACTCGACGCCGACGGGCGGCGCTTGACGATCGGGCGTCAGGCTCAACGTCACGATCGAGTCCGCCGCAATCTGCGGCGTCACGCTGAAGCGTCATCGTCGTCGGTCCGCACGATCGACGGCTCGTTGTTCAGCGTCAGCAGCGCGCGGATTCGCCAGCGTCGTCACGGTGCCTTGCGCGGCCAGCAGGCCGAGCAGCCTGTCCACGTCGGTCACGCGCAGACCGGTCAGCGTCGGCCGCGGCGCGGCGCGCTGCGGCCGCGGTCGCGCTCGCCGATCATCTTCGCCGCCAGACGCGCGCCCAGTCGATGCCCGGCGCCTTCTCGTCGTTCGGCTCGACCTCGATCGACGCGCGCGTCGATCTGCACCTGCCGGTGCACGCGGTCCTGCACCGCGTCGAGTATGACCGCGACGCGATCGAGCCGCTCGGGAAAGTCGGTCACCTGCAGCAGGCCGGCCTTGCGATCGACGTTGAAGGTGGCGCGCTCGGTCAGCAGCGTGCTGCACCCCGTTGCGCGAGCTCCGCGAAGACGTCCGTCTTCGTCGAGCTGTCGAGACCTGCGCAACGGCTGCGCGGCCCACCGTCGCCGCCACGGTCGCCTGTGCCGGTGCGCTCGGTCGCGACGTAGTTGAGGTCGAAGATCCGCGTCTCAGGCTCGCGCCGCGAACACGCGGACGACGCTGCCGTCGAGCGCGTAGTCGAGGCCGAGCGGCCGCAGGATCAGGCCGAGCGCCTGCCGCACCGTGACGTTCTTCAGCTCGCCGATGAACGTGCCGCCGATGATGCCGGGTCGGGCACGACGCTCAGGCTGGTGCCGCGAACCAGCAGCAGCAGCAGGTCGCTGATCGGGACCGGCTGCGCGAAGGTCAGCGAGAACGTGCGGTTGTCGAGATCCGCGGCGAGCACGCGCTCGTCGAGCTGCGTCAGCGGCAGCGGCGGGCATCGGCCGCGGCGGCCGCTGCGCGGCGGCGGTTCCGCCGCCAGCACGGACCAGCTGATGGCCAACGATGCGCATCGAGACACGCATTCCACGTCCCAGCAATTTCGGATCGGTCGAGCGTTATTCGCTAGAGACGCGAAGAGCTGTGCAGACACACGGTCGGAAACGCGCAAGGAGCGCGGCCAGGCCGAGTGAAGGTATGTCGATGACCCCGGGCGGGGTCTGCTTCTTGAAAATCACGCGCGCCGAGCAGGCCGCCGAGCGTGGAGAACACGCCGCCGACGAACAGCACCAGACCATCAGGCCGACGACGGCGCTTCGACGACGATCAGGAACGCGAGCGTCAGGGCGCCGCGGCGGCTGAACGCGTTCGAGCATGTCGCGCGAGTTCCGGCGGCATCGATGCCGGCCATGTCCGACGACGCGCTGCAGCATCGCCCGCGATAAAGGCGCCGACGAGCAGATCGATCGGAATCGAGACCACGACCGTGACGACCAGCGCCGAACAGGCCCGCCAGCAGGCCGGCCAGCGCGCCGTCGGCCGGCGTCGATCGGCGTCGGCTGATTCTGCTGGAACAGATACGCGGCGACCGACGCCGCCGCTGACGACCCACAGGCAGCAGCAGGCGTTGCCGACGTTGATGAGCGGCAGCGCCGACAGCACGCCCATCACGAGGCCGCCGATCGAGCGCCGGCTGGGTGTAGCTGGGTTTAGTCGTAGTACTCACGGCCGAGGTGCGTGATCAGCTCTTCGCCCTTGAGGTACCGCAGCGTGTTCTTCAGCTTCATCAGCTGGATGAAGAGATCGTGCTCGGGATACAGGCCGGGCGCGTGCACCGGGCTCTTGAAGTAGAACGACAGCCACTCCTGGATGCCGTGCATGTTGGCGCGCTTGGCGAGGTCGAGGAACAGCGCGACGTCGAGCACGATCGGCGCGGCGCAGGATGCTGTCGCGGCAGAGGAAGTTGATCTTCAGCTGCATCTGGTAGCCGAGCCAGCCGACCAGATCGATGTTGTCCCAGCCTTCCTTGTTGTCGCCGCGCGGCGGGTAGTAGTTGATGCGGACGACGTGGCAGAGGTCCTCGTAGAGATCGGGATAGAGCTGCGGCTGAAGGATGTAGTCGAGCACCGACTTCTTGCTCTCTTCCTTCGTCTTGAACGACTCGGGATCGTCGAGCACTTCGCCGTCGCGGTTGCCGAGGATGTTGGTCGAGTACCAGCCGTCGACGCCGAGCAGCCGCGCCTTCAGCCCGGGCGCGACGATCGTCTTGATCAGCGTCTGGCCGGTCTTCAGATCCTTGCCGGCCAGCGGCGACTTCGGTCTTCGCCGCGAGGCTCGACCAGCGCCGGGATGTCGGCGGTCAGATTCGGCGCCGCGTTCGCGTAGGGAATGCCCTCGCTGAATCGCCGCGTAGGCGTAGACCATGCTCGACGGGATCGCCGGATCGTTCGGCTCGAGCGCGCTTCTCGAAGCGTCTCGATCGTCTGATGGGCCGGCGACTCGGTCGCGAAGATCTCGGTGCTGCCGCACCAGACCATGACCAGGCGATCGAGCTGGTGATCCGGCCTTGAACTTCCGGATGTCGGCGATCGACCTGCTCGGCGAGCTCCTTCTTGTTCTTGCCCTTCTTGACGTTCGGGCCGTCGAGCCGCTTGACGTAGTGCTTGATCGAACACCGCCGGCCACGGCCGGATCTGCTCGAGCTCGGGCCGCACCTGATCGAGCAGCGACGGCTCGATGACGCCCGCGGTCTGTGCCGCGGCGTAACAGTCGTCTTCGAAGATGTCCCAGCCGCCGAACACGAGATCGTCGAGCGGTGACAAGCGGCACGACGTCGCTGATCTTCGGCGAGCGTCCCTCGGTGCGTTTGCCGAGGCGGACCGTGCCCATCTGCGTCAGCGAGCCGATCGGTTTGGCGATGCCCGTTGCGAATCGGCGAGCACGCCGGCGATGGTCGTCGTGCTGACGGCGCCCATGCCCAACGAGCAGCACACCAAGCTTTCCGCGCGCGGGAGCAATATCGACAGGTGTAGGCATGAATGGCGAACTCATATCAGCCATCAGCTCAGCTTCAGCTCTCAGCTACTGGCTGCTCGGCTATCAGCGTTGATCGGCTCCCGGCGTATCCGCGCCAAGTGTGCAGTAAGCTGAGAGCCGAGAGCTGAGAGCCGAACTGATAGCGACGATGTTTCTGAAGCGGGATGATCCGCACTCGCTCGTCGATCGGGATGACCGGCGTGAAGATGGGCGACCGGTTCGTGCAGGTCGGGTGCGCGCACAGCGGACGGCTGGGCGCGGTGGCCGGTCAAGGTCGGCTTGTCCGGCCGCGCGGTGGCCGTCGCGCCGGACGAATCGTCGGCCGCGCGCGGTCGCAAGGGCGCGGCAGAACGCCGGCGTGCTCGTCGAAATCGAAGTCGCGCCGCCGACGCGGGCTGCCGATCGATGACGACGGCTTCGATCATCGCGGTCGTCGACGACACCAGGCGGCCTTCTCGGCGCCATGCGCGCCGGAAGATCGCGTGCCGTGCGCGAATCCGCGAGACTGCTCCGCGCGCGGCCGGGCGGCCGCGTGCTGATCGGTCCGGCGCCGCGCGGCGCGATCTCGGCGCTCTGCTTTCGCGTGCGCCGGAACGGACCGCCGTTTGCTGCGTCAGGCGAGGCCGGCGCGCGCTTCGAGGCCGACGGCTTCAAGTCGGTGCGGACTCTCGCCGAGCGGGATGGAGCTTGTCTTCGTTGAGGGATAAAGCCGCAGAGACTCGGTAGGCGGGATAGGCAGGATGGGCAGGATGGGCAGGACAGGCAGGATGGGCGGGATAGCACAACGCTTTTCCCGTCCGCCCATCCAGCCCTTCCGCCCCTCCAGTCCCCGGCTACCGTGCACAGTCGAGATGACGTCCGCCGTCGATCGGAATCGTCTCGCCGGTCATCCAGCTCGGCGCGATCTGACGCGAGAAACAGGATCAGTCTCCGCGATCGTCGTTCGGGATGGCCGGGCCGCGCCAGCGGATGCGTCGTCTTCGAGCGCTCGAGGAACGCCGCGTACTTGCGTCTCGTCCATGCCCGAGCGGCGGTGCAGGTTGGTGACGGTCACGCCCGGATTCACCGCGTTCACGCGCACGCCGATCGGCGCCAGCTCGATCGCCGCGCAGCGCGTCAGCTGATCCATCGCCCGCCTTGCTGACGCAGTACGCGAGCACGCCAGGAAACGATCGCAAGCCGTTCACGCTCGAGACGTTGACGACCGAGCCTTGACGCGCGGCGAGATGCGGCGGCGGCGGCGCGCATCAGGCGGAACGGCGCGCGTGAGGTTGATCGCCATCATCGCGATCCCAGACCTCGTCGGTCGTCGCGTCGAGCGTGCCCGTGCGCGATCGCACCTGCGGCGCTTGACCAGGACGTCGAGGTGCCGCCGAACGCACCGAGCGCGGCGGCGATGATCCGCTGCCGCGCGTCTGGCGGCGGTCACGTCCGCCGCGCATGAGCACCGGCCGCCCGCCGGCTCGCGGTACCACCCGGAGTACGTCGGCCAGCGCGCGCTTCGTCGCGCCCGACGAGCACGACCGACGCACGCTTCCCGCCCGAACGGCTTCGCTGCGGTGGCTCGACCGATCCCGCTCGTCGCACCGGTCACGATGATTGCCTTGTCGCGAAACGACATGCCGGCGAGTTTTACACACCTGCCTTGCCGAGGGGGACACTGTCACGGCTGGAGCACAGCCCAGCCCGGCCGAGGCGCGCCAGGATTCAGAAGTTTCCCGCTGAAACGACCGAAGCCTGTGGGCAAGCCTTTTGCCTCGCGTGATGCTCGGACCCAGCCCAAATGCCCTTGCTGTCTTCCGAAGACGTCTATTCAGCGCGGGAGATTGCGCTGGCTGCCGGCGATGTCCGAAGCGCGGGTGTCCGCGCTGATGGGCGGGGATCCGGATACGTGGGGCGTGACGAAGCGGTCCGGATCGGACGCGTGGCGCTGCTTCAAGCGCGCCAGTCATCCGAACAGCCGGTCAGCCGCGCGGGACTCTTCAAAATCTTCTCCGGAAGCGCCACCGACGATCGGCTCGAAGCGTGTCTTCGCGTTGTCGAGCACCGTCCACGCCGCCGTGCTGGCGTCGTGCCTGTTCATGGCCGCCTTCAACCTGGCGCCTCGCGCCGCCGTCGCTCAAGCTGGACGAGCGACCGGCCGATCCGATGCGGCTGGTGTTCCTGATGACGCCTGGTCCGGGCGGCGGCGGTGGCGGTGGCGGCCTGGTTCAGAAAGCGCCGCCGCCGAAGGCGCGCTCCGCGAGGGACACGAGCGGCTCACAAGTCCACTGCCCATCCGCCGTGAGCCGAAGCCGATTGTTCCGGTGCCGGAACCGCCGAAGCCGCCTCCGCCCCCGCCCCGCTCGCGGCGGAGACGCTGCCGGCGGTCATGGCGCCGATCATTACCGACGCCGGCCGACACGCGAAATCGAGGTGGGTGTCTGGCAAGACACGGCCGCGGAGAACGACAGCCACGGCCCCGGCAAGGGCGGCGGGGCCGGATCTGGCACCGGCACTGGCCTTGGCGAGGGCGACGGCAGCGGCGTCGGACCAGGATCGGGCGGCGGAACCGGCGGCGGTCCCTACCGGCCCGGCAGCGGCATCGAACCGCCGCGTCTCCTGCGAGAGGTGCGCGCGGACTACACGGCGATGCGCAGCGCAGCGCGGACTCAGCGGCGAGGTCGTGCTCGAAATCGTGGTGCGCCGCGACGGCAGCGGTCGGCGATATCAAGATCTTGCGCGGTCTTGCCAGCGGCCTGAACGATCGAGCGGTGCAGGCCGTCCGGCAGTGGCGCTTCGCTCCGGCGCGGCGGCTGGGTACGGCCTGTGGACGTCGTAGTCGAGGTGGCAGTGGAGTTCAAGCTCCGATGACCCTGTTGCTGGTGGCGCTGATCGCCATTGCGCTGGCGGCCGCGACGGGCGCCGTCGCGTGGAACCGTTCGCGCGACGAGCGACGGCGCCGCGAGGCGCGGATTGCCGCGCTGGCTGCCGCGATCCACGACGAGCCGCTGGCCAGTCCCACTCCCGCCGGAACTCGCTGGAGACTTGTTTACGACGCGGCAGCACGCCGGCGCACGGTTCGCACGATTCGCCACCGTGGCGGCCGTCGGCCTCTGGTCTTCGTGGCGGCGTGGCCGCGCTCGCGGTCGTCTCGAGCAGCGCCTGGGGCGATAGCGACCGTTCGAAGCGATTCGAGCGCCACCGCGGCACCGGAATCACAGCAAACCGTCCAGGATAGAGCCTCTCGAGCTCGTGGCGCTGGGTCACGACCGCGACGGCGATCGATTGACCGTTCGCGGCGTCGTCCGCAATCCCGCATCGGGCATGGCGCTGGACCGCATCACCGCGGTCGTGCTCGTATACAAGGAGGATGGCGGCTTCGTGGGCAGCGGCCGCGCCGCCGTCGACTCGACGATGCTGGGGCCTGGCGGCGAAACGGCGTTCACCGTCACGGTCCCCGCGGCGAGCCGGATCGGCCGGTACCGCGTGAGCTTCGCAGCACTGAAGATCGCGTCGTCCCGCACGTGGATCGTCGTGATAGAAGTGGGAATTGAGAACGTAAGAGCCAACCCCAGCGTCCAGCCCTCAGCGCGGATGTCTGTATGACCCGCCTTCCTCGTGATCGTCTCCGCCATCGTCGCCGCGGTCGTGGTGTCGGCGCATGGACAGCAGACGCAGCAGCCGCCCATACGGCCGGGGCGACGAGCAGGCTTTCGTTTCCGGAGCGGCGTCGAGCTGATCAACGTGACCGCGACCGTGTCCGACACGAGCGGCCGGTTCGTGCCGGGTCTGCGGCCGGACGACTTCATCGTCTACGAAGACGACCAGCCGGTGGAGGTCACGCACTTCAGCGCCGAGCGTGTCCCGGTCAGCCTGGGCATCGCGCTCGATACCAGCGGCAGCATGGCGCGGCGAGAAGATTCAGGAAGCGCAGAGCGCGCTGGATCGCTTCGTGTTCGAGCTCCTCGACAAGCAGGACGAGATCTTCCTCTATCGCTTCAGCAACTATCCGACGCTGCTGCAGGGATGGACCACGCGATCGCCGCGCTGCTGTCGCGCGCGCTCGGCCGCATCATCGCCGAACGGCGGCACGGCGATGTGCGACGCGATCGCCGAGGCGATTCCGCTCGCGCAGCAGGGACAGAACCGCAAGAAGGCGCTCCTGCGTGATTTCCGACGGCAACGATACGGCCAGCCGCACCGGCATCCTGCGACCGTCAAGCAGCTGATTCGCGAGAGCGAGGTGCTCGTCTACGCGATTGGCATCGACGGCGAGAGCGCGTCGACGGCGCAGCGCACGCCGCCGCCGCGCGCGCCGCTGCCGATGCCGTTTCCATTTCCCGGGGCCGCGGCGGCCGCCGGATCCGAGCTGGCCGCCAGCAGCCGCCGACGGCGGCGGTGGATGGAAGCGGCTGGACGCGCAACGCGCAACGACGATCGCGTCAACGTCGTCGCGCTGCGCGACATGACCGACGACAGCGGCGGGCGCACCGAGATCGTTCGCGACGCGCGCGATCTCAATCCGGCCACGGCGAGCATCGCCGACGAATTGAGCAAGCAGTACTACCTCGGCTATCCGGTCGCCCGGAAGAAGGACGGCCGCTGGCACTCGATCCGGGTCGAGGTGAGCAACCGCGCTATCGCGTCCGCGCACGCCGCGGGCTACGTCGCAGCTAGAGCAGTTCGTCGGTCTGTCGCGCCGTCGGCATATCGCATCGAACCCGCAATAGAATGTCGCGTGCCTGTTGCTCGCGACCGCGCTCGGCCTGAGCCTCCTCGGTAGCTGCGGCGGTCTGCTCGTCGCCTCGCTCGCTCTCCTTTTTCCTCGTCACGTCCGGACGCGCGCTGGTGCCGTGGCTGGTCAGCTACGCCGTCGGCGCGCTGCTCGGCGTGGCGCTGCTCGCGCTGCTGCCGGAAGCGCTGCGCCGAGCTGCGCGCCGCAAGCGGTGTTCGGCACGCTGCTCGCCGGCATCCTGATCTTCTTCGTGCTCGAAAAGCTCGTGCTGCTGCGCCACTGCCACACCGACGAATGCCAGGTGCACGGCGCCACCGCGCCGCTCGTCTTCATCGGCGACGCCTTTCACAATTTCATCGACGGCGCGATCATCTGCACCGCGGTGCTGACGTCGGTGCCGCTCGGCATCAACACGGCGATCGCCGTCGCGGCGCACGAGATTCCGCAGGAAGTCGGCGACGTCGCCGATCCTGCTCGCGGCCGGCTACAGCCGCAGCGCGCGCTGCTGCTGAACATCGTGACCGGCGTGTCGGGCATCGTCGGCGCGCTCGTCGCGTTCACCGCGGTCGAGGTGGTGCCCGGGCATCCGGCCGTTCATCCTCGCGATCTCGTCGGCCGAGCCTGCTCTACATCGCGATGTCGGATCTGATTCCCGATCTGCACCGCGGCGCAGATCGACGCCAACGCCGTCCGGCAGGTCATCCTGATCGCGGCCGGCATCGGCACCATCGTGCTGTTCGAGCAGGCTGATTGGATAGATGGCGATCGACAAGGTGCAATCTGGCGACGGTCGAGAAGATGTGGCGCCGCGAGGTCGAAGCGGCCGCGCACCTACAGCATCTCGCCAACCGCGAGACACGATCCGAAGCGCAGCGACATCCTGCTGCGCCTCGCCGAGCAGGAGGACAAGCACGCCGCGCGCTGGTCGGAGCGGATCGCGGCGGCGACCGGACGCGTGCCCGATCCGCAAGGAGGTCGAGCGCGGCCTGTCGTGGTTCCAGCGCATCTCGCGATCCGAACGTCGTGCTGCACCGCCTCGAACAGGAAGAGAACAAGGCCGAAGACGGAATACGACCAGCTGATGGCGCGCCTGAGCGATCCCGACCGACCGCAAGATCGCCGAAGAGGCGATGCTCGAAGAGCGCGATCACGCCGTGATCCTGCGCACGCTCGCCGGCGGCTCGATGCCGACGCCGCGATCGACGCTCGATTCGATCCTGCGGCCGCGAGCGCTGGCACGTGCGCGGCACCGGCTGGATCGGCGACGCGATCTACGGCGTCAACGACGGCCTCGGCGCGGTGTTCGGCATCGTCTCGGGCATGGCCGGCTACACCGGCGGCAGCGAGGTCGGTGCTCGCCGCCGGCCTCGCCGGCACGCTGGCCAGCGCGCTCTCGATGGGCGCCGGCGCGTACCTGGCGTCGAAATCGCAGCGCGAGGTCTACGAGTCGGAAGTCGCCGCGCGAGCAGCGCGGAGATCGAAGAGGACCCGCACGAAGAACTGCTCGAGCTCGAGCTGTTCTACCAGCTGAAAGGGTTCTCGCGCCGAAGAGTCGCGCGCGATGGCGGAGCGGCTGCAGAAGGAGCCGAAACAATTCCTGCGCACGCTCGTCCACGAAGAGCTCGGCCTCGTGCGAAGAAACGTTTCCCAACCCCTGGCGCTCGACGCTGTCGGCCGGCGTCTCGACCGCCATCGGCGGGTTCATCCCGATCATCCCGTTCTTCTTCACCGTCGGCATGCCCGCGGTGATCGCGTCGTTCATCATCAGCACGCTCGCGCACTTCGTCGTCGGCGCCTCGAAGGCGCTGGTCACGACGCGATCGTGGTGGGCCAGCGGCGACCGAGATGACGCTCGTCGGCGTCCTCGAAGCCGCGATTACCTACGGCCTCGGCCTGGCGTTCGCCGGCCACTGACGAGCTGCCACGCACGACTGTCTACATTTGCAGGACATCAGCCGAACTCGCATCTATTAACTCACTACCCTGCAATCACTTCCACCGAAGAGCCTCTGGCATTGCCTTTGCGATTTCCGCTGCCAGCGAAGAGATTCGCAGGAGGTGCAAGATGCTCAAGAGATTGATGGCCTCGGCCGCAGTGCTGGCGCTGACGGCGAAGTGCGGCGTTCGCGCGGTTCAATCGAGCCCCGGAAGGATTTCAGGTCTTCAAGGACGTCGCCGCCAGCGTGGATCGCTACACGCAGTTCACGATCTTCGACGACGTGAGCGCCAGCGTGAAGGACGGCGTCGTGACGCTCACCGGCAAGGTGACGATGCCGTACAGCGCGAGCGACATCGAGAAACGGGTCGCCAAGGTCGACGGCGTGGTGACGGTGCGCGATCAGATCACCGTGCTGCCGGTTTCGCAGTTCGATGACGAGCTGCGCTATCGGATCGCCCGATCGATCTACGGCAATTCGAATTTCTGGAACTACGCCATCATGGCGAACCCGCCGATCCACATCGTCGTCGAACACGGGCGGGTGACGCTGACCGGCGTGGTCGCCAGCGAACGTCGACCGGATGCTGGCGCGATCGCTCGCGACGCAGTTCGGCGCGCTTGTCGGTGACGAACGCGCTGAAGACCGACGCGGAAATGCGAGACGTTGCTTGAAAAGTCCGAGTGAGCTCCGGATACCGCTGGAGGCGGAGCGCGCACCACGGCGCTCGCCTACACCGGCGGACTCGTCGGCGTTCGGCGCGGCGCTCGTCCTCGGCCACGGCGCCGGCGCCGGTCAGCGCAGCGCGTTCATGGTCGACTTCGCCCGCGCCATCTCGGCGCTCGGCGTGGACGTGGTCACCTTCAACTTTCCCTACACCGAACAAAGCAGACGCATTCCGGATCGCGCCCCGGTCCTCGAGGCGTGTTACCGGGCTGTGATGATGCTTCGTGCACGCTCAGCTCCCGCGGCGGCGCAAGCGCGCTCTGTTCATCGGCGGCAAGTCGATGGGCGGGAGAATCGCCACGCAGGTCGCGGCCGCTGATTCGACGCTGCCCGTCGCCGGCCTGGTGCTGCTCGGCTATCCGCTCCACCCGCCAGGACGTCCCGACCGAGCGCCGCGACAAACACCTGCCGGCGGTTGGCCGGCCGATGCTGTTCGTGCAGGGCGCGCGCGACGCCTTCGGCACGCCGGCCGGAGCTCGCTCCTGTCGTCGAAATCATCGGACCGTCGGCAACGATCCACGTGGTGGCCGGCGGCGACCACTCCCTCAAGCTCGCTCGCAGGGATCCGGCCGCTCAGGCCGCGGCGTACGACGAAGTTCAGCGCACTATTGTCGAGTGGATGAGGACGAGTGACGAAATGCAGCTCGAGCACGTCGCCGCTCCGCACGGAATCCGTGGCCGTTCGTATATCGTGCGGCTCCGCGCCGTCGGCCACAGAACGACGCGATCGATGCGGTTCGATCGGGCACCAGTCGAGCGCCGTTCCGGAGAAGTCGCGTGCCGACGCCGCCGCGCGCCGACGGCGTCACGTAGAAGTTCGAGATGTAGGCGTGTTGCTCGAGCTCGTCCGCGGGATTGGGCAACTTCGACAGCAGCCTGCAGCCAGATCTGACCGACGATGCGGCCGTCCTGCGCCGCCACCCACGCACGCCAAGCACCGCGCGCGAGCTCCAGCGACATCCACGTTGCGCAGCGATCGACAAACGCCTCGCGGGCTTTCGGTCGGTGGCGTCTTGCCCGAGCGGAATTCCCACCGGAGCCCGGCCAGCGCTGGCGCGTCGGCCGGAACGGCCTGCCGGATCTCCGCTGTCACCCTGACTCCTCGAGCTCCTGAAGAAACGTGGCGGCGTTCTTCAGAACGGCTTCGACCACTCGTGCCCGCCCTCGAACGTGACGGCGTGCACCGCCACGCCGGACTGGCGCAGGCGGCTGATGGTCGTGCTGGAACTTCGTGTCCGTATACCACTCGTCGCTCGACGCCGCGACAGACGAGCGCCTTCTTCACGCGGGCAGAGTGCCGCCGCGTCGATCTCCGGCGGCACGTCGCCGCCGACCGCGATGACACCGTCGACGCGGCGGGTGGTCGCGGTCGCGGCACGAAAACCCATCGCGACGCCCTGCGAGAACGCGGCAAACACCAGCCGTGCCGGCTCGCGTCCCATCTCCGGCGACGCGACGCTCGATCACGCGCTCTCACGTAGGCGAGGTTGTCTGCCGATCGCCAGCTCGCGATCCTGACGCGTCATCCAGCTGGCGATCACCTCGTTGGTGCGCCGCTGATAAAGCGGTGGAGGCCCTGAACCGACACCAGATCCATCGATCCGCCCCTGGAATCGCGCGAAGGCGTTCAGGCTGCGATTCGGCGCCTTCGGCATACCCGTGGAATCCCACCAGCAGGCCGGCAGGCACGGTGGCAGCAGCACTGGGACCAGCAGATAGCGTCCGTGAGTGGTGGTGGCGATGTTGCGTTCGATCACCAGATGACCTTTACGACGCCCGAGCCGCGGATGTCGGCGTCACGAGTGATGAGCGGCAGTTCAACGGTGCGCGCCGTCGCACAGATGAGCGCGTCGAATGGATCGCGGTTGAACCGGAGCTCGTCGGCCAGATAGATCTGCTGTGGTGTGATGTCGATGGGTTGATACGCCGGGTTGCTGAAGAGATCGTCGAAGAACGCATGGACCGTCCGGCGCAGGTTGATGCGCGACACCCGTGCCAGCAGACTGCATTCCCAGATCACGATGGTTGGTGCATAGGGGATCGCGGCGCGGCGCTCGCAGCGATCGAAGAAGGCGGCGGCACGAGGTCCGAGCTTCCCGGTGCCTGCCGCGTGGAAGATCAGCGCGTGCGTGTCGGTCACCGCAGGCCTCTGGCTCAGGCACGGCGCTTTCTTCACGAGCCGACGAACCTATGACCGAGGCGCGACTTCCTGACCATCAACGGCCGGCTCAAGGACGCGTCGAACAGCGCCCAATCGCTTCGTCCGCGCGTTCGAGCAGCGGATCGCCAGGATCGATGTCGATGGTTCCGACGACCGATGTCGTGCGGCCGCCGCCGCCCTGATTCGCGGGCCGCGGTCACGAGCTGATCGAGGCCGCTCGCTGACGCTGCGCTGCACGCGCAGCACCCGCCCGGCCTTTCAGCCAGGTGACGTTGTTCGGCGTCGAGCGTGATGGAGATGGCTTGCTTCGCCATGCGATATTTATACGATATAGCCTGATTATAGCCTCCGTCAAGATGTATTCTAAGCGCCGTGCACGCTGCAAGACATCGCCCGGTTCGACCCGACGCGCCAAAGCGCAGTCGAGCGCCGACCTGTTCCTGATCTTCGTCGGTGCGAGACGTCGTGGCGACGACGTTGCAGGTCGGCGCCAGCCTCGCGTCGTCGTTCAGCGTGCGTGCATCGATGCTGTTGATCGGGGTCGGCAGCGCTGGCCGGCGCGGCGCTGGTCGCGGCGCTCGCGCCGATTGGCTCCCGCCTCGCGTGCCCTCGGTCATCGCCGCGCGGCCGGCCCTCGGCATCCAGGGTGCCGGCGTCATTGACGGCGCTCCTGTGCGGATCCAACTTCGCCTGGATCGCGCTCAGCAACGTGATTGCCGCGTCGGCGATGAGGTCGCGTCGGCGGGTACCGCGGCGTGGTTGGGTACGACCGGATCGCAAACACTCGTGGGCCGTCGGACTGCGGCATCCTGGCCACGGTCGTCGTCTGGCGCGGACCTTCGGCGGTGGCGCGCGCCGATCGGATCGCCGTGCCGCTCCTCGCGGTTGTCGCAATTGTGTTGACCATCGCCTGCGTGCGCGCTGCGGACAATCTTGGACCCGCGCCAGTGCCGACGATGAGCTGGTCGCGCGGCCTGGATAAGTCGTGATCGGGTATCAGGTCTCGTGGATCCTGATGTTCGCGGACTACCTCGGCACATGAGATCGCCCGCGTGGCAGCGCGATCGCTGTCTTCTTCGGTCTCGCGCTGACGAGCGTCTGGATGATGCCGCTCGGCGCGATTGCCGCGCGGTGCGGCCGGCTCGACGGATCCGAGTCGCGATGCTCGCGGCTGTGGGGCTCGGCGCGGCTGGTGCGGTCCTGCTGGCGGTCGCGACGCTCACGACGAACTTCGTGAACATCTACATGTCAGCGCTGGCGTGGAAAGCCTGTTTCCCGCTGCACGCGACGCGGCTGTCGTGTGGTCGATAGGACCTGATCGGGACGGCGCTGAGCGCCATTCCGGGCGTATGGCTCGAGCTGATACACCAGCTTCATGGTGGCGCTCGGCGCCGTTGCTCGTCCCGGTCGGCGGTGTGCTCGTCGCCCACTACTCATCTCCTGGTCGCGACACCAGAGCGTCTCGGGGTCCAGAGATCTCAAGATTTGACCCCGCTGTGCGACCACGCCGGGCCGTTCCGGGGGTGTGAACGTGGCCGGCATGCTGGCGTGGGGTGCGGGCGCGCGGCGGTGTTTTCGCCGCAGGATCCATCGGCGGTACGCTGCCGGCGCTAGTCACATCGATCGCGGTTTACGTCTGGACTGCGGCGGGTGATTGGACGGGGGCAGTCCTAAAGGGCTGCGCTACGAGCTCGGTGTTCTCGTGCGCAGGCCCTGGTAACTCGTAGCGCAGGCCTTTAGGCCTGCCTCAGTCCGCCCAGAAGTCCCTGCAGCGGATCGATCGACGCCGCGCGGCGCCGGAAGCGCGCGCAGGCGGCGAGCGCGGTGACGGTCGCGAGTATGACGGCCGCGGCGAACGCCAGCGTGTCGCCGGACGACACGCCGTACAGCAGGCTCGACAGCGTCCGCCCCAGCGCGAACGCGCCGAACGCGCCGACCGCGGCGCCGAGCAGCGTCAGCCCGAGACCCTGACGAACGACGAGCCACAGCGCGTCGCGTGGTTGCGCCCCGAGCGCCATCCGCACCGCTCGAGCTCCTGGCGGCGCTGGTTCACGGCATACGACAGCACGCCGTAGATACCCAACGCCGCGAGACCCAGCGCGATGACGGCGAACACGCTCATCAACAGCATGAGCGCGCGCGGGCGGTCCGTCGCCTGTGCGACGACGCTATCCAGCGTGCGTGCCGGAGACAGCGGCAGATTCGGGTCCAGCCGCTGAACGGCTGCGCGAACGCCGCCGATCGACCGACGCGACGTCGCCTTGTCCCTTCACCACCAGGTTGAATCCGCGGAACGAGAACTGACGATAGCTGAAAAAGACCGCCGGCTCGGGCGGCTGCGAGAGGGTGGCATTCTTCAGGTCTGGCCACCACCCCGATCACCTCGTAGTACTCGTCGTCGGCGGCATGAGCACGGCACCCATCGGGCCGATGAAACGGACCGAGGTCGTGATCCGCTGGCCGATCGCGTCTCCCGTTCGGCCACTCGCGGCGCGCGAGCGATTCGTTGACGACGACCACGCCCGGGCGCGTCGACCGTGATCGTGCGGCTCGAAGATGCGTCCCTTCAGCAGCGGCACGCCGATCACTCTGAAATAGTCCTCGTCGACGCTCTGATGCTGAGCCAGCGGCGCGTCGCTCGTCCGCGGGACGCGGACGGCCCTCGATGAAACCGCAGGCGCCACGCCGGGTCGAGTGGCAGGAAGTTGGCGAGCCCGGCGCCGGACACGCCGGGCTGGGTGCGAAGTGACGTGAGCAGCTGGTCGTAGAAGTCGGCGATCTTCTTGAAGTCCCGATAGCTGTTCGGCAGGTCGAGGTTGACGGTGACGACCTGCGTCGAACTGGAAGCCTGGATCCTCTTGAATGAGCCGCTGGAAGCTGCGCCCGAGCAGCGCCGCGCCGACGAGCAGCATGACGGCAAGGCCGACTCCGGCGACCACGAGCGCGCTGCGCGCGCGGCGCCGCGCGCTTGCTGCCCTCGCCGCTGCCGCGCCGGATTCTTCAGCGGGTCGCTGCATGTCGCCGCGCGCCATCAGGATGTGCCGGCGACGATGCGCGAACGCCAGCGCGTGCAGACCGGCGAACGCGACCGCAAACCCGAGCACGCGCGGATCGATGCTCGCCGCGCCGATGCTCTTCCAGCCGGGGCACGGGCACCGGAGATCCGGCGACCAGGCGCCTTGACGAACACGATCGCGAGCGCGACGCCGAGCGCCGTGCCGACGCACGGCGAGGATGAGGTTTCCCGGTAGAGGGCTCGATCGCTGCGTCCAGTCGCTTCGCGCCGATCGCCGCGCGGGACGGCGATCCCGCCTCTGGCGCTCGCGTGCGCGCCGTCGCGCGCGCGCAGCAGTGGCTCGCGACGTTCGGGGCGCACGTGATGAGGAGCAGGAACGCGGCGGCGCCGAAGAGGCGAACGAGCAGCAGCGCCGGCCGGAAGTAGCCTTCGACCTCAAAGTGCGCGAAAGCGGAATCGCGCGCGCCCCCCAGTTCGCCGTTGGTCGCCGCGAACTCGGCGCCGAGGCCGTCGTCACCGCCCGCAGCTCCGCGTTGGCCTGCTCGACGCCGATCGCGGGTTTCAACCGGAACAGACGAGCTGACTGACGAAAACGCGCGCCGCGGCTGTGCTGCGCCGAAATCCCACCGTAGGCAGCTGTTCACGCGTCCGTGTCGTTGGCAGGATAGCTGAACCTGGCGGCATCACGCCGCTCGCTGTAGACGATGGAGCTAGAGCGTGACTCGGCTTGCCGATGATGGCGCGGATCGCCGTTGAACCGCTCGCGCCAGAGACGATGGCTTGACGACCGCGAGGCGATCGCGCGAATAGAAGGTGGCGGACCGGGAACTCGCAGTGGCGCCGATGAGCGGCTGGACGCGACGCGCTGACAGCCGAAGAAGTTGCCGCTCGCCCTCGGATCGCGCTGACCTGAATCGGATCGCCCACGCCTCGGTGATGTCTTCACCTGCGAAGCGGATGCCACCGACCGGCCGCGGCGTCCTCGAAAGGCATGCAGGACAGGTTGCGATAGTCGTTGAGGCGATCACCGGCGAGATGCGCTCGTGGGTCAGCTGCCTGGCTGACGTTGGTGTCCCAGACCATCGCGCGAGGCGGGTCCTGGGGTTCGCCGGGATTCACGGCGGCGAGCCGCAGCACGACGCGATCGACAGTACGGCAGAAGCGCGTGGCGGCGGTGTGCGCCAATCCCGAGCGCCAGCGCCAGCACTGCCGCTTATGGTGAATCCAGGCGTGCGGCGGCGGACGCCGACGCCGAACCGGACATCTCGCAGTAGCAGTCGATCCATGCGGGAAGGTGAACCGGGCACGACGGGCGTGGCCAGGTTGTTAGAAAGGCTCGAGCGGGTGAGCCTCGATGCGAAACTCCTCGACGATTCGGCCTGAAATCAGGTGCGTTCCTGGATGATCCGCCGCTCGAGCACCGCAGCGGATCGCGGTGCCCGTACCAGGCGCCCTCGGGATAGAACGACCGCGATCGGGCGCACTTCACGGCGTCCGCAGACAGTTCGCCTCGTGGATTCCATGTGGATTGCCTGCCCTGACATGGCGGGCCCGGTGCGCGCCCGAGTCGGCGCTGCAGGAATTCCCACGCCGCGAGGCCGCGACCTCTTCCTCGCAACGGCCTGGGATTTGTCTGATCGCAGCAGAGGAAAATGCGTGCCGGCGCGCGACCGGCACGCCGATGCGTGCGCGGGGCGACCTCGCGTTGCGAATCGCTCGTTGACATCAGCTGGCCCTAGCCCCTAGCCCCCTACACGCCGGAGGCGGTCATGGGATCCCACCCAGGCCCAACCCACTGGGAGGCGCCATGTAGCCGACGCAGCGCCGACGCGGCGACGACCGCGGGGCTCGGCCAGATAGCCTTCGCCGCCGAGGCCCATGCGGTTCTGCCAGTTGCGGTTGAACGACGTGATCGCGCGCTGGCCCTGCACGCAGCGCATCCGGCCCCTGGCCGAAGCACGGGCCGCACCACGACTGGCGGATCTCGCCGCCGACCGATCGGAAGACCGTCGGCGATCGACTCGCCGCCGAGCCGCGGATCGGGCCGCTCGATCTGCCGCGCCGACGCCGCCCGATCCCGGAAAGACGACGAACGCGCGTCGCGGCCGTCGTGCGCCCGCGCCTACGGGCGCGCGCGAAGCACGAGCGCCGCCTGCAGCAGGTCGTCGTAGCTGCCGTTGGTGCACGAGCCGATCAGCGCCTTGTCGAAGCGTGATGCGCTCGCGCGCCACTTCCTCGGCCGGAAAGGCGTTGCCGGGACTGAACGGCTTGGCGATCATCGGCCGCACGTCGCCGAGATCGACAGCGTCTCGTCGATCGTCAGCGGCGCGTCGGCGCCCGGCGCAGACCGGCGGATACGGCAGTCGCGTGATGCCCTTCGGCGCGATACTCACGCGCAGCGTCGATCTCGTCCGGCGCGAAGATGCCGTTGAGCGCCTCCGCCTCCGCCATCATGTTCGCGATCGTGTTGCGATAGGCCATCGGCAGCTGCGCGGTCGCGATCGACGAACTCCACCGACATGCCCTGCGACTGCTTCGCGCCCCAGCGGCGCAGCAGCTCGAGCACGATGTCCTTGCCGCTGACCCACGGCTGCAGCCGTGCCGCTGAACGACGACGCGCCGCGCGCTTCGCCAGCGTGAAGTAGATGTAGCCGGTCGACCAGCCGAAGCCGAGCGTGGTCGAGCCGACGCCGATGCCGACCGCGCCGTACGCGCCGTACGCGCGGCTGTGCGAGTCGGCGCCGGGAATGAACTGCCCGGGCACCACGAGGCCCTGCTCGGGAAAGTAGAAATGAAAGATGCCGTCGCCCGGGCGTCGCGTAAGTACGGCTTTCGATGCCGTGCAGCGCGCGCGAACTCGCGGCCGATGCGCGGTCTGCTTGTCGTCGTCGTCGCTTGCCGGTGAAGACGAAGTGATCGTTGGCGATCGCCGCCTGCCGCGGATACGATCGTGCTGCCGCCGGTGATCTGGTTGAAGGTGTGGATCGCAAACGGCGCGGTGCCGTCCGAGGCCGGCAGCAGGTCCGCATAGACGCGCAGCGTCGCGCCCGGCTTGACGTCGCGCCGATCCTTGTCGACGCCGATGCGCCCAGACGATCTGCTCGGTCGTCGTCATGCCGCCGCGCCTGCGTCGGCATCCGGCCATTCGATGCGCGGCTGCGTCTCGACCGACGCGCGGAACTCGCGGCGGCCCGACGGCGAAGATGCCGCCGCGTGCGGCGAATTTCATCTTCCTTCGGCGGTCAGCGGCACCGGCGCATAGGTCTTGCCCTGCGTGTCGTTCGTGCAGCCGCGCGCGTCACCGGATCGAAGCGTGAACTCGTCGCCATCGCGCGCGTCGGCGACGGCTTCCGGACTCTGCACGACGTGCAGGCCGAGGTTGAGCGCGTTGCGGCGGAAGATGTCGCCCATGTTGTCGCCGCAGACGATCGACCATCTCGAGGCCGACCTCTTCGGCGACGCCCTTCAGGCCGGCCGGGCTCATCTCGCGCGACGATCCGATGGCGAACCGGTCGCCGGCGATCACGAAACGTCTCGCCCGCGGTGCACGCGCGCGCGGAAGTCGGGCATCAGGTAGCGGAACGAGCCCGCCTTCCAGCGCTCGTCGAGCGTCTCGAGGCTTTCGGACACGCAGTCGGCGGCCGGCGTGATCTGATCGGTGTCGATGGCGTCGAGCTTCTTCTTCTTGCCGGGGATCCTGAGGTCCCAGAAGATGAGCGCCTTGCCGTGAATCGGCGTGACGTCGGACTGGCGCCGCCTCCAGCGACTGCGCCTGAGCGGTGCGGCCACGGCATCGCCTCCAGAGCGTGCCAGTCGCCGGCTTGCAGCCGTGGCGGGCGCGATCGTCGTGCGACATCTACACGGGGCAAATGCAGGCTCGCGGCGTCTGGAAGATGCGCCGCCGGCTGCATAGGTTGGCATGAGGACCGATGAATGCCAGTCGCACTGAAGACCAGCCGCTTCACGCATCGACGTCGGAAGCCGTGACCAACAGCGTGCGGGTGGAAGTCGAGTCGCAGTACGCGCCCGAGCACTCGCAGCCCTTCGAGAGTCAGTGGTTCTTCTACTACACGGTCCGCATCACCAACGAGGGCGAGGAAACGGTCGCAGTTGCTGAGCCGTCACTGGGTCATCACCGGACGCGACCGGCCACGTCGAGGAAGTGCGCGGGCCCGGGTGTCGTCGGCGAGCAGCCGGTGCTCGGGCCCCGGCGAATCCTTCCAGTACACGTCCGGCTGTCCGCTCAAGACCTCGACCGGCGTGATGCGCGGCACCTACCAGATGTGTTCACCGGAGCGGATCGACCACTTCGACGTCGAGATCGCGCCCTTCGCGCTGCACGAGCCCTACACCGTTCATTGACGCCGTTCCGCTATGCAGGAGACCTGCCTGAGGACGCAGAGGAAACATGTTTCTTTGCGCTCCTTGCGCGCTCCGCGGTTGATGTCTTTACTCCGGCCGCCGGAACGTCCGTGATCGCGTCGAGGAACGCGTCGCCTGAAATCCGCGGCCTTCTTCGCGCCTACGCCGTAGACCTCGTGCGAGGTCGTCGAGCTGTTTTCCGGGCGCCGCACCACCATGTCCTCGCAGCGTCGTGTCGTGGAAGATGACGTACGGCGGACACCGCCGCGCTCGCGCGCGAGGCGGAGCCGGACGTCGCGCAGCACGTCGAACGAGGTCCGAATCCGACCGTCTGCGTCGAAGCGTGTCGCGCAGCTGCGGATCGGCTGTCGCTTGCGGGACGAGGGCGGCTTGACTTCCCGATACAGCGCGCACGCACCTTCACCGCGCAGAAGCGCCGCGCCCGGCAGGCGGTCAGTCGCGGAGGACTGGATAGGGATCGCCTTCGCGTGACGCAGGAGACCGTCGCCGACCAGCTGCTCGATATAGCCGCGCAGCGCCGCCGCCGATCTCCTCCTTCAGCAGCCCGAACGTCGACAGCTCGTGGTGCCGCGCGGCCACGCACCTTCTCGGTGGCACGGCCCATCAGGACGTCGGTCGACATGCGCCGTGCCCCAGGTCCTGCTTCACGCGCGCCACGCACGACAGGATCTTTCGCGCCAGCGTCACCGGATCCGCAACCGGATCGAGCTCCTTCAGACACCAGTCGCACGCGCCGCAGTCGTGCCGTTCGTAGGCCTGCGCCGAAGTACTCGACGAGCGTGCGGTGGCGGCATCGCGTCCCGGCGGCATAGCGCTCCATGTCGCGCAACAGCGTGCGCGCGCTGTCGCGTCCACTCGCCGTTGCTCTCGAGCATCTGCCGCCAGCGCACGAAGTCGCGCGCCCGAGTAGATGAGGACGCACTCGGCCGGCAGCCCGTCGCGCCCGGCGCGCCCCGATTCCTGCTGGTAGTGCTCCGGCGAGCGCGGCGCGCCGGCGTGGACGACGAAGCGGACGTTCGAGCGATCGATCCCCATCCCGAACGCGACCGTGGCGACGACGATGTCCACCTGCTCGTCGAGAAACGCTTCCTGATGCCGGCTGCGCACATCGTCTGCCAGCCCGGCGTGATACGGCACGGCGCGATGCCCTTCGCCGTGCAGCCACTCGGCCAGCGCCTCGACTTCGCGTCGCGACTGACAATACATGATGCCGGCTTCGCCCTCGTGCCGCGCCAGGATGTCTGCGAGCTGCCGCTGCAGGTTGCCGCGCCGGAGCACGCGATACGTCAGGTTCGGCCGATCGAACGATCCGACGAGCACTGCGCGGATCGCGCAGCCGCAGCTCCGAGACGATGTCGCGCCTGACACGTTCCGGTCGCGGTCGCCGTGAACGCGTGGAACGACACATCGGGGAAATCGCTCGCGCAGCCGTCCGAGCTGCCGGTACTCGGGACGGAAGTCGTGGCCCCACTGGCTGATGCAGTGCGCCTCGTCGATCGCGATGAATCGCACGCCCGCCTGCTGCAGCATCCGCCGGAGCCCTGACTCCCTTCGCCGACGATCCGTTCCGGCGACACGTAGAGCAGGCGGCAGCGATGCTCGCGGACGCTGGCCAGCACCTCGTCGCGCTCGTGCGGCAGCAGCGTGCTGTTCAAGTAGGACGCCGCGACGCCGTCGACGCGCAGGCCGTCGACCTGATCCTTCATCAGCGAGATCAGCGGCGAGACGACGAGCGCGACGCTCGCGGCGCTGGCTGCCACCAGCCAGCGCCGGCGCCTGAAAGCACGAGCGACTTGCCGCCGCCGGTCGGCAGCACGACGACGCTGTCGCGCGCGGCGAGGATGGCGTGCATCGCCTCGCGCTGGAGAGGACGGAAGTCGGAGAAACCCCAGACGCGGTGGAGCGCATCCAGCAGAGAGGGCATCGTAGAGCGTCGACTCGTGTCGCGTCCGAGGCGGCACGTCTCCCTCGGCCCGGCAAGCGATCAGCGTCGGACGTAGCTTGCGCTCGACGTAGTCATCGACCAGACGCTGGAATTCCGCGGCGAGCTCGTCGGCACGTGCCGCGCAGCGTGGTGACGTGCTGGCCGTCGATGAACACCGGGCAGTTCGGTGCCTCGCCGGTGCCGGGCAGGCTGATGCCGATGTTGGCGGCCTTCGACTCGCCCGGACCGTTGACGACGCAGCCCATCACCGCGAGCGTCATCGTCTCGACGCCCTCGTGAGTGCGTCTTCCACTCGGGCATCCGGTCGCGGATGTAGCCCTGCATCCGTTCGGCCAGCTCCTGGAACGTCGTGCTCGTCGTGCGGCCGCAGCCCGGACAGGCGGTGACGCTCGGCGAGAACGATCGCAGACCGAGCGCCTGCAGCAGCTCGCACGCGGCGTAGACCTCTTCGCGGCGATCGCCGCCGGGCCGCGGCGTCAGCGAGACGCGAATCGTGTCGCCGATGCCTTCGTTGAGCAGCACGCCCATCGCGGACGCCGACCAGACCAGACCCTTCGTGCCCATGCCGGCTTCGGTCAAGCCGAGGTGCAGCGGCTGATCGGTCTGCCGCGCCAGCGCGCGATAGACGGCGATCAGGTCGCGCGGCCGCGACGTCTTGCACGAGATGATGATCTGATCCTTGCGCAGCCCGCTCTCGATCGCCAGCGCCGTCGACTCGATCGCCGACAGCACCATGCACTCGTTGATGATCTCTTCGGAGCTCTTGCCCGAGATCGCGATCGGTGTTCTCCTGCATCTTCGCGACGACCAGCTCCTGGTTCAGCGAGCCGCCGTTGACGCCGATGCGGACCGGCCGGCCGTGATCGATCGCCACCTGGCAGATGGTCGCGAACTGCTCGTCGCGCCGCTTGCCGGTGCCGACGTTGCCGGGGTTGATGCGGTATTTGTCGAGCGCGCGCGCGCAGTCCGGGATACTTCGTCAGCAGCAGGTGGCCGTTGTAGTGGAAGTCGCCGATGAGCGGCGCCGTGCAGCCGGCGTCGAGCATGCGCTGCTTGATCTCGGGCACCGCCGCGGCCGCTTCCGGCAGCGTTCACCGTGACGCGCACCATCTCCGACCCGGCCTCCGCCAGCTCGATGCACTGCTGCGCCGTCGCGCGCGCATCGGCCGTGTCGGTCATCGTCATCGACTGCACGACGATCGGCGCGCCGCCGCCGACCTGGACGTGACCCGACGCGTCACGCCGACGGTCTTGTGGAGCTTCACAACTGACATGAATTTCCCATGATAGCATCCGCCTTCGCTCGTCATTGATGACGCGACGAGCTTCGGCGGACAGTCCAGCTCGGTCCGACGCTGACGACTTCGGCAGACGATGTCCGCTCTGGTCACTGGTGGCTGGCACGGTGTAACGAGGGGCAGGTCGATGAAAGCGATTCGCGTGCACGAGTTCGGCGGTCCGTCGGTGTTGAAGCTGGAAGAGATTCCTGATCCGAAACCGGGCGCCGGTGAGGTGCTCGTGCCGCATCCGCGCCGCCGGCGTCAACCCGGTTGACGCCTACATCCGCACCGGGCACCTACGCGCGCAAGCCGCCGCTGCCGCTAACGCCCGGATCAGGACGGCGCCGGCGAAATCGAAGCGGTCGGCGCCGACGTCGCCGGCTTCAAGGTCGGGCGATCGGTGTACGTCGCCGGCGTCGGCAACACCACCGCGGGCGTCGGCACGTATGCGCGAGCGCGCGTCTGCACGCCGGCGCATCTGCATCGTCTGCCCGCGCGCGCCTCGTTTCGCGCAGGGCGCGGCGCTTGGCGTGCCGTATTGCACCGCGTATCGCGCGCTGTTTCAGAGCGCCGGGGCGCGCGGCCCGGCGAGAACGGTGCTCGTGCACGGCGCAACCGGCGGCGTCGGCATTGCGGCCGTCGAGCTCGCGCATGCCCGCGGCCTGACGCGTGATCGGCTCCGGCGGAACCGACAAGGGACTGGCCGCCGCGGTCAAGCGCGCACGGCGCCGACGTGGTCGTCAACCACCGCACGCCGAACTACACCGACGAGATCATGCGCGCGACCGGACGGCCGCGGCGTGAACCTGATCATCGAGATGGCGGCGCACGTCAACCTCGATCGCGATCTCGGTCTGCTCGCCAAGTGGGGCCGCGTCGTCGTGGTCGGCAACCGCGGGACGCGTCGAGATCGACGCGCGGCAGGCGATGGGCCGCGACGCACTCGATCCTGGGCATGACGCTGTTCAACGCCACCGACGCCGAATTCGTCGAGATTCACGCCGCGCTCATCGCCGGTCTCGACGAACGGCACGCTGAACCCGGTGGTCGGCCGCGAGCTGCCGCTGGCCGACGCCGCCGGCGGCGCACGAGGCGGTCATGGAACCGGGCGCGCTCGGCAAGATCGTCCTGCTTCCATGAAGGACGAATTCCGAATGAATCGTCGGCGTCAGATATGTGTGCCGCTCGGCGGCGGCGGCTGCTGCTCGTCGCCGTCGGCCGCTCAGTCAGCTGCCGCGCGCGCCTCGATGCGCAGCCGCGCGGCAAGAAGCGTTTACGACGCCCACTGCGTCGAGTGCCATGGCGACGTCGGGTCGCGGCGATGGACCGTCGGCGGCGTACTGACACCCCGCCCGCGCGACTTCACGAGCGCGCAAATACAAGATCCGATCGACCGAAACCGGCAGCGTGCCGACCGACGACGACCTGATGCAGATCGGTGCGTCAGGGTCTGTACGGCACCGCGATGCCGGCGTGGGACCGCATCCTGTCCGACGACGACGATCGCCGACGTCGTCGCGTCACATCAAGGCGCTGCTCGCCGCAGTTCGCGACCGCGCCCAGGCCGGTGACCGTCGGTCGCCGGCGCCGAGCTCGCCCGAGAGCATCGCGCGCGGATCAGCAGGTTACGACAAGCTGCAGTGCGGCAAGTGCCACGGCACGCGATGGCCGCGGCACCGGCGCGGTCGCCACGACGTTCGAGGACGACTGGCAGCAGCCGCTGCCGGCCGCGGATCTCACCGAGCCGTGGACGTTCCACGGCGGCGCGACGTCGCGCGACATCTACCTGCGCTTCCGCACCGGCATGGCCGGCACGCCGATGCCGTCGTTCAACGGATGCGCGCCAGCGACAACGAGATGTGGGACCTCGCCAACTACGTCGTCTCGCTGGCGCGCAAGCCGGTCTGGTCGATGAACGCCGACGAAGATCGGCGGCGCTCTACGCGCGGCAGGACGCCGATGCGAAGGCCAATCCGGTCAAGCGCGGCCGCTATCTCGTCGAGACGCTTCGCCTGCGTCGTCGTGCCACTCGCCGGTGGACCGAGCAGAAGCGCATGCTGCCCGGCATGAGGCTGGCCGGCGGCGTGCTGATCCGCATCGAGCCGCTTCGGCGACTATCCGACCGGCAACCTCACGTCCGACAAGGAGACCGGCCTCGGCAACTGGACCGACGACGAGATCAAGCGCGTCGATCACGAAAGGCATTCTGCCGCGACGGCACGCGGCTGCTGCCGTTCCCGATGGACTGGGCGTCGTTCTCGACGATGACAGCCGACGACCTGAACGCGATCGTCGCGTACCTGCGAACCGTGCCGCCGGTGCGAACAAGGTCCCGCCGCCGCGCTGGACATTCCTGCCGGTCTACCTGTGGGGCAAGTTCAAGATGCTGATCCTCGGACAGCGATCCGCCGATGATCATCTTTCCCGGCAACGCCGGCACCGACGGGAGGCCGGTGATGAAGAGGCTTCTCAAATGGGCCGCCGCTCGTCGTCGTCGTGGTCCGTCGCTGTCGCGGCTTGGCTGCGTTTCTGTATTTCATCCCGCCGTTCTTCACGACGCCGCCCGAGGACGTTCGGCAAGGCGATGGCCGACGCCGCGCCGCCGGTCGACCGACATCAGCGGATCCGGCCGAACGCGCCATCGCCGAGCGCGGACGGCTACATCGTCGATGACGACCGGCTGCATCGGCTGCCACGCGGCGAACGGATCCGCAGGGCCCGATCTCTCGACGTACCTCGGCGGCGGCGGCCTCAAGATCATGACGCCAGCACGCGACGTTCGTGAGCCGCAACCTGACGCCCGACAAGGAAACCGGCCTCGGCCGCCGCACCGACGACGAAGTGAAGCGCGTGCTGCGGAGCGGCACGTGTTCTCCGGATGGCCACGTCGTCGAAGGTACAGCGATGCCGTGGCCGGTCTTTTCCGAACTGGACCGAAGAAGATCTCTCACGCAGTGGTCGTCTGCCTCCGGCATTTGAAACCCATCCATCACGTAACGCCGGACCGGTGCGCGGCCGGAGCGATCACGATTCCAGGGGCGATCGAGCAGGACTACGGCGGGAAGGACTACGGGACGTCAAAGGCTGAGCGCCGATAGGTGGAAGGCCAGACCCAGGTGCATGACCCCGGCATTGTGGCGGGCGCGTGGCCGGCTGCTAGCTTGCTGGTAGGATCGCAGAACGAGCACCGAATACCGCCCTCCGATCAACGGACCGCGCGCCACGATCGATTGGCCCCCGCCGCGGCCACCGCGACGCCGCCGCGGCGTCTACTTTCTCCTGGCCGCGTTTGCGGTCCTGGTGCTGAGCGGCGGAACGGCGCTTTCCTACTACGTCGACGCCCTCTGGTTCCGGTTCCGCTCGGCTACGCGGACGTCTTCCTGGAAGACGCTGAACGTCCAGCCAGAATCTTCACGCTCTTCACCGTCGTCACTCTTCGCCGCGCTCTATGGATCGTTTCTCGCGCTCAAGCCCGAGCGACTCGGCGAGATCGCCGGCGGCCGCATTCTGATCAACGGCCAGCTGACGCTGCCGGTTGAACCGGTGCTCCGGCTGATTGCTGTGCCGCGGCGCTGGTCGTGGCACTGGCCAGCGGCGCCAGGCATGATAGCCGACTGGCAGACGCTCGCCCATTGCATTGGTGCGGCGCGCCCGCGCAGCTCCCGGCGAGCGCGCAGCGGAGATCGAATCGACCCGATCTTCGGCCGTCCGCTCGCCTTTCTACCTGTTCACGCTGCCGGCGTGGCAGCTGGTCAGCGGCTGGCTGCTGACGCTCGCGGTGATGGTCGCCGGCGATCGCGGTGTTCTTCATCGTGATTGCCGGGGCACCACGACTGCCTCAGCCGCACGCCGCGACACCGGCCGTCGCCGCGCCTGGCGCGGGCTGTCGATCGCCGTCCGCCGTCGTGCTGCTGATGCTCGCCGTCAAGCGTCTACCTCGGGCGATACGAGCGCCTGTTCGAGGATCACACCATCTTCTGCCGGCGTCACCTACACCGAGGCGCACGTCACGCTGACCGGCATGCTCGTCGTCTGCGGTCGCGCTCGTCGCTCGGCGCGCTGATCGCGCTCGTCAACGCCGTCGCGCGCCGCTCGCGTCGCGCTGGCTCGGTCGCCGCCATCGTCGCCGGCCGTGGTCTGCTACGTCATCGTCGGCGTCATCGGCTGGTACGTCGAGCAGCTTCATCGTCAAGCCGAACGAGCTGGTGCGCGAGCGCCGTACATCGCGCACAACATCGCGATGACGCGGCAGGCGTACGCGCTGAATCGCATCGCCCAGCGGCCGTTCCCGGCCGAGACGAGCGTCGAGGCCGCTCGACGCCGCGAACAACCAGGCGACGCTGCAAGAACATCCGCCTGTGGGACTGGCGCGCGCTGCAGGACACGCTGCGGCAGATCCAGGAGATCCGCACCTACTACGACTTTCCCGACATCGACATCGACCGCTACGAGATCGACGGCGACGGTGCGCCAGATGATGCTGGCGGCGCGCGAGCTCAACGTCGACAAGCTGCCCGAGAGCAGCCGCAACTGGATCAACGAGAAGCTGATCTACACGCACGGCTACGGCGTCACGATGAACCCGGTCAACGGCTTCACGCCGGAAGGGCCTGCCGACGCTGGTGCTGAGCAACATGCCGGTGCAGAGCACGATTCCCGAGCATCACGGTGACGCGGCCCGGAGATCTACTTCGGCGAGCTGACGAACACCGACGTCTACGTCAAGACGCGGCAGAAGGAGTTCAACTACCCGCAGGGCGAGACCAACAGCCTGACGTCCTACGAAGGCACGCGGCGGCATCGTGCTCGGCGGCTTCTTCCGGCGGCTGCTGATCGCGCTCGACCGCGGCGACCTCGCGCAAGCTGCCGTTCAGCGACGACGTCACGCGCCGACAGCCGGCTGCTGATGCGCCGCAACATCCGCGAGCGCGTCGAGGCGCTGGCGCCGTTCCTGACCTTCGATCGCCGACCCGTACGTCGTCATCGGCGACGACGGCCGGCTGTTCGTGGATGCTGGACGCGTTCACGACGTCCGGACACCTACCCCTACTCGCGGCACTACCGGCTCGGGCGCGACCGCATCAACTACATGCGGCAACAGCGTCAAGGCGGTCGTCGACGCCTACGACGGCACGACGACGTTCTACGTGTTCGACGCCGAAGATCCGATCGTCGCCGCCTATCGCGGCGATGTTTCCCACGCTGTTCAAGGACGCGTCGGCGATGCCGCCGGGCCTGCGCAGCGCACGTGCGCTATCCCGGAGCTGCTGCTCGAGCTGCAGGCGGCGGTCTACGGCCTGTACCACATGACCGACCCGGCAGGTGTTCTACAACCGCGAGGATCTGTGGACCGTCGCGATCGCAGGTCGGCCAGAACGCGCCGGCGCCGAGCAGAGCGACGCAGGCGATGGAGCCGAACTTCGTGCTGATGACGCTGCCGGGCGAGAGCGAGCATCGAGTTCGTCGAGATCCTGCCGTTCACGCCCGCGAACCGGAACAACCTGATCGGCTGGATCGCCGGCCGCAGCGACGGCCGACACTACGGCGACGGCGATCGTCTACGACTTTCCGAAGACGCAGGCTGGTCGACGGCCCGCTGCAGATCGAGGCGCGCATCGATCAGAACGCGCAGCTGTCCGGCCAGCTGTCGCTGTGGAACCAGCAGGGATCGCGCGTGCGCCGCGGCGCGCTGATCGTGATTCCGGTCGGCCGCGCGCTGCTCTACGCCGAGCCGATCTATCTGCAGGCCGAGCGCAGCCCGATGCCGGAGCTGCGGCTCGTCGTGCTCGCCCTGCAGGATCGCCTCGCCGTACGGCCCGACGTTCGAGGCGGCGCTGGCGGCGACTGTTCGGGCAGCGGCGCGTCGACGCTGCACCACGGCCGCGCACAGTGCCGCGTCCGCGCCGACGCCCGCGGCGCCAGCCCTCGTCAGCGGCCGACGGCGCCCGCCGCGCCCGATGCGAAACGCGCTGATCCGCGACGCCGCGCGCGATCTCGCCGATTACCAGCGGCTCGACCGGCCGAGGGAAAGCTCGGGAGGCGGGCCAGAAGCTCGAGGCGCTGAAGCAAAAGCTTGATCGGCTGAACTCGGCTCGCGACGCTGAGTCGAACCACCAAGGACACCTAAGGACACGAAGGAAAGACTTACTTTCTTAACCTTTGTGTCCTCTGTGTCCTCTTATGTGATTGATCCAGCAGTCGTTAACCCGCTCGGCGAAGCGTAATGACGTACCCATCCGGATCCTCGTGATCGCGAACTCGCGCATGCCGTAGAACTGCGTGACGAGCGGCATCACGATCGGCACGTTCGCCTTCAGCCGATCGTGCAGCGCGTCGACGCCTTCGACCTCGATGTACATCGTCCCGGTGGCGCCGATCGGCTTGCCGGCGAAGGCGGGATTATTCCTTGACGGCCGCGGCGGCGTCGTTGAAGAAGATCTCGACGGGCCGCTCGGTCACCGAGGCGAACACGAACGGCGACTGCGTCGGGCACGGTCATGCCGCGCGCGAAGCCGAGCGTGTCCACGTAGAACGCGAGGCTCCGCTCGACGTTGGCGACCAGGAGATTGGGCGTGAGCTTCTTGAAATGACGGCATTGGCACACCTTTCGTGTGTGCTCGCTTGATGCCTACATCCACGAACTCGGCGAGAACGAGGCGCAGGTAGGGATCGTCAAGTCTCAACCGCTCAGTGCTACGACGCTGAGTTGAGCCTATCAGAAGTTGAGTGAAGTATCCGCTAGTGCGGCACGCAGGATAGCACGGGTAGCAATGGACTCTATGCGCATCCTTCGCTGCTCTGCTGATCACACGTCGCCGCGCGCACGGCGCCGGCCAGACGTCGATTCCGGCGCCGCCCGATGTCGCGGCGCCGCCGGCCGACGCCGCGAAGACCAGCGTCCGGCCTCGCCACCAAAGTCCTGACGCCGGGCGACCGAGCAAGGATCATCCGGCGAAGGACGACCTCGTCACGGTCGACTACACGGGGTGGACGACCGACGGCAAGATGTTCGACAGCTCGGTCGCGCGCGGCAAGCCGTCGACCTTTCGGCGTGAGCCGCGTCATCGCCGGGTTCAGCGAAGGCGCTGCAGCTGATGGTGCGCGGCGAGAAGCGCCGCCTGTGGATTCCAGAAGCGCTCGCCTACAAAGGTCAGCGGGACGGCCCGAAGGGCATGCTCGTCTTCGACGTCGACGCTCGATCGAGCATGCCGAACCGCGCGCCGTCCGACGTCAAGGCGCCGCCCGGCCGACGCGAAGAAAACGGCGAGCGGCCTCGCCTACAAAGTGCATCAAGGCCGGACACCGGCGCGCCGGCATCCGAAGGCGAGCAACCAGGTCACGGTGCATTACACCGGCTGGACGACCGACGGCAAGATGTTCGACAGCTCGGTCGTCGCGGCGAGCCGACGACGTTTCCGCTGGACGGCGTCATCACAGGGTGGACCGAAGGCGTCGCGCTGATGGTCGAAGGCGAGAAGACGCGTTTCTGGATCCCGGAGAAGCTCGCCTACGACGGCAAGCAGGCGCCGTACGGAATGCTCGTGTTCGACGTAGAGCTGATCAAGATCGAATAGGCAGGTAGGCGGGTGGGTCAGGTAGGGCGGGCAGGTCAGAAGGCCTAGCCTAGTTCGACCCGCCCGGCCTGCCAGACCCACTCGACCGACCAGCCTACGACCCACTCGACCCACTCGACCCGACACTGCCCCACCCGCCTTCTCGCTGATCCGAACCGGATCGCTCGCTGAAACCGATCGGCGAGCGGGCGGCGCGTCTCTTCGGGCACGGGGCCGATGCGCGACCAGCTCGGCCTGTGCCTGACGGACATCTTCCGCGGCGGCGCGGCAAGCGGCTGTCCTCGTCGACCTTGCCGCCGATGGTGTTGGCGGCGAGCGCTTCCTTGAGCATCGCGGCGCAGCCGGGTCGTCGGCGACAGCGCGTCGTCGCCGCCGCGAGCGCGCCGGGCCCGCGAGCGATCTGGCCGAGATCCTCGATCCGTCTGACGAGCGATTCCATGCGCTTGCGGTTCGCGTCGGGATCGAGATCGGTGCCGGCGAACGCCGCCGGCCAGCGCGCGAGTGACGCGCGCGTCGAACGCCGCGGCAAACGCGTTCGTCGAGCGCGCGCGGCGCGTTCGCGGTCGACGCCGCGCGCGCGCGATCTCCTGCTGCCATCGCCCGCGCAGCGACGCGCACCTTCGCGAGCAGATCGGCGGAGGCTGCGCTCGACGCCGGAGCCGGCTCAACCGCGTCCGGCGACGGCGCGTCGCCCGCCAGCGACGCTCGAGCTCCGCGACAATCGCTTCGCGCGCGGCGACGCGTTCCTCGCGCGCGATGTCGTGGCGCTGCGCGTAGCGCGCGAAGAAGCGATCGCAGGCGGCGCGGAACCGCTGCCAGATCGCCTCGGACGCGCGTCTTCTTGACCGGGCCGATCGTCTTCCACTCGGCCTGCAGCCGTCTGATGCTCCGCCGCGGCCGCGTTCCCAGTCGGTCGACTCGGCGAGCGCTTCCGCGCTGCACGCACAGCGCTTCTTTCTTCGCGAGGTTCTCGGCCCAGACGGTCTTGCGCTCGGCGAGATCGGCGTGCCGGCGCGTGAAGAAGCGATCGCACGCGGCGCGGAAGCGATCCCAGATCGCTTTCTCCTGCCCGCGCGTCACCGGCCCGATGGTCTTCCATTCGGCCTGCAGCTTCTTGATCTCGTCGGCGGTCTGAATCCAGCTGCGTCGACTCGGCCAGCGCCTCGGCGCGCTCGGCAGAGCGCCTGTTTCTTGCGCGAGGTTCGTCGGCGCGCGCCTCGGCCTGCGCCGCGAAATGCGCCTCGCAGCGCGCCCAGACTTCGTCGTGCGCGGCCTTGAAGCGGCGCCACAGCGCTTCGCCCTGCGCGCGCGGCACGTCGGCCGCCTGCCGCCACTGCTGCTGCAGCTCGCGGACCTGCCGCGCGATCGCTTCCGGGATCCTCGACCGCCTTGAGCGCTTCCATCTTCTCGCAGAGCTGTTCCTGGATGCCGACGTTGGCCCAGCGCTGCCAGTCGGCGACGTCGCGCAGCTCCTGCACCTTCGGCATCAGCGCCGTCTGCGCCGCCTTGAGGCGGCGCACGATCTCTTCGTAGTCGCGCTTCGACGGCAGCTGGCGGAATGCTGGCCGAGCGCCGATGCGCAGATCGCTGCAGCGCGCGCTCGGCCGGCCTTCAGCGCTGGAGATCGGTCCGCGCGCGACGAGCGGCTCGAGCCGCGCGGCGAGCTGCTGCAGCCGCGATCAGCGCCTCCGTGCGCGTGGCGCTGGTCTTCGTCCGTGCGCCGCGGCGTCGCGCGCGCGTGAACGCCGCGTCGGCCTCGGCGTAGCGCGCGCCACGTCGGGCTCGCGTCCACGTCGGTCCGCTGGCCACATGGCGCTTCCACTCACGCCGGATGATCGCCGAACTGGCGGCGCGCGGCGCCAGAGTCCTCGTCGAGCGGCCGCGGTTTCCGCGCTCGGCCACCAGCTCGGCCAGGCGCGCGCGGCGCTGCGGTCGGTCTCCTTCCGCGCCAGCCTCGTCGTCGGCCTCCGTCGCGCGCGCGCTCGGCCGCGTCCTGCTCGGCGCGGCGATGCCGGCGGCCGCTTCCTCCTCTACGCGCGATGCGCTCGGCTTCCGCCGCGCGCCGGCGTCTTCGGCGCGCCTGGCGCGTCGCGGCGCTCGCGCGGCGCCGACCTGCTCGGCGGGCCGCCGCGGTCGCGCTCGGCGGCGCGGCGCCAGCTTCGGCCTCGGCCAGCGCTGCGGCATCGGCGTCCTTTTCGGCGGCTGCGGCGCGCACGCGCCTCGTCGCATCTCGCGGAGCGATCGTGCGGGCGCGCTTCGACGCCGACTTCGTTCTTGGCGCGCGCCGGCAATCTCGTCCAGCTCCTGCGATCGGTGAAGCGCTCGACCGCGTCGATCGCGTCGGGTCCTTGAATTCGCTGTTGAGCGCGACCGCTGAGGATCTCGTGCGGGATCGCGCAGCGCTCGAACGCGCTGCGCCGCACCGACTCGTGCGCAGCCATGCCGCGCGATCGATCCGAGCGCGTGACTGTCGGTCGACGCGGCCGGCCGGCGCGCGCGGCGCGTCGCCTCGCGCGGCGCGGTCTTCGCCACCGCCGAGCGTTTCACGTCGTGCAGCGTCCGTCAGCGCGTCGACCGCCGCCAGGCTCTCCGCTTCGCCGACGCCTTCGAACCGCCTCGAGCGCGATGTCGCGCAGCATCGCCGATCGCCTGCGATCGCGCACCGCTTCGTCGGCGTCCGACTTCGCGATCGCTGGCGAGCGCCGCCGAGATCCATCAGCTTGGCGACCGCCGCGCGGCGGACGCGCGCGTCCGCGTCGTCGCGCGCGATCTCAGCGAGCAGGTCGCGCTCGTCGATCGGAATCTCCTGGACGAAGGCCAGCCGGACAGCGGGATCCGGGTGCTTTTGCCGGGGTTGCGCGCGGAATCGATCGAGCAGTGGCATCGTGACTTCAGACTTCAGAGCAGACTTGCAGACGTTCGAGCTTGCAGACCATTCGCAGCCGCGTGGCGACATCGGCGCCGTGGGACGCGGCGCTGACCTTCTTGTCGATGTCCAGCAATGCGGCCGTCGCGTGCCGATGTAGAACGTCCACCGCGACGCCAATCCCGCTCGGCGCTAAGACGCCGTACGCCCGCGCCACCGTCCTGCGTCGGGTCGCTGCAGGATCGGATAATCGATCGCCGAGCGACTCCGCGAACTTCGCGTTCGTCTCCGGCGCATCGACGCTCGCCGCGAAATACGCGACGTCGAACCGCCGCAGCGCCTCGCCGCTCGACCTGAGCGACTTGCACTCCGCCGTTCAACCGCCGGTGAACGCCTTCCGGAAACCACGCGACCACGACGACGCGCGCCCGGCGAGATCACGCAGGCGATAAGTCCGGCCGTCCGAGCCCGGGCAGCGACAAAGTCCGGCGCTGACGTCGCCAGCGCTTCAGCTCAACCGACGCGCTCATCGCGTTGCGCGCTCACGTCATGCGACAACGACGCCGCGCTGCGCACGCCGGAGCGACCGTCAGCCCGGTCAATCGTCCGCGAGCGGACTTCCAACGCAACCGGAATGCCATTCTAGTAAAGGCGTTCGACGCACGAGCTGCAATTCTCGGACGAGCGCTTTTTGAGTGTCGACCAGTCGATTCTCCAATTCTGACGGATCGTCCTGGTCGTTTCCGTGATGGTGATGTCACCGGTGGCTGTGTGACAAATTCGGGCCTCTGGCGACGTCCAGGAACCCGGCGCGCCGGTCCGCCGAGCGCCGGATCGAGCAATCGTTTACACCGCGATCAGGTGCAAGTGACGCCAACGGCGTCGGGTTCGAGCGTGCCCGTGCGTCCCGCTTCGACACACATGCGCAACGGCATGGGTTACGTGCCCGTCACAGCGCGATCAGCTCACAGCCCAGGGCTTCAGCGTCTCGCTCACCGCAATCTGGGCATTGCCTACGGCCGTGATCGGCCGCGACTTCGAGACGCTGGGACAGCAGTTCAGCCGCATCGATCGTCGGCAACTTCATCGATCAGGAGATGCCGTTCATCCATCGCAACACGACCGTCGTCACGATCTTCGCTGGCGGCAACGAGGTCAACGTCGTCACGGCCGCGCTCGGCGCCGGCGCCGGAGGATCCGATCCGAACGGCTACATCGACGCACAGGTCCGGGCGTTCGGCGCCGACTACACGACGCTGCTCGACCGGCATCAGGACCCGCGCCGGTTCGCCGCGCATCGTCGTCCTCAACGTGCCGAACATGCCGCGGGCTGCCGTATCCTGGCCGGGTCGTCGCTGCGCGCAACGGCAGGCCGGCGCAGCGGCATTGCCGGTGGCATGACGAGAACCGTCGTCAATCCGCTCTGTCGAGCCAACACCGTCGTGGTGGATCTGATGTGCGACTCGCGCACCTATCATGCCGTCCAACTACTCGTCCGACGGGCTGCATCCGAACGACGCCGGCTACGCCTACATGGCCGTCGGAAGTCGTGCAGCGCAATGTACTTCGAGCGCCGTATCCGGCGCCACAGAAGCAGCTGCCCGGCGATGTCGCATCGGTGCAGTACGTCGTGGTCGAGTAGTCGGTAGTCCGCAGCTCGGTACGCTTCTTGGTAGGTCGATGCGCGATAACTCCTCACCGGATGCACTCGACGACGTCATCCGCCGCTCGAGCAGCGCGTTCTACCAGCGAGTTGCCGGGTGCGGCGGCGCAAGAGCGCCTCGCGCCCGTCCCGCGCCGACAATTGGCCGGCCGGCTTCATCGAGCGAGCATCGCGTCACGCCGCCGGATCTGCTGCTGGTCTTCCCACGACCATCCATGCGAATCGCGGAAACCACGAGCCGCGACGCACGTGCGCACATTGTCTTGACCGTGCGCGCCGACATCGCTGGGCCGGCACGGCGGCCAGGTGTCGCTGCCGGGCGGCGTCGTCGATCCCGGCGAAACGTTCGAGCAGGCGGCGCTGCGCGAGGCGCACGAAGAAGTGGCGCTGTACGTCGGACCGGATCCGCGTCACCGGGCGCGCTGACGCCGATCGACATTCCGGTCAGCGGATTCCGCCTGCATCCGATCGTCGCGCGTCAGCGACACGACGGCCGGCGCTGACGCCGGCCGATCGGCGAGGTCGGCGCGCATTCTCGAGCCGGCCGTCGACGACCTGCTCGGCGCCTCGACTGCGTCGTCCACGCGCGGCGCACACGCGACGGCGTCACGTTGACCGTTCCCGGCGTTTCATCGTCGCGGGCGTCGAAATCTGGGGCGCGACGGCCATGGTGCTCGCCGAATTCCTCTCGCTGCTGGGCTGGTCGTCGCCGAACGCGCTTGTGATCCGGCAGATCCGTGCGAGACACGCACGAATCGTCCGCACATGCACGCGCGAATCGAGGGCTGATTTGCTCGAACTGTCGCGCCGAATATTGCAGCACGCTGCACGGATACTGCCATAATGCACACTTTGTGCGACGCGCGATATGATGCGCCGTTCGATCGGCTGAAAAAGGGGGCGACGTGCATGGGTTCGGCAGTGCTCGGTGAAGCGATCAGCGCGATTCGCGACTGGTCGGTGACGGAAGCGAAAGAGCCGCGCGGGCCGCGCGCGACCGAAGCGTTCGGCAGCCTCGTGTTCAACGACGAAGTGCAGCAGACGCGCCTGCCCAAGCCGGTCTATCACGCGCTGCGGCGCACGATGACGCACGGCGAGCCGCTCGACGTCTCGGTGGCCGACGCGGTCGCGTCCGCGATGAAGGAGTGGGCGGTCGAGCACGGCGCGACGCACTACACGCACTGGTTCCAGCCGCTGACCGGCATCACGGCCGAAAAGCACGACTCGTTTCTGTCGCCGACCGGCGACGGCAAAGCGGTCGCCGGAGTTCTCCGGCAAGGAACTGGTCGCGCGGCGAGCCGGACGCGTCGAGCTTCCCGTCGGGCGGCATGCGCTCCACCTTCGAAGCGCGCGGCTACACCGGCGTGGGATCCGACGAGCCCGCCGTGGCTGCTCAAGAGCGGCAACTCGACGACGCTGGTGATTCCGACGGCGTTCGTCAGCTGGACCGGCGAGGCGCTCGACAAGAAGACGCCGCTGCTGCGCTCGATGGAGGCGCTGTCGAAGCAGGCGGTCCGCATCCTGCGGCTGTTCGGCTCCACCGCCGAGCGCGTCGTCACGACCTGCGGCCCCGAGCAGGAGTATTTCCTGATCGATCGCTACTTCTATCTGTCGCGGCCGGATCTCATCAACGCCGGCCGCACGCTGTTCGGCGCCAAGCCGCCGAAAGGGCAGGAGCTCGAGGATCAGTAGCTTCGGCGCGATTCCGGATCGCGTGATGGCGTTCATGTCGGACGTCGAGAGCAGAGCTCTACAAGGTCGGCGTGCCGGTGAAGACGCGCCACAACGAGGTGGCGCCGAGCCAGTACGAGATCGCGCCGGTGTTCGAGAACGCGAACGTCGCCACCGATCATCAGATGATGATGATGGAGACGCTGCAAGCGCACGGCGCCGAAGTTCGGCCTCGCGTGCCTGCTGCACGAGAAGCCGTTCGCCGGCGTCAACGGATCGGGCAAGCACCTCAACTGGTCGATGAGCGACGACGAGGGGAACAACCTGCTCGGGCCGGGCGCGAACCCGCACGACAACATGCAGTTCCTGGTGTTCTGCACGGCGGTGATTCGCGCGGTCAACAAGTGGCAGGGGCTGCTGCGCGCGCAGCATCGCCAGCGCCGGCAACGATCATCGTCTCGGCGCGAACGAGGCGCCGCCGGCGATTCATCTCGATCTTCCTCGGCGACATGCTCACCGACATCTTCGAGCAGATCGAGAAGGGCGGCGCGAAGTCGACCAAGCACGGCGGCGAGCTCGACACCGGCGTCCTCGTGCTGCCGAAGCTGCCGCGCGACGCCGGCGACCGCAACCGCACGAGCCCGTTTGCCTTCACCGGCAACAAGTTCGAGTTCCGCGCGGTGTCGTCGAATCAGAGCATCGGCTACCCGAACATCGCGCTGAACGTCGCGGTCACCGAGTCGCTCGACTACATGGCGACCGAGCTCGAGAAGGCGACCAGCGGCGGCAAGCCGCTCGCCGAAGCGGTGGCGCCGAGCTGCTGCAGAAGGTGATCAAGGAGAACAAGCGGATCATCTTCAACGGCAACAACTACTCGAAGGAGTGGGAGAAGGAAGCGGGCAAGCGCGGGCTGCAGAACCTGAAGAACACCGTCGACGCGCTGCCGCAGCTCGTGACGAAAGAGGTGATCGCGCTCTTCGAGAACGTACAGATCCTCAACGAGCGCGAGCTGCAGCGCGCGCTACGAAGTGATGGTCGAGACCTACAACAAGACCGTCAACGTCGAAGGCCAGCTGATGGTGCTGATGGCGAACCGCTACATCCTGCCGGCGGCGTTCGAGCTACCAGACGGCAGGTCGCGCAGAGCGTCGTCGGCGGTGAAGGCGGCAGGCGGCAAGTCGGTCGAGGGCAAGAAAGCGCTCGACGCGATGATCGAAGCTGACCGACGAGCTGCAAGCGGCGGACCGACAAGCTCGCGTCGGCGCTCGAGCACGGCGGCAACGGTTCGCGCGGAGAAGCACGCGCAAGCACTTCCGCGACGTCGTCGTCCCGGCGATGGAAAGCGCTGCGCGAAACGGGCGACGCGCTCGAAGTCGATCATCCCGCACGAGACGTGGCCGCTGGCGACTTACCGGGAGATGCTCTTCATCAAGTAGGTCAGGTAGGTCAGGTAGGTCGGGTAGGTCAGGTAGGTCGGTAGACCCACCTGACGCCCTGCCTACGCGATCGCTGGCGATCGACGGCTGGCCTGCCTCGCCGAGCGCAAGCAGGCGGGGAACCAGGCACACCCTGTAGGAACGTCTAAAGGAGGAGTTCGATAGACAAGGAGCTCTCCATGCTGCCCGTCCTCGCGCTATTGGCCGTCACCGCCGTGGAACCGACCGTTTCCACGGCGTGGCTCGGAGCCCATCCTCACCGATCCGCAGGTGCGTGTCATCTGCACCGGCACCCGCGACGACTACGATCGCGCCCATATTCCCGGCGCGCGATTCGTCGATCACATGGACACGGTCGGCGGCGACCATCGCCTGCTGCCACCGGACGCGCTTGGCCAAGGCCCTCGCGAAAGCCGGCGCCGCCGACGGCGCACGCATCGTCCTCTACGGCGATCGGCCGATGGAGACGGGCTGGCTCTACATGACCCTCGCGGCGATCGGCCACAGCGACGATGTGTCGATGCTCGACGGCGGGATCAGGCTCTGGCGAGAACGAGAAGCGTCCGTTTCGACCACCGCGCCTGCGGTCGCGGCTGGTCCGCTGACCGTCAAGCCGGCGCCGGACGTCATCGTCGACGCGCCCTGGGTCGGAAGCGGCTCGAATCGCCGACCACCAAAGTCCTCGACGATGCGGACGACACAGGAGTGGAACGGCGGACACCTGCCCGGGCGCGACATTGATCCTCTGGCAGGACCTTTACGCCGATCAGACAGACGCTGAAGTTCAAGTCGCCCGCTGAAATCCGGCGCGCTGCTCGCCGCGGCCGGCGTCGCGCCGAATCAGGAGTGCGTGACCTACTGCGCGGTCGGGATGCGCGCCAGCCTGATGTACTGGGCGGCTCGCTCGGTCGGCATTCCGGCGCGCGTCTACGTCGGGTCGTGGCAGGACTGGCAGCGCGATTCGTCGAATCCGATCGCCCGCGTAGCTAAGCAGACCTCAAGCGCTGCAGCTACGTCAAAGATGCCACTCCGCGCAATCCTGGCAGCGTGATCGCACTGTAGCGGCGCTTTGAGGCTGCCCCGAAGACAGATCGCCCGCAGAGATACTTCAGCCCGCTGTCCACTGCAACCGTCGCGACCACTTTCCCCGGTCCGAGCTCGCGCGCCAGTTGGATTGCTGCCACGACGTTGAGGGCGGATCGACGTGCCGGCGAATATGCCCTCTTCGCGTGCGAGACGGCGAGCCATCGCGCGTGCTTCTGTCTTCCGGCACGGCACGCGCCTCGTCGTAGACCCCGGCAGTCAAGTGCGGCGGCACGAACCCGGGCGCGATCCAGCTTCGACGCGATGCGCTCCGCCTTTTCCCGCCGTCAGCGTCGGCGACGACGCGCGGTTCGAGCGCGACGATCCGCGCGGCGCAGCCGGCCGCCTTGCAGCGCCTTCGCACACGCCCGCCAGCATGCCGCCAGTGCCCGACTGCGCCGCAGAACGCGTGGACTGCGCCGCCGGTCTGTTCGACGCAGCTCGCGTCCAATGCCCATGTATCCCGTGATCGCGTCCGCGTTGTGGAACTGATCGGTCCAGTAACGTGCCCGAGCTCCTCGGCACAGGCGCTCGACGGCGGCGCGCATGCGCACGAACAGATCGCGGGAGTGATCCTTCCGCCGTCGCTGTCGACCACGCTGCAGATCGGCCCCGAACGCCGCATCGTGTCGAGCTTTTCCTTCGCGAACGCATCCGACGACACCGGCACGAACCGGTAGCCCTTGACGGCGCACACCAGCGCGAGCGACGAGCCCAGTGCTGCCGCCGGTGAACTCCACGCACTCGCATCCCTGAGCGGGCGCACCGCGCGCTCGGCACCATCGATCATCGCCAGCGCCATCCGGTCAGCTAGCCGATCCGGTCGGGTTGTAGTACTCGAGCTTCACGACCGCGTCCGCCGCATCGGCGCCGACCACCTGTTTCAGGCGGACGAGTGGCGTGCCGGCCAATGGCCTGGAGGATCGGAATCCAGAAACCACGGGCCGTCATCTGGCGGCAATGAAGCCGAATGCCGCCCACGCCTTTCCGGCGACGACGCGGTCGTAGATCTCGCTTCGCCTTCCGCCTCGTCGCCGTTCACCAGATACCAGTTGCCGACGCCGTAGCCCTGCGTCGCAATCTGCACGTCGTCGGCGGTGTTGAGGTTGAGCACCGATTCCGGCGTGCGCAGGCCTTTGACATCAGCAGCCGCGCGTGATAGGCGCCGTTCTCGAGGACGTCCATCTGCTCGCGGATCGGCTCGAGTACCTGGCCGCGCCTCGGCGTCGCGCTTCAGGCGGCGCAGCGTCATGTAGAGCCAGTCGCTCGGTGGCGACCAGCATGTCGTCGTTGACGCGCGACACCTTCATGCCTTCGCGATAGCTGGCCGAGCGCCGCGCTGAAATCGCCGCGCAGATACTGCGCGAGGCCGAGGTGATACCAGATGTTCGACTGCAGCGTGCTGCGCGGAATGCCGGCCTTGTTCGGCGCGCCGTCGGGTTCGACTCTCGTCCGGCTTGCCGGCGACGAGCTGCGACGCGCGCCGCAGATCGGCGATCGCCGAGATCGAACTTCCTGATCGTGATGTAGCGGTGCCCGCGGTGGCGATAGAGCCGCGCGCTCGTCCGGGTGCCGCGCGATGCCGCGCGTGTAGACGTCGATCGCGTCGCGGAAGCGTCCGAGATACGCGAGCCGGCGTCCGAGCCAGATCGCGGCATCGGCGCTCGACGGATCGCGGTCGTAGTCCGCCTGCGCCTTCGCGAGGTCCGCCTCGAGACGCGCCTTCTGCTCGCCGGTCGGCGGCGGCGCCGAGACGAGCGGCTTCCCCGACAGCGACGTCGCCTCCGGCGTCTGCGATCGCCGCCGCGATCGCAGTGACGATGGCGAACGCAGGCGCGAGGCAGCGTCAGACGCATGCGTTAAGATAATCGAACTTTGGCGAAACGACAGAAAACCTTCCGACCAGTCGCTCGTTCGACGGCATCGAGGCCGGCGACGACGCCGGCCGAGCCGCGACGCCGCGCGCGCGCGCTGCTCGCGTCTGCTCGGGCGGCAGCGGACACGGACCCGGCAGCACGACCAACGTCGCGCTGCACGAGGCGGCGCAGTCGCGCTATCTCAACTACGCGCTCTCGGTCATCACCTCGCGCGCGCTGCCCGACGTCCGCGACGGCCTGAAGCCGGTGCAGCGCCGCATCCTCTACACGATGTGGGAGCAGAGCCTGACCGCCGACGCCAAGCACCGCAAGTGCGCCAAGGTGGTCGGCGACGTGATGGGCAGCTTCCACCCGCACGGCGACTCCGCGCTCTACGAAACGCTCGTCCGCATGGCGCAGTCCTTCTCGCTGCGCTATCCGCTGGTCGACGGCTCGGGCAATTTCGGGTCGCTCGACGGCGACAGCGCCGCGGCGATGCGCTACACCGAGTGCCGCCTCGACGCGCATCAGCGACGAGATGCTCACCGAGATCGAGCAGTCGACGGTGCCGTTCCGGCCGAACTACGACGGCACCAAGACCGAGCCGGTCGTCCTGCCGGCGCGCATCCCGAACCTGCTCGTCAACGGCGCCGACCGGCATCGCCGTCGGCATGGCCACCAACATTCCGCCGCACAACCTCGGCGAGATCTGCACGGCGCTCGTCAAGCTGCTCGACAACGACGAGCTCAGCACCGCGCAGCTGTGCCGCTGGGTCGAAGGGTCCGGACTTTCCGACCGGCGGCCAGATCCTGAACTCGCGCCGAAGAGCTGAAGGAGATCTACAAGACCGGGTCGGGCTCGGTGCGCGCTGCGCGGCACCTGGGACATCGGCCCGGAGACGCGCTCGACCAAGACCATCTACATCGACAGCGTGCCCTACATGGTCAACAAGGCGCAGCTGGTCGAGCGCATCGCCGAGGTCGTCATCGCCCGCAAGCTGCCGCAGCTGCTCGACGTCAAGGACCTCTCGACCGAAGACGTGCAGGATCGCGATCGAGATCAAGAAGGACGCCGACGAGAAGATGATCATGGCGTACCTCTTCAAGCACACGCCGCTGCAGGTCAACTTCGCGGTCAACCTCACCTGCCTGATTCCGACCGAGAACCCGCGAGGTCGGCCGCCCCGAGCGGCTCGATCTCAAGCAGATCCTCTGGCACTTCCTCCACTTCCGGCTCGACGTCGTCACCCGGCGGCTCGAGCACGAGCTGGCGTCGCTCAAGAAGCGCATCCACATCCTCGAGGGCTTCGAGACGGTCTTCGACGCGCTCGACGAGATCATCCGCATCATCCGCAAGTCCGGACGGGAAGGCCGATTCGGCCGAGAAGATCATGGCGCGCTTCAAGCTCGACGCCGAGCAGACCGACGCCATCCTCGAGCTGAAGATCTACCGGCTGGCGCGGCTCGAGATCCTCGTGATCCGCAAGGAGCTCGAGGACAAGCGCAAGCGCGCGCGGCAGATCGCGCGGCGCTGCTCAAGGACGAGGACAGCCGCTGGAAGGTGGTCCGCACCGAGCTCGAGGAGATCGGCGCCAAGCACGGCGACAAGCGCCGCAGCGCGATCGCCAGCGACAGCGGCGAGCCCGAATACACCCCGACGACTTCATCGTCGAAGAGGACAACGTCGTCATCGTGTCGCGCGACGGCTGGGTGAAGCGCCAGCGCGAAGTGAAGGATCTCTCGACGACCCGGCTGCGCGAAGGGGACGCGGTGCTCGCGGCCTTCGGCGGCAGCACCGCGCGCGAGCTGCGTGTTCTTCTCGAACTTCGGCGTCGCCTATACGAGCCGCATCATCGACGTCCCGGCCTCGACCGGCTACGGCGAGCCGATCCAGCGGCTGTTCAAGCTGAAGGACGGCGAAAAGGTCGTCGCGGCGATGAGCCTCGACCCGCGGGCGATCGGCAACATCACGCCGAAGAAGGAAGGCGCCGAGGCGCCGGTGCACGCCGTGGCGGTCAGCAGCGACGGCTACGCGCTGCAGGTTCGGCGCTCGACGGGCTGGTCGAGCCGAGCACCCGCTCGGGCCGCCGCTACGCACGGCCGTCCGAAGCGGCGGAGATCGTGAACGTCGCCCGGCTGGCCGGCGACGAGATCCTGATTGCCGCCACCGCCCAGGCCCGCGGCATGCCGTGCCGGGCCGACGAGGTGAATTTCCTGTCCGGACCCGGCAAGGGCGTGATCCTGATCAAGCTCGGCGCCGAGGACCGCGTCCTCGGCGCCATCGCCTCGACCGGCGACCGCGACCTGCTCGACCGTCGAGACGACGCGCGGGGCCGAGCAGACCATCAGCACCGGCAAATACGAGGTCACCGGCCGGGGCGGCAAGGGGCGCGAGCTGCTCCAGCGCGGCCAGTTCACCCGGATCGTCTGGCCGATGCCCGAGTCCGCCATCTCACGATCGCTAGATGGCTCGGGCCCATGAACCAGTAGCCATGAGCCATCAGCCATGAATGGCTAGTACAATATCCCCGCGCCTCACCCTGAGGCAGTCAGCTCGAACCGCTGCGAACCTTGGCCGGCATCACGCCGGCCGCTGACGGTTATGAGCGCCTCATATGATTCGCAGAATCGCAAGGATTCCGTTTTGCCTCACCAAGACCGTCTGAACATCGCCGTTTTCATCGACTTCGACAACATCGAGATCGGCGTCAAGACCACCCTCGGCCAGCAGTTCGACGTCGGGATCATCCTCGACGCCATCAAGGAGCGCGGCGAGGTGGTCACCAAGATCGCCTACGCCGACTGGACCCGCTCCGGCGAGTACAGCCGCTCGCTCACCCAGCACGCCATCCGCCTGGTCCAGCGCAACATGACGCCGGGCGGCGACAAGAACGGCGCCGACATCAACCTGGCGCTCGACGCGCTGGAGATGGCGTTCACCCATCAGCACATCAACGCCTACGTCATCGTCGGCGGCGACAGCGACTTCCTGTCGCTGGTCGAAAAGCTCAAGCAGTACGACAAGAAGGTGTTCGTCGTCGGCGGCCGCGCGTTCACGAGCATGATCCTGCAGCGCAACTGCCACGAGTTCATCGCCTACGAGAACCTGGCGGGCGTGCGGAAGAACGCCGCCAAGATCGGCCGGCCGATGCCGGCGGCGGCCGCGAGCTCGCCGGTCGCGCAGGCGGTTGCCGATCGTGCGCCGCGCGCTGAAGATCCTCGCCGACCGCGAAGTGTCGCCGCAGACCGGCCTGCTCAAGAGCACGCTGCTGCAGCTCGACTCGACCTTCTCCGAGCGCAACTACGGCGCCTCGTCGTTCCTCGATTTCGTCGAGAAGCTGTCGCAGGCCGGCATCGTCAGCCTGAAGCACGCCGGCCGCAGCGTGATGGTGGAGCTGAACGACGGCGTGTCGGACGACGGCAACGCCGCGGCCGCGCATGCGGCGCCTGCGGAGGCCATGGCGGCGGCGCCGGCGCCTACGGCGAACCGCGCCGCGGACCCGACGGCGGCGCGCCGGCCCGCGCCAGTGACCGACGTCGCCCAGATGTTCAGGGCCGCCGAAGATCAGGCGGCCCGCTACGAAGACGGCGAGCCCCCGGCCGCCGCGGCGGCGAGCCCTCCGACGTGCGCCAGACGGAAAGCGCCGAAGCGGGCGTCCAGCGCGCCGGGCAGATCCTCTCGGCCGCCACGACGGCCCGCTGGCCGATGTACCTGCGCGAACGTGAAGCAGATCCTGCGCCAGGCCGAGGGCGGGTTCGACGAGCGCCGCTACGGCTTCGGCGGGCTGATGGATCTGCTCAAGGCCTGCCAGCGCGAGGGGCTTCGTCCGGATCGAGCGCGACCGCCGCGGCGGCCTGCGCGTGCTTCCAGGGCGCCGCGCTGCAGAAGACGCTGGCGATGCCGAGCGCGCCGCGCGAGATCATGGACGTCGAACCGATGGAGGCGCAGCCCGGCGGATCGATCGACACCAGCGAGCCGGCCGATCCTCGAGCCGTCCGAGATGGAGCCGATTCCGATCGACACGACGGCGGAGCTGCTCGGACGCGCCAAGCCGCGCAAGCCGCGCGCCCGCGCCCCGCGCCAGGCCGCCGCGACGCCGACGCCACGGCCGCGGTCGGCCCGCGCCGCGGAGCCGAAGTCGGCCAGGGCCAAGCCGGTGAAGAAGGCGGCGGCGCCGCGCCGCTCGACGCGCAAGAAGGCCGCGTCGGTCGCGAACGACGACAACGAAAGCTAACAACACGTGACGTTTTACCGCGGAGAACGCCGAGCTCGCTAGTTGATCTCTTGCCTCTGCGCCTCGGCGCTCTCTGCGGTTACGCATTGTAGGAGCTGACATGGCGCAACGGATGTTCGTCGGGCTGATGCTCGTGGCCGTCGTCGGATCCGGCTCGTTCAACGCGCAGACGCGGCGACCGCTGCAGCCCGACGACATCTTCTCTGCTCAAATCGGTCGGCGATCCGCGCATCAGCCCGGATGGCGCGTGGGTCGCCTACGCCGGTCGACCACGCTGGATCGCAAGGAAGACAACTCCGACACCGACCTCTACATGGTCGCCGCGTCCGGCGGCGCGCCGATCCGGCTCACCACGAGCAAGAAGCCCGAGAACGCTCCGCGCTGGAGCCCTGACGGCCGCTATCTCGCCTTCCTCTCGGCGCGCGACGGCAAGAAGCCGCAGGTGTTCCTGCTCGATCGCCGCGGCGGCGACGGCGCAGGCGATCACCGACTACAAGACCGGCGCGTCGGCGATCGCGTGGTCGCCCGACAGCTCGAAGCTGGCGCTCTCGTGTCCGACCCGGATCCGAACGACGCCGAGAAGGCGCGACGAGAAGCGACAAGAAGCCGAAGCCGCACGTCATCACGCGCCTGCAGTTCATGCGCGACGGCGACGGCTACCTGAACGACGTCAAGCGCCACATCCACGTCTTCGACATCGCGACCAAGGCGGACGTCCAGCTCACCTCCGACCGCTACGACGACGGGGCGCCGGCGTGGGCGCCGGACGGCTCGCTCATCGCCTTCAGCGCGAACCGCACGCGACAACCCGGACGCGAACGACAACAGCGACATCTACGTCATCGAGCCGCGCGCCGGCGCGAAGCCCGCGCCGGCTGACGACGTCGCCGGGCAGCGACGGCTCGCCGGCGTTCAGCCCCGACGGCAAGTCGATCGCCTACCTGCACGGGCGGCGATCCGAAGGACATCTGGGTACGCGACCAACAACGTCGCGCTCGTCCCGGCGGCGGGCGGCGCGCCGAAGATCCTGACGCCGGGGCTCGATCGCAACGTGTCGTCGCCCGCAGTTCACGCCCGACGGCAGCGAGCGATCTCTTCCTGCTCGAGGACGGCGGCAACAGCCATCTCGCGCGCGTGCCGGTCGGCCGGCGGCGCCGGTCGTGCGCGTGCTCGGCGGCGAGCGCGAGGTCAGCGCCTTCGACATCGCGCAAGACCGGCGACATCGCCGTGCTCGAGACCGCAGCCGCAGCAGCCCGGCGAGATCTATCTGCGTCGCGGCGGCCGGCGCGGTGCCGGCGCAGCTGACCCACGTCAACGACGAGTTCCTCGCGAAGGTCGACGCTCGGCACGGTCGAACGCTTCAAGGCGAAGAGCGCCGACGGCACGATGATCGACGCGCTTCCTCACGCGGCCCGCCCGACGCGCCGCGCGGCGAAAGCTGCCGACGATCCTGCGCATCCACGGCGGCCCGGTCGTCGCAGTACTCCACGGGCTTCAACCTCGAATGGCAGATGCTCGCCGCGCAGCGGCTTCGCCGTCGTCGCCGCCAACCCGCGCGGCTCGTCCGGCTACGGCCGCGACTTCAGCCGCGCGATCTGGGCCGACTGGGGCAACAAGGACTACGACGACGTGATGGCGGCGGTCGATACGGCGATCGCGATGGGCGTCGCCGATCCCGACCGCCTCGGCGTCGGCGGCTGGAGCTACGGCGGCATCCTCACCGACCACGTCATCATCGAAGACGACGCGCTTCAAGGCGGCGATCTCAGGGCGCGAGCGAGTTCAACTACCTCGCCAACTACGGCACCGATCACTACCAGCGCGCAGTGGGAGGCCGAGCTCGGCCTGCCGTGGCAGAACCCGGCGCTCTGGATGAAGCTCTCGCCGTTCTACCGTCTGGACAAGATCGCCACGCCGACGCTGGTGATGGGCGGCGACGCCGACATGAACGTGCCGATCCTCGGCGGCCAGCAGCTGTATCAGGGGCTGCGGCGCGCTCGGCCGCGAGACCGAGCTCGTCATCTATCCCGGCGAGACCCACTGCGATCCGCCGCCCGAGCTTCCAGCAGGATCGCTACGAGCGATACTTGGCGTGGTATGCGAAATATCTGAAACCCGCCACCAAGACGTCGTCTCAATAGTCACCAGTCGACGTCTTCAGCTCAGTCGGGCACCAGTCTCAGCTGGTGATTGCGGATGGCTGACGGCTGGAAGCGCGTGCCCTGCGATTGACGTTCTGTCTTAACGTGTTTTCGTTGGCGAGATATTCCACCCACTGCTTGACGAGCGGCAGCTGCGGGCCTCGGGTTCTGGCGTAGGCGTCGGCGTAGCTGGCGCGCGCGCTTCAGGTCTTCGGCGTGGTTGTGGACCACCGCGCCGCCGGCGTGGACGGTGTAGATCCACTGCACGGCGTAGAGATACGCCTCGCGATCCTCCGGCTCCTCGTCGAGGTAGCGCTCGAGGCGTGCGCACCGCCTCGCGGCCCTTGCCGAACGTGCCGTAGAGCATCGCGAGCGGCTTGGTGAAGCGGACGTCGGTCGGCCACTTGCCGACCGCTTCCTCGAAGATGGCGCGCGCTTCGCCGAAGTCGTGCGAGCGCAGCAGCGCGTCGCCGAGCCACTGGTAGATCTGCGGGAAGTCGGTGCCGCCGACGAGCGCCGTCTGCCACGCGCTCGCCGCCTCGCGATCGTGGCCGGACGCGGCAAACGCGGCGGCCATGAACGCCAGCGGCGCGGTCGCGTCGCCCTCCGGCTCGATGGCGCGCTTGAAGCTCAGTTCCGCCTTCGCGTAGTCGCCGGCCGCGAAGTGGACGATGCCCTGGTCGAACGTCCGCCTTCACGTTGGTCGCGACCCGCTCGCGGAACGGCGCGAGCGTCTCCTCCTCGACCGCGGCCTCGGCGCTGGAACTCCGGCTTCATCACCGCGTCGTCGACCGGCAGGAACAGCTCGGCGTCGACCGACGTCTCGCCGCCGAGCCCGTCGGCCGAGGTCAGCAGGCACTTTCGGCGCCGCGATTTCGAAGCCGCGGGTCAGCGTCTTGATCGACGCGCCGTCGGCCGACAGGATCGCGCGCAGCACGTACGCTGCCGGGCGGCAGCTGGTGCGTCGGCATGACCTTCGTGAAGATGACGCGCGAGTCGCTGACCGCGGTGCGGCGGGACGTCGACGTTCAGGCAGCGCCGCCGCGTCCGGCGTCGTCGCCACCTCGTATTCGATGGTGACGCCGTCGGTGCCGCCGCCGTAGGCCTCGAGGTAGCCGTGCACCGCGCCGAAGGTGACCTGATAGCCGATGGTCGGCGTTCAGCAGCTCGCCGACCTCGATCGGGCCGCCGACCATCAGCTCGCTGAGCGTGAGGTCGTGCGACCGCCGGGAGCCCGGCGTGGATCAGGTGCTCGACGGTGCCGATGCGTTCGCCTTCGACGACCGCGAGCTTCAGCGTGTAATCGCCCGGCGGCAGGCTCGCGCCCGCCGTGTACTGGAGCGGCGACGGCACGCCGGGCATGACCGGCAGCAGCCGCATGTCCGAGCCCTTGTTGTCCACCATCCGGCCGTTGGCATCGGCGATGACGTAGCCGATCGAGACGACCTTGGACGCGGAGTAGTCGGCGCCGACGTCGGCGTGAATGCAGCAGCTGCACCGTTGTCGCGCTCCGGCCCCTGGAGGGCGAACGACGCGACGCGCAGCGGCAGCGCCGAGGCGAGCAGCGGCGAGCCGAGCGCCGCCGTCAGCGCCTGGCGCGAGGCGACCGCGCCGCGCGCGCGCGGCGATCGGTCTGGGTGTTGAGGACGTGGCGCCGCGATCGGACGATCGCGCCCTTGCGCGGCACGTCGATCCGCACCGAGTGCGTCTTGTTGTCCTTGTCCTGCGGGTCCGATTCGACGCCGAGCAGGTAGTAGCCCGAGATCTCCGATTCGATGCGCTCGAACAGCGGCTGGCCGGTGCCGGTGACCGTGAACAGCGTGCCGCGCGCCGCGCCGGCGAGCATCTCGAGCCCTTCGGCCCGCGCCTGCCGGTCGGCGAACGGATTGATCGGCGCCCGCGCGTCGGTGATGTCGAACATCTCGTTGTCGAGCTTCAGCGCGTACAGGCTCGTGCGCGCCTCGGCGGCCATCGTCCCGAGCTCGATGATCATCGCCTCGTCGGACATGACGAAGCCCTCGGAGATGAGGATCAGCGTTTTCGGCGCGTCGATCTGGCGCAGGCCCGGCGAACAGGTCGCGCAGCGTCTGGATCGTCTCGTCGGCGTCGTGGTTGACGTCGAAGGCCAGCGACTGCGCCTCGATCTCGACCTGGCTGCGGCAGATCTCCAGCTGGCTGGGCGAGCTGCCGGCCGGTCACGCACTCGCGGATCTGCACCGACTCGAGCATCGCTGCGATCGCCCTTGTCGATCGCCTGCGCCTCGACCAGCGCGATGTTGTGCCCGACGTCGACGGTGCGGCCGGCCCGCCTCTGCCCGACCATCCGCGCCAGCGCCCGCTTGATCGCGCGTCCGGTCGGCGGTGAACGTCGTCGACGGCGCGCCGACGCCGAATCCGGCGACGGCGACGCGATCCGACGGCGCCAGGCGATCGATGAAGGCGTTGGCCGCCTTGTTGATCGCCATCGCGCCGCCGAAGCGGATGTTCGGCTGATCGACGGCCATGACGATCAAGCGGCCGCCGGTGGCGCTCTCGTTCGTGCTGTAGCCGTCGCGGCGGCGGCGGCGCCGGCGCGCGCTGGTCGGCGGCGGCCAGCGGCACCCACTCGGCGGTGACGACGCGGCGCGGATTGCCGTCGACGCGGACGACGAAGTCGGCCGGGCGAGAGGCTGGCGATCGGCTTGCCGCGATCGTCGACGACCGTGACGTCGAGCGACGTCACCTCGACCGACGACTGGAAGCTCGGCGGCGGCGGCTGCTGCTGCGCTGGCACGAGACTGCAAGCCGCACGAGCTGCGGCACGCAGAACGCGAACGCAGAACGCAGAGCTCGCAGACGAGATCTTCGCTCTGCGCGTCTCCGCGGTTCTCCGCGGTTGATCGTCGTGTCGCATCATTTGCCCGCCAGCGCGCGGTAGCCCTGCCGCGCGCGCACGTCGCTGGTGACCGTCGACGTCGACCTTGATCTTCCGCCACGCGTCGTCGCGCTTCGAGTTGGTCGACTGATAGCCGAGCAGAGTGCTGGTTCGAGAGCTCGTCGAGCAGATCGCCGAACGCCGCGTGCAGCTCGTCGATGCTGTCGGTGAACAGCGCGCGCCCGCCGGTCGGCGCCGACGAGCCGCTCCATGACCTTCTTCAGCGGCTCCATCGTGACGCCGCGGCCCTGCCCGATCATGTAGAGCGTGACGTCGCTCGACTGCAGCCGCCGCTCGACGTCGTCGATCGTGGCGTGGCTGCCCTGATCCTCGCCGTCGGTGAACACGACCAGCGCCTTGCGGCCGGTCTGGCGGCCGAGCATCTCGACGCCGCGCAGGAGCACGTCGTAGAGCGCCGTCGAGCCCCACGGCGCCAGCCGATCCACCGCCTTGGTGCGCTCGGCGGGATCGGTCGTCTTGCGCGTCAGCGTGAAGATGCTGTCGTTGAAGCCGAGCAGCGTCACCTGATCCTGCGGCGGCACGTCGCCGAGGAACTCCTTGACCGCCGTCTTCAGCTTCGGCATCGCCGGCGCCATGCTGCCGGAGATGTCGATGGCGACGACGCAGCTCGAGCGGCACGTCCTCGGACGCGAAGTGGGTGATCGCCTGCGGGTGGCCGTCCTCGAGGACGTGAAACGCCGACTGCGGGATGTCGCGCGACGAACTCGCCGTGGCCGTCGCTGACCGTGACCGTGACCTGCACGACGTCGACGTCGACGCGCTCGGCGTAGCCGACCGACTTGGTGCGCACCGTCTGCACGATGCGGCGCGCCGCCCTTGAGCGTCGCCACCGCGCGCACCTGGTGCTCCGCGATCGCGCGCGCCGGCGTCCCATTCGCACTCGAACGGCGGCTGCGTGAGCGCGCACGCCTGCCGGCCGTCGACGAAGAAGGTGAGGCCGGTCACCGCCTCAGGCGGGTCGACGCGCGCCCGCAGCAGCGTCGGGCCGGTGACGTACGCGTCCTCGCCCGGCGACAGGATCTTCAGCTCGGGCGCGTCCGGCCGGGCGCCTGCGCCAGAGCGATGCATCGTCCGCGCCGATCGACGCCGCGAGCGCGAACGACAGCACGCGGGCGCGCGTCGATCATCGGTCGCTCCGGGACCGCGCGGCCGCGCGTCCGGGCATGAGCGGGCCGGCCGCCGTGGCGGCGGCGATGTAGTCCTCGATCTGCTCGCGCGGTGAACGCGCGCGCCGCTCGCGCCAGCGTCAGCCAGTCGCGCGTCGTCGGTCGGCCTGGCCTCGTCGATGAAGTCCTGCATCGCGCCGGCGAGGACGACTTTGGCGATGGCGGCGGGCAGGCGCAGCTCCTTCAGCATGATGGCCACGTGCAGGTTCACGTCGGCGACGGCCGATCGCGGTCAGCCCGAGCGGCGGCCGTCCCAGCAAGGTCGGCCAGCGGCCGGGCGGCGTCAAGCGCGAACACACGCAGCCCTGGACCGTCAGCATCGACATGCCCCAGGCGTCGAGATCGGCGGCGCGGCCGCCGCCGAGCACGAGCAGCTCGGTCGCGCGAGAACATCGGCGGCACGCGATCCGCCTCGTGCGCGAGCATCCAGCGCACCGCGCGCCGCCGCCACCCTTCCATCGACAGCTCGTCGGCGACGCGCGTCGAAGGCCGCCTCGCGCCGCCGTCGCGGCCGCCGCCGCGCCGAGTCAGCGCCGAGCCGACGCTGGCCGCGCGCGACCGGCGTCGGCAATCGCGTCGCGATCGGCGTCGCGCAGGTTGAACGGGTTCAGGAGCGAGACGCTCAGCGCGAAGCGTGTCGCGCTCGTTGGAGGTCAGCTTCGGCGCCTCGAGCACGCGCTCGAAGTTGAGGCGCCGCAGCGCGAGCGGCGCGAGCGCGATGTCGAGGCCGAGCAGCGATCCGCTGACGTGCCACGGGACGCCGGGCGTCACCTCCGGCGCGCGGCACCGCCCACGCGGCCGCAGCCGCATCTCGGCGTCCTTCGCGCCGAAGCCGAAATCGTGCGCCGCGAGACGTCGTCGGCCAGCAGCACCGTGCCGTCGGGATCGCCGACGTCGGCGGCATAGGCGATCGACAGCAGCACGTCGGCGAGCACGCGTGTCGGACGAGCTCGATCGAGCGGCTCGGCGACGCGGCGGCGCGCTTCAGATCTCCTTGCTGCGGACGTCGCCGGGTCAGCTCCTCGATGCACCTTTCTGCAGCGCCTCGGACGGCGTTCGGGCGCCGGCGCCAGGCCGGGCGGCGTCGTGTCCGTCGTTGTCGTGGCCGACGCGGCCGCGGCATGTCGGCGGCCAGCGGCGGTCAGCTGCGTCACGACGATCGCTGTCGCGCATCGTCGAGCGCGATCTTCGTCGGCGGCGAGCGCGCGCGCGGCGACGGCCGAGATCGAGCGCGGCGTCGAGCGGCGCGCCTTCCTGCTTCTCGCGCACGCTGCTGCGAGCCGCTGCCGCTCGGCGCGCGCCGAGATCCGAGGCGGTAGGTCTGCCCCTCCCACGTCACCGGCCGGGCGACCGGCGCCGTCGCCCGACGGCGGCCCGACATCGCGGCGAGCACCGCGAGCTCGCTGGTCGGCGCGCGCGGATCGCGCCGGCGCAGCATCGTCGCGCAGCCAGCGCGCCATCGCGCCCGCGTACGCGGCCGTCGTCGGTCAGCGGCAGCGGCGACGAGCTGCTCGACGAGCTTCTGCGCGCGCCGCGGCGTCGAGCGTCCGGACGGCGGTCATGCGCGCGCAGAAGCGCGAGCGCGCCCTGAAACTGCGCCTGCGCGTCGAAGCCGCGGCGGCCTTCGATGCGCGCCGAGCGCGCGCCGCGTGGCGCGCGGCGGCCGCGTAGCACCGGCGGGCGCGGTGATGCCGATGCGCTCGAGCGTCCACATCAGCATCCGGTAGCGCGACAGCGCGCGCAGCGCGACGAGGACGTCGCGCGCGCTCGCTCGCGTCGGCCGCGCCGAACGACGCGCTGGCCGAACGCGATCTGGTCGAGCCGCTCGGATCGCAGCCGCGACGTCCGCCGCGCCGATCGCCTCGACGCAGCCACGCGGCGTCGATCGGATCCTCGTCTCGATGCCCGCATCTGGCGCGCCGATCGTCGGGGAGGTCGGCGCCGCTGAACACGCGCGACCAGCAGCCCGCGCGACGCCGGCTGCCGCGGCGTGCCGTCGGCGTCGACCTCGAGCGCGCATCAGCGTCATCGACAGGTCGTACGACGCGCGGCCGAGCGGCAGCGTCTGCAGGTGCGACTCGCGGTAGGCGTCGACGCCGACGACCAGCGCCTTGAAGCGCTCGGCGCGCGCCGGCGGCGTTCATCCACAGGCCGAGCGCGAACGCGCGCCGCGGCGCGGATCGAGCTGCCCGATGGTGTCGTAGAGGATACGCGAGCCGTCCTTCGTTCAGCTCGAGCAGCTGCGTGATGAACCGCTCCGGGCGCGTGACCTTTCGGCGACCACGCCTTCCCAGAGCGCCACCGCATCGTCGCCCGTCTCGGCGATCCTGAGGCGGGCGGCGGCTGGCCGCGTCCGACGGGCCGGGGACCGCCGGGCGGAACGATGCGGTTGCCGTCGACCCGCAGGCTGCTCGAGAACGCGCCGAAGGCGGTCGCCGATCGCTCGGTAGATGCGCTCGAGCAGCGACGGGTGATCCGCGAAAGAAGCGCGAGCGTCCGATCGTCGAGCGCGGCGAGGCCGAGGCAGATGAGCGCGGCGGAGCGATCCGGCGATGATCGCGGCGACCAGCTCGCGCGGCGCCACCGTGCGTTTGAAGATCGCGGTGCTCCAGAGGTCCGCCGTCAGCGGCACCGGCACCGTGTCGCCCGGACCGCGTGTCGACTTCGGGAACCGTCGCGTGCCGCGGGCCAGCGCCTGACGCAGCGCGCTGCAGGTAGGCGTCGGCCGACGGCTCGCCGTCCTTCAGGCGTGTTGTAGAGGATGCGGGTGATCTCGTAGATGAAGCGGCCGCGATCCGGCACCGGGTCGATGCCGAGCGACTGCGCAAGCGCGGCCAGTGCCGCCCGGCACCGGCACGTCCTCGGAAACACGTCGCGGCGGCCGGACGCAGCTGAAATACCGCTACAATCGTCAAGACACAGCGCGATCGCGGCGCACCAGCGCGAGCAGCCGGCCGGGCGCCGGGCGATCGGCGTGCCCTCTGCCGGGAAATGCACGCGGTCGCGCAGTTCGTCGATCCACAAGGCGCACATTATAGACATGGCCTCTGGCGAACTACACCGCTAAAGACATCACCGTTCTCGAGGGTCTGGAGCCGGTCCGCAAGCGCCCGGCATGTACATCGGGGGCGTCGGCTCAGCCGGGCTCCATCATCTCGTCTGGGAAGTCGCTCGACAACGCCGTCGACGAGGCGATGAACGGCTACGCTTCGAACATTTGGGTCACGCTTCACGCCGATGGATCGTCGATCACCATCGAAGACGATGGCCGCGGCATTCCGATCGACAAGCATCCGACGTCGAAGAAGAGCGCGCTCGAGGTGATCTTCACCGTCCTCCACGCCGGCGGCAAGTTCGAGCACGGCAGCTACAAGACGGCGGGCGGCCTCCACGGCGTCGGCGCCAGCGTCGTCAACGCGCTGTCGAAAGAACTAGTCGCCACCGTCAAGCGCGACGGCGCGCAGTGGGAGATGCGCTTCAAGCAGGGCAAGCCGGTCAGCCCGCTGAAGAAGCTCGGGCGCGGCGCGCGGCAGCGGCACGACGGTCTACTTCCATCCCGACGCCGCGATCTTCCCGAAGATCGAGATTCGACCCCGCGATCATCAAGGAGCGGCTCGAGGTCGCCAGCTACCTGCACAAGGGGCTGAAGGTCACCTTCGAGGACGAAGGCGTCGAAGGAGAAGCTCGGTCTTCGAGCACAGCGAAGGCATCGTCGACTACCTGAAGCAGATCGTCGCCGAGCGCGGCGCCGAAGCCGGTGCACGACGCGCCGTTCACGCTGACGAAGGACGACGGGCTGCGGCTCGATCTCGTGCTGCAGTGGACGGAAGCGACCGACGAGCACGTGCGGTCGTACGTCAACGGCATCCCGACCGGCTCGGGCGGCACGCACGAGAGCGGCCTGCGCGCCGGCATCGGCAAGGCGGTGCGCAACTTCATCGAGACGCACAACCTCTCGCCGAAGGGCGTGACGATCACCGCCGAGGACATCCGCGAGGGGCTGACCGGCGTGCGTGAGCGTGTTCATCCAGGAGCCGCAGTTCCAGGGGCAGACCAAGGATCGCCTGAACAACCCCGGAGCTCGTCTCCGCGGTGGACGGCGTGGTCCGGCCCGGCGCTCGAGCACTGGCTGAACCACAACATCAGCGTCGCCGAAGCGATCGTCGGCGCGCATCATCCTCGCGGCGCGGGCGCGCGAGGCCAGCCGCGCCGCGCAGGCCGAGGTGTCGCGCAAGAGCGCGACGTCGACGCGCCTCAACCTGCCCGGCAAGCTGAGCGACTGCACCAACTCCGCGAGCGAGAGCAGCGAGCTCTTCATCGTCGAAGGCGATTCGGCCGGCGGCTCGGCGAAGCAGGGCCGCGACCGCGCGCGCCAGGCGATCCTGCCGCTGCGCGGCAAGGTGCTGAACACCGAGAGCGCGTCGCTGGCCAAGGTGCTCGAGAACAAGGAGCTGTCCGATCTGGTGACCGCGATCGGCTGCGGCCTCGGCAAGAACTTCGAGCTGGCGAAGCTGCGCTACGGCAAGATCATCATCCTCGCCGACGCCGACTCGGACGGCAACCACATCGCCACGCTCCTGCTCGACGTTCATCTACCGCCACCTGCCGCAGCTGATCGACCAACGGCAAGGTGTTCCTCGCGCAGCCGCCGCTCTACCGCATCGACATCGGCAAGGACACCTTCTGGGCGCTCGACGATGCGCACAAGGACGGCGATCCTGCAAGCAGCACGCGAAGAACGGCAACGGCCGCGTCGACGCCGGAGATCACGCGCTTCAAAGGGCTCGGCGAGATGATGCCGAAGGTGCTGTGGGAGACGACGCTGAACCCGCGGACGCGGCGGCTGCTGCGCGTCGAGGTGACCGATCAGATCGTCACCGATCGCGTCATCAACGAGCTGATGGGCAAGGACGCATCGGCGCGCTTCCGCTTCATCATGGAGCGGGCGGACGAAGCCGAGGAACTGGACGTCTGACGGGCACCACTCCGATTCCGCCGCCGATTGTCATCGACCCGCGCGACCGCAGGCGCGGTCGGCGCGGCGATCTTCTGCGCGCTGCTGCTGCTCGCAGTGCGCGCACCGCCGCAAGCCGTTCATCCTGGCGTGGGCCGCCGGCTGGCTGATGATCGCGCCGGCCTATCTCGTCCTCGTCGCCGACGCTTCGCGAGCATCAGGCTGACGCAGCCGCCGTCGGCGTCTCGCAGTTCCTGCGGATCTGCAGCGCCGGTCCTCTTCCTGTGGAGCGCGGATCTCTACCGGCAGACGGGCTACGTCAAGCCGCCGTGGGAGAAGCTCCTCTACGCGCTGGCCGCGTGGTTCGTGCTAGCGCCGATCGCCTTCGGCGCGCGCGGCGGTGCTCGCCCCGGCTATCTCGATCAACGCGATCCTGATGGCCGGCGCGGCGTCGATGTACGTCGCGGTCCTGCTCGAGCGCCGCATGGTCGGCGCCGGGTCTGACGGCGCTCGTGCTGCTCGGCTTCGCCGTCACCGAACCTGACGGCTCGGCGCTCACGCCGCGGTCAGCGCCGTCCAGACGTCGTCGGACATCTTCGTGGTCAACGCGGTGCTGTCGATCATGTCCGCGGTCGGCATTCATCTGCTCGTCTTCGAGGACATGACCTACGAGATCCGCCTGACCAACCGGCGGCTCGAAACGGCGCGCGAGGAGCTGCTGCTGGCGGCGACCACCGATCGCGCTGACCGGCTGCCACAACCGGCGCTTCCTCGAGCAGGTGATGGACCGCGAGCTCCAGCGCCACGATCGCGTTCGCGCTGCCGCTGTCGCTGCTCTTCATCGACGTCGATCGCTTCAAAGGCGGTGAACGACACGCTCGGCCACGACGCCGGCGACCGGGTGCTGCGGTACGTCGCGCGCTTCCTGAAAGCGCCACATCCGCGAGGCCGACTACGTCTTCCGCTGGGGCGGCGACGAGTTCCTCGTGCTGATCACCTGCCGTCGAGGAGGAAGCACGCCAGAAGGCGGCGGCGCTCAAAACCGGCGTTCCACGCGGCGCCCGAGGCCGCCGACCTGCCGCCCGGGCATCGGGCTGAGCGTCGGCATCGTGGAGGTGCCGGCCGGCGCACAGCGGATCTGCTGCCGCTCGTCAACGAAGCGGACACCCGCGATGTATCAGGACAAGGGCGCGCGTCCAGCCGATCGCGCGACGGCGGACGATGCAGCGCCGCGCGGTGCGGCGCCGCGTAAAGCTCGTCAGAGGCGCGACGGCAAACGTAAGGCGCGCCAAAGTGCGCGAACGGCGCGAAGGCGTGCAGCCGAGCGTCGCCGATCAGGCCGAGTCGCAGCCCGCCGACCAGGCGGCCGATCCCTTCGGCGACGGTCGCCTTCTGCAGCGCGCCGTAGGCGACCCGGAAGTAGCAGCCCTCGGTCATCCCGAACGCCGTGCCGGGGATCACCGCGACGCCGTGCTCGCTGAATCAGCCGCTCGGCCATCGTCATCGGATCGACGTCGGCATTGACGCGGACGAAGCAGTAGAACGCGCCGTCGACCGGCGGCACCGTGCAGAGCGGCTCGAGCGCCCGCAGCTCGGCGGCGACGACGTCGCGGATCTCGGCGAGCGGCTGGAGGTAGCGGCGGCAGTGCGCCGGGCCGACGTCCATCGCCGCGACCGCCGCCACCTGCGAGATCACCGGCGCGCACACCAGGATCGTGTCCTGCACCTTCGCGATCGCGCCGGCGAGCGCCTCCGGATAGGCCATGTAGCCGATGCGCCAGCCGGCGAAGCCGTAGGCCTTCGACAGCGAGAACATCGAGATGGTGTGCGCGTGGGCGCCGTCCGAACGCGCCCGGCGACACGTGGCGCGCCGTCCCGTAGGTGAAGTACTCGTAGACCTCGTCGCTGATGTGGTAGATGCCGCGCTCCTGACAGAGCGCGGTTGACGGCGCGCAGCGCGGCCTCCGGTAGACCGCCCCGGTCGGGTTGTTCGGGCGACACGGTGACGATCGCGCGCGTGCGCGGCGTCACCGCGTCGCGGATCGCGTCGAGATCGAGCTGGTAGCGCTCGTCGGTGCTTCACCCGCACCGGCGTGCAGCCGGCGATCTGAATCGCCATCTCGTGGTTGAAGTAGAACGGCACCGGCAGGATCACTTCGTCGCCCGGGTTCGTGATCGCGGCGACCGCGTGCACGAACGCCATGTTGCCGCCGGCCGTCACCATCACGCGGCTGCCGCGCGCGAGGTCGATGCCGTTGTCCCGCTGCAGCTTGTGCGCGATCGCCTCGAGCAGCGGGCGGTTGCCGGCGCCGTCCTGATAGCCGTGCGTCTCGGGGTCGGCCAGCGCGTCGCGCGCGCTGTTCAGGGCGGACTCCGGCGGACCGTAGTGCACGACGCCCCTGGCCGAGGGAAATGGTGCCCGGCACCTGCCGGATGAGGTCGCCGATCACCGCCACGATCGGCGCCTGCACGGCGTCCATGCGCGTGTGAACTCTCACGGTCTGCATTATATTAGGTGGCCCCGGAGGCCAGTCATGATACGTCGCCGAGCGCTGAACACCGCCTTTCGTCCTCGCGTTGCTGTCCACGCTCGTCGCGACCGCCGCCGGGCCGCTGTCAGCGCCGGAGCAGTTTCTCGGCTTCAAGGTCGGCGCCGACAACAAGCTGGCGCGCTGGGACAAGATCGTCGAGTACATGCAGCTGGCGGCGGCGCGCTCCGACCGCGTCCGGTTCCGCGAGCTCGGCAAGACCAGCAGCAACAACCCGTTCATCGCGCTCGAGATCAGCCGCGCCGGACACGCTGAAGAACCTCGACCGCTACAAGCAGCTCGAACGCAAGCTCTACTTCCAGGGCGGCACGCCGACCGACGCCGAGCGCGACGAGATCTTCCGGCAGGGCAAGCTGGTGCTGCTCATCACCTGCAGCATCCACGCGACCGAGATCGGCGCGTCGCAGATGTCGCTCGGAGCTGGTCCACCGCCTGGCGACCGACGACTCGCCGGCGGTGAAGAAGATTCTCGACAACGTGATCTTCGTGCTCGTGCCGAGCCTCAACCCGGACGGCCAGATCATGGTGACCGACTGGTTCAACAAGAACGTCGGCACCGAGTACGCAACGAGCCCGATCCCGTACTCTATCACCCCTACGTCGGCCACGACAACAACCGCGACATGTACATGTTCACGCAGAAGGAGAGCCAGTACACGGCGCGGCTGCTCGTGGCACGACTGGTTCCCGTCGGTGTGGCTCGACGAGCACCAGATGGGCAGCAACGGCGCGCGCATCTTCGTGATGCCGGCGACCGATCCGATCAACCCGAACGTGCACCCGCTGATCTATCGCTGGAACGGCATCCTCGGGCAGTCGCAGGCGGCCGCGCTCGAGGCGGCCGGCAAGGAAGGCATCATCTACAACTCGACCTACACGAACTTCTGGGAAGGCGCGATGGCGTGGAGCGGCTGGTGGCACAACCAGATCGGCCTGCTCACCGAAGTGGCGAGCGCGCGCGTCGCGGCGCCGATGGACCAGCTGCGCGCGCGCGCCAGGGCCGGCGCCGGCCGTCCGCAGGCGGGCGCGCCGGAGGCCGGGGCGAGGGCGGCACCGCGGGCGGAGGCCGCTTCGGCGGCGGACCGATTGCGGCGCCGACCGACATCAACCTCGCGCACCGAGTATCCGCGTCCCTGGCTGGGCGGCCGCTGGACGCTCCGCGACATCGTCGACTACGAGTTGATCGCGACGATCGGCGCTGCTCGAGACGGCGGCGGATCGGCGCGAGACGATCATCCGGCAGATCTACGAGGTCAACCGCCAGACGATCGACGCCGGCCGGAAGAGCGACGCCGTCGTCGATTCTCGTCCCGGTCGAGCACCAGCAGGACCCGCGCGAAGCGGCGCACCTCGTCGAGAAGCTGCAGATGGGCGGCATCGAGGTCTACCGCGCCGACGCGGCGTTCGAGGCCGACGGCACGGAACTGCGCAGCCGGGACGTTCGTGATCCCGATGACGCAGGTGTTCGCGCGCTATGCGAAGGACATGCTCGAGAAGCAGAGCTATCCGGAGGTGCGGCGCGGCCCAACGCGCCGCCCGAGCCGCCCTACGACGTGACCGCGTGGTCGCTCGGCATGCTGCTCGGCGTCGACACCGTGTTCGTGAACAACGCCGCTGCCGGCCTTCAAGATGACGAGAGGTCGACGGCCTGCCGAAGGTCGCCGGCGACGTCAGCGGCAGCGGATCGCCGGTTCGCGTTCGACTACAAGGGACCCGACTACCGCGATTGCGATCAACCGGCTGCTGAAGGACGGGGCGCGCGTCGCGTTCGACGGCGCGTCGCACGTCTCGGTCGGCGGCGTCACGCGCGGCAGGTCGAGCAGGTGGCGAAGAGCTCGGACTCGACCGTGAAGCGTCGGATCGGCCGGACGACGGACCAAGGACCAGGGACGGACCAAGGACCAGGGACGGACCAAGGACCAGGGACCAGCGGACCAAGGACCAGCGTCTTCCACGCGCCGCGCGTGGCGATGTACCAGCCGTGGACCGGCGGCAACATGGACGAAGGCTGGACCCGCTGGGTGCTCGAGCAATACGAGTTCAACCTGACGTCGATCCACAACGCCGACATCCGGGCCGGCCGGCTGCGCCAGAAGTTCGACGCCATCATCATCGCCGGATCAGATCCGCGCGCGAGATCATCGACGGCTACGACGCGCCGAGCATCCGCCCCGAGTACCGCGGCGGCATCGGCGAGACCGGCCTCGAGCACCTGAAGCGGTTCGTCGCCGACGGCGGGACGCTGATCACGATGGGCAACGCCTGCGATCTCGCGATCGAGAAGCTGCCGATCCCGGTGCGCAACCTGAAGAAAGGGCTGACCCGCGACCAGCACTTCGCGCCCGGCACGATCCTCAAGCTCGAGGTCGACACGCAGCATCCGATCGGCTACGGCGTCGGCGCCGGACACGTTCGGCTTCTACATCAACAGCCCGTTCTTCTCGGTCGTCGAAGGCTTCGAGTCGCACAAGACCAGCGTCGTCGCGCGCTACCCGAACACCAACGTGGTCGCGTCGGGCTGGCTGCAGCGGCGAAGAAGCGATGGCCGGCCGCGCCGCCGTCGTGTCGATCGACATGAACCCCGGCCGGGTGATCCTGTTCGGCCTGCGGCCCGCAGCACCGCGCCCAGACGCACGCGACGTTCCCGCTGCTGTTCAACGCGCTCTACATGTCGGCGACCGGCGAGGCGCCGGCCGCGCGGACGAGCGATCAGGGATCAGGAAGGTAGGAGACTGAGGGCTGGATCCTAATCCCTGATCCCTAATCCCTACTCACTGCCGTCTCATACACCGCCACGTTGTGGAGATCCTTGCCGTCCGGCGGTCTTGCCGACGCTCGTCACGGTCATCGTCTTGCCGTCCGCGGAAATCTTGCGCGTCGCGGTCTGGACGACCTTGCCTCTTTCTTGCGCGTCTGTTCGGTCGTATTGGCGTCGATCGCGTTTGTGCGACACGGTGTCGTGCGCGGCGCGCCTTGATCAGGTTGTCCTTCCCGTCGAAGGTGGCGGTGTAGTTGGTCGAGGTCGGCTTATTGTCCCCGCCGACTCCCTGCGAGGAAATCTTGAGCGTGTCGCCGGCGATGACGATGGTGATCACGTTGCTCTTCGGCGCCGGCCCCGGCATGTAATGCGATTTGGCGGCGTTGAGCTTCCAGGTGCCGGCGGCAGGATCGCGCTGCGCCCGGACGCCGTCCGGCGAACAGCACGGAAAGCGACGGACCACGCACAGCGACCGAGGCGAGGACCCGACGATCGATGAGTCTCATGGCGGCCTCCTAGGGAGTGCGCCGCAGAGATCGGCGGAGCGCCGCGGAGACGCCTCTGCAACGCGCTCGGCTTGTTGGGTGGACTCACTATACACAGGGCGACGACGGGCGGACGATAATTGTTCCGGGCGACATGGCCGATACGGATCTTCGTGACCGGCGGGACGTTCGACAAGGAATACAACGAGCTGACCGGCGCGCTGTCGTTCAAGGACACGCACCTGCCGGAGATGCTGCGCCTCGGGCGCTGCCGCGTCGACGTCTCGATGCGCACGCTGATGATGATCGACAGCCTCGAGATGACCGACGCCGACCGCGCGCTCATCGTCGAGCAGTGCCGCGCAGGCGCGCCGAGCCGCGCATGCGTGATCACCCACGGCACCGACACGATGGTCGAGACCGCCGCGGCGCTCGCCGCGGCGCTGCGTCCGACGTCGGGCAAGACCGATCGTGCTCACCGGCGCGATGATCCCTATGCGTTCGGCAGCTCCGACGGCCTGTTCAACCTCGGCAGCGCGCTGTCGTTCGTGCAGGTCGCTGCCGCCGGGCGTCTACATCGCGATGAACGGCCGCTGCTTCGCGTGGGATCGCGTGGAAAGAACAAAGACACCGGGGTATTTGAGGCGATATGACCGAACGCCGAGCCGAACACAAGGACATGAGTACGCGCACATCAAAGGATGTCGCTCTGCCTTTCGTTGCTCCTCTGTGTCCTGCCTTGGTGTCCTTTGTGCCTGTGCGCGTGCCGACCGTGCGCTGGCGCGCAGGAGCCGGACGAGCCACGCGGCTGCTTGCGAGGAGTACGTCGCGCATCGACACGTCGAACCCGCCCGGGCGACACCACGCAAGGCCGCGGACTTCCTCGCCGCGATCTTCGAGCGTGAAGGCATCCCGGTCACGCGCTACGAGTCGGCGCCGGGCAAGGCGATCGTCTACGCGCGGCTGAAGGCGACCGTGTCGCCGCCGGCCGGCAAGGCGATCGTCCTGCTCCATCACATGGACGTCGTGCCGGCCGATCGACGCGCAGTGGAAGACCGATCCGTTCGACGCCGACCATCCAGGGCAACGAGCTGTGGGGCCGCGGCGTCGATGGACATGAAGGGGCAGGGCGTCGCGCAGCTGATGGCGTTCCTCAGGCTGAAGCGCGAGCGCGTGCCGCTCGACGCGCGACGTGATCCTGCTGGCCGAGCCGGACGAAGAAGTCGGCGGCGCGCTCGGCGCGCGCTGGATGATCGCGAACCACTACGCCGAGCTCGATCCCGGGTACGTGCATCGACGAAGGCGGCTTCGGCAGCCGCGATCTGTTCGCGCCGGACAAGCTGGTCTACGGCATCTCGGTCGCCGAGAAGAAGATCGTCTGGCTGAAGCTGCGCGCCGAAGGCGTCGCCGGCCACGGCAGCCAGCCGAACGATCAGAACCCGAACGACCGGCTGGTCAGGGCGCTGGCGCGGCTGCTCGGCGACGGCCGCCGAGCGCGCGCCTGCAGCGCGAGCGCCAACGCTCGGCTGCGGCCGCGAGCCATCCGTGCTCGACGTGATGAAGGCGCGCGTCGGGACGTTCGCGACCGAACAAGTTCACCAACGCCATCCAGCACGTCGACGATCGCGCTGACCTGGTTCCGCTCGGGCGTCGGCGATCCGCCGAAGATCAACGTCATCCCGTCGGTCGCCGAAGCCGGCCTCGACTGCCGCGTGCTGCCGGGCACGACCAGGGATCAGTGGATCGCCGAGGTGCGGCGGCGCCTCGGCGATCCGGCGATCAAGATCGAGCTGATCAACGAGTCCGACGATCCGATCGTCACCTCGCAGGACACGCCGCTCTATCGCAACCTCGAGGCGGCCATCAAGCGCCGCCACCCCGACGCGGTCGTCACGCCGATGCTGATCCCGTACGGCACCGACTCGAACGCGTTCCGGCCCGAAGGGCGTGAAGAGCTACGGCATCTTCCCGCGCATCCTGTCCGGCCGACGACCGTCGCCTCGATGCACGGCGACGGCGAGCGCGTGCCGCTCGACGGCATCAGCGAAGCCGCGCAGGTCTTCTTCGAAGCGCTCCGCGACACGCTCGCGCGCTAGGGAGCGGGAAGAACGGACACTGAGCTTCGCCTCGCAAGCCCGCACGCCCACACCACGCGAGTGTTCAATTCGGAACAGCGTCGCCCAAACCGCTCGACCTACAGTCGAGGCTGTGACTTCAGGAATCGAGTGATCAACATGAGATTGAGCCGTGCCGCCTGCGTGGCGTTTGTCGCTTCTATGCGTTCCTTCGATGAGCCAGGCCCAGGTGGCTCCGCCGCTCGGCGGCCGCGCAGCGGTTCGGGGTGCTCGGCAATTCGGCCGTGACCGGCGCCACCGGGAGTGGCGTCCTCGTGACCGGCGACGTGGGCTCGTCGCCGACGCCGACCATCTCGAACTTTCCTCCGTCGACCGCCCTGCACTCCCTTCGCCGTCCACGGCACGAACGATGGCGTCGTGCAGCAGGCGCACACCGATGCGATCGCCGCCTACAACAACCTCCAGATCCAGGGGCCGGGCACGGTGTTGCCCGACAATCTGGCGACCGTCGGGCGCTCACCCCGGCATCTATTCCTTCGTGACCGGCGCGCCCGACTTGCCGGCATCGCCGACGCTGACCCTCAACGGGGCGGGCGATCTTCATCTTCAACGTCGGCAGCTCGCTGACCGCCAATGTCCCTGTCGAACGTGGTCGGGACCGCCAGCCCGATGCAACATCTTCACTGGCGCATCGGCTCGTCGGCGACCCTCAACGGCATCACCTTCAAAGGGAACCCGTGATCGCGAGCGCCAGTATCACGGTCGGCGCCGGGGCCGATCTGGCCGGGGCGAGGCGCTGGCAGGCACCGGAGAGCGACCGGTGCGGCAGAGCGATGGCGGGCAATGGCGGCCAGCTTACGATTGGCGGCTGCGGCACGCACGGTGGCATGCCCCGTCATCGCGATCAATCCGCCAACCATCCCACGCCGGGACGGTCGGCGCCGCCTACTTTCCTGCAGGCCCCTGACGGCCACCGGCGGCGCGTCGCTACACCTTCTCGGTGGTGGGCGTGCACCTGGCGCCCGGCCTGACGCTGACGCCGGGCGGCGTGCTGTGCGGGGACACCCTCGGCTCGGCCAACGCCCCGGTCACCATACAGAGCGGCCGACGCGAACGGGTGCCCGGCCGCTGCGGTCACCCTGCACGATCACCATCCTGACCGGTGTGCCGACTCTGCCTCAGGTGTTCGCCGCTCCTGCTCGCCCTGGCGCTCGCGACGCATCCGGCTGACGTCCGGTCGCAGACGGCGCCTCGGCCTGGTCTCAAACGGATGTAGCGTCCGGCTTCAGCCGGACAAGCGACGATCCGCGCTGCCGGCCAACCGCGCTGCGTTATGAGCCGTGCGCTACGTAGCTCCGCATGACCAGCGACGATCGGGCCGCGAGGCTTTCGGGGAAGGCTGATCGGCACGGGCGCCAGACTTTGGCGGCGCCAGCCATCCGGGCGCCATGCAGTGCGTCTAGTCTCGATGCATTTGAGTAGAATGCATCTCGATGGACGACCCTCGACGCTTCTGCCGCTCAGCCCGCAGCAGTTCCACATCCCTGCTGGCGCTCACCGACGGCCATCTGCCACGGCTACGGCATCATCCGCGACGTCGCCGAGCGGACCGGCGGCGCGTGCGCCTCGGCACCGGCACGCTCTACACGCCCTCGCGCGGCTCGAAGGGCTCGGCCTCGTCGGCGAGTCCGTGCGGCCGCGCGCCGCCGATCGAAGACGACGAGCGGCGCCGCTACTACCGGCTGACACCGCTCGGCCGCGCGCGTCCTCGCACGCCGAGACCGAGCGGCTCGAGACGCTGGTGCGCCACGCGCGCGCAAAGGGCGTCACCGGCGACCAGCCGGCCTGCGTTCTCGCGGACCAGATGAGCGCGCGCCCGCGGCTCGATCGCCGGCCGCCGTCCGGATCTATGGCGCCGCGCTCGTCTTCTACCCGCGGCGCCTGCGCCGGCGATACGGCGCGAGATGCGCAGCGACCTTCGAGCGCGCGCTGCCGCGACGCGCGCGCTGCCGCGGAAGCCCCGCGGTCTCGTCGCTCCTCGCGCGCGAGCTCGCCGACCTCGCGGTCGCGTCGGTCGCCGCGCGCCGCGACCGATCATCACCACGACCCACGGCCGCAGCAGCCTTTGCAGCCATCGCAGCGACGGAGTCACGCCCATGAGCGCCCTCTTCCAGGACATCCGCTACGCCGCGCGCATGCTGCGCCGCGCAGCCGGGGTTCACGATCGTCGCCGTCGCTGACGCTGGCGCTCGGCATCGGCGCCAACACCGCCGTCTTCAGCGTCGTCAACGGCGTGCTGCTGCGGCCGCTGCCGTACCACGATCCCGATCGGCTGGTCGTGCTGCTCTACGGCCGCCCGGGACGCGTCTACGCCGTGGTTCTCGCCGCCGAACTATCGCGACTTCGTCAGCGCGAGCGGCGGCGTTTCAGGACGCCGACGCGCGTTCGCCGCCGTCGACCGCCAACCTCACCGGCAGCGGCGAGCCCGAGCGCGTCGACGGCGCGAGCGTGTCGTGGAACTACTTCAACGTCCTCGGCGTGACGATGCGCGAGCGGGCGCGGCTTCGTCGAGGCGGACGGCGTCGGGCGACGGCGACGTCGTCGTGATCGGCGACGGGCTGTGGCGCCGGCAGCTATGGCGGACGCGCCGACGCGATCGGCTCGACCGATCCGTCTCGACGGCCGCGCGCGCACGATCGTCGGCGTCGCGCCGGCCGGACTGCAGCTGCCGGCAGGCGCCGAATTCTGGAAGCCGCTCGTCTTCACGCCGCGCGACCTGTCGCCGAACGCACGCGGCGCGCAATGGATCTCGGTCGTCGCGCGGCTGAAGCCGGGCACCGACGTGCAGCAGGTCGACCGCCGCGCTGCAGGCCGTGGCCGCGCGCCTCGCGGCCGAGTATCCGACGGAACCAACGGCGGCGACGACGGCGGCTGCGCCGTGCCGCTGCACCAGCGGATGGTGCGCAACGTCAGGCCGGACGCTCATCGTGCTGCTCGGCGCGGTCAGCTTCGTGCTGCTGATCGCGTGCGTCAACGTCGCGAACCTGCTGCTGGCGCGCGCGCAGTCGCGCACGCGCGAGGTCGCCGTCCGGGCGGCGCTCGGCGCAGGCCGCACGCGCCTGGTCCGCCAGTTCCTCGCCGAGAGCATCCTGCTCGGCCTGCTCGGCGGGACCGCCGGGCCTCGCCGCCGCGTTCTGGTGCACGCGGGCGCTGGTCGCGCTCGGCCCGGCGACGCATTCCCCGGCTCTCGGACGTCGGCCATCGATCTGCGCGTGCTCGCGTTCACGATCGCGATCGCGGTCGGCGACCAGCGTCGCTGTTCGGCCTCGTGCCGGCGCTGAGCGCCAGCGGCGGCGGCGTCGCGCGACGTCGATCGCTCGGCCGGCCGCGGCGCGGTCGGCGCCGGCGGCCGCGTACGCGCGACGCGCGCTCGTCGTCTGCGAGATGGCGCTCGCCGTCGTGCTGCTGGTCGGCGCCGGCCTGCTGATCCGCAGCTACGAGCGGCTCAGCAGGTGAACCCCGGTTTCGACCCGGACGGCGTCGTGACGTTCAACCTGTCGCTGCCCGAAGCCAGAGTATCCGACCACGCACCGCAGGTCGCGGCGTTCACGCGCGACGCTGGTGCTCGCGCCTGCAGGCGGAGCCGGGCGTCGAGGCGGCGGCGGCGATCTTCGGGCTGCCGTTCGCCGGCGATTTCAGCGCGCTCCACGAGCTTCAGGAAACCGTCGCAGCCCGACACTCGCCGACGGCCCCAGCGCCGGCATGCGCGTCGTCACGCCGGACTACTTCAAGACGATGAGGATTCCGCTCGTCGCCGGGCGGCTGTTCGACGCCCACGACGACGAGGCGTCGCCCGAAGTCGTGCTGATCAACCAGCGGACGGCGCGCCGCGTTCTTCCCGGACGAAGATCCGATCGGGCCAGCAGATTCGCGTCGGCGTCCGCCTGGCCCGCGACGCGCGCAGCGACAGACAAGACGATCGTCGGCGATCGTCGGCGACGTGAGATGCAGGAGCCTCGACGCCGAGACGCCGCCGGAGATCTACCTGCCGTACGCGCAGCACCCGGTCGGATCGAATTCACGATCGCCGTCCGCACCGCGGGCGATCCGCTGGCGTTCGCGCCGACGCTGCGCCGCGACCGTCGCGGCGATCGATCGCGAGCTGCCGGTCGCGACGATCGAGCCGATGACGGCGGTCGATCGGCGCGCTCGGTGGCCGAGCGGCGCTTCACGATGCTGCTGCTGACCGCGTTCGCGGCGGTCGCGCGTCGCGCTCGCGGCGATCGGGATCTACGGCGTGCTGGCCTATCTCGTCAGCCAGCGCACGCAGGAAATCGGCGTGCGGCTCGCCATCGGCGCGACGCCGGGAGATGTCGTCGACGGCTCTTCGTGCGCGAAGGCGCGGCGCTGACGAGCTGCCGGCGTCGCGGTGCGGCCTGGCCGGCGCGTTCGCGGTCACG
>ERZ1370068.8513-contig-736_pt1 | contig 89079 bp, 102 predicted proteins | sample MGYA00561227_ERZ1370068 | MGnify/ENA primary metagenome ERZ1370068 (study PRJEB38410, sample SAMEA6850437) | metagenome | study: Metagenomic assessment of the ecological functions of the soil: analysis of the soil microbiota associated with the...
GTTGCCACTTCGTTCAGTTACGTATTATCGACGTGGTCGTGGTCACGAGCGTGCCGTTCCACCTGCGGATCGAGCCGAGCGAGGTCGCCACGCAGACCTGAGGCGAGGCGGATGAGCGCCCGCACCGCTCCGAAGCCCACGGGGCCCGTCCTCAAGCGCATCCTGGTCGGCCGCGCGTTCTCGAGCGCGCACCTCGAGCACACGCTGCTCCCGAAGGTCCTCGCGCTCCCGGTGTTCGCGTCGGACGCGCTGTCGTCGGTGGCGTACGCGACCGGCGAGATCTTCATCCAGCTCGCGATCGTGAGCACCGTGTTCAAGGGGCTGGTGCTCCCGATCTCGGGCGCGATCGCCGCGCTGATGGCGATCGTCGTGATCTCGTACCGGCAGACCGTGCGCGCGTACCCCTCGGGCGGCGGCGCGTACATCGTGAGCAAGGAGAACCTCGGCACCTGGGCCGCGCTCATCGCCGCGGCCGCGCTGCTCGTCGACTACATGATGACGGTCGTCGTCTCGATCGTGGCCGGGGTCTTCGCGATCGGGTCGGCGTTCCCGGCGGCCAACGACCACAAAGGTGCTCCTGTCGATCGGGTTCGTGTGGCTGGTCACGGTCGCGAACCTGCGCGGCGTCGCGCGAGTCCGGCACGGTGTTCGCGATCCCCACGTACGGGTTCGTCGCCGCGATCCTGGCGACGATCGCGATCGGGATGTACCAGTGCGTCGGCGGCTGCCCGGCCACGGCCCCCGTCGAGCCGATCGCGAACGCGGCGACGGTGGCCACCGCGATCGGGGTCTTCGCCGTGCTCAAGGCGTTCTCCTCGGGCGCGACCGCGCTCACGGGCGTCGAGGCGATCTCGAACGGCGTGCCGGCGTTCCGGCGCCCGCAGGCGACGAACGCCGCGCAGACGCTGGCGATCATGGGCGTCATCGCGATCACGATGTTCCTCGGGATCTCGTGGCTGGCGGTGCACGTCCCGGGGACGGTGGCGAGCGACGTCCGCTCGATCCTGCGCAGATCGCGTACGCGGTGTACGACGGCGGCCTCGGCTTCTACGTCGTGCAGTTCTTCACGGCGGCGATCCTGATCCTGGCCGCGAACACGGCCTACCAGGACTTCCCGAGGCTCTCGTCGATCCTGGCGCGCGACCGGTACATGCCGCGGCAGTTCGTGAACCGCGGCGACCGGCTGGTCTTCTCCAACGGCATCGTCGTGCTCGCGATCGTCTCCTCGATCATGATCTTCGCGTTCGACGCCGACCTCACGCGGTTGATCCAGCTGTACGTGATCGGCGTGTTCATGTCGTTCACGCTGTCGCAGAGCGGGATGGTCGGTCCACTGGTCGCGCGAGCGGCGCGCGGGCACCACGCCGCGCGCGCATCTGGCGACGCGCGATCGTGATCAACGTGATCGGCGCGATCGCGACCGGTCTCGTGTTGATCGTCGTCACGGTCTCGAAGTTCACCGCCGGCGGCTGGCTCTCGATGCTGTTCATGGCCATCCTCGTCGCGACGTTCCTGACGATCCACCGGCACTACCTGGTGGTGATGCGCCAGCTGCGGCGCAACGCGGTCCGAGCCGGGAGCTCGGCGTCAACCACATGGTGCTGGTCGTCCGCGACCTGGACGCGGCGACCGCCGTGGCGCCTGGGCGCGATCCGGTCGATCCGACCCGAGCGAGCTCCGGGTCGTGCACCCGGTGGAGGAGCCCGACGGCGACGTGCCGTTACGACCTGCAGGAGCGGTGGCGGACGTTCTCGGGCGGGATCGCGCGGCTCGAGCCGCTGCCGGTCGGGACCGAGAGCCTGCTGGACGCGCTGCGTGACTACGTCGCCCGGGTGGACCGCACGCCCGAGGACTTCGTCAACGTGGTGATCCCCGAGATGGTGCAGCCGCATCGCTGCTCCGCTATCTCGTCGGCCGGTCCCAGCTCGTTCGGCTCGAAGGCCGGCCTGCTACGAGAGCCCAACATCGTGGTGACCGACGTCCCCATCGTCGTCTCCGAGGACGAGCCGGCCTCGAGCGAGGTCCGGCCCCTGATCCCGGCGCGGACCGTCGCGCTCGCGTTCGTCTCGAGCGTGAACGACGCGACGAAGCGCGCGGTGAACTACGCCGAGACGCTCGAGGCCTCGGAGACGCGCGCGTGTACTTCTGAGCTCGATCCGGAGAGGCCAGCCGGATCCAGGAGTCGTGGGTGGAGGAGCGGATGCGGATCCCGCTCGACATCGTCGAGGCGCCGTTCCGGGACCTGGCCCGGCCGATGCTGGAGGAGGTCCGTCGCTTCACGTCGAAGCCGGGAACCCTGGTGATCGTGGTCATGCCCGAGCTGATCGTGTCGCAGCGCTGGCACTTCCTGCTCCACAACCAGAACGCGTTGTTCGTCAAGCGCTTGTTCCTGTTCGAGCCGAACGTCATCCTGTCGAGCGTGCCGCTACGTCGCTCGAGGATCCAGCGGCAGCCGGAGGCGGTGCCGGCGGGCTGATGGACCGAGAGGCCGCCGTCGCCCTGTGCCGTGAGAAGTGCCTGAAGGAGACCACGGTTCGGCACCTGATCTCGGTCGAGGGCGTGATGCGCGGGCTCGCCCGGCGCTTCGAGCAGGACGCAGGACCTGTGGGGTCTGACCGGCATGTTCCACGACCTGGACCAGGACCACACCGGGGACGACGCGGCCAACCACGCGCCGGCTCGCCGCCGAGTGGCTCCGCGGAGGCCGGCGTCGACGAACGCGTGATCAACGGCGTGCTCGCGCACGCGTACGAGCAGTACCGCACGGACCTGATGTCGAAGGCCGTGGTGCACGCGGACGCGGTGGCCGGGCTTCCTGGTGGCGGCCGCGCTGGTCCGGCCCGGAGCGAAGGCGCGGGCATGAAGGTCTCCTCCGGTGAAGAAGAAGCTCGAAGGAGAAGGCGTTCGCGCCCGGCGTCAACCGGGAGGAGGTCCTGGACGTCGAGGACGAGCATCGGGCTCCCGCTCGACGAGTTCCTCTCGGTCTCGATCGAGGGGCTGCAGCTCGTGGCTCCCGAGATCGTTCCATGCGATCAACCATCGGAAGGCGATGGGATCTGGGCCTGTGTGTCGCAACTTAGTCACGTCGCGCAGCTTCGTTGAAATATTGGGATGGCCTGTCACCGCTGCCTGACAGGAACGGCTCGCGTTCAGGCTGGGGCGCATGCGGGTTGATCTTCGCGATGATGCGACGGTTCATGGGGACGTGCTGAAAGGATGGCGTCTCCGGCGTGTGCCCGGGCCTTGCTCCGGACAGGTTCCCACGGAGTGATCTCGACCCTGCCCCTCGACGATCGAGTACGACCACCGCGGACAGCTCGGCGCCGAACACGGAACAGCCCGCTCGGCCAGCCGCAGGAACACGAGGAGCCTGACCACGCGACCCCGATCGTCCCGCAGAGCAGCGTCGCCCGTCCAGATGTACTAGGCGAGTAGGATCCCGCCCGCGACCTTGAACAACTCCCAGCCGCAGCGTCATCGCCGAGCGCCGCCGGCGAGATGGGACGCGCCACCCGATCGATGCCGGGCCGTGAGTAGCCGCGTACGCGAGCAGGAACAGGCCTGAACTCCATCGCGGCGGCCGCGCCGGCGGAGATCCGAGCGATCGCGGAAGGGGATCTCGAGGCCGGTCGCGACCCGGACGGCCGAGACGATCCCCGGTCACGACCGGCAGCGCATCCGACGAGCACGATGAGGCCCAGCGTCGTCACGACGCGCGGACGCCGCCGCGCACGGAGTCCTCCGGACCCGTGCGGAAGATCACCGCCAGCGCTCGGCTCGCGCGCCGCGACAGCACTGCCGCGGTCCACGGTGAGCGCGATCAGGCTCACCACGCCGAGGGTGGCGCTCGCCCCGGTGAGGTTCGCGAACTGCTCGCCGGTCCCCTCCGGGAATCGAACGGGCAGCACGTCATCCGCGAGGCCCGATCAGCGCGAGACCGACCAGCGAGAGCGCGAAGGTCGACAGGAACAGCTGGTAGGCGAGCGCGGCCGCGTGGGTGCTCACGTCGTCGACCCGGGACCGCGCGCCGATGGCCCGGACCAGCGACACCAGCCGAGACTGCGCTAGGGGTGGCCATCCTCGGAGCATGGCACGGGGGACATCGTGAACATCCGGCCCGCGACGCATGAAGACGACGGCTTCCTTCGGGAGATGCTGTACGAGGCCGCGGCGTGGAACCCGGACTGGCCGCGCGAGCGGATGATCGCCGCGCTCGCCGACCCGATGCTCGAGCGGTATCACCGCGACTGGGGACGCGAGGGCGACGCCGGCGTCATCGCCGAGCTCGACCGCGAACCGGTGGGCGCCGCGTGGTACCGGCTGTTCACCGCCGAACAGCCCGGGTACGGGTTCGTCGACGAGAAGACGCCGGAGCTCGGCATCGCGGTGGTCCCGTTGCACCGTCGCAAAGGGGATCGGCCACACGCTGCTCCGAGCGCTGATGGTCCAGGCGGGCGAGGACGGTTACCAGGCGCTCTCGCTCTCGGTGGCCGTGCACAACCGGTCGCGGATGATGTACGAGCGCGCCGGGTTCGAGCAGGTCCGCGAGGTGGCCGAGGGCGAGAACTGGGTGATGCGCGCCGAGCTCGGCTGAACGCTGACCGCCGAACCTCAGGCTCTCGTCGACCCGTTCCGCCATCCCCGAAGGCGTCGAGCCGTCGAGCGCCGAGGGTCGCATCCGACGGACCCGGCGAGACCGCACGCCCGGGCGCGTCCGGCGGCGGGTTCGGGACTCTGGCCGCCTCCTCGCGCGTCGGATCTGGCGGATCCGGTTCCCGATGAACCACGCGAGTCCGAGCAGGAGGGCCGCGGCGATCACCCGGGCGAACGGGCGGATGACCGCCTCCGCACGGTCCCACCGCTCGCCGAGGAGGGCGCCGATCCACGCCAGCACGATCACCCAGGGCAGGCAGCCCAGGACCGTGTAGACGGTGAAGCGCCAGAACGGCATCCGGACCACGCCGGCCGGCAGGCTGATGAAGGTGCGGATCACGGGGAGGGTGGCGGCCGAAGAACACGGCCGCCTGCCCGCGCCGCTCGAACCAGCGCGTGGGCCCGGTCCACCTCGTGGGGCCGGATCAACAGGTATCGGCCCCAACGATCGATCAGAGGCTGGCCGCCCGAGTAGCCGGCCCAGTACGCGAGCCACGAGCCCACGAGGTTGCCGAGCGTGCCCGCGAGCACGACCAAGCCAGAACTCGAGCTGCTGCTCGGGCGCGAGGAACGGGGCCGTGACCAGCGCCCCGCCGAACAGCATCGTGACCTCCGACGGGATCGGGATGCACGCGGATTCGAGCAGCATCAGGACGAGAGATGGCCAGGTAGCCGTACCTGGCGATCTCTCCGGTCACGAAGTCGGTGAACAGGGCGAGCAGGCCGGTCTCCAGGGTCGGGGAGGCCGAGCGATCGGCCCCGATGGGAATGAAACGAAGCCTAGCACCGCGTTACGAGGGACCGGGCCGGGCACGCGAAGAGGCCCGAACGGCCCCGCCCGGGCACGGTGAGCGCGCGGGGCATCCCGATCTCGGATGTCCCGGTCACGCGAGCGCGGAAGTGGGCTGACCCTGCCGCGCGGAGGCCCCCGCCACGCTCGCCGGGCCGCCGATCCCCAACGACGACGGGAAGTAGCAGGTCATGAGCAAGACACTGGTCGTGGTCGAGACGCCCGGCCAAGGCGAAGACGATCGAGAAGTACCTCGGGCGGCGACTACGCCGTCCGGGCTTCGTACGGGCACATCCGGGACCTCCCGAAGAGCGAGCTCGGCGTGGACGTCGACCACGAGTTCGAGGTCACCTACCATGGTCCCGGAGGACTCGAAGAAGCCACGTCGCGGCGCTGAAGACGGCCCCTAGAAGGCGAACGACGACCTGATCCTGGCGACGGACTACGACCGCGAGGGCGAGGCGATCGCGTTCCACGTCGCGTCCATGCTCGGCGTCTGACCCGACGTCGGGCGAAGCGCGTGACGTTCACCGAGATCACGAAGCGACGCGATCCTCGAGGCGTTCCAGCGAGTCCGCGCGAGATCGACATGAAGCTCGTTCGACGCGCAGCAGGCCCGGCGCGTGCTCGACCGGCTGGTCGGCTACAAGATCTCGCCGCTGCTGTGGAAGCGCGTCCGGCCGGGCCTGTCCGCCGGCCGCGTGCAGTCCGTCGCGCTCCGGCTGATCGTCGAGCGCGAGCGCGAGATCCGCGACGTTCGACCCCGATCGAGTACTGGAGCGTCGACGCTCCGCCTCACGCCCGACGGCGACGCGACCAGCCGTTCCTCGCCCGGCTGGTCGAGCGTGCCCGAGGGCAAGCTCGCCGGCCGCGCCCGACAAGAAGGGCGTGCTGCCTGGCGGCCGAGGCCGACGCCGCCCAGCACGTCGAGCGCCTGAACCGCGAGCCAGACTACCGCGTCGCCAAGGTGGAGCGCAAGGAGCGCAAGCGCGCGCCTCGCCCCGCCGTTCACCACGTCCGACCCTGCAGCAGGAAGCCGCCCGCAAGCTCGGGTTCTCGGCGCGCAAGACGATGACGCTCGCCCAGCGCCTGTACGAAGGCGTCGACCTGCCGGGCGAGGGCACGGTCGGGCTCATCACCTACATGCGGACCGACTCGCTGAACGATCGCCGATGCCGCGCTGCGCGAGATCGCCGAGCTCGTGAGGACCGAGTTCGGGGCCGAGTACTGCCCTGGCCGAGCCGCGCCGGTTACAAGACGAAGTCGCGCGAACGCGCAGGAGGCGCACGAGGCGATCCGGCCGACGTCGGCCCTGCGGACGCCGGACCGGGTGAGCCGCCGCCCTGGACCGGGACCAGCTCCGCGCTGTACACCGCTGATCTGGCAGCGCGACCGTGGCCACGCAGATGGCCGAGGCCGCGGTTCAACCAGGTCGGGGTCGACATCGAGGCGCGGCGCAGGACGCGTCGGGCGACGGCCCGCTACGCGGCTGCGCGCGAGCGGTCGCACGATGATCTTCGACGGGCATCCTCCGCGTGTATGCCGAGGGGCGCGACGACGGCGCCGACGAGGACGGCGAGAGCACGGCTCCCGGAGCTCACCGCCGAGCAGGCCCTGGCGCTGCCTCGAGGTCCTGCCCGAACAGCACTTCACGCAGCCGCCGCCGCGTTTCTCGGAGGCGTCGCTCGTCAAGACGCTCGAGGAGCTGGCATCGGGCGGCCGTCCGTCGCACGCGTCGTCGATCATCTCGACGATCCAGGATCGCGGGTACGTCCGCCTCCGAGGACCGCCGGTTCTACCCCGAGGACGTCGGCGAGGTCGTGACCGACAAGCTGATCGAGCACTTCCCGACATCGTCGACGTCAACTTCACGGCGCGAGATGGAGGACGATCTCGACGAGATCGCCGAGGGCGACCGCAACGCGTCCAGGTGCTCGCGGCAGTTCTACACGCCGTTCGCGCGACGCGCTCGAGCGCACGGAGGAGCACTCGTTCGAGCGCTACGTCGAGGAGCTCGACGAGGACTGCCCGCGCTGTATCGAGGAGGGGCGTGACGCCGCCGACGCCGGTGAAGCGCCTCGGGCCGGTACGGGTTCTTCATCGGTGCACCCGGTTCGCCGAGGACGACGGCGGCGTGCAGCACATCCGCAACCTCGACGGGCAGCGAGCGCCCCGAGCCCGAGATGCTCGACGAGAACTGCCCCGAGTGCGGCAGGCCGCACGCAGCAGCAAGTTCGGCCGCTTCGGGCCGTTCGTGGGCTGCTGCGGGTACCCCGGACTGCCGGTACATCCAGAAGGACCCGCCGAAGTCGACCGGGGTCACGTGCCCGAAGTGCTCACCAGGGCGAGATCGTCGAGAAGCGGACGCGGTTCGGCCTGATGTACGGGTGCGAGCGCTACCCCGACTGCGACTTCGCCGTGAACCATCCCCCGATCGCCGACCACCCCTGCCCCGAGTGCGGCTCGCTGCCTGATCCGGCGGCCGAAGAGCCTGCGCTGCTGGGGGTGCGGCGCCGAGCTGGACGACGCGTTCAACGTCACGAAGGTCGGGCGACCCCGAGGCCGGAGGCCGCGGTCCGGGACGGCGAAGTCCGCGGCTCGCGCCGCCCGGGCGGCGGCCAAGGCCGGCGCAAGAAGACCACCGCCAAGAAGAAGACCACCGCGAAGCGCACGGCGGCCAAGCGGAGCCCGGCCAAGCGGACGACCGCCAAGCGCGCCGCCGCCAAGCCGCCGCGAAGAGCCGGCCGCGAAGGAGCGCGAGCCAGCGCGCGGCAACGGCGCGACGGCGCCGGAGGAGACGCTCACCGCCGACCGGGCCGGCGTCGCGGCCGCGGAGGAGTAGGTCGTCGCCGTTCGCCGACGAGGTCGCCGCGCTCCGCGGGACCCGGCCGGCGACCTTCAAGGACCTCATCACCCAGCCGGCTTTCTCCAAGCTGCTGATCGCGCAGACGCGTCAGCTCGTCCTCGGGGACTGGGTCGGGTTCGTCGCGGTGACGGCGCTGGTCGTCAGCAAGGGTGGGAACGCGCGGCGCCTACGCGGTCGCCGGCGTGATGGTCGCCAGGATGCTCCCAGCGATCCTGTTCGGACCGGTCGCCGGCGCGATCGTCGACCGGGTCAACCGCAAGACCCTGATGATCACGGCGGACATCTCGCGCGGGGCGCTCTACGCGCTCGATGCCGTTCCTCGGCATCAGCTCTGGATGATCTTCGCCGTCGTCGTTCGTGATCGAGTGCTTCTCGCTGCTGTGGACGCCCGCCCGCGACGCGTCGCTGCCCGAACCTGGTCCCTCGACGGCAGCTCGCGAACGCGAACTCGCTCGGCCTCGATCACGCACGTACGCGACGCTGCCGCTGGGTGCGCGCTCGTGTTCACGTGTCCTGTCCGGCGGATCCGGACTGTTGCCCTTGGCTATCGGACAACCCGGCGTTCCTCGCGCTGCTGGCTGGACGCCGTTCACGTTCGGCGCTCTCGGCCGCTGCTCGTCAGCCGGATCCAGATCCCGCGGCCAGGCGCCGACGTCGTGTCGCGAGGCTCGACCTCTCGCGCGATCGGCAGAGACATCGTGGACGGTGTCCGGTTCCTGCGCGAGAACTCGCTCGCGTCGTCGATGACGGCTCGGCATCGTCGCGGCCTTCAGCGCGGTGGGGGCCGTGCTCGCGCTCGGGCCGATCTTCGCCAAGTCGACGCTCGGTGCCAGGCGATCCGGGCTGGGGGATCCTCGTGACGTCGTTCGGCATCGGGATGGGGATCGGGATGGCCTCCTCGAACAAGGTCGTGGAGTTCGTCCTGCGCGAGTACGTGTTCGTGTGGTCGATCATCGCGGCGGCGGGAACGCTGCTCGTTGCTCGCCGCGATGCCCGCGATCGGGCAGGCGGCGGTGATCGCCGTGATCCTCGGTGGGTTCTGCGGCTCGGCCTGGGTGAGCGGCTACGTCCTGCTGCAGGAGAACGTGACCGACGAGTTCCGCGGGCGGACGTTCGGCGCGCTCACCGTGCTCTCACGGCTCGGCCTGTTCCTCTCGCTCACGATCTTCCCGGTGATCGCCGGGGCGATCGGCGTGCACCACGGTGACCCTGGGCGAGCGCACCTACGATCTGTCGGGAACGCGGATCTCGTTGATGATCGCCGGTGTGGCGCGCATTGCTGGCAGGGCTGCTGACCCGCAGCCGGCTCCGGCGGTTCCGGGCTCGGCCGACAGGAGAAGCTCGGGCTGGTCCCGAAGCTCAAGCGGCCGCCGACGAGCGGCCTGTTCGTCGCGTTCGAGGGCGTCGAGGGCGCTCGGGGAAGGGGACGCAGATCCGGCTGGCCAAGGAGTGGCTGGAGTCCCAGGGCGTCGACGTCATGGTCACGCGCGAACCCGGGGGACGCCGGTCGGCGAGGAGCTGCGCAAGATGCTGCTCGCGCACGACACGGGGCACATCGAGCCGAAGACCGAGGCGCTGTTGTTCGCGGCGAGCCGGGCGCAGACGTCGGCGTCGGTGATCCGGCCCGGCCTGGCCGCGGGCCAGGTCGTGCTGACGGATCGCTTACGTCGACTCGTCGCTCGCCTACCAGGGTTCGGCGCGGGGACTGGGCGAGCAGGACGTGCTGACGCTGAACGTGTGGGCGACCCAGGGCCTGTTCCCCGACCTCGTGCTCCTGCTCCACCTGGAGCCGGAGGCTGGATTGCTCCGCTCGCTCGGAGGCGCCTGACCGGATCGAGGTCGAGGGTCAGGACTTCCACGCGAAGGTCTCCGACGCGTACCTTCGGATCGCCGAGGAGCACCCAGAGCGGTTCGTGGTCGTGGACGCCGACCGGACGCCGGACGCAGGTGCACGTGCAGGTCGTCGAGGCGCTCGGCGGGATCCTGAAGGAACGCGAGGAGGACCGGCATGACTCGAGGACGGTCGACGACCGCTTCCCGGTGTTCGACCGCGTGCCCGGTCAGGATCACGCGATCGCGTTCCTGCGTCGAGGCCGCGGCGCGCGCCGCACCACGCCTACGTGCTCGCCGGGCCCGAGGGCGGCGGCAAGCAGCTCGCCGCGCGCGCGTTCGCGGCGGCGCTGCTGTGCAGGAGGGCGGGTGCGGGACGTGCCGGGACTGCCGCCTCGCGCTCGAGGACCGCCACCCCAACGAGGTCGTCGTCGAACCCGAGGGGCGGGACATCCACGTCGAGACCGTCCGCACCGAGATCTGGCACCCGCGTACCGCACCGCGCCCGAACCCGGCCGCAAGGTCTTCGTGATCCGAGAGGCCGACCGCCTCAACCCCGCCGCGGCCGACGTCCTGCTGAAGGTGCTCGAGGAGCCGCCGGCGGACGCCGGTGCTGATGCTGCCTCGGCCCGCGCCCGACGAGCTGCCCGAGACCGTCCTGTCGCGATGCCACGTGGTCTCGTTCCGGCCGCTGTCGGAGGCGTTCGTCGCGCAGACGCTCGCCGCCGAGGGGATCGACGCAGCCCGGGCCGCGGCTCGCCGCGCGGCTGGCGGGCGGGAACCTCGGCCGGGCGCGCCGGCTCGGCCACCGCGCGCCGACGGGATGTCGTTCCGCGAGGCGGCCCGCGACGCGCAGTCGAGGCTCGCCGCGCGCGGGCCCGCCGGCGCGCTCGAGGCCGCCGACGCTCGTGCTGGCCGCCGCCGAGCGGTACCGCAAGCGACCTCGGCGCCCAGCTCGAGGAGGAGCTCGCGCCGTTCCTGGACGAACGAGGCCGGGCCGAGGACGCGTACCGCGGCGCGATCCGCCGGCTCGAGGAGCGACACAAGCGTCAGGTCCGCCGCGCCGAACGCGACTACGTGGATCGGGTGCTGCTCGGGGTCTCGGCGCTGCTGCGCGATCGGGTGGCCGTCGCGGTGGGTGGCGGCGCGGACGTGCTTGATGAACCCCGATCTCGTCGCCGGATCGCCGGGCGACGTGACCTCGGCCACGAGCGGGATGGCCGGCGGTCGAGGAGGCGCGAGCCGCGCTCGCCGAGGACCTGAACCTCAACCCGCGGCTCGTGCTCGAGCAGGCGTTCCTCGCGTCGGCAGCTCCGCGTAGCCGCGGACCTCCGTACGCGCCTGGCGCGCGTGTCCCCGAACGGCACGCGCAACAGTGGTGCTGGCACTCACTGTCGGAGCTCGGACCGCGTGGGACGATGTCGTCCGAGGGCAACCATGACGGTCCGAGTGCTCATCGTCGACGATCAGGAGCCGTTCCGGCATGGCGCGCTCGCATGGTGGTGGACGCCACCGACGGCTTCGAGGTCGTCGGGGAGGCCGAGACGGGTGAGGCCTCGGTCGAGATGGCCGCGGAGCTCGCTCCCGACCTCGTGCTGATGGACGTGAACCTGCCGGGCATCAACGGGCTCGACGCGACGCGCCAGATCCTGTCCGAGCGCGCTCGGACTCGGTGATCGTGCTGTTGCTCTCGACCTACGAGGAGGAGGGAGTACGCGCCCACGGCCGCCGAGTGCGGCGCGTCCGCGTACATCCCCGAAGGCCGTGTTCGGTCCGGACCGGCTCGAATCCGCGTGGGCCGCCGCCAACGAGCCGTGTGGTCAGCCGACCGGGACCCGACCCAGGATCGTCGTCTCCTCGCCGGGCGCCGACCGGAATCTCGGACGTGCGCCGCCGATCGCGTCCGAGCCGGTCGGCCATCCCCCTGGAGCCGCCGGTCCCGCGCTCGACCCGGTCGGGGTCGAACCAGACCCCGTCGTCGGCGACCGTGAACGTCAGTGGTCCCCGTTCGCCTGGGCCAGCGAGACGGTCGCGGCCGTCGCACCCGAATACTTCGCGACGTTGTTGAGGGCCTCGAGGCAGGTGAAGTAGACGGCCGCCTCGACCTCGCGCGGGGTAGCGCTCGGCGCCGCTCGCTGCGCACGGTGGTCGGGATCGCGGACTTGGTCGCCTGCGCGCCGAGCGCCGCCGTCAGGCCGCGGTCGGCGAGCAGCTGCGGGTAGATCCCTCTCGCGAGGTCGCGCAGATCGGCCAGGGCGTCGGCGGCCGAGGTCTGGAGTGCTGCCGAGCATGGCGCCGGCGGTCGCCGGGTCGCGGTCGAGCAGCGTCCTGGGCAGAGCTTGAGCTGGACCGCGAGCGCCACCAGCTGCCGTTGGGCTCCGTCGTGCAGGTCGCCGTTCGAGCTTGCAGGCGCTCCTCGTCCTGCGCGGCGACCAGGCGCTGACGCGACGCCCGGAGGTCCTGGATCAGCCCGCACGTTGCGGAGCACAGGCCCCGCCTGGGCCGCGAGATCGCGGATCAGCCGCTCCTTCGACGGGTTTCATCGGGTCGCTCGCCGGCATCGCGACCGAGAGCGCCCCGAGCAGCTCGCCGCGGTCGCGGACCTCGACGATGCGTCTCCCCGTCGACGCACGGGCAGCTCCCCGCCTCGGAGCGGGACAGCGCCTCGGCTCGGGGAGTTCCGCCGGCCATCCGGCCTCGGTGCGGAGTTCGTCGCCGACCCGAAGCCACACCGGGCGCCGATCTGCTCCGGTGCCCTCGCCGAGGATCCGCGCCATCCGGGGCAGCACGTCCTCGGTCGCGTAGGTCTCGCTGACGCTCGGAAGCCTCGCTCAGCACCTGGTACGGCGCCGCGCCGTCTCCCGTACACGACGCGTTGGGCGAGCCGGCGGCCGACGAGGGCCGGAGCGGCCAGATCGCGAGGCCGGCGACGATGCCGATCGACCACGTCCGTGCGGTCGCCGTCGAGCAGCGCCGAACGCCCGAGCATCGGCGATCGCGGCCGAGCCCGACGCTCGACGATCACGAGGGTGAGGACGAGTCGCGACCAGGCGCCTTCTTTGATGACGACGTCCAGATCCCACAAGCCGTGCTTGAAGATCGCGACCAGGTACGCGGCCGGGATCCCGCACGAAGATGGCGAGCGAGGGCGGCACGGCCAGGATGGCGAGAGAGTCACGTCGCCGCCGCCTGCCTCGTCGAGCCCGAGCAGCCCGGCGAGCGGGCCGAGCACGAGGATCCACTCCGATGCCGGCGCCCGCGACGGTGGCGACCGCCGACCAGCCAGCGCAGCTGCTGGCGCTCTCGCCGCGGGCCCGTCAGGAACCGCTGCCAGACGGCGACGACCGTCGCCGAGGCCGGCGCCGATGATCATGAGGCGCGCCGACGCTGACGAGCGGCGTTGGCCGGGCGTCCCTCGGCGGACGCGCCGACACCCAACGGGTTCGCGTACAAGATCCCGTAGTCCACGAAGTTGTTGAGCGGGGCCGGGCGTGAGCGCGTAGGCGATCGCGGCTACGCCGATGCCGGCGAGCAGGGACCCACACGGCCCATCGCCATCGGGCGCTGGGCGGATGTCCGTCGGGGAACAGCAGGACGAGGGAGGCGGGATCGGCCGCGACGAGGAGGGAAGGGTAATCGGCGACGAGCGCGACGGGCCCTGGCCCGGTAACGGGCTCGAGCCAGCCGAACCGCCGTAGATCGTGTAGGCGGTCGCCCGAGTCCGGCCACCGACCGTGGCGGCGCCGATGCAGAAGAGCCAGCCCGCGTGTTCGCTCGGCTGCCGCGACACGATGACCCATCCGGTGACGCCCCAGCCCGCGGCGAGCAGCCCGGATGGTCGCATCGGTCGCGCCCTGCGACGAGCCGACTCGCTTGCCATCGGCGAGCTGTGCTTCAGGTGCGAGCGCACCTGCGCGAACCCCGGCGTGTCGGGATCGCCGACGACCGCGATGGCAGGGTTCGAGATGCGTCCCCCGCCGGCGACGATCGAAGCGTGGTCAGGCGCCCCGCAGCGCCGCGATGAGGGCGACGAGGATCGAGGTCGACACGATCTTGGCTGCACGCTGGCTCATGCCGGCGACGTCTCCATCACCCTGCCGGGCACGCGCCCCGTGACCGTGGTGCCATGGCCCGGAGTGCTCTCGATCGCGAGCTCGCCCGCGAGGGCTGCGATCCGGTCCTGCATGATCTGCATCCCCTCGCCGCGTCCGTCGTCGAGATCTCGAACCCGGGCCCCTCGTCCCGGATGACGAACCCGGATCCCGTCGCCATCGGGTTCGAGGCGGACCTCGGCCGTGGCACTCGGGCGCGTGCCGTTCCGCGTTCTGCAAGGCCTGGACGCAGCAGAAGTAGACCGCGATTCTCCACCGCCGGCTCGTACCGTCGGTCGGCCGCGGGGTCCGGGACGAACGTGACCGACGCTCCCGCCTTGCGGACGATGCGCCTCCAGCGCGGCGGGCAGGGCCTCGGTCCGCCAGGATCGAGAAGGAAGACGCCGCCCCGGGCCACGTCGCGCAGCTCGTCGAGGGCCGCGTTCGGCTCGCGCGCCAGCGATCGCGTCGAGGGACAATCTCGACGGCCGCGTGGTCGTCGGGTCGCAGGCGAGCGCTCCACGTCGATCTCGTCGCGGATGTCACGGAGCTCGGCGCCGACGCCTTCGCCGGAGCTCCCGCCCGGAGCCGGCGGCGCTGGGCGTCGCGGGCCGTCTGGCGAAGCCGCTCGCGGGACGCACTCGATCCTGGTCCGCCCGCGCGGCGAAGCTGGGCGGCCTTCAAGTCTCGAGGTCGGCGGTGAGGCGAACGTTTGTGGAGCGCCGGTCCGGCGTGTCCGGCCAGGATCGTCGAGGAGGGCGCGCTCGGCGGGACGCAGCGGGATACAGCCCGGCGCCTTGACCACCGCGACCTCGCCGATCCGCTCGCCGGCGTGGTCCACGGGCATGGCGACGGTCGCGGTATCCACCCCGTTCCCGGCGGGCCACGCCACGGATCGCTCGCGACCGTCGGGCAGGGACACGGTGACCTGGGGCCGCGGTTCCCCCCGACACCCCGGGCGGCGGCCTCGGCGATGTCCGTCCGGCACGTCCTCACCGGCGGACAGGACGCCCGCCATCCGGTGGCCGAACTCCCGCCAGCGACCTCTCGCGCGGGGTCGCGCGTTCGCCGTAGACGAGCCGGTTCGCGAACCAGCTGCAGGCGCTCGCGCACCGGCTGGAACGCGAGACGCGACCGCCGCCGTCGCGGCGAGTACGGAGGCGTCGCCGGACCGGTCACCCCCAGGAGCGCGCCGATTCCGACGACGATCGCGACGCAAGCCAACCCGATGAAGAGCGCGAGGCCCGCGTAGACGATCGTCTTCGAGACGACGACGTCCACGTCGTAGAGCCGGTATCTGAAGGATCGCGAGCGCTGTCGCGCCGTCGGGATGCCGGCCGCGAGGACCAGCACAGCCCCCCAGAGCGCGCTTTCGATCCAGGCACCGGCACCGCCTTCCCGCGCGTACCCCGGCAGTAAGGCCATCGTGGCGATGATCGCGAGCGCGGCGGCGATCCCGACGAGCATCAGCCACGTGATCTGGTGGCGCTCTTCTCTTCGCCTCGGGCGCGGCGGTAGCGCACGACGAGTGACGGACGAATGCGACGCCGCCGCCGAGACCAGGATGCAGGAATCCCCCGACGTCGAGGAACAGGAAACGGAGCGGCTCGAGGAACCCCAGTCCACGATCCGGGTTGTCGATGTGGAGCCCGCCCCGTTCCCCGTACACCTCGCCCCGGGGCGCAGCACCAGCCACACGGACGACAGGGCGATCGCCGGCGAGCCACAGCCACCACCCGACCCAGCGCCACCGGCGCGTCGGCGGCGCGCCGGTCGGGAACAGCAGGAACAGCATCGGGATGGCCATGGCCCCCGGCCGCCGGGGCAGCATTCACGCGATCGGACCGGCGACGTCGGAGCCCGGCAGCGAGGCGACGTACGGGGTCTGGTAGCTCGCGAGCAGAGTACCCCTCGGCGGGGAGGCCGAGCGCCCCGGCGGTAGCCCCGGTCGCCGCAGGAAGACATCCAGCCGGATCCGGGCTGCCCTGCCGTCCTCGTCACGATGAGCCGGCCGAGCGTCGTTAGCAGCCCGCACGACGACGACGATCGCCTCGATCCCGAAGAACGGATCGGCACTCTCGTCACCCGATCCGCCGACCAGCGCCGCGACGGTGGCGGCGACGAAGGGGATGACCAGGAGTGCCACGTGGACGATCCGCGCGAACCGCGCGCTCCGCACAGCTCGGCACCGGCACTCGCGGAGCGGCATCGCGCCTGCGGACCCGCGTCCCCGACCCGGGAGACGACTCGATACTCCACGTCGTGCCCCCGAACGCCGCGAGCCGGTCCCGCATGTTCCGCAGCCCCGAACCGGTCCCCGGCGCGGCTCGCGTCGAACCCGGATCCTTACCGCGTCGCTCACCTCGAAGGCGAGGTGACCGTTCCGGCGTGTGAGGTGGATCTGGACGTCCGATGCGCGTGCGTCTGCCGTTCTGACGCCTCGAGGCAGACGAAGTACACGGCCGCCCGGTCTCGATCGACAGACTGCTCCACGCCGTCCGACTCCACCGTGACGCGCGCGCCGGCCGCGTTCGCCTGCTCCTCGAGCGCAGCGCGCCGATGCCGCGCTCCTCGAGGGTGGTGGGGTAGATCCCGCTCGCGAGGTCGAGCAGGGTCCGCCGCGCGAGCTCCGGTCTGATCGCGCAGGTCCCGGAGCATCTGCGACGCCTTGGCCGGGTCGCTGGCCGACAGGGCCTTTGGCGAGCACGCAGCTTGACGGCGAGCGCGACCAGGTGCTGCTGAGCGCCGTCGTGGATGTTGCGTTCGAGGCGCCGGCGCTCGGCGTCGTGCGCCGCGACGATCCGAACGCGGAGGCCTGCAGCTCCTCGGCCCGGACCGACAAGCGTTCGACCCTGGACTGCAGCTCGCTCGTGAGTCCGACGTTGCGGACCACGACGCTGGCCTGTGACGCGAGATCGCGCAAGAGTTTGTCCTCGGCAGCCGTGACCGGCTCCGGCGGCAGGCTTGCGGATCCGATCTCGCCGAGGGCACGTCCCAGATGCTCGACCGCACGGTACTACGGGCCCGCGACTTCGATCGGATCAGCGGTCGCCGGCCACGAGGCCGCCGGCGTGCGGGCCGGCGCCCTCGCCGAGCCACAGCTCGACGCGTTCGGCACCGATACCATCGCCGATCACGCGCATCATCCGCGGGAGGACGTCGTCGGCGGCGTAGGTCCCGCCAACGCGTTCGCTGAACCGCGCCAAGATCTCGTACGGCTCCGCGCGCTTGCCGAAGACGAGCCGGTCGCAGTCGCGTGGCCCGGCGTCGCACCGGCTGGAACAGGCGGCAACGACCGCCGTCGCGACGACGGACAGGACGATCGAGTCGCCCCCCCACGAGACTGCTCAGCCCCGCGACCACCCCCGCGTATACGAGGGTCACGAACCCGGCCAGCAGGGCGTACACGCACCGTTGGTGGATCACGAGGTTCAGGTCGAACAGGTGGTATTTCAAGACCGCGATGCCGCACGCGATCGGGATCCCGAGGACGAGGGTGAGGAACAGAGATGACACATGGCGTTGCCCAGAACTCGTTGTCGCCGAAGCTGCACGGCCGCGGAGATCACTGCCGATGCCGAACTCGACGAAGAACGCGATGCCCACGAACGCGAGCCAGCGGATCTGCTGCCGGACCTCAGCGTTCGATCGGCGGTAGCGAACGACGAGCCCCGCGAGCGCGGCGATCGCCGAGCCGAAGATCAGGAAGCCGCCGATCTGCGTGATGGCGTCGATCGAGTCGGCGAGGGCGTTGATGCCGAGCGGATTCGACACGTGGGCTGAGCCGATGTCCGACATCGCGCCCGTGAGCCGGCCGGGAGTCACAGCGAACGCGATCGTTGTGAACACCGGGGCCGCGAACGTCAGGCGCCGACGATCGCCACTGACGGGAGGGCAGGTGGCCGTCGGGATACAGGAGGAACAGCGGGATGAACGCGGAGAGCACCGGAACGAGGATCCATCGGTCGACCCAAGCCGACGCGAGCGGGAACGGCAGCGACCCCGGATCGACGGTGAGCGCGCGGGTGCCGTAGCTCCCGTTCGTCGTTGCGACGAGTGCGAGGACGGGGATCGCGATCAACAGCCAGCCGATGGTGTTGCGGGGCTGGCGCGAGACGATCGCCCGTCCGATCAGGGAGATAGACGGCCGCGCCCCAGCGCCGTCGCGACGAGGAAGAACCAGTCGGCGCTGTCCTGGTCCCGTCAGGTCGCGGCCCCAGGGTGAGCCCGACCGAGGCGACGACGAGCAAGGCCGCGAGCACGCACAGCGCGTCGGCGGTGCGCCGAGCCGAACGCGGGCTCACGGTGACCCCACGGGATCGCTCCCGCGGATCGTCGTGCCCGAACCCGGCGCCGAGCCTCACGTGGAGCGTCCCGCCCACCGCCTCGACGCGGTCGCGCATGTTCGTCAGGCCCGGACCCGCTGACCGTCCCCTGCTCGAAGCCGCGACCGTCGTCCTCGACCTCGAACGTGCAGGTCGCCGTTCGAACGCCCCAGCCGGATCGTCGGCGTCGTGTCGCGTCCGCGTACTTGGCGATGTTCTGCAGCGCCTCGAGGCAGCAGAAGTAGGCACCGCGGCCCGATCTCGGAGGGGTAGCGACCCGACCGTTCGGTCCAGGCGCACGGGGATCGACGCCTTCCGAGCTTGCGCCTCGAGCGCGCGCGGGCAGGCCGTGGTCGGCGAGCAGCGGGCGGGTAGATGCCGCGCGCGAGGTCCCGGAGCGTTCTCCCAGCGCACCGGCCGCGTCGGACTTGAGGCTCGGCCGAGCAGCGCGGTGGTCTTGTCCGCGTCGCGCGACGCGAGCTGTTCCGGCCAGCCCGAGCTTGACCGACAGGGCGCGACGAGCTGTTGCTGCGCTGCCGTCGTGGATGTCGCGTTCCGAGCTGCGCGCCCGCTCGTCCTGCGCGGTGACGATGCGCCGTCGCGACTCCTGAGCTCCTCGGATCAGGCGGACGTTGCGCAGCACGAGCCCGGCCTGGCTCGCGAGGTCGATCGACGAGCTGCTCGCCGTCCTTCGACAGCGGCTCGGCGGCGGGCATCGAGACGGTGAGTGCACCAGGAGCTCGCCGCGGTCGCGGACCGGAAGGTCTCGGCGTCCCTCGAACGGCGGGAGCCGTCGGTCCGCCTCGATCGCGGCGCCCATCGGGGTGTCGCTCGGCGAGGAGGCAACCGGACGGATCTCTCCGCGCACGTGGAGCCACACCTGTGCGACGTCGGCGCCGGTCGAGGCCCGTACGACCTCGGCCATGCGCGCAGGACGTCCTCGGTCGAGTACGCGTCGCCCAGGCGTTCGGAGAACTCGGCCATCGCCTCGTAGCGCGTCGAGCGCCGCCCGTACACCAGCCGCCGGGCGAGCCGTTTCATCGGCCGGAACGTGAGGACGAGCACGAGCGCGAACACGGCCACCCCGGTGGACGATCCGCGTGACGAGCAGCTCCGCGATCGCCTGCTCCGCCGACACCCTGCGAGCCGATGAACGCCAAGGGCGAGAGGAGGAGGCTCAGGATGCCGAGCAGCAGCATCGAAGAAGACGACGAGGACGACGTAGACGACGGTCTTCTTCATCACCACGCCGACGTCGTAGAGCCCGAACGTGAGCACCGCGGCCGCTGTGGCGAGCGGGATCCCGACCAGGACCCCGAGACCCGTCGACGAGGATCGCGAGGCACGATTGCATCCAGGACCAATTCCGCCCCCTGCGACCGCGAGGACGGTCACGATGCGCGAGCGCGGTCGTGGCGGCCATGGCGACGATCACGGCGACGAGCATGCGAGCGCGGCTGGCGCTGCTCGGCGCTCGACCCCGGAAGCGCAGGATCAGCGCGAGCAGACCCGCGAACGCCGTGGCGATCACGACGATGAGGCCCGCGACGTAGGCCTGCTCGATGCCGGGGCATGCCTGGTCCACGCCCGGTGGGAACAGGGAAGATCGGGTCGAAGACCCACGAGTGTCCGATCGTGCCGACGACCAGCAGGACGCCGCCGAGCCCCACGGCCCACAGGACGGGGCGCCATCGACGCGATGGCAGGCGTCCGTCCGGGAAGTACAGGAGGAACAGGGGAGGGCGATCGGCAGCACTGATCGAGAGACACGACCCCGGCCCAGGCGGCGACGGCAGCCCCTGGAGGTCGCCCGACCCCGGCTCCGGGGTCATGGCCGATCGCCGCATAGGCGAGCCCGAACAGCCACATCGCGATCGCGAGCCCGACGGCCGAGAAGAGCCAGCCGATCGGGTTGCGGGGGTTGCGGCGCGCGACGAGCGCGCCCACCGAGCCGTAGGTCGCGATCGGCAGCCCGAGCAAGGCCGTCGGGATGCGCGTCGGACGGCGAGGTGGCGAGCAGGAGGATCAGGGCGCCGAGCCAGATCGCGAGCGTGTTCCGAACCACACGCCGTGGGCCAGCCTTCGGGCGGTCGAGGCCTCCATGCGTGGCATCGTGGCAGCCGAGCCGCGGTTCCAAGGGGGGTCGCCCGCACATGCCTCGTGCCCGAACCCCACACTCGCTCGCGTGCTGGCATCCCCCAGATGTTGTGGTGGCGGCCGGGTCGTCCCCGGCCCGGTCCGCGCGTACCGTGGCGAGCGGTTGAAGGAGGCGACACACGATGAGGAAGATCCTGGTGGGAACGGACACCTGGCCTCGGCCGATCTCGCGGTCGGCGAGGCCGCCCGTCTCGCGGGACAGAGCGGAGCCGAGCTGTTGGTGCTGCACGTCCGGCCCGAGTCATCGGTCCGCGATGCGGTGGACCCCAAGAAGTCGGCCGATCCGAGCGGCTACCTCGCCGGGCTCGAGCGCCGGTTCCCGGCGATCACCGTCCGCAGCTGGGCGGAGTCGGGCGACCCGGCCGAGCGCGTCTGGTGGCGATGGCCGAACGAGGAGCGGGTCGAGACGATCGTGCGTCGGGCAACCGCGGGACCCACGGCATCGTGGTGGCGGGTCCGCGACAGCGTCCCGAACCTCGTGCTGCGCCACGCGCCGTGCTCCGTGTTCATCGTGGACACGCGCGCGGCCCAGTGAGCGGCGGTGGCGTCGCAGGTCAGGCGTGGCCGGTCTCGCGGAGGAACGCGAGCACCGCCATCACGCGGCGGTGCACGTCGGGTCTCCTCCGTGAGGCCGAGCTTGTGGAACAGGGAGTTGATGTGCTTCTCGACGGCCCGCTCGGTCAGGAACAGCGACTCGGCGATCGCCGCGTTGTTCTCGCCCTGCGCCATGTGCGACAGCACCTCGCGCTCGCGGTCGGTGAGCTGCGCGAGCGGCGAGTGCGCCATCCGGTCCTTGGCCGACGACCAGCGCCTCGACGACCTTCGGGATCGAGGACCGAGCCGCCTCGGGCGACCTCCTTCGAGCGCCCGGACGAGCTCGTCCACGTCGGCGACGCGCTCCTTCAGCAGGTAGCCGAGGCCGCCGGCGCCGTCCTTCAGCAGCTCGTACGCGTAGTCCTCCTCGACGAACTGCGACAGCACGACGACGCCGATGCTGCGGATGCGTCGGCGCGGATGCGCTTCGCGGCGCGTCGATGCCCTCGGTCGGTGTTCGTGGGCGGCATCCGGATGTCGGTGAGGACGCGCGTCAGGCGCGTGCTCCTCGACCGCGGCGAGCAGCTCGTCGAGCGTGGTCGCCGTGCCCACCAGCTCGACCTCGTCGGCCGTCGGCGAGCAGCGCCGCTGTTCCCTCGCGGACCAGGTAGTTATCCTCGGCGAACACCACGCGCACGCATGCGCGGATGGTACACGGCGGTCGCCGACGAGGCAGGCGAGCGGCATGAGCATCAGGGTCGTCCTGGGCGAGGACAACGTGCTCGTGCGCGAGGGCGTGCGGGCGCTCCTCGACTCCTACGACGACATCGAGGTGGTCGGCGTGGCCGCGGACGCGCCGTCGCTGCTGGCGGCCGCGGCCGAGCACGTGCCCGGACGTCGTCGTCACCGACATCAAGATGCCGCCGAACGTTCCAGCTCGAGGGGATCGACTGCGCGCACGCGATCCGCGACGAAGCATCCGGACACCGGCGTGGTCGTGCTCTCGGCGCACGACGACGAGGCGTACGCGATCGCGCTGCTCGGCAAGGGGCAGAGCGGGCTCGCGTACCTGCTGAAGGACCGGATCGCGCAGGGCGACGAGCTCGTCGCGTGCGATCCGCGAGGTCGCACGCCGGCGGCAGCGCCGTCGACCCGACGATCGCCGAACGGCTGTCCGGGCCGGCGCGAGACCGCCGAGCGTGACCGCGAGCTGCTCGACATGATGGCGCAAGGGCATCGGGCTACGCGGAGATGGCCGAGCGCGCTCGGCACGACCCAGGAGGCCGTCGACTCGGCGGGTGACCGACCTGTTCCGGCGGATGGCCGGCGGACGGAGCCGGCAGTCGCGAGCCTGTCGACGAGCTGAAGCGGCTGCACGCCGCCGTCGTGGCGAAGCAGCGCCGCGCCGGCGACGCTGGCGCTCGTTCGTGCCGCAGCAGCGTGGCCGACAGGCTCGCCGGCGCGCCGGAGTCGGCGTCGAGCCGCAGGAGGTCGAGGTGACGCGTGCTGTTCAGCGACATCCGCGGGTTCTCGACGATCGCCGAACGGCTCCCGGCGCGCGAGGTCGCCGCCGATCGTCGGCAAGCACCTCTCGGCGATGGCCGAGGTGGTCGCCGACGCACGGCGGCATGATCGACAAGTTCCAGGGCGACGCGGTGATGGCGGTGTTCGGCGCGCCGGAGCCCGACGCCGGACCACGCCGAACAGGCGCTGCGCTGCGCGATCGCGATGCAGGCGCGGCAGACGGAGCTGAACGCCGGAGGGCTGGGGCGCCGACGCCGTGCGACGGCCTGCGGCGTCGGGATCGGGCGTGAACACCGGGCACGGTGATCGCCGGGACGCGATCGGCGGCGGCGGACGCCTCGAGTACACGGTGGTGCGGCGACGCGGTGAACGTCGCCCAGCGGCTGCAGTCCGAGGCCGCAGGGCGGCGAGATCGTCGCGCGCCGCCACGACGTCGCGGCCGCGCCGGGCGTCGCCGTGCGAGTCGATCGGTCCGCGACACGTGAAGGGCCGCGAGGAGCCGGTGGAGGTGTTCCGTGTCGTCATCGGCTGAGAGCCGCCTCGGACCGACCAGCTCGCCGGCGCGCTGGCCGTGGGTGGTCCTCGGCCGTGTTCCTCTCGTGTCGCGGTCGTCGGCGCTGGTGCTGAGTCGCGCCAACGGCGAGTCGGTCGCCGGCAACAGGTCCCGTACGTGATCGCGTTCGCGATGTTCGGCGTCGTGGGCGCGCTCATGCGTCAGCCGGCTGCGCGCGGAACCGGATCGGAGCCGGCTACCTGTTGGGCCGGCGCTGGCGATCACGACGGGGTGAGCTTCGCCGCCTCGGAGCTCGCGACCTACCTCGTCGGAGAGACGTGACCGACAGCGGGTGGTGGTCGCTGCGCTCGGCTCCTCAACAACTTCGGATGGCTGCTCGGGCATCTTCCCACGATCATCCTGTTCCTGCCGCTGCTGTTTTCCCGTGACGGACACCTCCCGTCTGCGTCGATGGCTGTCCGTTCGCCTGGCTCTGTCGTGGCGGTTCCTCGGTCTTCCTCGGCCATGTCGCTGACCACTGGGCGAGAAGGACGCTGACGCAGGTTCGACCGGCGACGGACCGCCACTCGCGAACCCCTTCTACGTCGACCGGCCGTCGGACGCCTCGCACATCTCCGATACCGGTGATCGCGCCGTCGCTGTTCATCGGCATGCTTTGGCGACGTCGGTCACGTCCGCTGGTGCTGCGGTTCCGGCGACTCGACGGCGTCGAGCGGCAGCGAGATCGAGTGGGTCGCGCTGGCGCTCGCGTTCCTCGTGGCCTCCTTCGTCGTCTCGACGATCAGCCAGCCGTCGGGCTCGACGAGGAACCATCGTCGACGCGGTCGTCGACGCGGAATCGCGTTCATCGCGCTTGCCGGTCTCCGATCGGCGATCGCCGGTCCTCCAGCTTCCACCTGTACGACCTCGACGTCGTCGTCAAGAAGGCCGCGTCGTCGCGGCGCGCTCGTCGCTGCTCGGTGTACGGGGCGTACGCGGGCCGTCGTCGGGCTCCTGGGCGTGGTCACCGCCGGACAACGCAGCTCCAGGCTCCGTGTTCAGTCGGTCGCGCTGGTGCTCGCTCGCGTTCCGGCCGGTGACGCGGCTTCGCGCGCCGCATCGCCGACCGCCTCGTCTACGGCAGGCGGGCGACGCCGTACGAGTGCTGACCGAGTTCTCCGAGCGCGTCGGGGAGTGCGTATGCGGACGGAGGACGTCCTCCGGCCGGATGAGCGCGGATCACTCGGCGCAGGGCGATCGGGCGCCGATACGGCTCGATGTGTGGCTCGCGCGTCGGTCAGCGAGCTGCGCGCCTGCCGCCGTCGTGGCCGACGGACGCCGAGCTTGCGGGCGTCGCGGTCCCGTCGCGAGCAGGTCCGTGCCGACGATCGACGGGATGAGACCGTCGTCGTAGGCCCGGTCGACCAGGCGGCGAGCTCCTCGGTGGCCCTCGCGGTCCGCGATGCCACTCGAGCGACCCGACTCGCACGCCGTCGAAGGAACGCCTGATCCGCGACCTCGCGTCGCAGGCCGGCCTGGTGCTTCGGAACGTCCGCCTGGTCGAGGCGCTCAACGGCTGCGCCTGGGGGCGCAGCGGCGGCTTGGTGCACGGCGCAGGATCGACGAGCGGCCGCCGGCTCGAGCGCAACATCCACGACGGCGCGCAGCAGCGGCTGGTGGCGCTCGTCCGTCAAGCTCAAGCTCGCGCGACGATCTAACTGGCGCGCGACCCGCGCGAAGGCGCGCCGCGATGCTCACGCAGCATCAGACCGAGATCCATGACGGCGCTCGAGGACCTCCGCGACCTGGCGCGCGGCATCTACCCGCCGCTGCTCGCCGACAAGGGTCTGCGGCGCCGCGCTGGACGCCCAGGCCGCGGCGGTCGCCCGTCCCGATCGCGATCCGGGCCGGACGGCGCTCGGCCGCTACGCCGCCGGAGGTGGAGGCGGCCGTGTCTACTTCTCGTGCCTCGAGGCACTGCAGAACGTCGGCAATACGCGGCGGCGAGCTCGGCATCACGTGTGACCGATCGCGCAGCGAACGACACCTGACGTTCGAGCTCGTGGACGACAGCGCGGTTCGACCGCCCCGTCCGAACGCACCGGGGACGCGGACTGCAGGGGATCGCCGACCGGCTGGGGGCGCTGGACGGGCGAGGCCACGGTCACGCTCCGAGCCCAGAGGGCAGGCACGCGCGTCCGCGGCCGGATCGAGGGCCGGACGTGAGGACCGCGTGCCGCGCAGCTCGCGAGTCGCCGGGAGAGGCATGGCCCGATGACCTCGAACGGAGCAGGCCGAAGAGCGTCTGGCGCAGGATCGAGCGCTGGATGGTCGGCGTCGTGGATGGCGATGATCGCGTTCGTGATCCGAGAAGATGGTCCGCGCAGCGTCCGCAAGGCCGGCAAGTCCAAGAGCCGGGAGGAGCTCCACGCACGACCCTCACGTCCAAGGGCGGTCGAGGTCGACCGTGACCGACGTGCGCTGAGCCGCGCCGACGGATCAGGTCCACCAGCGAGCCGAGGAGCAGACCGGCGAGATCACGCCGAACGACGGCCGGCACCCACCCGGCCACGCGCGTCCGAGAGCGCCGGCGAGCGACGTCGCCAGGATCGCCGCGCCGGCCGTCAGCCGAGCGCCAGCGCGCCGTGCCGGCCCGCCGGATCGTCGTCTCGAGCGACGCCGCGCGGAAGTTCACCTCGAGCTTCTGACCGGGCGCGCGCCGATCAGACCGTTCGACCGCCTCGATCACTCGCATCGCGCGGACCTTCATCTTCTGCGTCTGATAGAAGACCGCCTTCGGGTCGAGCTTCGCGCCCATCCCGCGTGAAGACGGTTGCGCATCAGGAACTTGCCGGCCACGTCGAACGGGTCGAACGTCGGGGTCGAGCTGCGCGGCCGCCAGCTGCATCTGCGCGAGCGCCTTCGCCGGTCAGCGTGAGCGAGGCCGGGCAGCGGCACGTCGTGGCGCAGCGAGATCTCGGTCATCTCCTGCAGCACCGGGCCGAGCTGGATGTCCTTCAGCGAGGCGCCGCGGTTCTTCGCCATCAGCGCGCCGATCTCCTCGCTGAACGCGTCGACGTCCAGGTCGCTGCCGGTCGATCGCGCCTGACAGCATCAGCGAGATGTCGGTGAGGAACCCGACGTCCTCCTGCCAGAACGCCATCAGGAGCAGCATCATCTGCTCGCGCATCTCGGCGCTGACCTCGCCGACCATCCCGAGGTCGAGGAAGTAGAGCGTCCTCCTCCGGCTGCCACATCAGGTTCCCGGGGTGCGGGTCGGCGTGGAAGAAGCCGTCGACCATGATCTGGCTTGTAGAAGGACTCGAGCAGCTGGCGCGCGCGCCTCCTTGCGCGCGGGCTCCCTCGGCGCGCGTCGCGATCGGGCCGCCCGCCACGTCGCGCATCACCAGGAGGCGCGACGTCGAGTAGTCGCGCGTACACCTCCGGCACGCGCAGGCGCGAGAACGGCGCGATCACCTCGCGTCATCCGCGCGCATGTTGCCCGCCTCCTGCCGGAAGTCGAGCTCGCGGTGCAGCGACGTCGGACAGGTGCTCGAACACCGCCTCCATGTCGATCGACCTGCTTCGAGCCCGGGCCGGTGACCCGACCTTCTCGGCGAACACCTCGAGCAGCGCCAGGTCCTGCTCGATCTGCTCCTTCGCGTCGGGCCGCTGCACCTTCACGACGACCTTCTCGCCGGTCGGCGAGCGTCGCGCGATGCACCTGCGGCGATCGTGCCGGCCGCGAGCGGCTGCGGCTCGATGTGATCGAACACGTCCTCCCACGGGACGCCCAGCTCCTGCTCCATCACGCCGACGACCTGCTCCTCGGTGAGCGGCGGCACGTTGTCCTGCAGCGTCGCGAGCTCCTTGATGAACTCGGGCGGCAGCAGGTCGGGCGCGCGTCGAGAGGATCTGCCCGAGCTTCGCGAACGTCGGGCCCAGCTCCTCGAGCGCGCGCGCGCAGCCGCTTGGCCCTGGCGCTCGCCGGCCGACCGGCGCCCGTCCTCGTCCGGGCCGGCCGAACAGCTCCTTCGAGCCCGTGCTTGGCGAAGACGGTCGCGATCTTGCGTGCCGCGAGACATCAGGTGCGGCTCGGTCTCGGTCTCGACGCGGCGCTCGCGCGGATCGTCGCCGGTCGACGGCCGCGGCGACCGCGGGTCGGCGCTGCCGCGTCGGTCGTGTTCACGATGATCACCGTGCAGCGCGCGTTGTGGCTGATGCGGTTCGGCACGTTGCCGAGCAGGAACTCCTTGCGGCCGGCCATGCCCGCGTTGCCGACCACCAGGACGTCGATCTCGTGCTCCTCGGTCGCGTGCGACGATCGCCATGGCGCGGGTCGTCGTCGATCACCACGTGGCGCGCGGCCGCGCTCGCCGGCGACCTGGCGTCGCGTACGACTGCAGCTCGTCGCGCGGCGCCGGCACGCGGTGACCTCGGCGGTCCCGGACTGCGGTGTCGCGTCGGGATGCCTGGGCGGGATCACCATCTGACGACGTGCAGGTCGCGCCGAGTAGGCGTCCGCGAACGCGGCCGCCCACTGCACCGCGCGCTCGGCGGTCATCGGAGCGGTCGGTGCCCACCATCACGCTGGGCGACGCCCTGCGCTCCGCTGCTCCTCGTTGCCGTACGGCCACGACGCCGCATCATCCCAGACGAGGCTCGGTGCGCGGGACCGTGACCGCTGCCCGGCCGTCTGCGTGCCAGCACCCGGGGCGCTTCGTAGACTCCCGCCGTTCGCCGGAGTAGAGCTCAGCCGCGCGGTATCAACCGCCTCGTGGCGGTAGGTCAGGGTTCGAATCCCCTCCGTGCTCCGAGCCGGTGCGGGTCTCATCAGCCCCTCTTGCCAGAATCGCCGCCGTGCTCGGCCAGGTCATGCGTCGACCCCACCGTCATCGCCTCGTCTCTGAACAACGGCGGCTGGTGTTCAACGCCGCCGAGCTGCTCGCGCTCCTCGGGATCGTGCTCACGCTCGCGATCGTCTCGGGTGTATGCGTGCTCGCGCCCCGGTTCCAGACGGACGAGCAGACGCGCCGCTGTGCGGTCAAGGTGCCGAGGATGCAGCCCGGTCGGGAGGTGCGCTGGCCCGTCATGGCGTGATCGGCACGCCGATCGTCGCTGCAAGCGCCGGTGATCGCCCGGCGGTCGCCGCAGGGAGCGGTGGCGGTCGCGGCGCTGCCCGTCGCCGCCCGGCGCGCGGCTGGATCGTCGGCGCCGCCGCTCCGCGTCGCCCGCGTCCTGCCGCCGCTCCGCCGCATCCTGCCGCGGCGCGCCGCGCTGCGCCGCGCCGGCCGCACGCAGGCTCGGTCTCGTGGCCCGCGGCTGCTGCCGCGCGGCCGCTCCGCGCACCGCCGCCGCCGCCGGCCGGCTGCCGCGCACGCGTGACGTGAGCCTCGACCAGGAGACCTTCGATCGCGTCCTGGCCGAGCTGCTCGAGAAAGGCACCGACCGACGCGTCGCCGAGGGCTGTGCCCGGCGCGCGGCGATGATCGCAGCCCGCAAGAAGGCCGAGGGCTGGGGCCCGCCCGGCCATGGAGGCCACCATCGACTGGTCCATGGGTTCCTCGCGCCGCCGCGCTCGTCGACTGGGGAACCGTCAGCCAGACCGGCCGGCGGGTCGGGGAGCGGCCCTCCCACCCTGTCGGTCGAACGCGCCCTCGGATGCGTGAGGACCTGGCGGAGGTCGTGCCCTACGCCGAGACGCTGATCGAGGAGTTCACCGGGCTCGAGCGGCGGCCTCCTCGCTCGCGCGTCTGGCCTCGCGTCCCGCGGCGAGTGGGTGAACGCGAACGCCCGGGGCTCCAGCGGCCTGCTCGAACCGGCTGGCCGAGCGGGTCCTCCCCGAGGGTGCTCCCCGGCCTGGATCTGCGCCGCAAGGCGCTCGGCGCGATCGGCGCGCTGCTCGGCTACGTCTCGCGCAAGGTGCTCGGCCAGGACGACGCGTTCTGCCGCCCGACGACGACGGGCTCCTGTATTTCGGTCGGCCCCAACCTGGTCGAGGTCGAGCGGCGGTTCGAGCTGCCCCGGCGCGACTTCCGCCTGTGGGTCTCGATCCACGAGGTGACCCACCGTGTGCAGTTCGGCGCGACCTCCCTGGCTCCGCCCGCACCTGAGGGGCTGATCGGTCGGTACCCGCAGACCGTGCAGGTCGATCGCGCGAGGTGGTCGCGGCTCCGGCGCGCGGTCGACGCGTCCGTTCGGGCGCGGACTGGCGGCGGCATGAACGGCATCCTGGCTGATCATGAGCGACGAGCAGCGGGCGCTGTTCGGCCTGAGTGTATGGCCCTGATGACCCTGCTCGAGGGTCAGCGCGACGTTCGTGATGAACGAGGTGGCCGCCGGGGCGCGGTGGACGATCTCGACCGGATGCGGAACGCCCGCGCGACCGGCCGAGTCGCTGCGCGGCGGTGTCGAGAAGGTGTTCCAGCAGGCGACCGGGCCCGAGAGCAAGGTGCAGCAGTACGCCCTCGGGCGAGCAGGCTTCGTGCGCGAGGTCGTCGCGGTGGCGGGGATGGAGGGCTTCAACCGCGCGTGGCAGGACGAGGCCAACCTGCCGACTCTCGAGGAGCACCGCGGACCCGGCCCGTGTGGGGAGGGTCGCGAAAGGCTGATGCGCCGCCCGCCGGCCGTCGCCCGCGTGCTCGAACGGGTGACGAGGACGGCCCGCGAGCACGAGATGTTCGCACCGCGGTGACCTGGTCCTGGCGTCGGTCCGGGTGACCCGACTCCGTCTGTCTCCTGCACTCCCTGTGGCACCTGCGTCGTCTGTTCCGATCCGGCCCGAGGTGTTCCACTTCGATCACCGGCTCCGCGCCCGACCTCGGCGAAGGACGGCGCGTACGTCGCAGCGCTCTGCGGAGCGGTTGCGGTTGCCCTTCCACCTGCGTCGGCGCAGGACGCCCCGGGCCAGGGCGCGTCCGTCGAGGCGTGGGCGACGGTCGCGCGCATGGACGCCGCGCGATCGACGTCCGCCGCGCGATCGGCGCGCGGACGATCGCCGAGGGTCACGCGCTCGACGACCAGGCCGAGACCGTCCTGATGAACCTGATCCGGGCGGGGGCCTCGAGGCGGTCGCCGGCATCTGGCCGGGAGGGACCCGGCACGGCCGATCCGTCCTCTCGCGCAGCCGTTGCTCGACGTCGAGCGGGCCGAGGTCGAGGCGTTCTGCCGCGCGCTCCACCTCCGGCCCCGCCCTCGATCCGACGAACCTGGGACACGAAGCACCTGCGCAACGCGATCCGCCTGCGGGTCATCCCCGAGATCGAACGAGCCACGGGACGGGAGGTGAAGCGCCCGATCGCCAGGTCCGCCGACCTGCCTCCGCGAGGACCGGTGGGAGCTGTACGCCTCGACCGTCGACGCGTTCGAGCGGGTCGACAGTGGCCCGCCGCAGGAGCCCCGGTTCGACGTCGCCGCCCTCGCGTCGCTGCCCGAACCGGTCGCTCTCTCGCGTCGTCCGCCTCGCTCCTGTACCGGGTCATGGAGCCGGAGGACGCGGCGCCCTGGACCCGGGACGGGTGGAGGCGATCCTCGATCTCGCCCGGGGTCAGGCCCGGCCGGCGCCGGGACCCGCCGAACGGATCGACGGCGAGACGCGAGCGGGAGCATGCGTTGGCCTCTCTCGGCACTTCCCCGGGAGAGCCGGGAGTGAAGGGGGGGCGAGATGGAAGGCCGGGTCGCACCGTCCTGAGCTCGAGAACGCCGTTCACGTTCCGTCCGTCGATGCGGCGGCCGATGCGCGGGAGCGGGACATCGAGCGCATCCTCGATCACCGAACAGACAGATCCAGGACAAGCTCCGCGAGCTCGGCGAGCAGATCACCCGCTGACTACGAGGGGCGCGAGCCCTGCCGCTCGGGGTCCTCAAGGGCGCGCGTCGTGATGATGGCCGACCTGTCGCGTCACATCCAGCATCCCGCTCGAGGTGGACTTCATGGCCGTCGCGTCGTACGGCGCCGCCACCAAGACCTCGGGCGTCGTGCGCATCCTCGCAGGACCTCGACCACGACCTCGAGGGCCGTCACGTGCTGCTGATCGAGGACATCGTGGACTCGGGGCTCACGCTCAACTACCCGCTGAAGAACCTGCGAGGCCGCCGACCGGCGAGCCTCGAGGTGTGCGCGCTCCCTGAAGAAGACCGGGATCCAGCGCGTCCACCTCGACGTGAAGTACGTGGGGTTCGAGATCCCCGCCGTGACTTCGTGCGTCGGGTACGGCCTCGACTTCGCCGAACGCTTCCGGCAACCTCCCGTACGTCGGGCCTCTCAAGCCCGAGGCGTACACGCGACGTCTAGAGCCCCCAGAACGCGATAAGCGCACGCGACGGAACGCGAGCCGCGCCGAACGCGTCCGAGCGCCGTGCGGCGCGCCCTGGTCTCCTCGCTGTTCCTCGCGTCGCGCTGCTTCACCGCCTGTGCCCGGGCTCGAGCGCGGGTTCGAACGATCGGCTCTGGCACGCATCCGCGGCGAGGTCGTGCCTCGCGCCCTCGTGTCCCGTGGAGAGCATCCAGAGCCCGTGTCCGGGCCGTCCGCGCTCGCGGGCGTGCCGGTGCAGCAGTGGTCGACGCGGACGGCAACGTGCGGGCGAGCGGCGTGAGCGACGACCGCGCGCGCGTTCGCGATCGACGTGGCGCCCGGCGCGCACCTGTTGACCGCGGTGATCGAGGAGGATCCGGCGCGTCCTCGGTCAAGCCTCGTCCGCGTGGAGGTGCAGGCGCGGGTGAGGTCGTGCGTCTGGACGTGACGCGCGGACAGCGGCATCCGCTGAGCGGGGTATCGGCAGAAGCCAACCCAGGTGCTACCATCGCCCAGGGCCTGGCCGTCGGCAGACGCGCGGGCCCCGAAGCGTCTCCACGGTCCGCACGTTCGAAAGCGAGCACATCCCCGCCAATCCGACCCTGGGTCGCCCTACCGAGGCTCGTCCGGCGGTCCGGCCGTCTACGTGCTGGTCGTGCTCGCCGCCGATCTGGCTCTTCCTGCTGTTCGCCAACCAGGCCCGACGGCGGATCATGATGACGTTCGAGCGACTCCCTGACGAGGCCGGCGGCTGGCAAGCGTCGACACGGCGAACTTCCTGCTGGGCGACGGCGCGATCGAGGGCGAGCCTCGCGGACGGGACCGCGTACCGCGTGGCGTACGTCCAGGGGACCGAGGAGACGCGGTGACGACTGAGCTCGCAGAAGAACGGCAGTCGACATCTCCGCCGACCCGCAGAAGGGCTCGGCGGTGTCGGGTCCCTGTTCCAGCTCGATCCCGGTGATCCTGATCGTCGGCGCGTTCATCTTCATCATGAACCAGCTCGCAGGGCGGCGGCGGGCGCGCGATGCAGTTCGGCAAGGCCCGCGCCAAGCTCGTCACCAAGGACCAGCCGAAGACCACGTTCGCCGGACGTCGCGGGGGTCGACGAGGCGATCGAGGAGCTCCAGGAGGTCAAGGAGTACCCGCCAACCCGGCGAAGTTCCAGGCGATGGGCGCGAAGATCCCGCGCGGCGTCCTGCTGTTCGGGCCGCCTGGTACGGGCAAGACGCTCGTTGCTCGCGCGCGCCGTGGCCGGCGAGGCCGGCGTCCCGTTCTACTCGATCTCCGGCTCGGACTTCGTCGAGATGTTCGTCGGCGTGGCGCCGCCCGGGTCCGCGACCTGTTCGAGCAGGCCAAGGCAGAGCGCGCCCGCGATCGTGTTCATCGACGAGATCGACGCCGTCGGGCGTCACCGCGGCGCCGGGCCTGGGCGGCAGGGCACGACGAGCGCGAGCAGACGCTCAACCAGCTGCTGGTCGAGATGCGACGGGTTCCGACCAGCGCACGGCGGTGATCCTGATGGCGGCGACGAAACCGGCCCGGACATCCTGACCCGGCGCTGCTGCGGCCTGGGTCGTTTCTGACCGTCAGATCGTGGTCGACCGTCCCGGACCTCGAGGGCCGCAAGGCGATCCTGAAGGTGCACGCGCGCGGCAAGCCTGCTCTGACGAGACCGTCGACCTGACGACGATCGCTCGCCGCACGCCCGGGTTCACGGGCGCCGACCTCGTCGAACGTGATCAACGAGTCGGCGCTGCTCGCCGCGCCGCTGGGGCAAGAAGGCGATCTCGATGAAGGAGGTCGAGGAGGCGATCGACCGCGTGATGGCCGGCCCCGAACGCAAGACGCGCGTGATGAACGAGCGCGAGAAGCGCGTGATCGCGTACCACGAGGGCGGGCACGCGCTGGTCGCCCACATCCTGTCCGAACACCGACCCGGTGCACAAGATCAGCGTGATCCCGCGCGGCCGCGCGCCTGGCTACACGCTGACGCTGCCCAGAGCAGGACAAGTTCCTCATGACCCGCGAGGAGCTGGCGCGACGAGCTCGCGATGCTGATGGGCGGCCGCGTGGCCGAGGAGCTGATCGTCGGCGACATCACGACCGGCGCCGCGAACGACATCGAGCGAGCGACCGAAGGTCGCGCGGCAGATGGTGACCGAGTACGGCATGCTCGGACGCGATCGGCCCGCAGACGCTCGGGCAGAAGCAGCACGAGGTCTTCCTCGGCCGGGACTTCCAGACCCAGCCCGACTACTCGGACCAGGTCGCCTTCGAGATCGACAACGAGGTCCGCCGGATGATCGACGAGGCCCACGACGAGGCGCTCGACATCCTGCAGCAGTAACCGCAGCAAGCTCGACGAGCTCGCGACGATGCTGGTCGAGCGCGAGACGCTCGACGCGCGAGGAGGTCGAGCGCGTTCCTGTCCGACATCCCCAAGCGCGCGCAGCGCGACCGACCGGTGCGCGGCGCCGGTCTCGCGGTCTCCGCCGGCGAGGATCCGACGGGCGTGGCAGCCGAACGCGACCCGGCACGATCCCGCCCAGTGCCCACGGCTAGCTTCGCGGCGACGATGGCCGGAGACGCTGGGCGACGCTCGACTGCTACGGCACGCTGATCGACTGGATGGGCGGATCCGCGACACCCTGTCCGACCTGTGGCCCGGAGCACGACGCCGAGCTCCTCCTGTCCGCGTACCACGAGATCGAGCCGGAGGTGCAGCGCGGGACGGCGTTGCTCTACCGACAGTCCTCGCTGAGTCGCTCGAACGCGTCGCGCACCGCGAGGGGCTCGAGCTCGCCGACGACGACCGGCAGGGCGCTCGGCGACTCGCTGCCGAACTGGCCGCCGTTCGACGAGGTCCCGGCCTCGCTGGCCGAGCTCCGCGTCGCGCGGCTGGCGGATCGGCATCCTGTCCAACACCGACCCGGCGTTCCTCGCCGCGCTCGCTCGAGGCGATCGGGGTCCCCGTCGACCTCGAGCGATCGCGTCGCCGAGGTCGGCTCGTACAAGCTGGCGCACGCCCACTGGGAGCGGTTCTTCGAGCAGACGCGGCGCTGATCGCGACTGGCACGTGCACGTCGCGGCCTCGCTGTTCCACGACATCGCGCCGGTCGCGACGAGCCGGGCTCCGGGCCGTCTGGATCAACCGGCTGCGCGAGAGCTCGACCCGCTGCGCGCGGCCGAGCTTGCCCCGACTCGCCGCGAAGCTGCCCGGAGACGCTCTGACGACCTGGTGGGCGCCTGATGGCTCAGGATCGATCGCGGCCAAGATCGAGGCGGCGGTGCGCATGATCCCCGAGGGGATCGGCGACGACCCTGACCGCGCGGGCGTGGTCGACACGCCCCGGCGGGTCGCCGACATGTATCGGCAGAGATCTTCGAGGGCGTCGGGGTCGACCCCACGCCGGTCGCGACCGTGGTCCCGGGCGCCAACTTCGACGAGATGATCATGGTCAGTGACATCCCGCTCCAGAGCCTGTGCGAGCACCACCTGCTGCCGTTCAGCGGCACGCGCACGTCGCCTACATCCCGAACAAGGACCGGGCGCATCACCGGCCTGTCGAAGGTCGCGAGGGTCGTGCGACATCCTGGCCAAGCGCCCGCAGGTGCAGGAGCGCCTGACCACCGAGATCGCCGACACGATCGAGGCCGCGCTCGCGCCCCGGGGCGTGTTCGTGGTGATCGAGGCCGAGCACCTGTGCATGACGATGCGGGCGTGAAGAAGCCGGGCTCGGTCACCGTGACCTCGGCGGTCCGCGGACTGTTCCGCAACGATGCCGCGAACGCGCCAGGAGGCCCCGCACCACATCGGTACCCAGCGCCCGCGGCTACGATGGAGCGGTGGGCGGTCCCGTCTCTGGCGCGTCGGCGAGCGCGCGTTCGACTGCGCCGAGCGCACCCTCGTCATGGGGATCCTCAACGTCACGCCGGACTCCTTCTCCGACGGCGGACGGTTCCTCGACCGCGCGGCCGCGGTCGCGCACGCGACCCGGATGGTCGACGACGGCGCGGACATCCTCGACGTCGGCGGCGAGTCCACCCGGCCGGGTTCGACCGCCGTCTCGGTGGACGAGGAGCTCGAGCGGGTCCGGCCCGTGATCGAGCGCCTCGCCGAGCTCCACCCGGCGATCCCGATCTCGATCGACACGCGGAAGGCGAGCGTCGCGGCCGAGGCGCTCGCGGCCGGGGCCGCGATCGTGAACGACGTCTCGGGCGGCGCCGATCCCGACATGTTCGACGTCGTCCGCAGAGCGCGACGCCGCCGTCGTCCTGATGCACATGCGCGGCGAGCCGACGACGATGCAGGAGGCGCCGCGCTACGACGACGTCGTGGGCGAGGTGCACGAGTACCTCCGCCAGCGGATCGAGGCCGCCGAGCTCGCGGGGATCGACCCCGAGCGGATCGCGATCGACCCGGGGATCGGGTTCGGCAAGGACCTCGAGCACAACCTCGAGCTGATGCGGCGCGTCGATGTGCTGCTCGACCTGCGCCGGCCCGGTGCTCGTCGGTCCGTCGCGCAAAGCGGTTCCTCGGCACGATCCTGGACGTCCCCGAGGACGACCGCGTCGAGGGCACGATCGGCGCGGTCGTGTGGCTGGTCTCGCGCGGTGCGCACCTGGCGCGCGTCCACGACGTGAAGGAGGTCGTCCGCGCGGTCCGCGTGGCCGACGCGATCGCCAGGGCCGGCGGATGATCGCGACCGAGAAGCGTCGCGTGCGCGTGCCGTCGGGCGAGCTCGCGGTGGTCGAGGCCGGAGACCCCGAGGCTCCGCCGGTCGTGCTGCTCTCCGGCGGCTTCACCTCGTCGTACCTGTGGCGGCATCTCGTGCCGCTCCTCGCGCCGTGGATGCGCGTGCTCGCGCCCGATCTGCTGGGTTCGGGGATTCGGACTCGCCGGAGGGCGCCGACCTCCGTCTCCCGGCGCACGCCGCCGACGTCCGAGCCCTGCTGGGCGCGCTCGGCATCGAGCGGTTCGCCGTCGCCGGCCACGGTCGCGGCGCCGGGATCGCGCAGCTGCTCGCCGTCGAGGGCGGCGTCGAGGCGCTCGTGCTCGTCGACGCGGTCGCGTTCGACGCCTGGCCCTCGCCGCGGATCGAGGAGCTCCGATCGCGTCTGGGCGAGGTGGACGACGCGTTCATCCGCTCGTGGCTCGAGGGGTTCTTCCGGGAGGGGATGGGACACCCCGAACGCCTGTCCGAGGCCGACCTCGAGGAGTACCGGCGCCCGTTCGCGGGCCCGGACGGCGCCGAACGCTTCGTGCGGATCGCCGCCGCGCTGGACGGCGTGGGCCTGGTCGATCTGGAGCCGCGTCTGGCCGAGCTCGAGATCCCGGCGTTCGTGCTGTGGGGGAGGACGACGCGTTCCTGCCGGCCGAGCTCGCCGAACGCCTGGGCGACGCGCTGCCCTGGGCCGCGGTCGCGCTCCTGCCCGGGTGCGGCCACTTCCTGCTCGAGGACGCCCCCGAGACCGTCGCCCCGCTGATCGCGCAGTGGCTGCGGACCCAGTACCTGCGGCTCCCGCAGGCGCACGAGCACGAGGAGGGCGCCGTCACCGTGGAGCTCGGCAGGCGCCCGCCGGAGGAGGACCACCGATGGTGACGTCGCGGCTGTTCCTGACCGGGATCACCGCGTCCGGCCGTCACGGCGCGAACCCCGGGGAGAAGGACCAGGCGCAGGACTTCGTCGTCGACCTGGACGTCGAGGTCGAGGTCGGCGACGACGAGCTCTCGTCGACCTCGGACTACCGGACGCTGATCCGCACCGCGCGCGAGACCGTCGAGCGGGACTCGTTCGACCTGCTCGAGTCGCTCGCGCACGCCGTCGCGAACGACGTCCTGGCGCTCGAGGGCGTCGTCAAGGTCAGCGCGATCGTGCACAAGCCCGCCGCCGCGCGCTCGAACGAGGTGCAGGGCGTCGCCGCGGCCGCGACCGTCGAGCGGTGACGTGCCGACGACCGCCTACCTCGCGCTCGGCTCGAACCTCGGCGACCGCCTCGAGCACCTCCGCGCGGCCGTTCGGAGGCTCGACGCGACGGAAGGGGTCGACGTGGTGCGCTCGTCCCGCGTCTACGAGACCGAACCCGTGGGGCCGCCGCAGCCCGCGTACCTGAACGCGGTCATCCAGGTCGACACGACGCTCACGCCGCGCGAGCTGCTCGAGTCGGCCCTCGGCGTGGAGGACTCCCTCGGTCGCGTGCGCGCCGAACGCTGGGGGCCGCGGACGATCGACGTCGACATCCTCGTCTACGACGAGGCGGACCGTGGACGAGCCCGACCTCGTGATCCCGCACCCGAGGATGCACGAACGCGGGTTCGTCCTGGTCCCGCTCGGCGAGCTGGACGCCGACGCGATGCTCCCGGGCGGGCGGCGCCTGTCGACGCACCGGCTGGCGCCCGATGCGGTGTTCGGCGTTCGCCCGTTCGCGCCGCCGCTGTCGATCGAGCCGGGATGAACGAGACCGTCTGCTTCCGCTGCGACTGGCAGGGGCGGGCCCGAACGCGCACCTGCCCCTCGTGCGGGGCGCCCCTGTACCGCCCCGATCGGGAGGACGTCACGCGCGATCCGGATGCGTTCGACCTCGACGAGGCGCGCGTCGGACGAGGTCGCCTCGCGACGGCCGGGCCCGCGCGGCCGGTCCGTGGCGATCGCGGTGGCGGTGGCGGTCGTGACCGTGGGCTCGATCCAGCTGTTCGCCGCGGTGTCCGAGACGGCGCGCACGCCGGGACGCGACGACGCCGTTCGCTCCGGCGCGATCGTGTACGCCGTCGACGACGGGCGCAGGTGGCTCGACCCTGTGGATGGTCGACCTGCTCGTGGGGATGGGGCGCCCCGGCCCGTCGATCCCGACCGGGACGTCGGAGCTCGTCGACCTGTCCGCCGCCGCTCCGGGATGGATCGGTGTCGAGCGACGGGTTCGCGATCGGACGGTCGCCGCCGTCGTGCAAGGGCACCTCCGCCGACGCCGACATCGACCGGCTCGGGAGCGGCGATCTCATCGCGTGGGGACCGGGTGGCAGGAGCCTGGTCTTCGCCCGCAACGGACGGATCGAACGCGCCGGGTGCGCGCCGGTGAGGATCCGCCTGGTGACCGTCCTCACCGAGAAGGTCGAGTGGGCGCTCGACGATCCGGGGTTCTGCGGGCCCATCCTGTCGCTCAGCCGGAGCCAGGCCGCGACGTACTTCAGCGCCGCCTCGGGCGATCGGCTGAGCGTGTACCTGACCGGCACGGTCGGCGTCCCGCATCTGACGTTCGAAGGCGTGGGCATGCTCTCCGCCTCGGCGCCGGCGGCGTTCCTGCTTCGACCCGATGCCTCCCCACGGACCTCGAGCGGTGCCTCGCGAGAGGCCGGCACGATGCTCGGTTGGAAGGGCGTCGGCGGCCCGGTGACCGTGGGCGACGGGGAGCACGACCTCGTCGGTCGATCGGATCCTCGCGTGGTCCGCCGACGGCGCTCGGGTCGCCCTGGTCGGAACGATGGGAGCGCGTTCGGGTGTCTTCGTCCTGTTCGCGGGTTCCGGCACGGGACCTCGGGTGCCGAGGTACGTGATGCCTGCGGGCCGGACGATCGACGGGACCTTCGATGCGGACGGTCGCCTGTACGTCGCGACGGACGGGGCGATCTACGTGACGCGCGACGACGAGCCCGCGCGGGTCGCGCTCCCCGAGGGGACGCCGCCGCCGACCGGACCGATCGTCTGGATCCCCTGAGCGGGATACTCGGGCGATGGATCTCGCGATCGTGGGTGCCGGCCGTGTCGGGACGTCGCTCGCGGTCCTGTGGCAGCGCGCCGGGCATCGGATCGTCGCGGTCGCCGGCGGACCCGCGACGCCCGAACGCGCGGCGCGCTTCCTCCCCGGCGTCCCGGTCCTCGACGCCGTCGAGGCCGCGACCGGGGCCGAGATCGTCGTGATCGCGACGCCCGACGCCGTGATCGCGACCGTGTGCCGGGAGATGGCGGAGGCGGGCGCGCTCGGATCCGCGAGCGCCGTCGTGCACGCGAGCGGCGCGACCGGTCTCGACGCGCTCGAGGCCGCCGCGTCCGTCGGCGCGACGACGCTGTCCGTCCACCCGTTGCAGACGTGTCCGACCGTCGAGGCCGCCGTCGAGGCGATCCCGGCGCGTCGTTCGCGGTGCACCGCGCTTGGTGAGGACGGGTTCGCGCTCGGCGAACGGCTCGCGCGTGACGCGGGCGGCCACCCGTTCCGCCTCGCCGACGAGCGCAAGCCGCTGTACCACGCGGCCGCCGTGTTCGCGTCCAACTACGTCGTCACGGTGACGGCCCTGGCCGAGAGCTCGAACGCGTCGCCGGCGTCCCCGACCCGATCGCCGCGCTCGCGCCCCTGCAGGACGCGACGCTCGCGAACGTCCGCCGGGTCGGCGCGGCCGAGGCGCTCACCGGGCCGGCCGTCCGCGGCGACGCGATCACCCTGCACAGCGCAACCTCGAAGCGCTGGCCGAGCACGCGCCCGACGCGGTGCGGCCGTACGTCACGCTCGCGCGACCTGGCGCTGGCGCTCGCCGAGCGCTCGGGCCGCGTCCCGCCACCAGGGGCGCGAGGCCGTCGAGGAGGTGCTCGTCCGCTGGAGGTGATCAGGACGATCGCCGCGACCCGCGCGGCGTGCGAACGCACGCGCGCCGAGGGGCGCACGGTGGGGTTCGTCCCGACGATGGGGCGTTCCACGCAGGTCACCGCTCGCTGATGCGACGTTCCGAGAGACGAACGCGACGTCACCGTCGTCTCGATCTTCGTGAACCCGCTCCAGTTCGGCGACGCGCGCGACCTCGAGACCTATCCGCGCGACGAGCAGGCCGACCTCGCGGTCGCCGAACGCGAAGGGGTCGACCTGGTGTTCGCGCCGTCGGTCGACGGAGATGTACCCGGACGGCGAGCCCGAGGTCACGGTCGACCCGGGTCCGCTCGGCGAACGCCTCGAGGGCGCGTCACGGCCCGGCCACTTCCGCGGGGTCGCCACGGTCGTGGCCAAGCTGTTCGACGCGGTGGGGCCGTGTTCCGCCTACTTCGGCGAGAAGGACGCGCAGCAGCTCGCGGTGATCCGCAAGATGGTCGCCGACCTGTCGCTGCCGGTCGATGTCCGGTGCTGTCCCGTCGTGCGCGAACCGACGGGCTCGCCCTCTCCAGCCGCAACCGCCTGCTCGTCGCCCGACCAGCGCGAGGCCGCGACCTGTCTGTTCCTCGCGCTGTCCGAGGCGGCCGAGCTCGCGCGCGCCGGCGAACGCGATGCCGGCAGGCTCGTGGCCGCGATGGCCCGCGAGATCGGTGCGACGTCCGAGGCGCGCATCGACTACGTGGCCGTCGTGGACGAGGACACGTTCGAGGAGGTGGCGACGATCGACGGCCGGGCCCGGGCGCTCGTCGCCGCCCGCTTCGGCGGGGTGCGGCTGATCGACACGCTCCTGCTCCCCGACGGCGTGAGGACCACCGGCCGACGGTCGGATGTCGGGCCGCATCCCGGCGTGGCAGGATGGCCGGTCAGGAGGTGACGGCGGGTGCTGCTCGCGGTGAACGTCGGGAACACGAACACCGTGCTCGGGGTGTTCCGCGGCTCCGAGCTCGAGCACCAGTGGCGCCTGTCGACCGAGACGGAGCGCACGGCGGACGAGCTCGCGGTGCTGTTCGCCGGGCTCCTGGACCAGACCGGCCTCTCGTTCTCGAACGAGATCACCGGCGTCGTGATCTCGTCGGTGGTGCCGGGCTCGACCACCGCGCTGCGCGACATGGTCACGCGCTACTTCAACTTCCCAGCGGTCGTGGTCGAACCCGGGACCCGGACGGGCCTGTCGATCCAGACCGACAACCCGCGCGAGGTCGGGGCGGACCGGATCGTGAACGCGCTCGCGCGCGTTCAACCGGTACGGCGGTCCCTGCATCGTGATCGACTTCGGGACCGCGACGACCTACGACGTGGTCACCGAGAAGGGCGAGTTCCTGGGCGGCGCGATCTCGCCCGGCGTCCAGACCTCCAACGCGTCGCTGTCGCGGGAGACGGCGCGGCTGCCGCAGGTCGAGCTGCAGGCGCCGAGGTCGCCGATCGGGCGGAACACCGTCGACGCGATCCAGTCCGGGCTGATCTTCGGGACCGCGGCCGAGACCGACGGGATGATCGACCGCATCCGCAAGGAGCTCGGGGGAGCGCCACCGGTCGTGGCCACCGGCGGCCTCGCCGCGCAGATCGTCCCGCACTGCCAGTTCGTCGACGAGATCGACCCGTGGCTCACGCTCGAGGGTCTCCGGCTCGTGTTCGAACGCAACGTCGGGCCCGCCGATGCCTGACGAGGTGACCGAGGAGGCCACCGGGCGCGAACGCGAGGTCCTGCGGACCCGACGCGAGAGCCGCGAGCGGCTCGGCGACCGGGCGTTCGCGCTGAACCTCGAGCAGGCGCTCGGGGTGCCGGAGCCCGACACGGCGTCGAGCATCCGGGAGGCGTTCGGCGAGCTCGCGCTCGACACGATCGACGAGGCTCGGCGAACGGTGGCCGGCCGGATCGTCCTGAAGCGGGACATGGGCAAGCTCGCGTTCCTGGTCCTGCGCGACCGGTCGGGCGACATCCAGCTGGTCGTCAACCAGGACACCGAGCGCGGACGGCCGCGAGCTGCTGCCGGAGGTGGATCTCGGCGACATCGTCGGTGCGACCGGCCGGGTCGGGACCACGCGCAAGGGCGAGCTGTCGATCTTCGTCGAGCGGCTCGCGATGCTCACCAAGGCCCTCCGCCCGCTGCCCGAGAAGTGGCACGGCCTCAGGATCCCGAGCTCCAACAGCGACAGCGCTCCCTCCACCTCGCGACCGACCCCGACGCGCGGAGGCGGCTGCGTCGACGCGCGCGCGGACACGCTGCGCGCGATCCGCGCGTACCTGGACGAGCACGGCTACGTCGAGGTCGAGACGCCGGTCCTGCAGACGATCGCGGGCGGGGCGATGGCGCGTCCGTTCGTGACGCACCACCGCGATCTCGACATGGACCTGTACCTGCGGATCTCGCTCGAGCTGCACCTGAAGCGCCTGCTCGTGGGCGGCCTCGAACGCGTCTACGAGATCGGGCGGAACTTCCGCAACGAGGGCGTGGGCTGGAAGTACAACCCCGAGTTCACGATGCTCGAGCTCTACCGGGCCTACGCCGACTACGAGACGATGATGGAGGTCACGCGCGACCTCGTGCAGGCGAGCGCGCTCGCGGTGGCCGGCTCGCTCAGGGTCTCGTTCCGGGGAGCGACATCGATCTCGGCGGGCCGTGGCGCCGCGTGACGGTGCTCGGGAGCGTGTCCGAGGCCGTCGGCGAGGAGGTCACGCTCGAACGTCCGGACCTCGCCGAGCTCGCGGAGCGCCACGACGTGCCGGTCGACCCGTCCTGGCCCGCGGGCAAGATCGCGCTCGAGCTGTTCGAGAAGCTCGTCGAGCCCGGGTTGATCCAGCCGACGTTCGTCATGGACTTCCCGCGCGAGGTGTCACCGCTCGCGCGGCCGCACCGCGACGACCCCGCCTCACCGAGCACGTCGACCCGGTGATCGGCGGGATGGAGCTCGGGACCGGCTACTCGGAGCTCACCGACCCGGACGAGCAGCGCGCGAAGTTCCTGCTGCAGCAGGCAGGCGCGCGAGACCGGCGAGCTCGAGACCCACCCGTTCGACGAGGACTTCCTCCAGGCGCTCGAACAGGGGATGCCGCCGGCCGGAGGTCTCGGGATCGGGATCGACCGGCTGATCATGTTGCTCACCGACGCGGCGAGCATCCGGGAGGTCATCCTGTTCCCGCTGCACCGCCCGCCCGACTGACGGGACCGGCTCAGACGGCTTCGAGGCTCGCGATCTCGAGCGGCAGCGCGACCCGGAACACGGCCCCGCCGCCCGGTGCGTCCTCCGCCCAGACGTGGCCACCGCACGAGGCCGCCAGGCCGCGGACGATCGGCAGGCCCAGGCCGAGACCCGGCTTGCCGGTCGTGTCGGCCCGGCGGAACCGCTCGAACAGCCGCTCGCGCTCCTCGACGGGCAGGCCCGGCCCGGCGTCCGAGACGCTCAGGACCACGCAGTCGTTGCCGGGCTCGAGCGTCACGCGGATCGGTGCGGCGCCGTACTTGTGCGCGTTGTCCAGCAGGTTCACCAGGATCCGCCGGATCGCGTCGGGGTCGCTCATCGCCGAGAGCTCCTCGTGCGACCTCGACCTCCACCGGTCGGTCCGTGACGCCGAAGTCGCGCGCGACGCGTCCGCACGAGAGTCGGCGAGATCGACGCAGGACGGGTTCGGCGGCCACGTCGCCCTGCTCGAGCCTCGCGGCGATCAAGCAGCTCCTCGACCAGCGACGCGAGGTTCTTGCCGTTGCGCTCGATGATCTCGGAACAGCTCGGAGGTCTCGATACGGCGAGTTCGGCTGCTTGCCGGTCTGCGCGGCGGCCAGCACGACCGTGAGCGGCGTCCGAGCTCGTGGGTCACGAGCCCGAGGAACTCGGACTTCATCCGGTCGAGCTCGACGAGCTCGACGACGTGGGCGCGTTCGGCGTCGAACAGGCGGGCGTTCGCGATCGCGACCGCACCCTGCTCGGCGAACAGGCTCAGGGCGCGCAGCTCGTAGGCGCTGAAGGTGTTGCCGTCCGCGGCGTTGACGTTGAGGACGCCCAGCAGCTGGTCGCGGTGGACCAGCGGCACCGACATCGCGCTCGAGACCGCCTGCGGTCCGCGTGTCGAGCCCGGGAACTCCTTCGAGGTCGGCCGCCCGTTGATCAGGAGCGGCTCCTGTGGTCATGGCCACGCGGCCGGCGATCCCCTCGCCGATCGCGACCCGCCGCCCGAGCGCGTCGGGGTTGTCGTGCGGACGCATCGGGCGACGAGCGAGTCACCGTCCACGAGCATGATCGAGCCGCTCGCCCCCGACCAGCAGCTCCTGCGCGCTGTGCAGGATCACGTCCAGCACGGCGTCGAGCTCGAGGACCGCGTTCATCGCCTTGCCGGCCTGCAGCAGCAGCGGCGAGCTCGCGCAGGCGGTTCGACAGGGCGGCGGTGAGGACGCGTTCGTCGGTCAGGAGCCTCGACAGCTTCTGGAGGTGGCGTTCCTTGTCGATCGCGTACGCGCAGAAGCCGACCGACATCAGGACGATGCCCCAGCGCAGCGGGCCGGACGAGATCACCGAACCATGCGACGTCGGCCAGATCGACAGGACGCACGACGCCGACGCTGATCGAGACCAGCATGGATCGAGGTCAGGATCACAGCTGGATCCGGCGATGCTCGACCGCCTCGAGCGAGAGCGTGCCGAAGTCGCGAGACCGACGATCACGGGCCTCGGTGGCGATCGGTGCCGGAAGCCCTCGGTCGTGTCAGGTTGGGTTCGAGCGCGCCTCATCCATCCACGTGTATCGGCACGCCCGTGGCGCGCTGAAGCGCGGGTCGTGCCTGGATCGGTGAGTGTCGGTGCGGCAGGCTCGGCGAACCGCCGGACCTACGCGGCGCCCTCGGTCGCCTCGTGGAGCACGATGACGATGTCCTCGAGGGCCGTCCCCTTGGCGAGGAACCCGAGGCTCCCGCCTCCCGCGCCTCCTTCTCCACGCCGGGGTCGGCGTGCGCGGTCAGGATCACGACGGGCAGGTCGGGTCGATCCTCGTGGATCCTGCGCATCGCCTCGATCCCGTCGAAGTCGGGCATCGACAGATCCATGAGGACCAGGTCGGGTTCGTCCACGCGGGCGCGGTCGGTCGCCTCGCGGCCGCCGCCGGCCTCGCCGGCGACCTCGATGCCCTTGACCATCTTCAACGCGGACGTGAGCGCCCGGCGGAACGCCGGGTGGTCATCCACCACCAAGACCCGCAACGTGTCTTCTCCTCACCGGGAAGGATCTTCAGGGAAGACCAAGAGGTTTCCGATGTCTGCATCCTGCCCGAGCGGCCGCCGCGGGTAAACGCCCCAAACGGCTGAATCTGCATGGCCCATTCGGGCTATGGCCCGTCGCAGGGGCCTAGATCTTCCCCGGCATCGCATCGGCGCTCATCCGGTGGCGGGAGATGGACCGAAGGGATAGGTAGGGAGCGATCGTGGGAACGAACGGGAGGCTCGGGGAGGTTGCAACGAGGGTCGGGGGTATACTCCCCTGCGTGGGGCGCTTCGGCGGGCGCACGAGATCGTGCCACACCGGAGCGCTCGACCTGCCTCGGGGGTAGGACGGGGTCCGCTGATCCCCGAGGCCGTTCGATAGGTGGGGCTCCGGCCCCGGGGGACTGAAGATGTTCGAGCGTTTCACGGACCGAGCCCGCCGCGTCGTGGTCCTCGCCCAGAAGAAGCGAGGATGCTCAACCACAACTACATCGGGACCGAGCACATCCTGCTCGGCCTGATCCACGAAGGAGAGGGCGTCGCCGCCAAGGCGCTCGAGTCGCTCAACATCTCGCTCGAGGCCGTTCGTCAGCAGGTCGAGGAGATCATCGGCCAGGGCCAGGCAGCGCCGACCGGGTCACATCCCGTTCACGCCGCGCGCCAAGAAGGTCCTCGAGCTCTCGCTCCGCGAGGCGCTGCAGCTCGGTCACAACTACATCGGGACCGAGCACATCCTGCTCGGCCTGATCCGCGAGGGCGAGGGCGTCGCCGCGCAGGTGCTGCAGAAGCTCGGCGCCGACCTGAACCGCGTCCGCCAGACCGTGATCCAGCTCCTGTCCGGCTACACCGGCCGGCAAGGGCGAGACGACGCCGGGCGGGCAGGGCGAGCAGGCGGCCCAGGGCTCGATGGTGCTCGACCAGTTCGGTCGCAACCTCACGCAGCTCGCGCGCGATACCAAGCTCGACCCGGTGATCGGCCGCGAGAAGGAGATCGAGCGCGTGATGCAGGTGCTGTCGCGCCGGACCAAGAACAACCCGGTGCTGATCGGCGAGCCCGGCGTCGGCAAGACCGCGATCGTCGAGGGCCTCGCGCAGGACATCGTCCGCGGCGAGGTCCCCGAGACCCTCAAGGGCAAGCAGATCTACACGCTCGACCTCGGCGCGCTCGTCGCCGGCTCGCGGTACCGCGGCGACTTCGAGGAGCGGCTGAAGAAGGTCCTGAAGGAGATCCGCACGCGCGGCGACATCGTCCTGTTCATCGACGAGCTGCACACGCTCGTGGGCGCCGGAGCGGCCGAGGGCGCGATCGACGCGGCGAGCATCCTCAAGCCGATGCTCGCGCGCGGCGAGCTGCAGACGATCGGCGCGACCACGCGCGACGAGTACCGCAAGCACCTGGAGAAGGACGCGGCGCTCGAGCGGCGGTTCCAGCCGATCAGCGTCGAGAGCCGTCCGTCGCGCACACGATCGAGATCCTGAAGGGCCTGCGCGACCGGTACGAGGCGCACCACCGCGTGTCGTTCACCGACGACGCGCTGGTCGCGGCCGCGAACCTGTCGGACCGCTACATCAGCGACCGGTTCCTGCCCGACAAGGCGATCGACCTGATCGACGAGGCGGGCTCGCGGCATGCGCATCCGCCGGATGACCGCGCCGCCCGACGTGCGCGAGGTCGACGAGAAGATCGCCGAGGTCCGTCTCCGCAAGGAGAGCGCGATCGACGCGCAGGACTTCGAGAAGGCCGCGTCGCTCCGCGACGAGGAGCGCCAGCTGCGTCGAGGAGCGCCAGCGTCGCGAGCGCGAGTGGAAGTCGGGCGAGATGGACGTCCTGTCCGAGGTGGACGAGGAGGAGATCGCCGAGGTGCTCGCCACCTGGACCGGCATCCCCGTCTTCAAGCTCACCGAGGAGGAGACCGAGAAGCTGCTCCGCATGGAGGACGAGCTCCACAAGCGGATCGTCAGCCAGGAGGACTCGATCACGGCGGTCAGCAAGGCGATCCGCCGCACGCGCGCCGGCCTGAAGGACCCCAAGCGGCCCTCAGGCTCGTTCATCTTCCTCGGGCCCTCGGGCGTCGGGAAGACCGAGCTCTCAAGGCGCTGGCCGAGTTCCTGTTCGGCGACGAGGCCGCGCTGATCCAGCTCGACATGTCCGAGTACATGGAGAAGCACACGGTCAGCCGCCTGATCGGCTCGCCCCCGGCTACGTGGGGTACGAGGAGGGCGGCCAGCTCACCGAGGCCGTTCGCCGCAAGCCGTTCAGCGTGATCCTGTTCGACGAGATCGAGAAGGCGCACCCGGACGTGTTCAACACGCTCCTGCAGATCCTGGAGGACGGGCGCCTGACGGACTCGCAGGGTCACCAGGTGGACTTCAAGAACACGATCATCATCATGACCTCGAACCTCGGGACCCGGGACATCCAGAAGGGACCCGGCATCGGCTTCGCGGCGCGTCCGGACGAGAAGATGACCTACGAGAAGATGAAGGACCGGGTCATGGACGAGCTCAAGAAGTCGTTCCGGCCCGAGTTCCTGAACCGGATCGACGAGGTCATCGTCTTCCACTCGCTCACCCAGAGCCGACGTCAAGCAGATCGTGGACCTGCTGATGAAGCGGGTCACCGAGCAGCTGAAGGCCAAGGACCTCGAGATCGAGCTGACCGACGCCGCCAAGGATGTCCTGGCCGAGAAGGGGTTCGACCCCTCGCTCGGCGCCCGGCCGCTCCGGCGGACGATCCAGCGGCTCGTCGAGGACCCGCTGTCGAGAAGCTCCTGTGGAAGGAGTTCCGCGCCGGCCAGACGATCATCGTGGACGCGCGCGACGGCGAGATCGTGTTCGAGGGCGCGGGGTTCCACCCGACGTCCCGCCGGTCGAGCTCGCGGGTTCGTCGGAGGCCTGAGCGGGTGACACCTGGTGGTAGCGCCGCGCCACGGCGCCGAACCCCGAGAGATCACTTGCGTGCCGATTCCTGGGCGTTCTTCCGAACGGCCCGCACGCGGCGGATGACCTAGCCCGTCAGGGATTGACCGGGCCGCCCCGAGCTTGGTTGGTTGGTGTCGCAACCTGCTCTCGTGGAGGTCGTCAGAGCGCATGCATGACGAGCCAACGTTCGGATCGCAGGTGAGGCAGGGCCCACCCCGCGCGTCACGGGGTGTGTGGCCGCGGCTGCTCGCTGTTCGCGTTCCTCGCCGTCCTCATGCTCGTGGCGCTCCGGCGGGACCTCCAGAGGCGAGCGAGCTCGACCCGACCGAAACCGTCAACGACGCGCTGGCGGACCCGTCGTGAGCGTCCGTACGGATCCGTGTCAGCCGTCACCGAACGGCCGATCCGGTCGTCGAGGACCGTCACCGACACGCGCCGATCCGGTCGTCGAGGCGTCACCGATACCGTCGACCCGGTCGTCGGGACCGTGCACCGACGCGATCGATCCCGGTCGTCGGGACGGTGACCGACACGATCGACCCGGTCGTCGACACCGTCATCCCGCCGACGAAGGGCATCATCGGGACCGACGGTGCGGACCCCCTCGAACCGCTCCATGGCTCCCCGCGCCGGGCGTGGGCGTTCCTGATCCCGGATCGGCGGGCGGTCTCCCCGACGGCGCGGGCGACGACGGGATGACGTCGTCCGGCCGGCACACGGCGACCGGTGACGATCTCCCGTGGTCCGGGTCCTCGACCACGATCGCTCGCGCCCCCGGCGTCAGCCGGCGTCGACCGGCGGATCCGAGCGCCGGGATCGAGCCTCCCACCGAACCGACCGCTGCCGGTCGGCAATGGCGGGCCCGGTTCGTCGCTGACGTTGCTGGTCCTGTTGGCCGCCCTCGCGACGGCCGTTCGCGCGTGCAAGCCTCCGTTCCTTTCTGTCGATCGTGCCTCGAGGCGGTGCCGATGCTCGGCACCGCTCTCGCTCTATCGGTCGAACGCCCCGGCTGATCCTGCCCGGGCGACATCTCGACCGATCCCGCGTCCGACCCTTCGAGCGTTCGGGTTGGCCGCATGAGCGAAGGAGCAAGCGATGCGACCGAACAGCACGATCCACGTCCGAACGACCTGCTCGAGGTCCGCTGCGCTCGTTGCGGCGCGAAGGCCTGCGTTCGCAGCGGTCAGGAGTACCTGTGCCGTCGTGCGCCGAGCTGAGCGCTGTCGGATCGCCCGATCACGCGCTCGTGATGTGCGATCTCTGTGACCGGGAGTCGCTGGTGCGACTCGGCGAGCAGTTCCTGTGTGCCTCGTGTGCCATGGACGTCCTCCGCGAGAGCGTGGAGGACCTCGACGCGGTGGCCGGCGCTCGGTCGCGCGGACCGCGGTCGAGATCCTCGTGGGGCGAACCCGGAGACCGTGCTCGCGCACGGGCTCGAGGTGGGCCGGATGGTGCGCGCAGGGACGATGCAGCTGGTCGATGCTGCGGCGGCCCATCGCCAGGCGCTCGCGGAGATCGATGAGGCGAGCTCGAGACACCGCCGAATGCGTTCGGCGTGTCGGGGCGGGCGCGGTCCTGTTCAACGTGTGGGCGTTCTCGTTCGACGCCCGGCTGGAGGATCTCGAAGAGCAGAATCGAGCCCTCCGCCTCGTCGTCCAGGAGCTGGAGCGACACGTGGCCGATTCCCCTAGTCCCCACCCCGGCGTAGGGTCTGGCAGTGTGAGCCTCGGGAACGAAGAGTGCTGGCTCGTCGAGACCTCGCGGGACGGGAGAAGTGGCGGTCGCTCGGGAGGGCGTGGAAGTCGCCGGGCGAGCCGCTCCTGCTCCACGTCTCGGTCCGGTTCGTCCGGTACCGGCAGCTCGTGCCGACCGAGACCGCCGAGTGGAGCGAGCCGCTCGAAGTCCGGGGCGGCCTCCCCATGACGATGGTCGGGTGGAGGATCGGGCCCGGGAGGACCTGTGGCCGGGGCAGGAGCACCTCGGGGCTGCCGATGCTCCTGCCGGGGGGCGAGACCGGACGGCTCCAGGCGTTCGAGCACGCGCCCGACGGCTCGAGCTGGCGCTACACGCTCGAGTTCCGCGGCGCCCGAGAGGTAGGCCCGCGGGCCCGGACGATCCCGGACCCGCGAGCCCATCATCCCGCGTCGGCCGTGTTCACGAGCCGTTCCGGGCGCCTGCGGTGCGTGACACCCGCCGCCGTCCGCGGCCGTTCCCGGCGCGCCCGCGGTGAAGGCTCCGCTCTCGTCCCAGCAGAGCGGCGAACAGCCTGCGCTGCCCGGGGACGCCGCGCAGCTCGTGCAGAACCACGGTCGACGAACCTCAGTCCGCTCCCGGCGACCGCGTCTCGCACGGTGGAGGACACGAGGACCTCGCCGGGACGCGCCAGGCTCGCCAGGCGGGCGCCGACGTGGACCGCGACGCCCTCGAGCCTGCCGTCCTCGAGCTCGCACTCGCCCGTGTGGACGCCCGTGCGGACCTCGAGACGGAGGTCGACGACGCCCTCGTGGAACGCGCACGCGAACGCCACCGCGTGCGTGGGGACGTCGAACGCCGCCAGGGAAGCCCGTCCCCGCGGCATCGACCTCGCGCCCGCCGAACAGGCTCAGACGATCGCGGAACCGGGCGTGGTGCGTCCGCAGCACGTCGGTCCAGCTCCGGTCACCGAGCTCGCACACCCGACCGGTCGAGTCGACCACGTCCGTGAACAGGACCGTCCGTGAGCACGCGACGAGAGAAGGACTCGAGGTCCTCGTACCACCGTCGGTGCCGATTCGGATGTCCATCTCGGAACAGCCCTTTCGTCCTTCGATCGCGGATGTGCCTCCGCGATGCGGGCATGGTGCGTGCGTTCGGATCCACGTGCGCTGCCGACCTCCAGTTGCGTGGTGTGGGCCCGGGAGTGCGTGAAGCACACCGGTGGGGCCACAGGTGGGCCGCCTCGTCCGCCCGATGCGACGCTCGAGGGAGCGCCGCTAGGCCGAGATGAACGCAGGGGAGGCACGAGACGATCTTGCTGATGGTGAGCGTCACATCCATCGCTCTGTCCTCCCTTCCGCGTCGGTGAACGTCGAAACGTACGTCGTCAGGCGGACCGAGCACAAGAGGGTCGTCCGCACGTCCACACGATCGTCACATCTCGATGCGCCGTCCGGAGCTCCTCCGGCACGAGGTCGGCGAACTCCCACGCCGTCCACAGGTCGGCCGCGAGCCGGTCCGGCTCCGATCGCACCCCGAACCGTTCGAAGTGCTCGCAGATCCGCCGCACGTCGCGCTCGAGCAGCGCCGGGGCGTGGCGATTCTTGCGCAGGTCGACCGCCTGTGGGGAGGTCGATGACGACCACGCGGCCGTCCCAGACGAGCAGGTTGTAGGCCGACAGGTCGCCGTGGATCACGTTGACGTACAGCATCCGCTCGATCGCGCGCAGGACCTGTTCGAACGGGTCCTGGGCCTCGACGGGATCCGGCCTGATCGAACGGAGCTGCGGCGCGGCCAGGTCGAGGTCGCCCACGTAGCTCATCAGGATCGCGTCGCCGGTCGACGCGATCGGCCGCTGGGACGGGCAACCCCGCCGCCGACAGCGCTCGGAGCGTCTCCCACTCGCGGCTGACCCACAGGCCGCCCTGGACCTGGCGGCCGAACCTCGTCTTCTTCTCCAGCGCGGCGCGGATCCTGCGCTCACCTCGATCCACTCGCCGTCCGCGGTAGATCGACTCGTCGCGGAAGTCCCGCCGGTCGAGCGGGTGGTAGACCTTGAGCGCGACGAGGTCCTCGCCCGTCGTCGAACGGTTCCCCGGCACGCAGGTGCACCGGAGGCCTCCTTGCCGGTCTTCACGATGCGGACGACGTCGGTGATGAGACCCTCGTGCAGGAAGTGATCGAGGGGAGCTCGCCTCGACGTCGTCGTCCTCGAGCGGTTCGGTGTCCAACGCGGTGTCGCTTTCGATCGGTGGTCGGCATGGCGCGCGCCAGCCGCCGCGTGCCGGGAACGGAAAAGCCGCCCCATCGGGGCGGCTCGGCGCGAACGCCGGTCGGTCGGGCTAGCGCCCGATCCCCGAGGGATGCGGCGGAACGGCCAGGAGCAGTCTCGGCCATCGTGCATCCCTCCTTCGCGGATCGTGGCCCTCGTCGAGGACCTCGGACCCGTGCAGTCTACCCGGATGCGGGTGCGGCGCGGCTCTCGTGGTCGGTCGAGCTCCGGCGATGGGCTCGAGGCAGGACGATGCGCTCCACGATCGGGCAAGCGGGATGTGCGTGACGGCTCGCAGGCCCCTCGCCGTCCGGCAGGATCTCCTGGGCGAGGGAGACGAACCTCGGACCCTCGCGCACGAGGAAGCCCACCGTGCGGACGAGGATAGTCGAGCCCGGCAGTCCTCAGGCCCCTGCCTGATCGAGGTCGAACCATGCGTCGTGCCTCGACCATCGCCAGCGGTACTCGAAGTCTGGCGGGAGCCAGCGGGATCGAGGCGTCTCGGACCGGGCGTCGTCCGCGGATCCAGCCGACCGAGCCGTCCGTGCACGAACCCTCTGCATCTCACGCTCAGTCCATCGGTATCGGACGCCGGGCGTCGCGGGTGGATACTCCGCCACCGACTGGCGTCCACCGGGCTCGGACGCAGGCCCACTGCGGACACCGACGCCCGCGATCCGTGCGGTCAGACCCTCTCGCTACGGTTCCGGCGATGGCGCAAGGTCCGGACGATCCTTTCGTGCCGCGAGTGCGGGCAGCAGCTCCGCGCAGTGGGCGGGTCGCTGCCCCGGCTGCGGCGCCGTGGGGGACGATCGAGGAGGGCGGCGCTCGCCCGGCCTCGGCGCGCGTACCCCTCGGAGACGCTCGCGCACGAGGACGCGGACGAGCGCAGGGTCTCGACCGGGCTGCCCGGCATCGATCGTGTCCTCGGCGGCGGGCTGGTGCCCTCCACCGTGGCGCTGCTCGCAGGAGCCCGGCATCGGCAAGTCGACCCTTCTCCTCCAGATGGCGGCCAGCCTGTCGGCCGCCGGGCTCCCCTGCCTGTTCGCATCCGGCGAGGAGTCGCGCCGGCAGGTCTCGGCGCCGGGCGCACCGGCTCGGGATCGACGGCTCGAGCCTGTCGTTCGTGTCGGGCCGCGAGCTCCCGGCCGTGGTGGAGGCCGCTCGTGCCGCACGGCCCTTCCTGCTCGCGGTCGATTCGATCCAGGCGCTCCGCGACCCCGCGGCGGGCCAGGTGCCGGAGGGACCGTCGCAGGTCCGGGGTGCGCGGACGCGCTGGTGGGGTTCGCCAAGGCGCGAGGGATCTCGGTCCTGGTAACCGGGCACGTCACCAGGGACGGCGACCTCGCCGGCCCCGGGCGCTCGAGCACGCCGTGGACGTGGTCCTGGCGTTCGACGGCGATCCGCGTTCGGGGCTGCGGATGCTCTCGGCCGGCAAGAACCGGTTCGGGGCCGAGGGCGAGGTGGCCTGGTTCGAGATGACCGCAGCGGGCCTGCGCGAGATCGACCCCGGCGATCTCCTGCTGCCCGGCGGGGGCGAGCCCGGCGCGGCCACGGCTCTGCCCGCTCGCGGGTCGCCGAGGGCTCGCGGTCGAGGTTCAGGCGCTCGTCTCCCGGGGCGAGGGCACGGCCCGGCGGCAGGCGAGCGGGCTCGATCTGCGGAGGTTCCAGCTGGTCGGGCGGTGCTCGACAGCGCCGGCCTCGGCCTCGGCGCGCGGACGTGGATTCGGGGCGGTCGCCGGGGGCGCTCGGCTCGACGATCCGGCCTGTGACCTGGCGGTGGCCGCCGCGTCGTCGCCTCGGCGGCCGCCGGCGTGCCCGCGCTGTCCAGCGTCGGCGTTCGTCGGGCGATCGGTCTGACCGGCGTGGTTCGTGCCCGCGCCTGGGATGGCTGCCCGCCTGTCGGCCGCCAGGCGCGGCGGGCTCCGGACGGTGTTCGTGCCGGAAGGGACCGGGGCCGTCGACGGGCTCCGACCGGTTCGCGTCGCGTGCGCGGTGATGCAGGCGCTGACCTGGGCGGCCACGCGACCGCCGGCAGGCTCGATCGGGCGACCTTCCGCCCTAGGTCAACGGTCCCGAAATGCCCTGAAATGGGCCTCTGACCAGCGGTTTTGATTTGCGAGCCAGGAGGCCTCGCGTGTCTACCCTTTGACCAGGTTCCGCCAGTCCTCGTCCACCGACGCTTAGGGGGTCTCGTGTTCCGCAAAGGCGACACGGTTGTGCATCCGGAACACGGAGCGGCAGTCATCGAAGAGCTGTGCGTGCGGGAGTTCCTCGGGAGAAGCGCAAGTACTTCGTGCTGCGGGTCGCCTACGGCGATCTGACCCTCATGGTGCCGGTCGACAGCACCGAGGAGGTCGGCCTCCGCTCAGGTCGTGGGCAAGAACGAGGTCAAGAAGGTCCTGGCCAGTCTCCGCGAGGACGGAGTCGAAGATGGCGGCCAACTGGAGCCGGCGCTTCAAGAACAACATCGAGAAGCTGCGCTCCGGCGACATCTACCAGGTCGCCGAGGTCGTGCGGAACCTCTCGATCCGCGAGCGCGAGCGCGGCCTGTCCGCGCGGCGAGAAGCGCATGATCAACAAGGCCCGGCAGATCCTGATCTCCGAGCTCACCTACGCCACCGGCGGAGGCGAGGAGAAGGCCGAGGCGATGATCGACAAGGTCCTCGACGAGTCCCACGGCGCCCGGGTGATGGCGGAGGCCTGAGGCAGAGCTCGAGGCACCCGAACCCCAGAACCACCCGCCCGGCTCAGGCACGCCCGGTTCAAGTCGCCTCGCCCGTGGCGTCGAGGCTTCCAAGGAGATGCTCGCGCACGAGGAGAGCTCGTGGCGCGGACGCCTCCGTGCTCGGAGGCCTCCGAACGCCGTTCCGCGCGCCCAGGGGTCGCCTGGTCGAGTTCGTTCGTCTGATCTTCGTCACCCTGTTCGCCGCGGCCGGCTACACGGTCGCCACCCGCGTGGCGACGTCCCCCTCGCAGACCCTCGCCTACGTGGTCCTGGGGCACGTCGACCGGGTTCGTCCTGGGCGGCGTGCTTGGCCGGCAGACGGCCACCGCCGTGCGCTCGATGGAGGAGGAGCTCCGCAAGGTCCCAGCCGCCGAGATCGTCGCCGGTGTCGGTGGGCTCGTGGCCGGCTCGCGGTCGCGGCCCTGCTCTCGGTCCCCGTGTTCCGGCTCCCGCCGCTCGCGGCCTGGACCAGCGTGGCGTTCGCGTACGTCACGCTCGGGTTACTCGGGTCTGCGGATCGGGCGGACCAAGCACGAGGAGCTGTTCGGTCTGATCGGCGCTCAAGCCGAGGGCGGCCGGCAAGCCGGAGAAGGTCTTCGTCGTGGACACGAGCGCACTGATCGACGGCAGGATCCTGGATCTGGTCGCGACCGGGTTCCTGTCCGGGGACCTGCTGATCCACACCGAGATGCTGCGTGAGCTGCAGACGATCGCCGACTCCTCGGATCCCCGCCGGCGCGCCCGCGGCCGGCGGGGTCTCGACGCCGTGGTCGAGCTGGAAGCGCGCCGCCACGGTCGAGGTCCATCTGGTCGAGGAGGACGGCGGGTCCGACGTCGACGCCCTGCTCGTCAGGATGGCGCGGGAGCGCGGCGCGTCGCTCGTCACCACCGACCACAACCTCTCGAAGGTGGCCGAAGCCGTCGGGGTTCCGGTCCCGAGGCTGAACGACCTCGCGGCGGCGTTCCGCCTGCCCGTGGGGGTCGGCGACGAGATCGACGTGCACCTGGTCAAGCCGGGGCGCGAGGCCGGCCAGGCGGTCGGCTACCTCGACGACGGGACGATGGTCGTGGTCGAAGCCGCCGGGAGCGGATCGGTTCGGACACGCCGATCGTGGTCCGCAACGTCATCAAGACCGCGACCGGCAGGATGGTGTTCGCGAACCTCCAGTAACCTCCGGCCCGTGGACGGGGCCGTCGATCGTGCTCGCCGCGGGACGGGGCGAGCGGATGGACTCTCCGATCCCCAAGGCCCTGATGCCGTTCGACGGCGCGACCGTGGTCGCCCGTGCCGTCGAGCGCGCCGCGGCCGCACGCGTCGGTCACCGGCGTGATCGTGGTCGCGCCTCCGGGTTTCGAGGACCGGATGAATGAAGCGGTCGAGGGGCTTCGCGCGTGGACGCGGTCGTCGCCGGCGGCGAGACCAGGCAGGCGTCGGTAGTGGCAGGGCTCGCCGCCGTGGCCGCCGGCGTCGAACGCATCCTGTGCCACGACGCTGCGCGCCCGCTCGCGTCCTCGGATCTGTTCGCTCGAACGATCGAGGCGCTCGAGGGGTGGGACGGCGTGGTCCCGGTGCTCCGGGTGGTCGACACGGTTAAACGCGTGCAGGACGGCAGCGTCGAGGGGACCGAGCCCCGGGACGCGCTCGCGCTCGCGCAGACGCCGCAGGCGTTCCGAGCGGCGGCGCCCCGCGACGCGCACGAACGCGCGGCCGCGGACGGGTTCGGAGGGGTTCCGACGACGCCCTATTGCTCGAGCGTGCGGGCTACCGCGTGCGGGCGATCGAGGGCGAGCGTACGAACCTGAAGATCACGACGCCGGACGACGTCCGGCTCGCGGAGGCGCTCGCTCCGGTGACCGAACCACTCGTGGGTCTCGGGTTCGACGTGCACGCGTGGGCGGCGGGGCGTCCTCCTGCTGCTGGGGGATCGGGTTCGAGGGGGAGGGGCTCGAGGGGCATTCGGACGGCGACGTGGTGTGTCACGCGCTCGCGGACGCGATGCTCGGGGCGGTCGCGCTCGGCGACGTGGGGAGCACTTCCCGGACACCGACCCGACGTTCGCGGGCATCGGCGGGCTCGACCTGCTCGGGCGCGTCGTGGCGATGGTTCTGGGCGCGGGCGCGCACCCCGTCTCGGCCGACCTCACGATCGTGGCCGAGCGCCCCTCGATCGCGCCCGCCCGCGACGAGATGCGGCAGGCGTTGGGTACCGCCCTTGGGGTCGCGAGCGAGCGGGTCTCGGTCAAGGCGACGCGCCCGGAGGGGCCTCGGCCTCGCCGGCGACGGCGTCGGCTGTCTCGCGCTCGTCGTCCTGGCGCGGTCGTGACCACGTCCGTCGTCGCCGGCCGGCGAGCGGTGCTCGAGGCGGTCCGCGCGGGCACGGCGCAGGAAGTGCCTCGTCTCGCGGGATGCGCACTCGACCGCAGGCCTTCGGGACGTGCTCGAGGCCCGTCGCGAGGCGGGGCTCGAGGTGCGCGACGTCGCCCGGTCCGAGCTCGATGGGCTCGCGGCCGACCACCGCGGCGTCGTGGTCGATCACCGGGAAGCCGACGACGATCGGCGAGCGCGAGCTCGCTGCGTGGTCGTTCGGTCCCGACGACCTGGTGGTGGTCCTGGACGGGATCACCGACCCGCAGAACCTCGGTGCCGCCGCGCGGATCGGGAGAGGCCGCCGGCGCGACGATGCTCGTCACGCGCACGCGTCGGGCCGCCGACGTCACGCCGGCCGCGATCCGAGCCTCGGCCGGCGCGCTCCTGCACCTCACGCATGCGCGGATCGCGAACATCGCCCGCGGGCTCGAACGCCCAAGGACGCGGGGTTCACCGTCGTCGGCCTGGACGAGCACGCGGAACGCACCGTGTTCGAGGAGGAGCAGCGCCGGAAGGCCGCGTGGCGGTCGTGCTCGGTTCCGAGGGGAGGGGCTCGGCGCGACTGACGCGGCAGGCGTGCGACGTGCTCGTGCGGCTCCCGATGCGGGGCCGCGTCGGATCGCTCAACGTCGTCGGCCGTCGCTCGCGGCGGCGTTGTACGCGTTCGTGCTGCCTGGCAAGACCCAAAGGGAACGTGAGAGAGCGTTTCGCCAACCATCGGCGCTTATGCGGTGCGTGGTTCGCCGCTGCTAAGCTCGCTCGTGCGCCGGCGTAGCTCAGGGGTAGAGCAGCCGCCTTGTAAGCGGCAGGTCGTCGGTTCGAATCCGACCGCCGGCTCCAGCCTCCCGAACCGCATCTATCAAGGTCGGACGGCCGAGATGCCGATGCCCTGACCATGCTCACACGCTCCCTCGCCGCGAAGGCACTCGCCGGCGCCGTCCTCCTCGGATCGGTGGTGGTGGTTCCCTCGGCAGCCGGCGCCGACCCGATCCCCGGTACGAACTGCGACGTCTTCCCGGACTCGAACATCTGGAACACGCGCGTCGACATGCTCCCGGTGCACGAGATGAGCGACACGTGGCTGCGTTCGGCCGACGCCCGTTCCTACGGACCTGCACCGACTTCGGGCCGCCCTCGTACGGGCTCCCGTTCGACGTCGTGGGGCGCCGCCACGCGAAGACGCACGTCCGCTTCACCTATGCCGACGAGAGCGACCGAGGCCCGTACCCGTTCGACGCCAGGACGCCGATGGAAGGCGGTTCGGACCGGCACGCGCTGATCGTCGAACGCGGGACCTGCCGCCTGTACGAGCTCTTCGCGGCCTCGTGGAACGACGGCGAGCCGCACGCGGGGAGCGGCGCCGTCTTCGACCTGATTCGAACCGACTCCGCCCGGAGAGCGTGGACCTCGGCGGATGCCGCCGGGCTCCCGATCCTGCCCGGCCTGGTGCGATGGGACGAGGTCAAGGCCGGGAGCATCGACCACGCGATCCGGTTCACCGTGTCGTGCACGACCGACGCCTACGTCTGGCCCGCTCGCCACGAAGCAGGCGTGCACGATCCCGACTGCCCGCCGATGGGCGCGCGCTTCCGGCTCAAGGCGAACTTCGACCTGGACGGGTTCAGCGCGAGGGCTCGGACGGTCCTTCGCGCGATGCAGACGTACGGCCTGATGCTCGCCGACAACGGCTCGAACTGGTACTTCAGGGCACGCGCGACGGCCACTGGCGCAATCACCTGCTCGATGCAGCTCAAGACGGTGCCGGCGTCCGCGTTCGGAGGCGGTCGACGTGAGCGGCTGCATGGTGGACGCCGGCGTAGCGGGCAGGCCCCGGATTGCCCACGCCTGAGCCAGCCGTCAGTGCGCGATCGGACCGGATCCAGATCCCCGACGTCAGGAAGATCGCGCGGCAGGATGAACAGCACCGGCGACGAACAGCCACAGCCGGCGGTTCGTCGAGACCACCCAGTCGTCGAGCGCCATGACTCGCCCGCTTGCAGCGGCCCGTAGAGGAACGCGAGAGCACGAGCGAGACGACGCGAGACCGCGCGATCGCCTCGGCCAGGACGATGTGCACCGCGACCGCGTTGCCGAGCACCATCGCTGCCACGATGAGCGTGTCGGCGAGCGTCGTGATGTTCGCGCCCATGATGTACGGGATCGATTCCTCCCGCTTGATGTAGCCGCGGCTCGCGAGCGGCACCAGGACCGTGAGCGCCACCGGAGACCGAGAGCGTCAGCGTCGCGACGACGCAGCCGAGCGCGAACATCGGCCAGGGCCGCTTCAACCATTCGAGCCGCTTGCCTCCGGCCCGCTCGCCGTCGAGCTGCGGGAGCACGCTTGTCCAGGAATCGGAACGAGATCGAGGATCAGGCCCAGGCCGAGCGGTAGCAGCGGTCCACCCGGGCAGCTTCGTGAGCAGGTCGAGCGCCGGCCCCCAGATGCACGTCGATCAGCGACAGGACGTCCTAGGACGCGCTCAGATGGATCCCGTCGAGCGCTGCCGGACTTCAGGATGCGCGTAGCCCGAGCAGCATCCCGGGGACGTAGACGATCGCGGTGAGCGGAGAGCGCGAGCACGCCCATGCCGATCGACTCGCCGCGGTTGCGGCCCCCGGTTGCGGCACCGCGTACAGGAACCCGACCAGCAGCACGACGAACGACGCGCCCAGCCGCGAGACCGGAGAGCATCGTGAACGTCTGGAGCTCGGTGAGGGCGCCCCCGACGTACAGGCTGAGCGCGACGGCGCGCCGATCGGCGAGCCGCGACAGGACGATGTACGCGCCGAGCCAGCCGGCGCCGAGCGTCGAGATCGCGTTCGAGAAAAGCGGGCTGTCCTCGAGCGAGGGCGCGATCGCCTTGGCGCCCTCCTTCATCAGCTGGATCGCCAGGATGAACAGGAACAGCGCGATCGCGAAGAAGACGGACCTTGCCGAGCACCCTCGGCCAGTCGCGCCCGGACGCGGCCATTCCTGCATCGGGCGCCGGCGCCTCGGCGGTCAGGGTCGGGTTCGCGAGCTCCCGATGGGCGTCATCGGGCGCGCTGGTCTCGTCGGTGGGATCGGACATGTCCTCCGGCCTCGGGGAAGGCGGCGTTCACGCTACCCGCTCCCCGTTCGGGCAAGCAAACCAGTGGTACTGGCTCAGGCCTCGGCGAGCAGGACCTGAACGAGCGCGCCGCCGCCGGGACGGTCCTCGACCCACGCCCGCCCGCCGTGGAGCTCGGCGAAGCGAGCCACGAGCGAGAGCCCCACGCCGACGCCGGGCGACGTGCTCGCGGGACCCGGTCCCTGGCGGAACGGCTCGAAGATCGCGTCCTTCAGCTCTGTCCGGGACGCCGTCGCCCTCGTCCTCGACGACGACAAGGATCCCGTCTTCACTGTCGTTCCACATGGGCCCAGATGCGGCGGTCCGGCGAGGTGTGCCCTCGACGCCGTTCGACAGCAGGTTCTCGACGATGCGCTCGACCTTGGGGATCGACGCTCGCGATGAGCTCGTCCGACCCGCACTCCACCTCGCGCCCGCCGAGCTGCTCGAACTCCTGCACCGCATCGCGGACGAGCGCGCCGGGATCGTCGATCCGCCGGCGCTGCGGCGTGATGATCCCACGCTGCAGGCGGTCGAGATCGAGCAGATCGCCCAGCAGCCGTTCGAGCTTGCGCGGCGTTCGAGGCGATCCGCTGAGCAGGTCGACCGCGTCCTCCGCGGGGGGATGTCCAGCCCCGACTGCTCGAGCGTAACCGCGGAGCCCAGGATCGATGTGAGCGGCGTGCGGAGGTCGTGCGAGACGGCCTCGAGGAACGTGTTCTTCATCTCGTCGAGCGCGCGCAGCCGCTGGGTCGCCTCGCGCTCGCGGTGGAAGGCCTCGGAGTACTTCTGCTCGCTCCGGCGCAGGGCCTGCTCGGCGCGCTTGCGTTCGGTCACGTCGACGATGAGACCCCGGACCACGGTCCTGCCCCTTCGCGTCCACGGCGACGTGGACGATATCGCGGAAGCCAGAGGGTCTCCCCCCTCGCGCCCGCGGGTCCGGTACTCGAGATCGAGATCGTCGCCCGGGGTCGTGACGGCGGCGCGGGAGCGTCGAGGTCATCGTCGTGCGCGGTCGTCCGGCACGATGTGGTCGCCCCACCGCTGGGGCAGCGCCTCCGAGGTGTCGGTCTCCTGCCCGAGGACCAGACGAGGCACGCCGGGACAGGAACATGAAGGTGAGGCTCTTCGGCTCGGCCTCCCAGAAGATCGCGTCGAGCGTCTCGGCGAGCTCGTGGAAGCGCTCGAGCTCGCTGACGTGCCGCGCGCTCCCGAGCGCGAGCGAGGGCGATCTGCGCGATCCCCGTGCCAGGTCGCGGTCGCGTTCGGAGTAGGTGGCGTCCACGACCGGTGCCACGACGACCAGCGCCCCGAACTCGTCCGGCTCCCAGCTCATCGCGGGTGACTCAGCGCGGCCGCGGGCTCGTCGGTCAGCCAGAACTCCTCGGCACCCGTTCGGCCACGTCGCGTTCGATCACGAAGGGCTCGTCCAAGGACGCGAGGTAGCCGCTCGCGAGCTCGGCGGGGATCGTGGCGGGCGACCGGTCGGCGGGAGCCCTCTGATGGTGCACGGGTGCGAAGTCGCCGCTCTTGTGGTCGCGCCGGTACGGCGACGACGACCGACCCGTCGATGATCGACGGCACGGCGGCGACGACGCGTGCCAGCACGCTGGAGACGTTCCCGGCGCCGCTCAGCGCCTGCGAGAGACCGAGGAGCGCCGACGCGGTCTTGGCGGCCTCGCGCTCCTTCTGCAGCAGGCTGGCGTTCTCGTAGGCGACCGAGGCGTGCGAGGCGAGCACCTCGAGCACCCGCTGGTCCTCCTCGTCGAACTGATCGATCCCCAGATGCGACAGGACGATGACCCCGGTCACGCGGTCGCCCACCTTGAGCGGCACGGCCAGGAGGGTCTCGTCGATCTCGTCGGTGCCCTCGATCTGCCAACCAGCGCGGGTCGTCGGAGCGCGTCGGGCGCGTAGTAGCATGGCGCCCGAGATCGCCGCGTAGCCGGTGATCCCCTCGCCGACCTGGGTGACGAGCTCCTCGTGCGTCTCGGACTCGTACTCGGTGAGCTCGCCCCGGAAGGTCATCGGCCAGCAGCGTGACGCCGTCGGCTTGCAGGAGGTAGATCCGGCAGTTGTGGTAGTCGATCAGCGTCTTCAGCTCGGTCGTGATGGCCTCGCCGATCGCGTCGACGTCGTCCAGCGCGTTCAGCCGCGTGGCCAGGGCGTGCAGCATCCGGAGCTGTGCGACGGAGCGCAGCTCGTGTTCCTCGACGGTGAATCGCTCGCGCGGTGGCTGGTCTCGACCCATGCTGGAAGGTCTCGGGCGGGCCCGGGCCATCCTCTCATGGGTCGGCCGGTCCGAGCCCGGACTGAAGGGAAGACCGAAGCCGCAGGTCGGAGGCCTGTTCGAGCACGGGTACCATGTCCATCGTGAGCACCACGGACGAGGTGACCGCCGGGCGCTCTGCCCGCCCCGGTGCTGGAGCTCCTGGACGCCTCGGTGCCGCCGGAACGGGCCGAGGCCCTCCGGGCGTTCGCGCTGGCGTTCACGCGGCGGCTGGCGCCGCAGGACCTGGCCGAACGACCGCCCGCCGAGCCGTCGGCGTGATCGTGGGGGCGTTCGCAGCTCGCCGACACGCGGCGACCGGACGAGTTCGCGGTCCGCGTGTTCGAACCGACCGTGGCCGAGCACGGTACGAGGCGCTCGGCACCGTCGTGGAGATCGAGCGCCGCCGACTCGCCGTTCCTGGTACGACTCCGTCACCGAGGAGCTCGAGGCGTGGGGCCTGAGCGTCCGCCGGGTGATCCACCCGGTGATCGGCGTCGAGCGCGGTTCGGACGGCCCGATCGAACGGATCCTGCACGTGCGCGAGACCGAGGTGCGCGAGTCGCTGATGCACTTCGAGCTCGAGCAGCGCCTGACCGAGCAGGAGCGCACCGAGCTCGAGGAGGCGGATCCGCGGCGTCCTCGAGGACGTCCAGCTCGCGGTGCGCGACTTCAAGGCGATGAAGGACGCGGCGCGCCACATGATCGAGATCGCGAAGGCCGGTTCGGCCGTCGTACCCGGCGGACGAGGTGGCCGAGACCGTACGCGTTCCTCGAGTGGCTGCTCGACCTGAACTTCGTCTTCCTCGGCTACCGCGAGTACGAGCTCGTCGACCTGCCGGAGGGACGGGCGCTCGGGGCGGTGCGAGGTTCGGGGCTCGGCATCCTGTCCAAGCTCGACTGGTCGGCGTACGAGCAGCCCGTGCCGCTCGACACGATCGAACCGAACCTGCGAGCTCGCATCGAGGGCGGCGACCTGTTGATCTACTCGAAGACGAACCGACCCTCGACGGTCCACCGGCGTGCGCGGATGGACTACATCGGCGTGCGGAAGGTCTCCGAGGACGGCCGCATCGTCGGCGAGACCCGGATGGTCGGCCTGTTCACCTCGAAGGCGTACTCGGAGCCGGCGAGCAAGACGCCGCTGCTGCACCGCAAGCTGGAGCAGATCCTCGACGCGGAGGACTTCTACGAGGGGTCGCACGACTACAAGGCGGTCGTCACGATCTTCGAGAGCTTCCCCAAGGACGAGCTGTTCGCGGCCCCCACCGACGAGCTGCGCGAGCAGGTCATGGGTCTGCTGCAGGTGCACGAGACCAAGGACGTCCGTCTGTTCGCGCGCCGCGATCCTGTACGGTCGGCAGCGTCTCGCTGCTGGTGGCGATGCCGCGAGACGCGGTTCGACGCCGAGGTCCGGCTCCGGCTGCAGGACCTGTTCCTCGAGCGGTTCGACGGGACGACGATCGACCACCACGTCGCGCTCACCGAGAGCGGGATCGCGCAGCTCCACTTCACGGTGCACGTCGGCCACGGCCAGATCCCCGAGGTGCCGCTGCGACGAGCTCGAGACCGGAGGTCAGGGAGATCGCCCGCACCTGGGACGACCGGCTCCTGGAGCTGCTGATCCGGCAGCACGGGGAGGCCCGTGCCCGGACGCTGTTCGAGCGCTGGGCGGATCGGTTCCCCGACTACTACCAGGCCTCGACCGAGGGAGCGATCGCGAGCCTGGACGTCGCGCGCTTCGACGAGCTGGAACGGAGCGAGGAGGGTTCCTGATCGGCCTGGCGAACCAGACCGAGGTGAGGGCCAGACCCTGACGCACGTCCGCCTGTACAAGGTCGACGGCAAGGTCGAGCTTCGGATCTTCGTGCCGATCCTCGAATCCCTCGGGCTGCGGGTGATCGAGGAGTGGCCGACGACGCTCCTGGGCGAGGACGGCGACGAACGCTTCCTGCACGACTTCGGCGTGCTCGACACCCGCCACCGGCCGATCGACGTCGAGGCGGCCGGCGCCCGGGTCGCCGAGTGCATCGGCGCGGTGTGGCGCGGCGAGTGCCGAGTCCGACTCGCTCAACCGCCTGGTCGTGTCCGCCGGCATCGACTGGCGACAGGTGCAGATCCTGCGCGCCTACCGCAAGTACCACCATCGGGTGAACTCGACCTTCCCCGTCGAGTACAAGAACGACGCCTTCGCCGCGCACCCGGCCATCGCGGAGCAGCTCGTGCGGCTGTTCGAGATGCGGTTCGACCCGGCGCGGCCGCGTGACCCGAGACCGTCGACGCCCTCCGCGCGGAGATCCGTCTCGGACCTGGATGCCGTGCGCTCCCTCGAACAGGACCGCATCCTGCGCAACGCGCTCGGGGTCATCGACGCGACGGTCCGGACCAACGTCTACGTGCCGGCTCGTCGCTCGATCGCGTTCAAGCTGCGATCGGCCGCCGTGCCCGAGATGCCGAAGCCCACCCCGCTGTTCGAGATCTTCGTCTACTCGCCCGAGATGGAGGGCATCCACCTGCGCGGCGGGCGAGGTGGCTCGCGGCGGCATCCGCTGGTCCGACCGGCGCCAGGACTACCGCACCGAGATCCTCGGGCTCCTCAAGGCGCAGATGGTCAAGAACGCGGTCATCGTGCCGACCGGCGCGAAGGGCGGCTTCGTCCTCAAGCGACACGATCGAGGACCCGCAGGCGATGAAGGCGGAGGTCGGACCCGCCAGTACGAGACCTTCGTCCGCAGCATGCTCGACCTCACCGACAACCTCGTCGACGGCTCGGTCGTGCATCCGCCGCGCCGTCGTGGTGGCACGACGAGCGACGACCCGTACCTCGTCGTCGCGGCCGACAAGGGGACCGCGACCTTCTCGGACACGCGCGAACGCGATCTCGGCCGAGTACGGGTTCTGGCTCGGCGACGCGTTCGCCTCCGGCGGGTCGACGGGCTACGACCACAAGAAGCTCGGGATCACGGCGCGCGGCGCCTGGGAGTCGGTCAAGCGGCACTTCCGCGAGCTCGGCACCGACGTGATGAACGAGCCGTTCACCGTGGTCGGCGATCGGCGACATGTCGGGCGACGTGTTCGGCAACGGGCTGCTGTACTCGGACCAGATCTGCCTGGTCGCGGCGTTCGACCACCGGCACGTGTTCGTCGACCCGGCGCCGAACCCGGCCGTGGGGTTCGCCGAGCGCAAGCGGCTGTTCGAGCTGCCCGGCTCGAGCTGGGACGACTACGACCGCTCGAAGATCTCGGAGGGCGGCGGCGTGTGGCCGCGTTCGGCCAAGTCGATCGAGATCTCGCCCGAGACGCGGCTCGCGCTCGGGATGGACGCCGAGGAGCTCGTCGCCGAGCGAGCTGATCTCGGCGATCCTGCGGGCCCCCGTCGACCTGCTCTACAACGGCGGCATCGGCACGTACGTCAAGGCGACGACCGAAGCCGACGCGGACGCCGGCGACCGGCGTCAACGACGATCTGCGCGTGGACGGCAGCGGACCTGCGGTGCCGCGTCGTGGCCGAGGGCGGCAACCTCGGCTTCACCCAGCGCGGCCGGATCGAGTTCGCGCTGGCGCGGCGGGCTGGATCAACACCGACTTCATCGACAACTCGGCCGGGGTCGACACCTCCGACCACGAGGTCAACCTCAAGATCCTGCTCGGCCTCGCCGTCGGGCGTGGCGAGCTCACGACGGACGACCGGAACGCCCTGCTCGCCGAGGTCGAGGAGGACGTCGTCCGCCACGTGCTGTACGACAACTTCCTGCAGGCGCAGATCCTGTCCCAGGAGGCGGTCACCTCCGCGCACCACATGGAGGCGTACGAGGACCTGATGGTCGTGCTCGAGACCCGCGAGGTGCTCGACCGCGAGCTCGAGGCCCTGCCGAACGCCGAGGAGATGGCCGAGCGGCGCCGCACGAACCGCGGGATGACGCGTCCCGAGCTCGCCGTGCTCCTCGCGTACGCGAAGCAGAACCTCACGAACGCGCTGCTCGCGTCCTCGCTCCCGGACTCGGCCTACCTCGAGACCGACCTGCGCGGGTACTTCCCGCCGCCGGTGGTCGAGCGGTTCGGCCCGCTGCTCAACGAGCACCCGTTGCGTCGCGAGCTGATCGCGATGCTGGTCGCCAACGACGTCGTGAACTCCCAGGGCATCACGTTCGTCTCGCGGGTCGTGACCGAGACCGGGGCGGACGCCGCCGACGTCACCCGCGCGTACCGGATCGCCCGGGACGTCACGGGCGCCGTCGAACGGTGGGAGGAGATCGAGGCGCTCGTCGGCACCCTCGAGCCCGCCCTGCTCGACGACCTGATGGAGGGTGTCGATCGAGCTGGTGGAGGTGACGGCGCGGTGGTACCTGCAGCACGTCCCCGGCCAGCTCGGCCGCGCGATCGAGGCGCACGCGGAACCCTTCCGAGCGTTCGCCGGAGGCGGTCGGGGAGGTCGCGCCGGCCGGATGGAAACAGGAGCGAGAACGCGCCGCCTGGGCCCTGATGGACCGGGGCGTCCCCGAACGCATCGCGCGCGCCCACGTGCTCCAGCCGTTCCTCGTCCACGGTCCGAACGTGGCCGACGTGGCCCTCGCCACGGGCCGGTCGATCCAGGACGTGACCCGCGCGTTCTTCCTCGTGGGGGAGGCGGTCTACCTCGACTGGCTCGGTTCGCGCCTGGCCGAGGTCTCGACGACGACCCGGTGGCACCGGTGGGCGCTCCAGGCCCTCGAGGAGGACCTGCGCCTGACCCGTCGCCAGGTGGCCGAGCGGGTCCTCGCGCAGGGCGACGGCCGAGGGGACGAGCCGATGCCGGTCGAGGAGGCCCTGGCCTCAGTTCCTGGACCAGCGCGAGGAGTCGATGACCCGGCTCGGCCGCTTCATGCGCGGGATCGCGCTCGAGGAGGCGAGCGACCTCGCCGCCCTCACGGTCGCCGTCCGACAGGTCCGGGCGCTCTCGGCCTGAGCCGTTCGGGCGCTCGCCCGCGAGGTGCTTGCAGCGTCGGCAGGGCCCGCTACCCTCGCCTGCGTGGGAGCCCAACCGCGCGACCTCGCGCCCGAGCTCGACGAGCGCACCCGCGCGGTCCTGGATTTCGAGCGCTCGTGGTGGCTGGAGGGCGGTCCCAAGGAGCGCCGGATCCGCGAGCGTTTCGGGATCTCCTCGACGCGGTATCAGCAGCTCCTGATGCGAGCGATCGATCTCCCGGAGGCGCTCCGGTACGACCCGATGCTGGTGCGTCGGTTGCGCAGGCTCCGCGAGTCGCGCCGGCGCAAGCGCCTGGCGCGGCGGCTCGGGCTTCCCTGTAGCCCTGGGGTAGGATGGCGTGCACCAGCCACCGACCAACAGGAGCTTCTACCTCTCCTTGGCCGCCAGCACGCTCCGGTTCGCGATCATCGTCGCCCTGGTCATCGGGGGCATCGTCGTGATCGATCAGGCCTTCCCCGCGCTGGGCGACGGCGGCGGCGGCGGCGGCGGTGGGGGTGCGACCACGCCGCCGACCGGCGGCACGCTGGGCGGCACCGGCGGCACCGACACGACCGGGCCGACCGGTGCGACGACGGCGACGGGTGGGACCGGGGCCGAGCCGAGCCCGACGGTCGTCGGCGTCCGGATCGCGGTGTTCAACGGTGCCGGCGTGAGCGGGCTGGCCGGCGAGACGCAGGCGCAGCTGGAGGAGCTCGGGTACATCGCGACGCAGGATCCGGCCGACGCGCCCACGTCGTACCCCGTCACGACGCTGTACTACACGGCCCCCAAGGACAAGGTCGAGGCGGACTACCTGGCGAGCAGCTTCTTCAAGAAGCTCGACTCGGTCGAGGTGGTCAGGCTCACACCGGACACGGCCGACATCGATCCCTCGACGCAGGTCGCGATCTTCCTCGGGAACGACTACGCCACCCTCAAGTCGCGCTGACCTCGACGCCCTCCGAACGCAGGCGGACGTCGCGGGCATCGTGCTCGACTTCGACGGCACCCTCGCCGAGATCGTGGCGCGACCCGAGCACGCGCGACCCGTGGACGGGGCCCGCGACGCGCTCATCGAACTCGCCGGGCGCTACCGAACGGTCGCGATCGTCACCGGACGGCGTTCGGAGGAGGTGGCGGCGCTCCTGGACGTCCCGCACGTCACGTACGTCGGCCTCTACGGGCTCGAGGACGGCGCGAACGAGCTGGTGACCGCGATCGTCCCGGCGGTGCAGACCGGCGACCGCCGAGATCGCGGAGGCCTGGGTCGAGGACAAGGGCGTCTCGGTGGCGGTCCACTACCGGCAGGCCCCCGACCCCCGTCTCGGCTCGTGCCGCGCTCCTGGTCGCGCTGCAGCCGGTCGCGACCGAGGCCGGGCTCGAGCTGATCGAGGGCAAGATGGTGCTCGAGCTCGTGCCGCCGGACCGGCCGCTCAAGGGCGGCGCGGTCGAACGGCTCGCGCGCGAGCACGGGCTCCAGGCGGTCCTGTACCGCGGGCGACGATCACGCCGACCTCGACGCGTTCGATGCGCTCGACCGGTTGATCGGCTCCGGCGACGTGCGGGCGGCGGTCCGCGTCGCCGTCCGGGGACCGGAGACGCCGCCGGCGCTGGTGGACGCGGCCGACGTGGTGGCCGAGGGCCCGGCCGGGCTCGTCGAGCTCCCTGCGGACCTCTGAGGCCCGGACGAGCTAGCGGCGCCGTCGCTTGGCGCGCTCGAGATCCTCGAGCTGCCCGCCCACCCACCGCGCGGGCGGGTTCGCGAGCACCAGCCGGGAGAGCCCGCGCGAACGCCGCGTCCGCTCGTCCACCGGCATCGTGATCGCCTCCTCGAGCGCGTCGGCCATCTCGTCGATGTCGAACGGGTTCACGGACAGGGCGTAGCGACCGAGCCGCCCGTACGCGCCCGCGTTGCGCGAGAGCACCAGCACGCCGCGCCGGCGGTTCAGCAACGGGCCCTCCATCGCGACCAGGTTCATGCCGTCGATGACCGGGTTCACGAACAGCACGTCGTACAGGCCGTACGCGGCGATCGCGCCGATGTAGTCGTCCTTGAGGCGGAGCTCGATCGGCATCCAGCCGTCGCGGCCGAACGCGTCGTTCACGCGGCGGGCCTCCTCGAGACAGGCCTCCGTGTACTCGCGGTACTCGGGCAGCTCCATCCGCGAGGGCGACAGCAGCGCGAGGAACCGGACCCGTCCGATCCACGACGGGTTGCGGCGCAGGAAGAGCTCGTAGGCCTGGAACCCGCGCACGACGTTCTTGGTGAGCTCGAGCCGATCGACGCGCAGGATCAGGCGGTTGTTGTCGCGCCACCGGTTGAGCGAGTGTCGGAGGCTGCGCACCCGCGGCGTCGCGGCCTCCTCGCGCATCGCGCGGCCGTCGACCGAGATCGGGTGGATGCGGACCGTCACCTCGCGGCCCTCGGTCACGATGCGCGAGCGGGCGAGGTCGACGCGGGCCCCGGGAACTGACGGGCCGAGAGCAGGAAGTTCTCGGCCCACGCCGGCGAGTGGAACCCGAGGACGTCGGCGCCCATCAGCCCCCACAGGACCTGGTCGTGGATCCGCGCCGGCAGCATGCGGAAGTACGTCGGGCCCGGCGATCGAGCGTGTGCGAGAAGTGCGCGATGAGCGCGTCCGGCACCAGCTCGCGCAGCATCCTCGGGACCAGCGACAGGTGGTAGTCCTGGATCAGGAACGCGGTGTCGCCGCCGAGCGCCTCGCCCTCTTCCGCCAGGGCCGTCGCGAAGCGGCGGTTGACGTCGACGTACGCCTCCCACGCCTCGTCGACGTCCGGTCCGAACGACGGCGACGTGACCGTGTCCCACAGGTAGTGGTGCGCGAACCACAGCATGCCGTTCGAGATGCGGTTGTAGTAGCCGTCGTAGATGTCGGGCGGGATGTCGAGGTACCGGAGCCGGTACCGAACGTCCCCCTCCGCGTGGTCGATCCTGCCGCCCTTGGAGGCCGCGACCATCTCGCGGTCGCCCTTGGACATCGCGGCGGCCACCCAGACGCCCTCCGCCTCGATCAGGGCGCTGGACAGCGCCGTGACCAGACCGCCGGAGCCGCGCCGAGCCTGGAGGGCGCCGCCTTTGGCGCGTTCGAACGTCAACGGGCCTCGGTTCGAGGCGACGATGATCGGTGGACTCATGCCGTGATCCGCGAGATCAACCTGAGCGTGTCGTCGATCTCGCGCAGGCACAGGAAGCGCGCCCGGACGAGCTCGCGTCCCGCCTCGCCCATCGCGTTGCGCCGCTCCGGATCGCGCAGGAGCTCGACCACGCGGGCCGCGCACTCGCCGATGCCGTTGACCAGGAAGCCGGTCACCCCGTCCTCGATCTGCAGGCGGATGCCTCCCACGTCGCCGCCCACGACGGGCTTCCATTTCCACATCCCCTCGGCGACGACCAGGCCTGAACCCTCGCGGAGCGACTTCTGGACGATCACGTCGGACGCCCGCTGGAACGCGTTCACGGCGCTGTCGCCCACGCCGCTCAGGTTGGTGAGCAGGTGGATGTCGGGGTCGCCCGCGGCGTGCTCGGTGGTGAGGTCCAGGTAGCGGATGCCTTCCGGATCGTCGTGCGCCAGCGATCCGACCATCGCCAGCTGGGCTTCGGGGACCTCCCGGCGGACCAGGCGGAACGCGTCGATGACGCCGAGCGGGTCCTTCCACGGGTCGAAGCGCGAGACCTGGGTGATGAGGGGCGCTCGGGGTCCACGCCGAACGGCGTCAGGACGCCGCGCCAGGTGGACTCCATCATCGGCGCGTTCTTCGGGCTCAGCGGGTCGATCGACGGCGGGATGAAGGCGCGGACCGGGCCCTGCACCCCGGGTTGCACGTACTCCTCGGCCGTGAAGATCGCCGCGTCGTAGCGGTTCACGATCGGTTCGAAGAAGTCCCAGACCGGCCGGTACGGGGCCGAGAGGTCGATGTGACACCGCCAGATCCACTTGCCCTTGCGACGCGAGGTGTCCTCGAGCACCTGGAGCATCGCGGCCGGCTGCGGGTCGTGGACCACGACGACGTCGTAGTCGTCGGGCAGCTCGGCGGCGTTCGCGTGCATCCGCTCCCAGTAGGTCTCGCGCATCTCGTCGTCCAGATGCGTCTCGGCGCCCTGCAGCGCGTTGTGCACCGCCTTGGTGACGTTGAAGAACCGGTCGGACCCCTCGATCACGACCCAGGTCGTCTCGACGCCGAGGTCGTTCATGAGCGGGACCTGCGTCTGGAGCAGCTCGAGACGCCGCCGCCGTAGGCGGTGCTGCTGACGTTCAGGACCCTCAGGCCTTGGAGCTGGCGTGCCGCGTCCTGGAGGCGATCGAGGGCCTCCTCGCCCGCGCGCCTCGGCGTACTCCGACACGCGCTTGGGCTGGATCGGGACGATCGGGAGCATCGCGTCGAGTCTACGTGGGGCAGGACGGGGCGGCCGGACCGCTCAGACGCCGAGCTGCGCGAGCTCTCGCTGCCGGCGGTGGGAGCGCTCGAAGGCCGACATCGCACTGGCCCGCTCGGCGATCCCGACCAGGTCGACCGGCGAGAAGGGCTTCGTCAGGTACTCGCTGCACCCGGCGCGCCAACCCGCACGACGGTCCTCGAGCTGCGTCTTCGCCGTGAGCAGGATCACCGGGACGTCGCGGGTCTGTTCGTCGTTCGCGAGGGTCCCCAGGACCGAGATGCCGTCCATCCTGGGGAGCATCACGTCGAGCACGACCACGTCCGGACGCTCTCGCAGGGCGAGCTCGAGGCCCGCCTCGCCGTTGGTCGCCTCGATGACCTCGTGCCCGGCGAGCTCGAGGTTCACCCGGCAGAGCATCAGGACGTCCGGCTCGTCGTCGATCACCAGCACCCGCAAGGTCGTCTCCATCCGTAGGTCGCTCGCTACCCGGAGTATCGGCCGAGGCGGGGGCATTCCATATGGCCCAGAGGGACCATCTCTGTGCGACCCGTCCGGGCCACACGCGTGCGTCCCAGGCACGAGATGGCTCGTTGACACCCTCTCGGGGCCTTCCTACATTGGCCCTGGCGAGATCGAGCCCAGGGACGAGGATGAGCGAGGGCCCAAGGATGAGCGGGGCATGCTGAAGATCTCCCAGAAGCTCGAGTACGCCATGCGGGCGATGATCGAGCTGTCGATGCGCCGGGAGAGCGGGGCGCTCGTGCCTGCGCGCGAGATCGCGCAGGCGCAGCAGATCCCGGTTCGGTTCCTCGAGCAGCAGCTGGGCGCGCTCCACAAGGCGGGCCTGGTCGAGAGCTTCCGAGGCGCCGGCGGCGGGTGCCGCCTGGCCAAGGATCCCGCCCAGATCACGCGTGGCCCAGATCGCCGACGCGATCGAGGGGCAGCTCTACCCGATGTTCTGCCTGGAGCCGACGGACCACACGTGCTTCGCCGACTCGCGTTGCGGGCTCCAGGGCTTCTGGGGAGAGGTCGCCGGGCCATCGACGGGGTGTTCCAGCGCACCACGGTCGCCGATCTGGCCGAACGCCACCAGCGCACGGCCGGCCCGACGGTCTTCACGTCGGAGCAGCTCCTCTCGGGGTTGAACGAGACGGCGTCTGCCGAGGAGGCTCCGCAGGCACCGCTGCCTGCCTGAACGGAGCCAGGAGGCCCCGGCTCCGAGCGGCGGTGCTCTAGGCGTCGCTCTTGCCCAGGATCCGCATCACCTTCGTCCCGCACTTCGGACAGATGCCCTGAGCGGCCTTCCGGCCGTTCTTGAGCTCGACGACCGTGCCTTCGAACTGGACCTTCTCGCGGTCCTTCACGCAGTACCCCTCGTACGTGGCCACGTTGGGCCTCCTTCCCCCGCAGGGTTCGAGGCCGCCTCCATGGCGGCCTCTAGGCACGATGCTGGGGCCTGCCAGGCACGGATGCAAGCACCTCGAGGCCCATTCCCGAGGTGCCCTCGCGCCTGCGGGCCGTACGATGCGTGACGGTTCGCACCGTGCGAGGGGGTGGTACCCATGTCGGACGCCGATCAGCACATCGCCGCGCTGCTCTCGGAGGAACGTGTGTTCGAGCCTGCGGAGGCGTTCGCGGCCCGTGCGGTGGTCCAGGACCGCTCGGTCTACGAGCGCGCCGAGGCCGACCACGAGGCGTTCTGGGCCGAGCAGGCCGACCGGCTGGAGCTGGGTCAAGCGCTGGGACACGGTCATGACCTGGGACCCCCCTGGGTGAAGTGGTTCGAGGGCGGCCAGCTCAACGCGTCGTACAACTGCCTCGACCGGCACGTCGAGGCCGGCGGCGGCGGACAAGGTCGCGTACTTCTGGGAGGGCGAGCCAGGCGAGCAGCGGGCGATCACCTACCGGGAACTCCTCGACGACGTTTGCCGGTTCGCGAACGCCCTCAAGGGCCTCGGCGTGCGCAAGGGCGACCGAGTCGCGATCTACCTGGGCATGATCCCCGAGCTCCCGGTCGCGATGCTCGCGTGCGCTCGGATCGGGGCGCCGCACTCGGTCGTCTTCGGTGGCTTCTCATCGGAGGCCCTCCGCGACCGCATCAACGACGCCGAGGCCAAGGTCTTGATCACCGCCGACGGTGGCTATCGCCGCGGCGCCGTCGTGCCGCTGAAGGCCAACGCGGACGAGGCGGTCCACGAGTGTCCGACGATCGAGCACGTCGTCACGGTCCGGCGGACCGGCGGAGAGCACGCGTTCACCGAGGGGCGGGACCTCTGGTACCACGACCTGGTCGAAGGACAGTCGACCGAGTGCGAGCCCGAACCCTTGGACGCGCGAGCACCCGCTCTACCTGCTCTACACGAGCGGGACCACCGGGAAGCCCAAGGGCATCGTGCACACGACCGGCGGCTACCTCACGCAGGTGGCCGCGACGCATCGGATGATCTTCGACATCCACGAGGACGACGTCTACTGGTGCGCCGCCGACATCGGGTGGGTCACGGGCACTCGTACATCGTGTACGGACCGCTCGCCAACCACACCACCAGCATCATCTACGAGGGAGCGCCGGACACTCCCGGCCCGGATCGATGGTGGGCGATCGCCGAGCGCTACCGGGCCACGATCCTGTACACGGCGCCCACCGCTATCCGTTCATTCATGCGCTCGGGCACGCAGCATCCGGCGATGCACGATCTGTCGTCGCTTCGGCTGCTCGGGTCCGTAGGAGAGCCCATCAATCCTGAGGCCTGGATCTGGTACTGGACCTTCATCGGCGGCGAACGCTGCCCGATCGTCGACACCTGGTGGCAGACCGAGACCGGAGCGATCCTCATCACCCCGCTCCCCGGCATCACGAAGCTGAAGCCCGGCTCGGCCACGCTCCCCTTCCCGGGCATCCAGGCCGACGTCGTCGACGCCGCCGGGAAGTCGGTGCCGCTCGGCGGCGGCGGCTACCTGGTGCTGAAGCGGCCGTGGCCGGCGATCGCCCGAACGATCTGGGGCGACCCGGACCGCTACGTCGAGACCTACTTCTCGAGAGTACGGCCCCGAGACGTACGTCGCGGGCGACGGCGCCAAGCGGGACGAGGACGGGTACTTCTGGCTGCTCGGGCGCATCGACGACGTGATGAACGTCGCTGGGCACCGGCTGTCCACCTACGAGATCGAGAGCGCGCTCGTGGACGATCCGAGGGTTGCCGAGGCAGCCGTCGTCTCGAGGCCCGACGACGTCTACGGCGAGGCGATCGTCGCGTTCGTCACGCTGAAGGGCGAGTACGAAGGCGACCACGCCATCGCGTCCGAGCTGCGGGAGCACGTCGCTCACAAGATCGGCAAGATCGCGCGACCACACGGCCTGATCTTCACCGACGACCTTCCGAAAACGCGATCGGGCAAGATCATGCGGAGGCTCCTGCGCGACGTCGCGCGCGGCCGTCCGCTCGGCGACGTCACCACGCTCGCCAACGCCGAGATCGTCGAGCAGATCCACGGGATGGTGGAGACCGGCGGCACCGACGAGTGACCGGTGCCGGCGCGCGGCCGTCGTCGTCGGCGTCCTCGCGTCGATGATCGTTCCGAGCGCGGTCGCCGCTCGGCCGCTCGAGCCCGCCGGCCCGTCCGGGTGCACGATCTCCGGCACGAACGGCAACGACGTCCTTCGGGGCACGTCCGGTCGGGACGTGATCTGCAGTCGCAAGCGGGGACGACGCGATCGTCGGGCTCGGGCGGGAACGATCGGATCGTGGGCGGCGCGGGGCAACGACCGGATCGACGGTGGCCCCGGGCGCCGACGACGTGAGCGGCGGGCGGGGGCCGATCTGGTCACCGGGGAGGCTCCGACGACCACGTCGAGGGTGGCCCCAGCCGAGACGCCGTCCGGGGCGACTCGGGTTCGGACATCGTGCAGGGCGGCCGGGGCCGGGACTTCTGCGTGGCCACCGACGACGGTATCGGGGGCAACGACGTCGCGAACGGCGGACCGGGCCAGGGACGTGTACGACGCGGACGCCGGGGACACGCTCGTGAGCGTCGAGACGTTCCGCGGACTGCTGAGCACGCCCAGGGGGCGGCCACGTGGCGGGCACGCATTGCCATCCGGCGGCCCGGCTGGGTACCATGCGTTAGCACTCGGTTGTCGGAGAGTGCTAGCAGTCATCGAGGGTATCTGCGCAGGTCGCCGCGCGGAACCGAGCAGAGGAGGAGCCGATGGCATCGAAGCTGATCTCGTACGACGAGGAAGCCCGGCGGGCGCTCGAGCGTGGCATGGACATGCTCGCGAACGCCGTGAAGATCACGCTCGGCCCCAAGGGCCGCAACGTGGTCCTCGAGAAGAAGTGGGGCGCGCCCACGATCACGAACGACGGCGTCTCGATCGCCAAGGAGATCGAGCTCGAGGACCCGTCGAGAGGATCGGCGCGGAGCTCGTGAAGGAGGTCGCCAAGAAGACCGACGACGTCGCGGGTGACGGCACCACCACCGCGACGGTCCTCGCGCAGGCGATCGTGAAGGAGGGCCTGCGCAACGTGGCGGCGGGCGCCAACCCGATGGCGATCAAGCGCGGGATCGAGCGCGCCGGTCGAGCTCGCGGTCGAGAGCATCAAGAACCAGTCCAAGGAGGTCGAGCAGAAGGAGGAGATCGCCCACGTCGGCGCCATCTCCGCCGCCGACCCCGAGATCGGCGAGCAGATCGCCGAGGCCGTCGACAAGGTCGGCAAGGACGGCGTGATCACGGTCGAGGAGTCGAACACCTTCGGCATGGAGCTCGAGCTCGTCGAGGGCATGCGGTTCGACAAGGGCTACATCTCCGCCGTACTTCGTCACCGACCCCGAGCGCATGGAGGCGATCCTCGAGGAGCCGCGTACATCCTGATCGCCAACTCGAAGATCTCGCGCGGTCAAGGACCTGCTGCCGATCCTCGAGAAGGTCATGCAGAGCGGCAAGCCGCTGCTGATCATCGCCGAGGACGTGGAGGGCGAGGCGCTCGCGACGCTGGTCGTGAACAAGATGCGCGGCACCTTCCGCTCGGTGGCCGTCAAGGCCCCCGGGTTCGGCGACCGGCGCAAGGCCATGCTCCAGGACATCGCGATCCTCACCGGCGCCACCGTGGTCTCCGAGGAGGTCGGCCTCAAGCTCGAGAACGCGACCCTCGACCTGCATCGGCACCGCCCGCAAGGTCATGGTGACCGAAGGACGACACGACGATCGTCGAGGGCGGCGGCAAGGAGGAGGACATCAAGGGCCGCATCAACCAGATCAAGGCCGAGATCGACAAGACCGACTCCGACTACGACCGCGAGAAGCTGCAGGAGCGCGCTCGCGCAGCTCGCCGGCGGCGTCGCGGTCATCAAGGTCGGTGCGGCGACCGAGGTCGAGCTCAAGGAGAAGAAGCACCGCATCGAGGACGCCGTGCAGTCGACGCAAGGCGGCCGTCGAGGAGGGCGTCGTGCCCGGCGGCGGCGTGGCCCTGCTGAACGCGCAGGCGGCGCTCGACAAGGTGGACCTCGAGGGCGACGAGGCTGACCGGCTCGCTGATCGTGCGGCGGGCGCTCGAGGAGCCGATCAAGCAGATCGCGCGCGAACGCCGGTCTCGAGGGCGGCGTCGTGATCGAGAAGGTCCGCGCGCTCGACGTCGGGTACGGCCTGAACGCCGCGACCGGCGAGTACGTGCGACATGTTCAAGGCCGGCATCATCGACCCGACCAAGGTGACGCGCTCCGCGCTGCAGAACGCGGCGTCGATCGCGGCCCTGTTCCTCACCACCGAGGCGGTCGTGGCCGAGAAGCCCGAGAAGGACAAGGCCCCGCCCATGCCGGGGCGGCGGCGACATGGACTTCTAGGTCCGTCGGTCCCAAGCACGTCGAAGCGGCCCTCTCCGGAGGGCCGCTTCGCTTCGTCCAGGGGCCGGTGAACCGAGGCGCCCCATCGGGACGAACGGTCAGCAGGAGCCCCCTCTCTCACGCCGAGGCCCCGGAGCCATCCGGGGCCTCCGCGTATCCAGGTGCCTGCGCCGCCTCCCGTCGTGCCAGAATCGATCGTGGGTTCGGCTCGGCTGCATCTCACGTTCCCGGGGCACCTGGCCTCCGAACCGATCCTGCACCGGCTGGCGACCGAGTTCGGGCTGGTCACCAACATCCGGCGCGCGAACATCGAGGAGCGGGGCGGCTGGGTGATCGTCGAGGTCGACGGGGACGACGAGCGGATCGCGGACGCCGTCGTGTGGCTCGCCGAGCGGGGGCTCGAGGTGGACCGGATCGATGAGTGAGGCTCGCGGCCCGACCCGTCGGCCCCGGACGTCGGACGGCACCGAACCCTGATGCTCGAGAAGCGCATCGAGATCCGCTGGCGCGACGTCGACGCGCCTACGGTCACGTGAACAACGCCGTCTACCTCAACTACCTCGAGGAGGCGCGGGACGCCTGGGTCCAGGCGGTGCTCGGGGCCGTCTCCCGGCTCGACGTGGGACTTCGTCCTGGCCCGCGTGGAGATCGACTTCCGCGCCGAGCTCACCCAGGACGACGGCGCGGTGATCGTGCGCTGCACGCTCGACCGGATCGGGGCGCTCGAGCGTCGGGACGCGCGAGGAGGTGCGCAAGCAGGACGGGACGATCTCGGCCGAGGGCGCGGTCGGTGGTGGTGCCTCGAGACCCCGGGACGGGTCGCTCCCGGCCCCTGCACCGATCGCGAACGCCGAGGCGTTGGAGGCGGAGCGAGCGACGACCTGACCGCTAGCCGATCACGCGCCGGCCGTGCACGAAATGATCCTCGTACCACGTGCCGGACACGTACGTGAACGTGACCCCGGCGTTGCTGCCGCCCGAATCGATCGCCCATCCGTTGCCGACGTAGGTGTCGACGTGGTCGACCGTCCCGTCGTCGTCGCCGTCGTAGAACAGGAGGTCGCCGGGGCGGATCTCGTCCCAGTGGATCTTCCTGCCGACCGACGCCATCGGCGCCGAGGTCCGTTGCGGCAGCGACCATCCGCCGTAGCCGCGCGGAGGCGTGTTGTCCCACCCGTCCACCGCCTGCTTCATCACCCACCACGTGAGGCCCGAGCAGTCGAACCCGCCGACCGGCTGGTACCCGCAGCAGTAGCCTCCGGCGCCTCGCTGGAACCAATCGCCGCCCCACACGTATGGGTAGCCGACGTACCCGATCGCGAAGTCCAGGACCGATCGCATCTTCTTGGTGAGGTTCGGCAGGGTCATGTTCGCGTACTTGGACAGCGAGTCGTGCATCCACGACGGCTCGGTCGCGGCGCGGAACAGCGACCAGGCCACCTCCGATCGAGGCAGGGGTTGGTCGGGGCCGACGTCGAGCGATTCGTCGCTGTGGTTGTAGCGCAGGCCGATCCGCATCCCGATCAGGAGCGTGCCGAAGTCCTTCGGCGTCGCGATCTCGGTCCCGTCCCGCAGATGCAGGGCGTCGGCGCCCGCCGCGAGATCGCCCATGCCGATCGCCAGGACGAGCGCGCGATGGACCTCGCGTCGTCACCGGGTCGGTCGGACGGAACGCGCCGGTGTCGTCGACCTGCATCCACCCCGCGGTCACGCTCACGTTCGCGTAAGTGAAGAAGCGGTCGGTGCGCGGGCAGATCCGTGAACGTCAGCTGCCGGATCCTGTTCGAGCGTCGACCCGAACGCACGGAACAACGTCCGCGCGAACAGCTTGCGGCTCTCGAGCCGGTCGGGCTCGAACGCGTAGGTGCCGTCCGCCGCCGCCTTGCCATCGCGCATCCAGTCGTTCGCCGCGCCGACGAAGTCGATCGCGGTGTGCGCCCACAGCGAGTTCGGGACGTCGGACCAGTGGATCCCGCTCGCCGCCGCGGCACGGTCGGCGTTCGATGCGGCGCGGCCGGCGCTCCAGTTCGCGGGCCGGAGCCGCGTTCGCCGCCGGCGACCTGGGAGCCGGGCACGGACGACGCGGCCTGCGGAAGCAGCAGGCACGCTGAACGCACGAGGACGGCGACCAAGCGCCGCAGGGGCCGTGCGGGCATGTCCCGCCTACCCTCGGCGGTCGATCACACCGACTCAAGTCGGCCGATCGGTGGAACTCGGCCCGGTTCCGTTAGCCTGCCGGGCCATGTTGGGCGAGCTCGAGGCCGTGGTCGTCGAGGTCAGGCCGTGGGACGTCCACGGGGTGGGCTACGTGGACGTGACGGTCGTCTATCCGGACCGGGTGCTCGAGACCGCCCGCCTGTCCCGAGAGCGTGCCGGAAGACCTCGAGGCGGGGGAGCGCGTGATGGTGACCAAGGCGGTCAACATGATCGTGGGGATCCGGCGGGCCTGATGTTCGCCTGGACCTATCTCGACGGCTCCGGCGAAGAGATCGGGCGCTCGCCCCGGTTCGCGGACACCGACGCGGCCGAGGACTGGATCAGGTCCTCCTGGCCGGAGCTCCTGGAGAACGGCGTCCTGGCCGTGATCCTGGTCGACAAGGAAAGCGGCGAGCAGCTGTACCGGATGGGGCTCGGCGCCGGGTGAGGCGCTACGAGGTGGGGCCCTCGCCCCGCACCTTCTCGACGCCCGAGAGCGCGTCGCGCATGTCCTTCAACCACTCGTCCTGCTTCTGCGCGACCAGACGAACGCACCAGGCGAGCGCGTGGCTGCGCGAACGCGCGACGCCGCCTTCGACGAAGCGTGTCGAGCACCCGGCGTTCCTCCAGGCGGAGCCGGGTCATCGCCGGCACGCTCACCGTGGTGAACAGCTTGCGGACGTCGCCGCAGGACGCGCCCCACGAGACGCGGCGCCCGAATCGGTGCTGAGCCTCCTGCGCGATCCGCATCCGGTGTTCGCGGGTGTCCTCGCGGAAGCCGTCGATCCGCGCGACGCGAGCCGCCGCCGCGGCCTCGGCCGTCGCGTCCGAGGGAGCTCGGGGTCGGAGAGCGTCCCGACGACCAGGATCTCGTCCCGGTCGGCGACGACCTCCGGAGTTCCGGCGAACCAGTCGGCCGGGATCCTGCCGGCGAACCAGCCGCCCAGTTCGTCCATCGATGCGGTGCCGTGTGGGTTCATGTGGATGAGATTACACCATTACAGGTAATCGTCAAGAGGGGAATGCGCCGCGATGGGTCGTCCCTGGGAGATGCGCTCGACGCGACCGTGCCTAGATGGAAGGGATGGCCGGCGACCGGCGCTCGCCGGGATCGGGGAGGCCCGGATGAACGACACGCAGACCGCTGCACGCGCACCGATCGCGATGATCCTTGGGGTCGTCGGGGGCGCCCTGATGGCCCTCGATCGTTCCTGGCCTGGGCGGAGGTGTCCGGCGGCGGGACGACCGTGACCGCGCAAGGGCGTCGACGGCTCGGACGGGTACATCACGCTGGGCGCGGGTGTCGTCGCGATCGTAGCGGGGATCGTGATGGCGAGGGGACCAAGCGGGTGCTCGCCGTCCTTCTGATCCTCGCGGGGATCGTCGGGGCGGCATCGGCCTGTACGACGCGATGACCGCGAAGGACAGCGTGCTCGACGCCGCGGCCGAGAAGCTCGCGCCGACTTTCGGGGCTTCCACCGAACAGGTGCGGACGGCCCTGGACCAGGCGATCGATGCCGGCCAGCTCAGCGTCACGATCAGCATCGGCCTGTACGTCGTGATCGCCGGCGGCGTCGTGGTCCTGGTCGGGGGGATCCTCGGTCTGCGTGGTTCGGGCGAGTCCGCGGTCGCCGGCCAGGCCGACGCACCCGCGCCGCCCATGACCGAGATGGGCGTTCCGGATGCGCCGCCCGCCCCGATGCCTCCGCCGGCCTCGCCGCCCGATCCCGGCGTCTGGGGACGATGCAGGGGTCGAGCCGATGCCTCGCGGGGGCGCTGGCCCCTGGCCGGTGGCGTGCTGGCGGTCGTGGGTTCCTTCCTGCCCTGGGCCGAGATCTCGGCGGGCCCGTTCACCGAGCAGGCGAAGGGGATCGACGGCTGGGAGGGCAAGGCGGCGATCATCGCCGGCGCGGTCATGGTGGCGGGGGGATCCGGGTCCTCGCCGGGTCGCACCAGGCGATGGCTCGGCTTCGACCCGGCGCCGCCATCGGCGGTCTGGTCGCAGCCGGCGTCGGCGATCTACACGGCGCGTCACGATCCAGACCAGCTCGTGGACGCCGCCGCGACCGAGCTTCCACGGGTCGAGGTCGAACGGGCGCTGGACAACGGCCTGCTCCAGCTCACGATCGCGATCGGGCTCTACCTGGTGATCGCCGGCGGCATCCAGGGGATCGTCGCGGCCCTAGTCGCGCTGCGGCGACCGGGGCGGGACGGTCGCGCCGTCCGGGCGGGTCTCCGCGGATGGTCGAGCACCGGTACGGAACCCCCGGGCGTCCTGCCGATCCTCCCGCGATGCCGGACGTCCCCGCGCCGCCCGGCCCGGTCCCCGACGACGGGGGAGCCACCCGTGAGCTCGCAGGAGCATCGGCTCGACACGGGCGATCGCCGCGTGGTCGACGTCACCGACCTCGTCGAGGCGTTCTGCGCGTCGGACGGCCGCGATGGGCTGGTCAACGTGTTCGTGCCGCACGCGACCGCCGGTGTCGCGCTGATGGAGACGGGGTCGGGCTCCGAGGGCGACCTCGAGGACCTGCTCGAACGCCTCCTGCCGCGCGACGACCGCTACCGGCACCGGCACGGCTCGCTCGGTCACGGGGCGACCACCTCCCTGCCCGTGATCGTGGCGCCGTCGCCTCGATCCCGGTGGACGCCGGCGCCGGCTCGCCGCTCGGCACGTGGCAGCGTCGTCGTGGTCGACCCGAACCGTGAGAACGAGCAGCGGCGCTTGCGGCTCACCTTCGTGCCCGCCTGAAAGCCTTTCGCCGGCGCTCTCGGCCGCCGGGCTGCAGCCGGGCCCTGCAGGTAGAGGCCGGGCTGGCGCTCCTGCCGTTCGGCGATGAGGAGACCGCCTGCACGTCGCGTTCGCGGAGCAGCAGGCAGTCCCGCCCGTCGAGCTCGACCTCGAGGCCGGCCTGCGGCAGGTACAGGATCCGGTCGCCGGCTTCGCCGCCCGGACCTCGGGTCCGACCAGGAGCACCTCGCCCCACACGCATCGGCTTGGGGGCCGGCAGCGGTCGCCGGGATCAGCAGGCCGCCCGGGCGCGTGCGTCCGCCGCTCTCCGGGTTCTCGACGACGATCCGGTCGCCGGTCAGACGGATGTCCTCGACCTTGGCGGCGGGCGCCCGCTTCTTGCGCGGCTTCGAGGGCCGGGTTTGGGGATCTCGGCGGCCTCGGGCATGGTTGCGATTGTAGCGTGCGACCCTGCGAGCGGCAGGGTGGCCGAGTGTCGCGGCGGGTACGATGCTCGCCCGATGGAGGCGCCAAGGAAAGCGAAGCCAACGAAAGCGAAAGAGGTCCTCACCGATGCCGTCGCCACGCTGAAGGCGTCCACGGCGATCGCATCACTGGCAACGCGATCGGGAGGAGATCGAGGCCGACGAGCTGCTCGGCTACGCGCTCGGCGTCGACCGCGTCGCTCCGAACGCCGAGGTCCCCGCGAACGTCCGCCGGCGCTTCGATCGGATGATCGCCCGTCGGGCGTCCGGCGAACCGGTGCAGCTCATCACGGGCCACGCGGTCTTCCGGAGATTGGAGATCGCGGCGAAGCCCGGCGTGTATCGTGCCGCGAGATTCGACCGAATACCTCGCGGAGCAGGCAGTGCGAGGCTGCGCGGGAGACGTCGCCCCGTCGCCATCGACCTCGCGACCGGCGGCGGACCGTCGCGCTGGCGATCGCGAACGAGGTTCCCGGGGGCGGGTGTTCGGCACCGACATCCCGCTCACGGCGTCAGGGTGGCGCGGGAGAGCGCGAGGCGCTTCGGCGTGCGCGACGTTCGCCGCAGTGACCTGTTCGGCGGTCTGCCGAAGGACCTGCACGGGCGCGTGGACGTGATCACCCTGCATCCGCCGCATGTCGCTCGCGACGAGGCTCCACGAGCTCCCGGCGGAGATCCGGCGGTTCGAGGCCAGCGAACACGCTCACCGACCGGAGCCTGGACGGGCTCGGGCTCCGTCGGTCGGACGGCGTCCGAGGGTCCCCGATGGCTGAAGCCGGGCGGATGGTTGCTGATCGAGAGTCAGCCCCGACCGCGCGAGATCTGTCGCGTCCGTGTTGCGGCACAACGGTTTCGAGGACGTGCGGAGCACGATGGATCGCGGATTCAGAGGTAGACGCGCGTGCTCGTCGGCCGCTGGCGCGGATGAGAACGCCGCGCAGCGCATCCTGCAGCGGGTCCTCAGCCGTCGCCGATCTCGGCGCGATCGCGCCGCGGAGGCCTCGGTCGTGCTGAGCGAGACGAGGGCGGTCGGCGACGCGACGACGTGGCTCGAGCTCCGGCCCAGGAACGCGGTCGGTCCGTCGTCGTGCGTTCGGATCCGGGCGCGGAGCCGTTCGACGTGACGCCGGCGGGGGTCTCGGTCCGGACGCTGGTGCACGAGTACGGCGGCGGTTCGTACGCCGTCTCGGGGCACGACCACCTACTCTCGTGAACCTCGAGGACCAACGGTTGTACCGGCAGGAGCTCGGCGCCGAACCGACCCCGATCACCCCCGAACCCCCTACGCCGCGCGGTCTGCGCTACGCCGACATGGACGTGTCCGCCGACGGCCGGCGGATCGCGGCGGTCCACGAGCGTCACGAGGGCGAGGGGCTCCCCGTCAGCCGAGCTCGTCGTGATCGACGCCAGACGGATCGTCGATGTCGACGCTCGCGTCCGGCCGGGACTTCTACGCGTTCCCGCGCTGGTCGCCCGACGGCTCGCGCGTCGCGTTCATCGCCTGGGAACTTCCCGCGGATGCCCTGGGACGGCACCGAGCTCGCCGTGGTCGACGTCGCTTCCGACGGATCGGTGGGTGCGTCGCGCGCGGTCGCCGGCGGTGACCACGAGTCGATCTTCCAACCGGCCTGGGCACCCGACGGCTCGTTGACGCTTCGTCTCCGACCGCACCGACTGGTGGAACCTCTACCGGGAGGGACCGGACGGCGAGCTGACGAACCTGACCCCGATCTCGGCCGAGTTCGCCGTGCCGATCGTGGCTGTTCGGGTACGCGTCGTGCGGGTTCCTGCCCGACGGGAGGATCGTCTGCGCGTATGCCGCGAGCGAGGCGTCCACCACCTGGCGCTGCTCGACCCGGACGACCCGGGAGCTCGTGGACCTGGACCTGCCGTACGCGACCTTCGAGGCGGCCCTCAGCGTCTCGGGGCAGCGGCTGGCGTTCATCGCCGGCGGGCCGACCACGCCGATGCAGGTGGTGTCCCTCGACTTCTCGACGCGCGCGGTCGAGGTCCTGCGCGAGAACGACGTCGTGGAGTTCGACGCCGGGTACCTGTCGGTGCCCGAACCGATCGAGTTCCCGACCACCGACGGCCAGACCGCGTTCGCGCGCTACGTACCCGCCGACGAACCCGGTCGCCGCCGCTCCCGACGGCGAACGCCCACCGCTGCTCGTCCACGTCCACGGGGGACCGACGTCCGAGGTGTGGCCCGAAGCTGGACCTCGAGCTGCAGTTCTTCACGAGCCGAGGGATCGCGTGCGTCGACGTGAACTACCGTGGCAGCACCGGGTACGGTCAGAGCGTTCCGCGAGAGCCTGTACAGGCCGGATGGGGCGTCGCCGACGTCGACGACGCCGTGGCGGCCGCCCAGCACCTCGGTCGAGCGGGGCCTCGCCGACCCCGAGCGCCTGCTGATCTCGGGGGAGCGCGGGGGGGTGGACTGACGCTGTGCGCGCTCACGTTCCGGGACGCCGTTCGCGACGGGTGCGAAGCTACTTCGGCGTCTCGGATCTCGGAGCCGTTCAGCCGAGACCACCCACAAGTTCGAGTCGAAGTACCTCGATCCTCCTGGTCGGTCCGTGGCCCGAGGCGGCCGACCTGTGGGCCGAACGCTCACCGGTCCGCCACGCCGAGCTCCTGTCCAGCCCGCTGCTGATCCTCGCGAGGCGACGAGGACGAGGTGGTCCGCCCGCGCAGGCGGAGGTCATCGTCAAGGCCCTGGAGCACCGAGGGTTGCCCGTACGCCTACCTGCTGTTCGAGGGCGAGCAGCACGGGTTCCGCAAGGTGGAGAACATCTTCGCGCGGACTGTCGGCCGAGCTCGCGTTCTACGGCACGATCCTCGGTTTCGAGCCGCGCGCGATCGTCTGCCGCCGCTGGAGATCGAGAACCTCGCCCTCGGGCGGCGCCTGACTCCTATGGATGCGTTCGGTTGCGGAGAGGGCGCGGGGGCCCGGTCAGGAGACCCGACCCCCGCTCTCGAGAGGGGCACGATCCTCTCGTGGCGGATGGAACGCTATCGCGGGCCCGTGACGGCCCGGCGGCGCGTGGATGTCGGGGCCGTGAACGCTAGTGCTTGATGGGCCAGGTCGCGGCCGCCAGAGCGGCGCGACCGATGCGCCGGTCACGCCCCGCGAGGCTCGCGGCCCTGCTCCTGCGGGTCGACCGGGCGCAGGCGGTCGGCCTCGGCCTCGCGAACGCGGTCGCCGATCTGGTGCCGGGCCATCTCTCCGCTCAGCATCTCCGCACCTCCTCGATCCCGTTGCTTGGCTCGTTCCTGACCTCGTTCTTCGCGAACCGTACTGGCCGGCCCGGCGACCGGCAGTGGCGACGCCGCCACGGGCGCGGGGTGACCTCCGTCACGTTGCGCCCCGGCGCCCGCGGGGTCGAAGATGCGCTCCGTGATCCGTCGACCGTGCGTTCGCAGGGTCGTTGCTGGCTCGCCGCCCTCCTGGCGGTGATCGTGACCGCGGGCCCGCCTCGGCTGCAGTCCGACTCGCCGAGCCCGACGAGCGGTCCGAGCGTCAACGGCCAGGTGTCGGGCGCGCTCGCGTCGGGCTCTGACGCTCACGCATCCAGTGTCGACGGGACGCATGCCCGGCGGCTGGCAGGCGCTCCACCTCCTCGAGGCGTCGATCGTGTCCGGGAACCAGGAGCTCGAGCAGCTGCAGTTCGACATCGAGGACAACAAGCTGACGGTCGGCGACGAGAGACTCTGATCGTCGGCACCGGCGCGACGGCGACGAGCGAGTACCTGCGGGTGAGCGGCGCCGAACGTCGTCGTGACCACCGGGGGGCCGAACATCTCCTTCGAGGTCGATGCGCGTGTGGTGAAGGCGATCCCGGAGGATGCTCGGTTCGTGCTCGGGGTCGTCGACGACTTCGGCGAGTCGGCCGAGGTCACCCGATCGCTGGCAGGGCCCGAGAGTGGTGGGATCACCTGGAGACGGTGATCGCGGCGATCCTGATCGCGCTCCTTGCCAGCGGCGTCGATCGAGGAATCTCTTCGCTTCCAAGCGCCGGCCCCCATCGCGGCTCTCGCTCTACGGCACGATCGATCAACGCCTGCGTGCCGAGCGCGGAGTCCATCCGACCCATGACCCTTTCGAGCATCCGGCGCGGGCTCTACGCGATCGTCGAGGCGAGGCTCGACGCGGACACCGCGCGAAGGCGACGGACGCGGGTATGGTCCGAGCTCGCGAGCCGGGTGGACTCGGCCGAATACCGCCCGCACCTCGTGACGACATCGAGGTGAAGACGTTCAAACTCCGATGGGGCAACGACTACGCCATGATCGCGAACCCGACGGACCTCTGTGCACTACCAGCTCCGGCCGGAGGACGTCGAGGCTCCTCGCCCTCATGGACGGGACCCGGACAGTGAAGGAGAATCGTCGTCGAGTCGCTTCCGGGAGTCCGGCGATCTCGCGCTCGACGGGGTCGTGGATCTGGTCAGACAGCTTCGGATCGGGAACTTCCTGACCGAGCCGTACGTCGACGCGACGAGAGATCGTTCGGCGAGCGGCTCATCCCACGACGAAGGCGAGGACGAAGGCGAGAGTTCGCCAGGACGCTCTCGGTCGATTGGACGGGAGCCCACAAGCTCGTCGCCTGGTTCTATCGGTACGGGCTGCGGTTCTTCTTCATCCCGGCGGTCGCGGTCGCCGCGCTCGTGTTTGCCGTCCTGGGGTTCTTGGCGTTCGTGTCGGTCTGCCAGGCCCATCGCTTCGACCTGGGGGGCGACTCTCCAGCGGCCCCGAACGCTGATCCTGCTCGGTATGGACTACATCCTGACGCGTTCGTCCACGAGCTCGGTCATGCGGTCGTTCTCGTTGCCCAGGCCGGAAGATCAAGAGTGCCGGCCATGATCTACTACGGGTCTCCGGCCTTCTTCGTGGAGGCTTCGGACTCCCTCATGCTGGACCGGGCAAGCGGATCGTGCAGTCGGCCGCCGGCCCGTTCGCGGAACTCGTCGTTTCGGCCTTCGCTTCGATCTACCTCTGGGCCTTTCCCGAGTCGCCGGCCGCGCCCTTCCTCTTCACGTGGGCGGTCATCAACTGCTTCGTGGATCTTCCTGAACCTGGTACCGCTCCTCGAGCTCGACGGGTACTTCATCCTGGCGGATCTGATCAGAGTTCCGGATCTGAGGCCACGCTCGCTGCAGTTCATCCGGTACGACCTCTGGCGCAAGATCCGGGGACGGGAGCGCGTCACGAAGCAGGAGGGTCGGCCTGGCCGCCTACGCGATCGTCGGCATCGCCTTCACGGTGTTCTGCCTCTGGACGTCGATCTTCTTCTGGGAAACGATCTTCGGTGGGTTGATCTCGCAGTTGTGGAATGCGAGGGCGTCATCGGCAAGGCACTCCCTCGTCGTGCTCGGACTGTTCATCGCGGGCCCGATCCCGCGTGGGCTGATCTCGCTCGCGCGCGCGGCGAAGAAGGTGATGAGCCTCCTCGACAGGGTGCGCTTCCGGCTCCAGACCCGGTGGCGTGTGAAGCCGCCGAGCTGCTCGACCGGTCGGCGATGTTCGACGACCTCCCCGGGGACATAGCTCTCGGATCTCGCCGGCCGCGTGTGAACCTCGAGGGGTACCCTGCGGAGCGAGCCGGTCTTCCGGCGAGGTCGACCGGATGCCTTCTTCATCGTTCCCGCACCGGAAGCCTGGAGGTCCCTGAGGAGGATTTGAAACCGAAGGAGCGAGTGATCCGGTACCCTCGCTGGCGATACGTCTGAGCAACACAACTGAACGAAGTACAT
>ERZ1370068.4487-contig-3558_pt1 | contig 89042 bp, 104 predicted proteins | sample MGYA00561227_ERZ1370068 | MGnify/ENA primary metagenome ERZ1370068 (study PRJEB38410, sample SAMEA6850437) | metagenome | study: Metagenomic assessment of the ecological functions of the soil: analysis of the soil microbiota associated with the...
CATTCGAGGGTGGATCGGGAATCTGAGGTCGCTACTCAACGCAACGCAACCGAACGGAGGACGATGAAATGCCGGAAGCGCAACGAGCACTGGGCAACCAGACGCTCAGCCCACGGGCTGCCCGCACACTGTCGAATGCGACGAAAACACCACCACAGATGCTGGCGGTGTCGCCACGCTGGCTCCTGCACCTGCTGCCCTGGGTGAATGTACAAGGCGGTGTCTACCAGGTGAACCGACGCCGCATCGTGCTGACGCAGGGCGCGCGCATCGTCGCTGGTCTCGAGGGCGATCACGCGCAGATCGATCCCCAGGCCCTACGGTCGATTCCCTTGCTGCGGAACGCCGACCCGGCATTGCTGGAGGCGACGGGCGGCCTCCTTTTCGACGAGCGCCACAATTCGAACGAGGTGCTCTACGGCGAAGGCGACGCGGCGACCAAGCTCTACGTCATCGTGAAAGGCAAGGTCGAGATCACCACGACCGATGCGCACGGCGAGAAGCTCCGCCTCGCGATCTACGGCGACGGCGACTACTTCGGGAAGCGGCGCTCACGGGCGAGCACAAGCACACGACGACGGCTCGCACACTCACGCCGACGATCTTCGTGACCCTCGACCGCGACCGTCTGCGCGAAGTCCTCGACGGCGCTCCCGAGCTTCGCACGAGCTTCGACGCCCTCGTCGAGCAGCACCGCACGAGCCCCATCAAGCACAACGAGTACGGTGAGGCTGCCATCGACATCACGACCTATCGCGAGGGCGAGCCCGAGCTGCCGCGCACCTTCGTCGACTACGACGAGGCTCCACGCCAGCACCACCTGAACGTGATGCAAACGGTGATCCGGCTGCACACCCGCGTCACCGACCTCTACAACGACGTCTACGATCAGCTGCGCGAGCAGCTGCGCTTGACGGTCGAAGGCATGAAGGAGCGCGAGGAGTTCGAGATCATCAACGACCCGGAGTTCGGCTTGCTGCACGCCGCCCCGGCACCGATGCGCATCCAGACCCGCACCGGAGCGCCGACCCCGGACGACCTCGACGACCTGCTGGCGCACGTGTGGAAGGAGCCCGCATTCTTCCTCGCTCACCCGCGCGCCATCGCGGCGTTTGGCCGCGAGTGCACGCGTCGCGGCGTCCCGCCCCCGACCACGAACCTGTTCGGCTCGCCGTTCCTCACGTGGCGCGGCGTCCCGCTCGTGCCCTCCGACAAGCTGCTCGTGAACCGCACCGGTAGCGACCACTCGGCCGGGCTCACCAACATCCTCCTGATGCGCGTCGGCGAGCCGAAGCAAGGCGTCGTCGGCTTGCACCAGACGGGCATCGCCGGCGAGCAGGTCCCCGGCCTGTCGGTGCGCTTCATGGGCATCGACGACTATTCGACGGCGTCCTACCTCGTCACGCTCTACTATTCGGCCGCCGTGCTGACCGAGGATGCGCTCGCCGTGCTTGAGAACGTCGAGGTCGGCAACTACCATGACTACGAGTAGCGGCGGCGCGGCGGCTCTCGGCACCCGCGCACGGAGCACCCCCGTGCGGATGCGTCCGACCGCCGCGCGTCCGGGCTCGAGCGCAGCGGTGATGGGGCGGCGGAGCTCGACGACGGCGTGCTCGATCAGATCGTGTCGAACCTCGTGACAGGGCTTCCCGGAGTGGGGTTCGGGAGGCCCAATTCCGCGACGCACGGCCCCCGAGTGGGCCGGCGGCGCGGGACGGAGACGATCGGGAGATGGGGCTCCCGGTCGTCTCCGAGCCTGTGTCCTTCGTAGCCCCGATCATGGGGAGCGTGCCGCCAGGGGTGGCGACGCTCGGCGCGGTTCCGACCTTCAGCTTCCCGGCCGTCAGCGCCGACGGCCTCGTCGACCCGTTGCCGCGCTCTCTTCGGCGAGTCGTCGAATCGCGAACGGCCGGAGGCGGCGCAAACGTCGCCCTACTACTTCCTGCACTCGCCGCCGCCGACGAGCGCGGTTTCGAAAACGACGCCGCAACCGGCCTCGGCAACGCCGCTCCTCGCCCGCCGTACCTTCGACGTCCGCGACGTGCGGCGCGACTTTCCGATTCTCGAAGAGCGCGTGCACGGCCGGCAGCTCGGTGTGGCTCGACAACGCCGCGACCACGCAAAAACCGCGCGCCGTCATCGACCGCCTGGTGCACTTCTACTCGCACGAGTACTCCAACGTGCACCGCGCCGCGCACACGCTGGCGGCGCGCTCGACCGACGCCTACGAGGGCGCACGGGAGAAGGTGCAACGCTTCCTCGGTGCCGGGGCCCCGAGCGAGATCGTGTTCGTTCGCGGCACGACCGAGGGCGTCAACCTCATCGCCAATGCCTGGGGCCGAAAGAACATCGGCGCCGGCGACGAGATCGTCCTCACCACGCTCGAGCATCATTCGAACATCGTGCCGTGGCAGTTCCTGGCCGACGCCGTCGGGGCGAAGCTGCGGATCGTGCCGGTGACGGACCGTGGTGAGGTCCGGCTCGGCGAGTACGAGAAGCTGCTCGGCACCCGCACGAAGCTCGTCGCCGTCACGCACGTCTCGAACGCCCTCGGCACGATCCTGCCGGTGCGCGAGATGACCCAATCGGCGCATCGCCACGGCGCCAGGGTTCTGATCGACGGCGCGCAAGCGGTCTCGCACTTCCCGGTGAACGTGCAGGATCTCGACGCGGACTTCTACGTGCTTTCGGGCCACAAGCTCTTCGCCCCGACCGGCGTCGGCGTGGTGTACGGCAAGAAAGCGCTCCTCGACGAGATGCCGCCCTGGCAGGGCGGCGGCAACATGATCCAAAACGTCACGTTCGAAGAGAGCACGTTCGCGGACGCGCCGGCGCGCTTCGAGGCCGGCACGGCGACCTCGCAGACGCCGTCGGCCTCGGCGCCGCCGTCGACTATCTCCAGCAGCTCTGGCATGGAGAACGTGCAGCGTCACGAGCAGGAGATCCTGGCGCATGCCACGGAGGCGCTCGGCCGCATTGCCGGCGTCACGCTCGTCGGCACCGCGCCCGACAAGGCCGGCGTCCAATCATTCATCGTCGACGGCATTCCAGCGGAGGAAATGGGGAGCCTGCTCGACCAGGAAGGCATCGCCGTGCGTGCCGGCCACCATTGCGCGCAACCGACGATGGCGCGTTTCGGCGTGACGAGCACCGTGCGTCCGTCGTTCGCGCTCTACAACACCCACGAAGAAGTGGAGCTATTGGAGCGCGCCATTCGGCGCATTCTGGCGCGCTAGGGAGACCCGATGACGACGATTCGATTGGTGCTTGCCGCCGTGGCGTTCGCGTCCCTCATGACGACGCGAGCGCAAGCCGCCGGTCCTGGGTCGAGTCGCGCGATCGCGCGACCGGCCGGGAGGTGTGAGCGCGATCCCCGCGAGCTCACCTGCCATCGTCCGTCGTGCGAACCTCCTCTAACGGCGGGCGCTCCCGGATCGCTTCCCGGGAAAGGTGGGTGAGCTCGCGAGGGTCGCGCACGCTCTCGAGGCGCCGCCGCTCTTGCGTCAAACGCCGGGCGAGCTCGGCGGCTTGCGCGCGGAGCTCCGGGACTGCCACGGACTCCCAGCGTGCCGGGCGTCGCCACGTGCCCAACGTGAAGAGCGACGTCTGATACGCGACCTGGCGACGTCGATCAGCGCGCCGTCCGCGCCAGTCTCGACCCCGAGCCCGTGCGCATCGCGTACGATCAGACCGCGCGTCAGCAGCGACCGCACCAGCGGATCGGCAGACCGCTGCACGTCGGTGTTCGGTCCCGTGCAGTTCACGACCCGGTCGACGCGGATCGTCGCGCGGTCGCGGACGGCCGTGACGCCCGCCGCATCTTCATGCCACTCGCGAATGCGGCCGGCGTGTCGCCGGACGACGCCGGCGGCCACGAGCTCCCGCGATCGCTCGCTCCACGACGACCGGGGCACGATGACGATGCGCGTCCCAGAACGGCCGCACGCGCGCCAGGAAACGCGCCCCGCTCGCGCGCATCGAGACGCTCCCACAGGCGGCCGCTGACCGCCCGCAGCGAATCGATCACGCCCGCCAATCGGGCGCGTGCTCGCAGGCGCGCGCGCACGGCACGCAGCAGCGAGGAGAGCCGCGGCGCGACGGTCAGCCACTGTCGGGCGCGGGGCCCGGCGCCACCGCCGCCGGTCGCGGGCGCATGCGCGCACGGCAAGAGGCCGCGCCGCGACGACACGTGGATGACGCCGCGGTGCCCGCGCTCGCGGAGCGCCAGTATCACGTCGTACATGGTTAGGCCGCTTCCGACGAGCAGCACCGCATCGTCGGACGCGATCGCATCCAGGGCGCCTGCCGCCCACGGGGTTCGTCGTGCAGCGCCGGCTCGCGTAGAAGCGACGCGCCGCGCTCGACGGGTGGATCCGCCGGCGCGTCGTTGCCGAGCGCGACGACGACGTGCCGCGCGGCGATGCGGGCGCCGTCCGCGCAGCGTACGAGCACCGGCGCTCCCGGCTCCACGTCGATCGCGGCGGCGGCAGACACGGTATGGATGACGCGCCGGTCGTCACGCACCGAGGCGGCTGCGAACGTCCCGGCGACGTAGTCGCCGAAGAGCTTCCGCGGCAGAAAGGCCTCGGCGGCGACCCCCGCGGTCGACCGGCCGCGCGCCCAGCGCAAGAAGTGCTCCGGATCGTCAGCGAAGACACTCATCCCGCCTGCCGCCACGTTCAGGAGATGGGTCTCCGACTCGGTGGAATAGGCGACGCCACGCGCGAATCTGCCTGTGCGATCGATGAGCACGACGTCGGGCGGCGACGGCATCCGCGCGAGCGCCATGGCCGTCATGGCGCCCGCGCGACGCCGCCGCCGACGATGACGACCGGCGCGCGGTCGCTCATGCGCTGCACGCCGCCGCGAAGGCGGGCATGCGCTCCGGGTATTTGCGGCTGTTCGTGAGCGCGGGGCGTAGACGTGGACGGTGACGAGCGCCACCGGCCATCGTTCGCGGCCCGGAACGACGAGGTTGCCGAGCGTGTGGACGTCCTCGTCCGCGGCGACGACGACGTCACCGGCGAGGAAGACGCGATGCGCGATCGGATCCGCGAATCCGTCGGGGGCGATTGCGTAGAGCGTCTCGGTCGCAGCGCTCCTGCACGACGCGCACGCCGCACGCGGAGTCGCCGTGGTCGTGGACCGGGCTCATCTGGCCCGGCAGCCAGCACATCACGAGCACCTGATAGCGGTCGGTCGCGTGGACCAGCGTCCGCACGTAGGTGCCGCGATCGCTCGCGGTATGCGGCAGCACGTCGGCGAGATCGAGCGGCGGCGTCTCCGAGGCTGCGTGCTCGATGCGTGCGAGCGTCGGCCGACCGCGGGCGACGGATCGAGCTCGCCACAGAGGGCGACGAAGGCTGGTGAGAGCGGAGCGTTGGTGGGACGAACGAGGAGAGAAGACGGGGACAGGGAAGGTCGGCCATGCGCCGCCAAGAGGCAACGGTCATGCCAACTGCCGCTATGGCAGATGCGCGTCGCCACCGCAGTCTTTTCGCGCTGATTCCCGCGATCCATCAAAGAACTGTTGCCAATCACGGAATGATCCAGTGCTATTTGATGGTCTTACCCATGATTAGTGACGGGACACCGGTCATCGTCGGCGCCGACCGCGGACTCGCAGCCGTCATGGAACGCGTGAAGCAGGTCGCAGCGGCCGACGCGCCGGTCTTGATCCTCGGCGAGACTGGCGCGGGCAAGGAGGTCGTCGCCCGCGCCATCCACACGGCGTCGCGGCGAGCTCGCGGCCCATTCCATCGCGTCAACTGCGGCGCGATCCCCTCCGAGCTGATCGATTCCGAGCTCTTCGGCCACGAGAAGGGCGCGTTCACGGGCGCGACCGAGCGACGCCACGGATGGTTCGAACGTGCCGACGGCGGCTCGCTGCTGCTCGACGAGGTCGGTGAGCTGCCGCTCGCCGCCCAGGTGCGCTTGCTACGCGTCCTGCAGGACGGGCGCTTCGAGCGCGTGGGCGGTCAACGGCATGGAACCGTCGACGTCCGCATCATCGCCGCCACGCATCGCGACCTCCCGACCATGGTTGCCGACAAGACGTTTCGCGAGGATCTCTGGTACCGCCTCGCAGTCTTTCCGATCCGCTTGCCGACGCTGCGCGAGCGGCGCGAGGACATTCCGGCGCTCGCGCGCCACTTGGCCGCAAAGGCGTGCGGCCGCTATGGCACTCCTACCCTCGCCCCGTCCGAAGCCGACGTCGCGTTACTCTCTGCCTACGACTGGCCGGGGGAACGTCCGCGAGATGGGCGCCGTCATGGGACCGCGCCATCATCCTCGGCGACGGCCGGCGCCTCGAGATCGCCAAGGCGCTCGGCCTCGTGGCGTCGGTCGCCGTTGCCGGATCGCGGCGGTCGCTCGTGACGGCCACGCCCACGTCCGCCGCCGGCACCGACTTTCCGAGCCTCGACGACGCCATCGCCGCGCACGTCCGCCTTGCTCTCCAGCAAGCGGGTGGCCGCATCGAGGGGCCGCGCGGCGCGGCGACGCTGCTCCGGGTGAATCCCCACACGTTACGCGCCCGGATGCGCCGCCTCGGCATCGAGTGGACAGCTATCGCCGCAAGCGCTGACCGCACTCCTCGCTCATCGCGTGCGCCGGATCGGCAGGCCGGCGGCTTCCCAGGCCCGGAAGCCGCCGATGAGATCGGTCGCGTTCACGAGGCCGAGATCCTGAAGCGATGCCGCGGCCAGGCTCGACGCGTAGCCCTCCGAGCATACGATCACGATCGGTTGCTGGTAGCCCACGACGACGCCGAGGCGATGGTCGCTGGCCGGGTCGAGTCGCCACTCGAGCACGTTCCGCTCGACGATCAGGGCGCCCGGAATCTCGCCCTCGCGCGCACGTTGCTCGCGCGGTCGGATATCCACCAGGAGGCCGCCCTCGGTGAGGATGGCCGCGGCTCGCGCGGGCTCCACCTGCCGAAGACGCGCGCGCGCGGCCGCGAGCATCTGGTGCACCGAACGACGCGGCGCCGCGGGATCGCGTTCCGCGTCGTCGTCCACGACCTCCACGCGCAGCGGCTCCAGATAGTCGTCCGCCTCGTGCTCGTAGAACGTCATCGTCGAGAGCGGCGGCGCGTAGACGTGAATGCTCGTCGCCGGACCGCCGCCGGCATTGCGGAGGTCATGGACGTGCCCCGGTCCGAACACGCGGCAGTGCCGCGCGGCCAGTATGCCTCGCGGAGGGGCGCCTGCGACGCCAGATCGGTGAAGCGCTCGACGAGCTCTCCTTCGACGACCAGCACGACGCCCGCCGAGCCGCCGTGGTCGTGCAGCTCGATGCCCTGCTCCGAGGTCCAGGTGAGCAGCCAGGCTTCGAACTCGTCGGTGCGTACGAGGCGCGCGTAATGCCGCTCCTGTGGATCGTGGCGACGATGCGGGCCCCAGAGGGCCTCCTCCTCGGCGATGATGCGGGCAATGGCTTCGAGCCGTTCTGTCGAGAGGCCTGCGGAAGATGGTGTCTGCGGTGGCAGATGCGTGGCGCTCTCGTTTCGTTGGGTTTCCATGTCGAGTTCCTCCTCGCACCGGCCTGCGAGGGGGTGAGCATGGAACCAGAAAAGCAAAAGCCCACCGACCGCGCAGGTGGTGGGCTTGGCATCGAGTTGCGCCGGCGGTATCAGTCGATCGCCGGCGGGCGACGGCCCGACCACCACGATCGACGACAACAACGGCGACTTGCTGCGAGCTGCATGCGAGTGAACCTAGAGAAGCGACTCGACCAGTCAAGCGAGCATCTGCGTATGGCGCGTTCGTCATGCGCTCGCCGACTTGTCCTTCGTCCACTCCGCGACCATCGCCGCGGCGCGCTCCGCGTCGGCGTCGTTCAGCGGCCGCGCTTGATAGGTGAGCTCGAGCGTCACGTGGTTCGGATCCTGAAATAGATCGACGACCACACGCCGTCGTGATCGACCGGTCCCGCGACCTTGAGACCATGCGCTTCGAGGCGCGCCTTCCAGGCGGCGAGCGTCTCCGGCGAGTCGACGCTCATCGCGAAGTGGCGCACCCACGGTGGGACGTGGTCGCGCTTCGGCTTTTCCAATCCGGGGATGTCGAAGAAGGCGATGATCTCGCCGCTCTCCATCGCGAAGAAGGTGTGCAGGAACGGCGTCGGCCCGCTCGTGTCGTGAACGGCGTCGACCAGGCGGAACCCCATGACCTCGGTATAGAAACGCACCGTCTCGGCGGTATCGAAGGTCGGGTAGGCGACGTGGTTCAGGCGGGTCGCGATTCTCGGCATCGACATGTGATCCTCCTAGGCGGAAGCGCGCGGGCGATGGCACCCGCGGTTCGAATCGTCACGCGTTCGTCTCGTACCGCAGCGGCCACGACGGCGTCGAGAGCCGCGAGTCGCTCCTCGTCCACGCCGGTCAAGAACGCATGACAGATCACGAGAAACAAGCCACCTTGCTCGGCGACGGCGGCGAGGCGCTCGAGCCACTGATCGCGCACGAGCGACGGTGCCACCGGCTCGGGACGGAAATAGTGGAAACCGTCGACGCACGGCCACACGAACGGGATCTGCGCGAGGCCGGAGGGGAGTCGGCCCGGATGCATGCGGTCGCCGAGGCTGGCGTCGTACTCGTAGCCGAGGTCGCGGAGAATGCCCTCCGTCGCAGACGAACGGCTACCACCGGGTGCGCGAAACCCACGCGGCCGCTCGCCGCTCGCTTCGCGTGAGCGCCACCGTCGCGCGCTCGGCGTGAGCGCGTTCGGTGGCGACGTCGAGCCCGGCCCAGGGCTCGTGCGCCCAGCCGTGCATGCCGAGCTCGTGGCCGCGCCGGACGATCTCCGCCACCGCCTCGGGATGATGGACGCCGTTCCAGCCCTCGACGAAGAACGTCGCTCGGACGTCGTGGGCCGCGAGGAGGTCGAACAGGCGCGGATATCCGGTCGCGAGCGACGGATCCTCGCCCGGCGGCAGCGGATCGCGCCGCACGCCCGCGCCCACGTCGGCCGCCTCGCCCATGTTGTCGAAAGTAAAGCAGGCAACGGCTCGCGACCTCATAGCGTCCATCATAGGAACCAACTCCAACCGCGACGGATTTTTCGCGTGCGTGTCTCGTCGGTGTTGACACGAGCGCGCGGCTCCCGCATAAGCTAGCGCCACAATGCTTCCGAACGCGAGCTGCTGTTGTTGTTGTACCGAGTGCCCGGGGATCTCCCATGCCCACGGACTCGCCGCGTTCGGAGCCATGACCGACTAGCTCCACTCGATCGCAGCGTGCCCAAAAGGCCCGGGAGGTTCGTCCTCCCGGGCCTTTTTATTTGGCGCGACGGAGCGAACCGCCTCGGCAGGAATTTCTCGGAGGACCACTGGATGCAGCACCGAAGACCACTCACTCAGCAACCAACCCCGACCCGGACGACCGGCTCGGGCCGGATGGAGATCCCCATGTTGAAACGTCTCGCCCTGGCCTTCCTCGTCAGCCTCACGCTCGGAGCCACGCACGTGCGCGCCGAGTCGCTAGAGCTCCTAAACGTCTCCTACGACCCGACGCGCGAGCTCTATCGCGCCATCAACACCGCCTTCACCGCCGAAGTACAAAGCCGACACCGGCACCGATCTCACCATCCGCCAGTCGCACGGCGGCTCGGGCACGCAGGCCCGTGCGGTCGATCGACGGCCTCGAAGCCGACGTCGTGACCCTCGCCATGTGGCCCGACACCAACGCGGTCGCGAAGTCGGGCCTGCTGCCGCTCGACTGGACCACGAAGCTTCCCGAACAACTCGCTGCCCGTACACGTCGACGATCGTCTTCGTCGTCCGCAAGGGCAACCCGAAGGGGATCAAGGATTGGCCCGACATCGTGAAGCCCGGCGTCGAGATCGTGACCCCGAACCCGAAGACCTCGGGCAACGGCAAGCTCTCGTTCCTGGCCGCGTGGGGATCCGTCACGCAACGCGGCGGGCTCGGACGCCGATGCCCTCGCGTTCGTGAAGAAGCTCTACGAGCAGACGCCCGTCCTCGACCTCGGCGCCCGCGCCGCGACGACGACCTTCGTGCAGAAGAAAATCGGCGACGTCCACCTCGCATGGGAGAACGAGGCGAACCTCGAAGTGCACGAGGCGAACGGCGCCGTCGAGATCGTCTATCCGCCGATCAGCTTCTTCGCCGAGCCGCACGTCGGCGGTGGTGACCAAGAACGCCGAACGCAAAGGTACGGCGGCTGCGGCCAAGGCCTACCTCGAGTTCCTCTACACGCCCGAGGGTCAGGAGATCATCGCGAAGAACTACTACCGCCCGACCGACAACGGCGGTGCTCGCCAAGCACCGGTCGACCTTCCCCGAGATCCAGCTCTTCAAGATCGACGCGGTCGCGAAGAACTGGGACGACTCGACCGCCAAGTACTTCGGCGACGGTGGTCTCTTCGACAGCTTCTACAAGCCCAAGAAGTAGCCGACCCGAGAAACGAGGAGGCCCGCCGCCATGATCGACGTCAATCGCCGCGTGCTACCCGGATTCGGTCTGAGTCTCGGGTACACGATGCTCTACCTGAGCTTCATGATTGCCGTCCCGATGGCGGCGGGCGTCTGAAAGCCTCGTCTCTCTCGTTTGCCGACTTCACCCGCGCGGCGTTCTCCGATCGGGCGCTCGCGCGCCTACTGGCTGACACTGTGGACCTCGTTCGTGTCGGCGATCGTCAACGTGATCTTCGGCGGCCTCGTGGCGTGGGTGCTGGTGCGCTACGAGTTCCCGCTGAAGCGCTTCTTCGACTCCCTGGTCGACTTTCCTTCGCGCTCCCGACCGCAGTTGCCGGCTTGGTGTTCGGCAGCCTGCTGGTCGAGGGCGGTTGGTACGGCAGATTCCTCGTGCCGCTCGGCATCCAGGGCGCGTACTCGCGGCTCGGCATCGTGATCGTGCTCGTCTTCATCGGCTTTCCTTCGTCGTCCGCACGCTGCAGCCGGTGCTGGAAAGCCTCGAACGCGACGTCGAGGAGGCCGCGGCGTGCCTCGGCGCCAGCCGCTTCGCGACGCTTCACGCGCGTGATGCTGCCCTCGATCTTGCCGGCCGTGATCACCGGCTTCGCGCTCGCTCTTCGCACGCTCCGCTCGGCGAGTACGGCTCGGTCGTCTTCATCTCGGGCAACATGCCCTACCGGACCGAGATCGCGCCGGTCCTGGTCGTGAATCGCCTCGAGGAATTCGCGTACGGCGAGGCGGCGGCGATCGCCTGCGTGCTGCTCGCGATGTCCTTCATCACGTTGCTCACCATCAACCTCCTCGAACGCTGGAGCGCGCGCCATCATGGCTAGCCCATCGTCGACGACTCCGGCGCGTCCTCTGCCCCGCCGTGCCCACGAGGACCCGACCTGGGTGCGGTGGCTGCTGATCGGCACCGGCGCTCATCGGTGATGACGCTGCTCGTCGTGGTGCCGCTCGTGAACGTCTTCGTCGAGGCGTTCGCCGGTGGCGTCACGGTCTACTGGCAGAATCTCGTCGGCGACCCCGACACCCTCCACTCGATCTTCCTGACGCTCGCGGTCGCGCCGACCGCGGTCGATCCTCAACACGATCTTCGGCCTCGCGGCGGCGTGGGCCATCGCGCGCTTCAAGTTCCCGGGCCGCGCGGCGCTGACGGCGCTGATCGACCTGCCCTTCACGGTGTCGCCGGTGGTCGTCGGCTTGTTCCTGCTGCTGCTGTTCGGTCTCCAGGGCATCTTCGGGCCGTGGCTCCGCGAGCACGACATCAAGATCGTCTTCGCCTTTCCGGGCCTGGTGCTCGCGACCTGCTTCGTGACGTTCCCGGTGATCGCGCGCGAGCTCATCCCGCTGATGGAGGCGCATCGGCTCCGACGAGGAGGTCGCCGCGGTGAGCCTCGGCGCGCGCGGCCTGGCAGCTCTTCCGCTTGATCACCATTCCCATCGATCAAGTGGGGCCTGCTCTACGGCATCATTCTCTGCAACGCCCGCGCCATGGGTGAGTTCGGCGCGGTCTTCGTGGTGTCCGGACACATCGCCGGCAAGACCGACACGATGCCGCTCCGGATCGAGAAGCTGTTCCAGGAGTACAACCTGCCTGGCCCGTTCGCCGTCGCGTCCGTGCTCGCCATGTTGGCGCTCGTGACGCTGCTCGTGAAGACGACGCTCGAATGGCGCACCCGCCGCGATCTGGAAGAGCGGAAGCGACTGGCTGCGCAAGGAGGAGAAGCGTGAGCATCATCGGTACAGAACGTCTCCAAGACGTTCGGATCGTTCGTGGCACTCGACAACGTGAGCCTCGAGGTCCCGGCGGCGAGCTGCTGGCCCTGCTCGGGCCGTCCGGCTCCGGCAAGACCACCCTGCTCCGGATCATCTCGGGCCTCGAGGTCCCGGACCGCGGCTCGATCCTCTACCACGAGGAGGACGTCACCGGCACCTCGGTCCGCGAGCGCAACGTCGGCTTCGTCTTCCAGCACTACGCGCTCTTCCGGCACATGACGGTGTTCGACAACATCGGCTTCGGCCTGCGCGTCCGCAAGCGCCCGAAGGCGCGAGATCCGCGCGCGCGTGCTGGAGCTGCTGCGCGCTGGTCCAGCTCGAGGGCTACGAGCACTCGATGCCGTCGCAGCTCTCGGGCGGGCAGCGCCAACGGGTCGCGCTCGCGCGCGCGCTCGCGGCCGAGCCGAAGGTGCTGCTGCTCGACGAGCCGTTCGGCGCGCTCGACGCCAAGGTGCGCCAGGAGCTGCGCACGTGGCTCCGCCGCCTGCACGACGAGATCCACGTCACCAGCGTGTTCGTGACCCACGACCAGGAAGAGGCGTTCGAGGTCGCCGACCGCGTCGTCATCATGAGCAAAGGGCAAGATCGAGCAGGTCGGTAGCCCCGCCGAGATCTTCGAGCACCCGGCGAACCCGTTCGTCATGGACTTCCTCGGCAACGTCAACGTCTTCCACGGCGACATCCGCGGCGATCGCGCCGCGATCGACACGCTGCAGGTGCCGCTCTCGAAGGACGGCGGCGACACGACCGGCGCCAAGGCGTTCGTGCGCTCCCATGAGCTCGAGATCCAACGCGAGCGCAACGGGCGGCCGGCGCTGAAGGCCAACGTCGTCCACATCAATCCGGCGCGGCCGGTCGTGAAGGTGCGGCTGCACGCCGAGGAGTTCGGCGTCTGGCTGAACGTCGACGTCAGCTGGGAGCGCTATGCCGATTTGAAGCTCAAGAGCGGCGACACGGTCTACGTGGCGCCGCGCAACGTCCGAGTGTTCGTCCACGATTTCCAGATCTGAAGCGGCAGCGCCGCCGAAAGGAGCCACGATGAGTCGCGAGCAAGCAGAGGAAAACGAGTTTCGGTTGGAGGTGCAGGAGCCGACGCGTGACGCGGGGGCGCTTGGCCGCATCGAGTCCGCGCTGCGCGGCCTCGAGTTCGGCACGGTGACGGCCGTCGTCCAAAACGGCGTCGTCGTGCAGGTGGAGCGCACCGAGAAGGTGCGGTTGCAGCGCGCCGATCGACGTTGAGCTGAACGCCGCACCCGCGACGCGGGAGGCGAACCACATTTCCGAGTAACACGCGCCGCTGACCGGAGCGCCCGGAGGCACGCCAGAGACTCCCGAAAGGAGCGTGGCATGTTTCTCCGAGACGTCCTGAAGCGATGGAACGTACGAGCGGTCGACGCGGCGGCTGGCGACGGTGGGGCTGCCGACGGCTGCCGTGACGCCGTCGCTTCTCGAGGAGCTTGCCACCGATCGCCGCGGACTTCGCCGACCTGGCGCGCGTCCTGCGGCTCGGATCTCCGAGCGGTCGTCGAGACGCTGCACCGCAGAACCGAGCGTGTCGACCCCGGCGGAGCTGCGTCGCCGCTCTGCGCGTCGCGCCGCGGACGAAGCACGCCTCGGCACGCGTACGCGCGCTCTGCGCCGAGCGTCGCGAACGATTGACGGTCGGCGCGCACCGCCGGAACTCGGTCAGCACGGAGCACGACGCGTCGGCAGAGACCGCACCATCAGCAGCGTCGTGGGGTGGGGAGGCAGCAGGTGGTTGGGGGCGGTGGACGCGCGCGCGAGGGGCGCGCGCGTCCACCGTAGCGCGACCGAACGCACGCCAGCGGGGGCCGCGTCATGAGCGCCACGTCACGACAGGTTTCACCCGCGCGTCGACCCGTCCACGGGAGACCACGGAAATCGAAAACTCACGCCGGCCACCGGACACACCGGACGCCCGCGAATCTCTATCGGAGGTCACTACCATGAGAACGAATGCACTTTGGAGGAGATGGCTTGCCGCCGCGATCGATCGCGGCGCTGGTCGTCACCGGACCCGGCGTTTCCTTTGCCGCGAGCAAGAGCAGCAGCGTCGACGACCGTCTGCGCGCGCTCGAGGCCGAGATCGAGCAACTGAAGCGCGAGCGCGCGCAGCAGCAGAAGAGCCGCCGGTCAGCGAACCGCAGGTCAAGAACATCATCGACGAGACGCTCAAGAAGCAGAAGGTCCTCGCCGGCTGGCAAGACGGGTTCTACCTGCAGTCGCAGAATGGCGACTTCAAGTTCGAGCTGCGGGGCTACACCCAGGCAGACGCGCGCTTCTTTCCGGACACCGACGGTGACACCGGCAACGACACCTTCTACCTCCGTCGCGTCCGTCCGATGTTCGAAGGCACGTTGTACAAGTGGCTTCAACTTTCGCATCATGCCCGACTTCGGCGGCGGCCAGACCGTATTGCAGGACGCGTACATGGACGTGACGTACTCTGCCATACGCGTCACTCCGCGCCGGCAAGTTCAAGGAGCCGTACAGCCTCGAACGTCTGCAATCCGGCACCGAGCTCCTCTTCGTCGAGCGCTCGATCGCGCAGAACATCGCGCCCAATCGCGACGTCGGCGTCGCAGCTCTTCGGCGACATCGGCGCCGGCGTGTTCCAGTACCAGCTCGGCATCTTCGACGGCGTCCAGGACGGCGGCTCGAAGGACGACGAAGGCAACAGCGACAAGGACTTCGCCGGCCGCGTCTTCGCACAACCCGCCAAGGGAGCGGGCATCGCCGCGCTCGAGAATCTCGGCTTCGGGCTCGCCGGCACCTACGGCAACCGCACCGACGACAACGGCGCGCTCAACTTCCGCACCGCCGGCCGTTCGAGCTTCTACCGCTACGCCAACAACACGGTCACGGGTAAGGGCATCCAGTGGCGTATCGCGCCGCAGGCCTACTGGTTCTGGGGCCCGTTCGGGTTCATGGGCGAGTACTTCAAATCCGAGGGGGACATCAAAGGCACCGTCGGCACCGGAGACAAGGCGCAGATCCGCAGCGCCAAGGAAAACACTGACGGTTGGTTCGCGCAGGCCTCGTGGTGATCACCGGCGAGGACGCGTCCTACAAGATGGTCACGCCGATCAACAACTTCGATCCGTTCAACGGTCGTTGGGGGCGTTCGAGGTCGCGGCCCGTGTCAGCGGCCTGAACATCGACGACGACGCGCTCGACGCCGGTCTCGCGACGGGCACCATGGGACGCGTTAGCTTACACGGCCGGCCTGAATTGGTACTTCAACCGGGCCTTCAAGATCCAATTCAACTACGAGCGCACCGAGTTCGACGGCAAGCCGGCGTTCTCCGGGAACACCCAGAGTCACGAAGACGTACTCCTGACTCGCTTCCAGATCGCGTTCTAAAGGAAGGCTCAGGAACAGTCATGTTGCAGGCACTGGATCGTGTCACCGCGCGAGCTCGTTCTACTTCGCGGGGAAGCTACGCCCTGCAATCTGGCGGCGCTTCATCGACACGTTCGAAGGATGCATCGCCGCTTGCGTGGGGGCGTGCGTCTTCGCTGAGGCTCGGCGACTCCGACGTGGGGGTCGGGGTCGCCGGCGCTCTCGGCCTTCCTGCAACGAGTCGCATCCGAGGGCGTCCCCGGGACGTCTCTCGGATGCGCGTAAATCGAGCGGGACGCTCCGGGCTACCCGGCAGCGGGAGCTCGGGGAGGCCGGCTCGCGGCGGCGCGCCGCCGGACGATACATGGGGATCGTTCCGAGCGCGCCGCGAAGGTCGCGCTTCCAAGTGAGCTTCTAGGGAGAAACACATGTTGCAGGCATGGATCGTGTCACCGCGTGAGTCGCTCTACTTCGCGGCGGAAGCAACGCCCTGCAATCTGGCGGCGCTTCACCGACACGTCCGGCGAATGCAGCGCCACCTTCGTGGGCGTCTGCATCTGTCGCTGAATCCCGGCGGCCCCGACGTGGGGCTGCGGGCCGCCGGGATCTCGGCGTTCCGTAACGACTCGCGTCCGAGGGCGTCGAGCGTGACGCTCTCGGACGCGATCGAGTCGAGCGGAGCGCACCGGCCACCCGACGCTGCGGAGCCATGGCGCACCGCCTCGCGGGGGCGCGCTCGGACGAGCATCGGGATCGTTCGAGCGCGCCGCCAACCACTACCGCGGAGTCGCGCGCACCGAGTCCGCCATGACCGCCGCCGAGCCGTTGCCGATGGCCGCAACGACAGGCGCGCAGCGCGCGCGAGCGAGCGCTGATCGAGGCTGCCGTCGCGGCGACCGTGTCGCGACTCCGCCGCAACGCGGGACTGGACGTCGAGCGGCTGGCCGCGCTCAGCGGACTCGCCGCGCCGACCAGATCGTCGCCATCGAGACTGACGCACCTCGCTGCATCGTACGCCTGCTCTGGGCCCTGGCCGACGCCTTCGAAGTGCCCTTCAGCGTGCTGCTCTCGGGCGCACCGTGTGCGACGACGAGCTTTCACGTGCTCCGCGCCGCCGACGCTCCAGTCGTCGACTTCCACCGGTGGCGGCTTTCGTACACGTCCGTTGTCCGTCGCCGGCGATCCTCGCGGAACCGGAAGTGTACGAGGTCACGCTGGAGCCGGGCTGGCTGGAAGAAGGCGGCGCCGCACGCCGTCGACACGTTCGAGCACGTCGTCGTCGTGCGCGGAATGCTCACCGTGCGCGCGGGGGCGTCGACCGCCGTGCTCGCGCCCGGAGACGCCGTCTTCTTTCGCGCGGACTGCCCGCATGCGTATCAGAATCCCGGCATTGATCGAGACGTTACTGCACCTTACGATGACGTATGCCGGCGATTGGGGAGGATCCACGACCGATTGATTGGAGCGCTGCGCGCATCGACGGATCTCGGCACAGACGTCGATCAACAGAGTTATCCCAGCGGAATCTCGCAGATATGATCCTGGAATACATAGTTGCGCCTGTCGACTCCGCGTTGATATCGATGGCTCGAATTTAGCGGTCATCATATCTCTCAAACGGGGGTCACACATGGCGACGAAAAAGCGAGCAGCACGTTCGCGCAGCCGTTCGACCGGAACTTTGGCCGTCCTGCGACGCCGCGCCGAGGCGATGATGGGCCGTCTCCGGCGCGCGGGCATGCAGCAGGTCCGGGCGATCGAGCATCAGATCGATCGATTGAATCAGCAGCGCCAAGCCCTGCTTTCGGAGCTCGGCACGGCCATCTCGGCGGTGGCGCCAAACGCGTCGCGGCGCGAGCCGGCGAGCGGGCGGCGGCGGGCGGAGCCGCGTCGATTGAATCAGGTCTTTGCAAAGCTGCCGAAAACCTCCTTCAAAGCCAGTGACGTACGCGCGATCGTGCCGAACGTCGCAGCCGGAACCCTGTCGCAACGGCTGACCGGCTGGGTGAAGGAGAAGAAGCTGAAGCGCACCGGGACGCGACGGGGCACCTCGCTACGTCCGTTCCGCCTGAGCGCGGATCCCCCTGCTCGACAAGGCGGGCAACCGGACGCCCTCCGGGCCCGCCCACCTGCCATGTTTCTGGAGCACGCCTCTTCGAGGCAACGGCCCTGAAACGAGCGTTGTGTAGCTCGCGTCGCCTATAGTGTCGGCCGCGAGTCCCCGACCTGAGTTGACAGGCCATTCCGCCCCTTCTAAGGTTTCCGGTCCACGCTTTGCCGGTTCAACCCCTTCGAGGCTCCGAACATGCGAATGATTCTTCCGACGGTGCGCGCGCGACGCAACGTCGATCGTGCGCTGCGAGATTTCTTTACCACTTATCGTCTCGCCGATTTTCGACGATTCGTGTCGACCGTTTGTCGCTTTTATGGGGTCAAGCAACCAAGGGTCGAATGGTACGAGTATCTCGATTGGGGCAAGGGCGCAGGCCGGACCTGGGATGACGGGAAGATCGGCCTCGTGCATCCGGAGAATTGGAAGCGCGGTCGAAAATACAACAGCATGCGGCAGTGGATTCACACCGTGCATCACGAGATGGGTCACTACCTGTTCTGGTCCGACGCCGAGCGCAAAGGCCGATCCTTTCGCCGACAACATGATGCACGGGCGTGAACGAGGACGTCCGGAAGCCGCCACGTTCCAGAAGCCAATGACGCGCATGCGGATGACCGGTACCGCACGCAGCGTGGCATCGCCGCCGCTCAGCCGTCGCGCTGACCACGGGTAGGCCGTCCTGCCATGCGTCCGACGACCGTCTCGCGTGTCACGCGCGGCGTGACGCTCGACGGTTTCAGCAAGCGAAGTCCGACTAGGACGGCGGACCTGTCGAGGCATCGGACGCGCCGGGCCAGATCCGACGAGGCCGACCTCAACTCGCGATGTTCTCGCCGCCGTTCGACGCCGAGGACGGTGCCGGTGATCCACTGCGCCTCGTCGCCCGCCAGCATGGCGATCACGGCGGCGACGTCGGACGGCTCGGTCATGCGCCCGCTCGGATTTCGCGTGCGTACCTGCTCGGCCATGTACTCCGAACCGGGGATCTTACGGAACGCCGGTGTATCCGTGACCCCGGCGCGAATCGCGTTCACGGTGACGCCCATGCGGTCCGAGCTCGACGGCGAGCTGACGGACGTGGGCTTCCAGCGCGGCCTTCGCCGCCGACACCGGCCCGTACCCGGGCCACACCCGCGTCGACCCGGCGCTCGTCATCGCGACGACGCGACTGCCGCGTACGAGCAGGCCGCGCGGCGAAGCGCGTCCTGCACCCAGTACACGAGGCTGTGCGCCATCACGTTCAGCGTCATTTCCATCTGCGCCGGCGTCGCGAGGCGCGCCGGCTCGGCGCCGACGTAGGGGCTCAAGCTCCCGAAGGCGAGCGAATGCATGAGCACGCGCACGACGCCGCCTCCGTCCTCCGCCGATGCGCTGCGCGAGCGCGTCGATGACCTGCCGGCGCTTGTCGTGATCGGCCGCGTTGACGTTCAGGAAGAGCGCTCGCCGACCCGTGGCGCGAATCGCCGCCGTGATCTCGTCGACGTGGGCCATGCCGGCGCGCCGGTCGAGGTGCACGCCACAGCACGTGCAAGCCGCGCGTCGCGAGCAGACGCGCCGTCGCCTCACCGAAGCCACTCGACGCGCCCAGAATCAGCGCCCACCGTTCGTCGTCTCGCGCCATGGCGACGGGACCATAGAGCATGCGATGCACGGAGCAGCAACCCGCTGGTTTCCTTGCGTTTCTCGTGAGTCGCTCTGCTAAGCAACGGCCCAATGGCCAAGCCCGAAGACGCCCGACCCACGGTCGAGAATCGCTGGTGGGTCGACACCGGCAAGACCATGGAGCCGGCCAAGGTCGTCCCCAAAGGCGAGCGCCCGCCGGTCGGCAGTCGCTTCTTCGACATCGGCTACGAGTTCGATCAGGAGCGCGCGAAGCACCGGCTGACCGATCTCGAATTTGAAGTGCTCGACGAGGGCAAGCCCGCGCCCAACGAATGGCGGCTCATTCGCATGGTCCCTGAACGAGTCGGTGCCGAGTGGCCAGATCGAACGCATCAAGCGCCGCCTTCCCTTCCCCCGGCGCACGCGGCGTGATAGTGGACTGCGGCCGTTCGGTCCGCTTCGTCCTCACGGGTGATCCCGTCGGCGAGCGCGTACTCGAGTTCACGCTTGGCGAGGAATCATCGTTCGATTGCTGGATCCGAGGAGATTGGGTGCGGGAAGAGTTGTTTCGCGACCTCGACGACGCTCTTCGCCACGCGCGCGACTGATCGTTGGACAGTACCTCGGGCCAGAGACGCACGCCGACAACCAGACGAGAGCATGACTGCGGTAAGGAGGGGGTCACGACATGACAGCAAGCAGGCCACGAGGCAGAAGAAGTCAAAGACGTCGTTTGGACCTATGCAGGCTGGGTCGTCATCATCCTCATCTGCATCGGTGCGGGCGTGTTCCTCGGCTACACCGATGTGGGGAACGCCGGCACGCTTGCAGACCGATCTCGAACGACGGCGACGGAGCAGGTCAACACCCTGAAGAACGAGCGCGAGACCATCAAGAGCCAGCTGGCGCTCTGCACGCGCGACAAAGAAGTCCGTCAGAGAGGCGGCCGGCGCGCAAGTGAAACCGATCGCGAGCGGACCGGGCGCCCGCGCGAGGGTGATGGTCCGCTCGCCGGCGACCAGTTACTTCTGGGTCGCCGGACTGTTCCGCGAGCTGTCGCTTCCAGTCGAGGACGCGCGCCTTGGCCCCTCGGCTTCCGCTTCCGCGATCATCCCTTGCGCTGATAGAACATCGAGAGACTCGGTATGCGCGAGGGTGTCGTCGGGGTGAGCTCGACGAGCTTCTTGCCCTGCTCGATCGCCTCGTCGAACATCTTGTTGTCGGCGTAGGCCATGGCGAGGCCGAGGATCGCGTCGGTGAACCCGGGTCGAGGGCGATGGCCTCGCGATAGGTTGCGATGGCCTCGTCGAGCTTCCCGTCGGCGACGTGGTCGACGGCGGAGATCGTAGAGCTCTTCGGCGGTCGGCATCACCTGCGGAACCTAACGAATCGGGGTGGGAGCGACAAGCGGCGTCGCGTTGACAGCCTCTGGCCGCCCCCTATTCCTCTCGGCGCAGCGACGGCCTCGATCGCCGCCACGAACGCACGCGGAACCCCGACCGTTCCTCGACTCTGGGTGAACCACACCTGCGTCCCTCGAACCAAGTGCTCGTGGACGACGAGCTCCCTGCCGTTGACGAATCGCAACAGCACCTCCGCCGCGGCCGGATGCGGTGAGCCGAACGTGAGCCAAGCCATTCCCGATACGAACGAGACCAGCGACGACCTCGCGCGCGTGCTGCAGCGCCGTGTGCTCGCCTTCATCGACGCGCCCTCCGAGCTGGATTCTTGCCAGGCTCGCGCTCGACGTTCACGGCTACCAGTATCGGTCGAACCCGGCTTACGGGCGTTTCGTCGATCGCCTCGGCGGGCCGCCGCCGCGCACGTGGCGCGAGATTCCGGCCGTCCCCGCCGAGGCGTTCCGCATGAGCGTCCTCGCCTGCGGCCCGGCGGAGCGCGTGTATCGCAGCAGCGGCACCACCGCCGGCCTCGAGCGTGCGGGCCGAGCACCATGTCCCCGACGTCGGCGTGTACCGCGCCGCGGCACTCACCGGGTTCGCGCGTGGCGGTTCTGCCGGCGGGAGTTCGGCGGCGCTTCCTGGTCGCCGCCCCCGAGCGGATGTCGCACCCGGCGTCCTCGCTCGGCGAGATGGTGTCATGGCTGCGGGCGAACCTACGACGACGACAGCGGTGCCGTCGTTTCTCGGCGACGGCGGTGTCGACGTCGCGCGTCTCGCCGCCGCTCTCGATGACGTCTCGCGGCGGCGCGCCGATCGTCGCTGCTGGCCGTCACCTCGGCGCTCCTTCGGCTCGTCGACTGGGCCGATGCCCACGCCCACCGCTGGAGCTTGCCGGCGGAAAGCTCCGTCATCGATACCGGCGGCAGCAGAGGCTACTGACCACGACGTGACGCGCGCCGAGATCCTCGCCCGCTATCGCCAGCGTGCTCGGCGTCGCCTCCGCGCAGGTGGTCAACGAGTACGGCATGACCGAGCTCGGCTCCGCAGCTGTACGCGCACGGTGACGGCTACTCCGTCCGCCGCCGTGGCTGCAAAGTGGGTCGTCACCGACCTGCTCTCGGGATCCGAGGTCGGGTCGCAGCGAGATCGGGTGCTTCGCTTCTTCGACTCTCGCGAATCTCCGGCTCCGTCCTCGCCATCCAGACCGAGGACGTCGGGCGTACACGCACGACGGATCGAAGCTCTCTCGGACGGGCACCCGGCGCCATCACGCGCGGCTGCTCGCTCTTGGCGCGCGCGGACCACGCAGTGATCGCGCCTCGACGAGCGCCTGCGTTCCGACGCGGATGCCGGTGACGCCGGCGCGTCTGCGCGCTGGCGCATGCGCTCCGGCCGGAGCGCCCCGGCACTTGCGCGCCTGCCTCTCGACGCGCGTCGCCGCGCGCTCGACCGCGCTCGCCGCGAGCTGGCTCGTCACCGACTCCGCTCTGGCGGCCGACGCGCATTGACCGAGCTGCCGATGTCGACCGGCTATCCGCGCGCGGCGATCGCGATCGCTCTCGACAACCCTGGGCCGCGCTCCGCGCGCCCTCACCTGATCGCCGCGCGCTCCGCGCCGAGGTCCACTGGCGAACGGACCGGCGCTCCCCTGCCCGAGCTCGCGCCTGCACGTGCTGGCCGGCAACGTCCCGGGCGTCGGCGTCTTCGGCATCGTCGCCGCGCTTCTGGCGGGCGTCCCGAGCCTCGTGAAGCCGGCGGCGCGCGAGCCGTTCCTTCCCGCGCTCGTGGTCGAGTCGATCGCGGCCGTCGCACCTGAGCTGCAGCGGGCGCGTGGCGCTCGCGCCGTGGCGCGGCGGCACCGCGGAGCTCGACGAGCGTCGCGCTCCGTGACGCCGACGTCTGTGCTCGCCTACGGCCGCAACGAGACCCTCGCCGACCTCGCGGCCCGGCCGACCGCGCCGCCTGCTCCGCTTCGGCAATCGCGTGAGCGTCGCCGTCGTCGCACGTGCGGCGCCTCACGCAGACGACGGCGCGGGCGTTGGCGCAGCAGGTGGCGCTCTACGATCAGCAGGGCTGTCTCTCGCCCCAGATCGCCTGCGTCGAGGAGGCCGACCGTGACGCGATGGCGGCGTTCACCGCGCTCGTCGCCGACGAGCTCGGCGCCCTCGAGGCCGAGCTCCCGCGCGCCACGCCGACGCTCGCCGAGTCGGCGGCGGTCTGGCGCTTCTCGAACGGCAACGCTGGCGAGCGCAGGAGGGCGCTGACGTCACCGTCGACGGCGGCGGCGACGGGCGCGCGAGCGTGGTCTGCGATCGGACCGCGGCCTGGCCCATGAGCCCGACCTTTCGGCATCTCGTGGTGCTCCCGTCGCGACGCTGGCGGCGGCGACCGGGAGCTTGCAGTCGGTCGGCGGCATCGTCGAAGCGGTCGGCTACTGCCGGCCCGCTCGACCGACTCGCCGAAATCTCCGTCGATCGCCGCGGACGTCGCCGCCCCTCGGCTCTGCCCGCTCGAACGCCTGCAGGCGCCGCCCTTCGCGTGGCGCCAGAGCGGCCACGCCCGGCTCGGCAGCTTCATCGGTGGCGCGCCGCTCACCGGGCTCGCCCCGTCGTTCGCGTGAACGCGCGCCGGCGGCCGGAGCGCGCGCCTGCCGAGCCGCACGCAGCGTCGCGGCGCTGGCGCGCGACTTTCGCCTGCACGTCGCGCAGACGTCGACGGCACCGCTCGGTCTCGTGATCACCAACGCGCGCGGCGCATGGATCACCGACGCCGCCGGCAGGCGCTATCTCGATCTGCTGGCCGGCATGGGCGTCGCCAACCTCGGCACGGCAATCCGCGCCGTGCTGCGCGTGCGCGCGCAGCTCGCGTCGCCACCTCCACGTAATGGTCTACGGCGAGTACGTGCTGCGAGGCGCGGTCGCGCTCGCGACCCGCCTGACGGCGCTCGCCGGGCCGCCCGTTCGAGCTCGCTACTTCACCAACAGCGGCGCGGAGGCGATCGAGGGCGCCCTCAAGACGGCCCGCAAGCACACCGGACGAAGCAGGCCTCGTCGGTTTCGCGCTCGGCTTTCACGGCGACACGTTCGGCGCGCTCTCGGTCGGCGGCAATCCCGATCTATCGCGAGCCGTTCGTGCCGCTGCTGCCGGGGGCGACGATCCTTCCCTTGGCAGGACGCGCCGGCGCTCCGCGCGATCGATCGCGCGGACCGCCGCAGTGGTCGATCGAGCCGGTGCAGGCCGAAGGCGGCGTGCGCGTCGCCGACCCCGGCTTCCTCCGCCTGCTCCGCGACGCGCTGCGACGAGGTCGGAGCGCTGCCTGGTCTTCGACGAGGTCGTGACCGGGTCTCGGACGGACCGGGCTCGCTCTTCGCGCTTCAGGCGTGCGGCATCCGGCCCGATCTCCTCGGTGCTCGCCAAGGCGCTCGGCGGCGGGCTGCCGCTCGGGGCGTTTCTCGGCTCGCGCCGCATCCTCGCGACCGCTCACGCGCGACCCGCCGCTGGCGCACGTCACGACCTTCGGCGGCCATCCGCTCTCGTGCGCCGCGGCGCTCGCCGCATTGCGAGAGACCGTCGCGCGCGAACCTGCCGGCGCGCGCCGCGCGTGAAGGGCCACGTGTCGCTGCGCGGCCTCGAGGACCTCGCCGACGCGCCATCGTGGCATCCGCGCGGTCCGCGGGCCGGCATGCTGCTCGCGCCTCGGAGCTCGCGTCGCCGCGCGCTCACGCGGCGCTTCGCGAGCGCGCGTCTCGCCCGCGGCCTCATCGTCAACTGGACGCTCCACCGCGACACCGTGATCCGCCTCGCGCCCACCACTCGATCTTGCGGCAGGCGGAGATCGCCCATGCGCTCGCGACGATGGACGCCGCGCTGGACGAACGTCGCGCCGCGCCGGCTTACGCGGCGTTCCCGCCGATCTTCGAGAGCAGGTAGGCCTGGATGAACTTGTCGAGGTCGCCGTCGAGCACGGCGTCGGTGTTGCCGACCTCGCAGGACGGTCCGGTGGTCCTTCACCATGCGGTACGGATGGAGGACGTAGGAGCGGATCTGGCTCCCGAAGCCGATCTCCTTCTTGTTCTTGCGTGAAGACGTCCATCTTCTCTTCCTGCTTCTCCAGCTCGAGGTCGTAGAGGCGGGAGCGCAGGATCTTCATCGCCGTCGCGCTTGTTCTTGTGCTGCGAGCGCTCGTTCTGGCACGCGACCACGATGCCGGTCGGCAGGTGCGTGAGGCGCACCGCCGAGTCGGTCTTGTTCACGTGCTGGCCGCCGGCGCCGCTCGAGCGGTACGTGTCGATGCGCAGGTCCGTCGTCGTCGATCTCGACCTCGATGTCGTCCTCGATCTCCGGGCAGACGAAGACCGACGCGAAGGAGGTCTGCCGGCGCGCGTTGGCGTCGAAGGGCGAGATGCGGACCAGCCGATGGATGCCGGCCTCGGCGTGCAGGTAGCCGTACGCGTACTCGCCCTCGACCGTGATGGTGGCGCTCTTGATGCCCGCGCCCTCGCCCGGCCTGCTGCTCGAGGATCTCGACCTTGTAGCCGCTGCGCTCGCACCAGCGGAGGTACATGCGAAGCAGCATCTCGGCCCAGTCCTGCGCCTCGAGTCCGCCCGCGCCGGGGTGAATGCTCACGATGGCGTTGCCGGCGTCGTGCTCGCCGCCGAGCATCTGACGCATCTCGAGGCTGGAGATGCCCTCGTCGACGCGCTTCGGCTCCTCGGCCACGCCTTCCGTGAGCGCGTCCGGGTCGCCTTCGACGGCGAGCTCGAGGAAGACGCCGGCGTCGTCGAGCTCGCCGCGCTGGCGCTTCCAGCCGTCGAGCGCCGCGGTCAGCTGCGAGCGTTCACGCTGGACCTTCTGGGCCCGCTCGTGATCGTTCCAGAAGTCGGGCTGCCCGACCTGCTCGTCGAGGACCTGAGGCGCGCTTCGGTTCCCGGGACGTCAAAGATGCCCCTGCAGCGTCTCGAGACGCTTCTCCAGCGCCGTCAACCGCTCCTTCAGCTCGTTCGTCGTGATCTGCGGCGCCGTGCTCATACCCGTGGTCTCCTCCGTCGAATCGATCGCGACCGCCTCGCTCCCGCGATCGCCACGAGCGCGAGGAGGATCACGCACCCGTACACGAACACATCACCGAAGCGGGTGTAGAACGTCTGAATCCCGACCCAGCTGATGCTGTCGACGCGCCAGGCCGTCTCGAAGAGCCCGGTGCGCCAGCGGATCGTCCCGTCGGCGTCGACCATAGCAGAGAATCCGGTGTTGGCTACGCGCACCAGCGGTACGCGGTTCTCGATCGCGCGCAGCGTCGCCATCGCGAGGTGCTGGTAGGGCGCCGAGGTCCGACCGAACCAGGCGTCGTTCGTGATGTTGACGAGAAAGTTCGACGCCGCCGGCGACGAAGCGACGGGTGAGTCCCGGGAAGATGCCCTCGTAGCAGATCAACGTCCCGGAACTTGGCGCGTCCGGCGTGGAAGACGAACGGCGTGTCGCCCGCCTGAGAGTCCCCACGCCCTCGACGACCTTGTCGACGAAGAAGAAGAGCGACTCTGAGCGGCACGTACTCCCGAACGGCACCAGCTCATCTTGTCGTAGGATTGCTCGGCGCCGCCGTCGGGATCGACCACGTAGACGCGATTGTGCATGCGGAGCACATCAGCCTCGATTGCTGAACGCCGGGCTGCCGACGACGATCCAGATCCGGAGGCGACGCGCGAGGTCGAGGATGCGGTCGCGCAACTCGCCGTCCTGTTGGAAGAAGAACGGCGCGGCCGGCTCCGGGCCACACCACGAGCTCGGCACCCTCGGCGACGGCGTCCTTGGTGAGCCGCTCGTAGTGGTCGATCGTGCTGTCTTGGTAGGCGGGGTCCCACTTCACGTCCTGCGCGACGTTGCCCTGGATGAACCCGACGCGCAGCGATCCCACGGCCGGGAGATCGGCGACCTCCTGCACGCGCCAGTAGCCCCACGCGACGAGCGCGACCAGCAGCACGGTCACGCGCGAGCATGCCCCGCGTGCTCGGCGCCTCGCCCGCGAGCCAGCGTCGCACCGCGCCGTAGACGACGACGTTCACCAGCACCACCAGCGCCGACAAGCCGTAGATCCCGGTGACCTCGACGAACTGCACGAGATAGGTGGCGCGATACTCGCGAGTACCCGAGGCTCACCCACGGAAGCCGCCGAGGATGTACGTCCGGATCCATTCGACGAGCACCCAGAGCGGCGGGGCGACGAGCGCGAGCTCGATCCCGCGCGCGCGGGCGGCCTCGCAGCCGGCGGTCACGATCCCGAACCCGAGCGCCAGGAACGCGCACAGCAGCACGAGCGGACCGACGCTCACGAGCGGCGAGGTTGGTGTACGTCCCGATCGTCAGCACGAGCCAATAGAGCGTCGCCAGGAAGAACACGAAGCCCGCCACCCACGCCGGTCCGGAACGCCGAGCCCGGACCGCGCCCGAGTGCGGCGAGCAGGAGGGGCACGACGCGCGACCCAGGCGACCGGCCCCCAATCGATGATCGGGAAACGCGAGGGCGAGCAGTGCGCCGCTCACGGCCGCGAGGCTGAGCGCGCGCCGGCCGTCGAGGACGGGCCCGTCGGGAGGGAGGATGCGTCGTGCCGCGGGCGGACCGCCGTTGCCGGTCACGCGCGGCTTCGCGACGTCCCACGTCCGCGCTTCGCGCGACGCGCGCGGCTTCGCGGACCGACTGCGGGCGAACGCGTGCCGCCCGCGGGGCGCGCTCGGCGTGGGCGCCGGCAGCGGACCCATGGCCACACGCACCTGACGGGCCTTCCGCGCCATGCGTCGCCCTCGGCCGGGGAGATCTCGTGGTCGTAGCCGAGGAGATGCAGCACGCCGTGGACGAGGAGCTCGTCGAGGCAGGTCGCGAGCGGTCGGCGACGCTGCCGTGCGGCCAGCGTCGCGCGTGTCGATCGAGATGACGACGTCTCCCGAGACTCGCCGCATCCGGCGGGATCGGCGGCTCGTGCAGCGGAAACGCGAGCACGTCGGTCGGGCGGTTCCTTGCCACGATGCACGCGATTCAGCTCCCGCATCTCCGCATCACCCACCAACGAGAGGCTGAGCTCGCTCCGGTGATCGCGAGCACGCGCAGGATCTGCCGAGCGCGGGTGGCGAGGTAGCGGCTCCAGACGGTGCCCTGCGGCGCGCGGCACGCAAACGCGACGGGCATGAGAGCGAGCGCGGCCGACTTACGCGTCGTTTCGCCCGGCGCGCGATCTCGGCGCGCTCGTAGGCGGTGATGATGTCCTGACCAAGCGATGGCGGACCACGTCCCGCTCGCTGAAGCGCACGAACTTGATGCCCTCGATGTCCTTGAGGACGTGCTGCGCCTCCTTCAGCCGGAGATCTTGCCAGCGGGAAGATCGGTCTGCGTGACGTCGCCGGTGACGATCGCCTTCGAGCCGTAGCCGAGGCGCGTCAGGAACATCTTCATCTGCTCGGGCGTCGTGTTCTGCGCCTCGTCGAGGATGACGAAGGAGTCGTTGAGCGTACGGCCGCGCATGAACGCGAGCGGCGCGCACCTCGATCGTGCCGCGGTCGAGCATCTTCCGCGCCCGGTCGAAGTCGACCATGTCGTGGAGCGCGTCGTAGAGCGGACGAAGATAGGGGTTCACCTTCTCGGCCAGGTCGCCGGGCAGGAAGCCGAGCTTTCGCCGGCCTCGACCGCGGGACGCGTGAGCACGATGCGGGTGAACTCCTGCTTCAGCACCGCCGCCACGCCCATCGCCATCGCGAGGTAGGTCTTGCCGGTGCCGGCGGGTCCGATCGCGAACACGATGTCGTGGTTGCGGATCGAGTCGATGTAGGACTTCTGCATCACGCTCTTCGGCGTGATCACGCGCTTCTGCGCCGCGATGTAGATGGTGTCGAGGAAGATGTCGCGGACGTTGGCGGTGTGATCGCTCGAGAGGATGCGGAGGCGCGTAGTCGACGTCGCTCGCGTAGACGGGGAAACCGCGCTCGAGGACGCCGTAGAGCTGCGTCATCACGCGGCCGGCGAGCTCGCGCTCGACCTGGTCGCCGCTGATCGACGCCGACTTGCCCGAGACGCCGATCCGCACCCCGAGCGCCTCTCGATCGATCGCCACGTGCTCGTCCTGGCGTCCGAGCAGATCGTGAAAGAGACGGTGATCCTGGAACTCGAGGTGGACGACGTCGGGGCCGGTCGCGAGCGGCGCACGCCGCTCTCCGCGCTGGCCAGCCGACGACGCATCGGACGCAGGCACGGCTTCGACGCGGGCGGGTGCGTCGGCTTCATGCGATCAGCTCGTAGACCTTGGCGAGCGCCGCATCGAGCCCGCTCGGATCCTGCCGCCGGCCTGGGCGAAATCCGGGCGCCCACCGCCGTTGCCGCCGACCAGCGGCGCGATCTGTTTGATCAGGTTTCCGGCGTGGAAAGCGTTTGGCGAGATCCTGGCTGACCGACGCGATCAGGCTCACCTTCGTCCCGTCGGTCGCGCCGAGGGCCACGACGCCGCTCCCGAGCTTGTCCTTCAACTGGTCGGCGAGCTCAGCGGAGCGCCTTGTCGTCGAGACCGTCGACCCGGGTCGCGAGCACCTTCACGCCGTCGCGCTCGCGCGCGTGGCGAGCAGGTCGCCGCTCTGCGACTCTGGCCTGGTCGCGCTGCAGCTTCTCGATCCGGCGCTCGAGCTCACGGCTCTGGGCGAGGAGGCGCTCGAGGCGCTCGACCGGCTTCCTCCTCCGACGCTTTGAGCGTCGAGCCGATCTGCCGCAGGCGCTCCTCGCGCTCCTGGACCCAGTCGAGCGCGCCTCCGCCGGTCATCGCCTCGATGCGGCGCACGCCGGCCGCGACGCCGCTTTCCGCGCGGAACTTGAAGAGGCCGATGTCGCCGGTGCGCTGCACGTGCGTCCCGCCGCAGAGCTCGACCGAGAACGGCCCCATCTGCAGCACCCGGACACGGTCGCCGTACTTGTCGCCGAAGAAGGCGAGCGCGCCGCGCTTCATCGCGTCGTCGTACGCCATCTCCTCCGAAACGCATTCGACGTTGGCGCGGATGCGGGCGTTGATCTCGTCCTCCATCGCCGCGAGCTCGGCGGCGTCGATGGGTCCCGGTGTGATTGAAGTCGAAGCGCAGGCGCTCCGGCGCCACCAGCGAGCCGGCCTGCCGGACGTGGTCGCCGAGGCGCTCGCGCAGGACGCCGTGCATCAAGTGCGTCGCCGAGTGATTCAAGCGGATCTGCTCGCGGCGCTTGGCGTCGACGAGCAGGCGGACCTGGTCGCCCGGCGCGACGCTGCCGACCAGGACGCGCACGCGATGCACCACGAGGTCGGGACCGTGGCGGAGCGTATCGAGCACCTCGAGCTCGTCGCCGCGCTCGGTCCGGATCGTGCCGGCGTCGCCGACCTGGCCGCCGGACTCGCCGTAGAAGGGCGTCTCCTCGGTGACGATCTCGCCGACCTCGCCGGCGCGGATCCCGCCGGGCCGCTCGCCGTCGGCCGCGCTGACGCCGGTGACCGTCGACTCCCACTCGTAGATGCGGTCGCCGACGAAACGCGAGCGGCGAGCGCCGGCCGCAGCGCTCTGGGCCACGAACTTCTTGGCCTCGCGACCACGCGCGCGCTGCTCCTCCATCATGCGGGTGAAGCCGGCGCCGTCGACGGAGTGACCGCGTCCGCCCACGATGTCCTCGGTGAGATCGAGCGGGAAGCCGTAGGTGTCGTAGAGCTTGAAAGCGACGTCGCCCGGAAGGACGCCTGCCGTCCCGGGAGCTTCGCGATCTCGCTCTCGAGGAGGCCGAGGCCCTTGTCGAGCGTCTCGGCGAATCGGCTCTCCTCGCTGCGTACGACCTCGGCGATGAACGCCTGGCGCTCGCGGAGCTCGGGATAGGCGTCGCCGAGGATCTGCGCCACGGCCTCGACCAGATTGGTCAAGAACGGCCCGTCGAGGCCGAGCATCTTGCCGTGACGGGCGGCGCGCCGGAGCACGCGGCGCAGCACGTAGCCGCGGCCCTCGTTCGACGGCAGCACGTGATCGGCGATCATGATGCTGACCGCCCGGGCGTGGTCGGCGATGACGCGGAACGAGACGTCCGCTTCCGGATCCGCGCCGTAGCGGCGCCGCGCCAGGCTCTCGGTCGCGGCGATGATGCCGCGGAAGAGGTCGGTGTCGTAGTTGCTGAGGACGCTCTGCAGCACGGCGACGATGCGCTCGAGGCCCATGCCGGTGTCGACGTGCTTGACGGCAGCTCGCGCAGGCTCTGGTCGGGCTCGCGGTTGTACTGGATGAAGACGAGGTTCCAGAGCTCGATGTAGCGGGCGCAGTCGCCGTTCACCTGGCAGGTGTGGCCCGCGACACCCTGGCGATCGCAGGCCGCCGGGCCGCGGTCCAGATGAATCTCCGAGCACGGACCGCACGGACCCGTCTCGCCCATCTCCCAGAAGTTCTCGCGCTCGAAGCGCAGCACGCGCTCCGGTGGGAGGGAGGTGATCTTCTTCCACAGACGCTTCGGCCTCGTCGTCGGTCGTGTAGACCGTCGCCCAGAGCTTGTCCTGCGGGAGCTTCCACTGCTTGGCGAGGAGGTCCCACGCCCACTCGATCGCCTCGGCCTTGTAGTAGTCGCCGAAGGACCAGTTGCCGAGCATCTCGAAGAGCGTGTGGTGGTAGGTGTCGCGGCCGACTTGCTCCAGGTCGTTGTGCTTGCCGGAGAGGCGCAGGCACTTCTGAGCGTCGACTACGCGTGGATGCGCGGGAGCCGCCTGCCCGAGGAAGATCTGCTTGAACTGCACCATCCCCGCGTTGGTGAAGAGCAGGGACGGATCGCCCTCGGGGACGATCGGAGCGCTCTTCACCACCCGGTGATCACGGGCCGCGAAGAAATCCAGGAAGCCCGCTCGAATCTCTCTACCGGTCGGCACTCTGGCGCTAGTCGTCCTCTCCGAGAATCTCGCTCACGACGTCTGGTGGATGTCCGCGGCCGACGAGGAACCGGAAGATCTTCGCTCGTTCGGCACGCGACCCCGGTGGATCCTGTCCGGAAACGCCGTTCGAGCGCGGTCCGCATGAGGGCGGCCTCGCTCCGGCCTTCGAGCACTCCGGCGATCGCACGATCGATGACGGTATCGGTGAGACCCCTGCGAGTCAATTCGTGGGTCACCTTCAGGCGACCGCAACCCCGCCGGAGCATGAGCTCCTCCGCGCGCCGTTCGGCGAGCGTGACGTCGTCGACGTAGCCGCGCGCGACGAGCGCCTGAGCGTGGCGGCGCGAGGTCTCGTCGTCGACGCCGTGACGTCCGAGATGTGCCGCGACCTCGGCAGTACGAACGCGCGGCGCGCGCGAGATAGGCGATGGCCGCGGCCATGGCGGCCTCCGGCATCGTCGACGGGAGGCGCGTCTTCGAGACTAGAAGCGGTCGATCTTGAACGCCGCCGCCTGGCCATTGTCGGCCCGTTCCGACTTGTCGAACTGATCCCAGCGGGCGTCGCTCGTGGAGGCGATGCCGCGGACCTTGAGGGCGAAGTCGTCGGGGTTCGTGGCCTGCGCAAGCGCTTCCTCGTACGTGATGAGGTCCTCGCGGAACAAGGCCATGAGCGACTGGTCGAACGTCTGCATGCCGTAGGTGGCATGACCGCGGGCGATCGCGTCGGTCAGCTCGCGCAGTTGATTGCGATGGGGCTCGTCGAGCAAGCGAGCCAGGAACTGCTCCATGTGCTCGCTGGTGAGCTGGCTCGCGCCCTCCATGGAGAACGAGCCGCCCATGGCTACGGAACATGGGCGGCCGGTCGACTTTGAGGTGGACGTCGGAAGCCGCGAGCGCCACACCGCGCCCGAGAATCGTGTCAAGTTCCATGCGGTTCTGTCCGTCAGGCCGCGCCGTCTCCCCCGTTGACTGGAGACACGAGGCCACACTTCTCCCGGACCCTCCGCTCGATGACATCGGCCGTTTCGCGGTTCTCCTTGAGGAACTCTTTCGTGTTCTCTCGGCCCTGACCGATCCGCTCGCCATCGAAGGAGTACCAAGCCCCGCTTTTCTCGATGATTCCGAGCTCCGAGCCGATGTCGACCAGCTCGCCCTCCTTGGAGATGCCGGTGCCGTAGAGGATGTCGAACTCGGCCTCGCGGAAGGGCGGTGCGACCTTGTTTTTCACGACCTTGACCTTGGTGCGGCTGCCGACGACCTGGTCGGCCTGCTTGATCGCGGCGATCCGCCGGATGTCGAGCCGCACCGAGGAGTAGAACTTGAGGGCATTGCCGCCGGTCGTGGTCTCGGGGTTGCCGAACATCACGCCAATCTTCATGCGAATCTGGTTGATGAAGATGACGATGGTGTTGGACTTGGCGATGGTGCCGGTGAGCTTGCGAAGCGCCTGTGACATGAGCCTTGCTTGGAGGCCCATCTGGGGATCGCCCATGTCGCCCTCGATCTCGGCGCGCGGCACGAGGGCCGCGACCGAGTCGACGACCAGCACGTCGATGGCACCGCTGCGCACCAGGGTCTCGGCGATCTCGAGCGCCTGCTCGCCGTTGTCGGGCTGCGAGATCAGGAGGTCCTCGGTGCGGACGCCGAGCTTCCGGCCGTAGGTGACGTCGAGCGCGTGCTCGGCGTCGATGAAGGCGCTGATGCCGCCCTTCCGCTGCGCCTGCGCGATCACCTGGAGCGCGAGCGTGGTCTTGCCCGACGACTCCGGACCGTAGATCTCGACGACGCGGCCGCGCGGCAAGCCGCCGACCCCGAGCGCGAGATCGAGACCGAGCGAGCCGGTCGAGATGGTCTCGACGTCGCGGATGAGCGCGTCCTCGCCGAGCTTCATGATGGAGCCCTTGCCGAATTGCTTTTCGATCTGGCTGACGGCGAGATCGATTGCGCGATCGCGATTGCTCTCGCTGCGATCGCGGTTGCTGGCTTCTGCTACCATGGTGGCCATACCCTCCCTTTCACCTCGAGTTGCGGTCGCGTGCTGCCTGTCGTCGTCGACCGATCGTGTGTCGTCTTACCTGCTCACCTGCGGGTCGTACACCGAATGGCGACGCTACGAGTATCCGTCCGGCAACCGCTGTCGGTGTCCGCCTGACTTGCCCTCCGGGACCCCCTCCCGGTCTAGGCGAAGATTAGGCGAATCTTCGTCGACGGTCAAGAAAATCCGCGTCAGGGTAGTGCCTCGGGTTGATTCCGCGCCGGCCATGCCCGCGTGGACGAACGAAGCGGCGCGGGGTTGTCGCTGCGGGATGGTCCGATCTCGGGCGGCGCCGTCGAGTGCTGCGACGGCGACCGGCGGGAAACGCCGGACGGTGGAGGGCTCGTCGGCGGGTGCTACGGAGGCGTCGCGCGTGATCGGCGCATCGCGGGCCGACGGCAATCATGGGCCGATCCCGCGTTGTGGGCGCACCCGACCAGCAATGACTTCGGGCTGCCCGCGACGCGCCGATCACGCGCGACGGCTCCGGAGGACCCGCGGTCGACACCTCCACCGCGCGCGTTTCCCGACGCTAGCTGTCGCAGGATCGAGGCGACCTCACGCTGGAGTCCGCGATCCCCCATCCCGAATCAAACCGAGACACTCCCCGCGTCAGGTCAGAAGCGAGCGGCAGCTTGGCGAGCACTGAATGCCGTGCGCCGCGCGCGTGCAGCTCGCTCCGGAAGAGCACGACGTCGGCGACCGGTGCGATCCCGAGCTCGCGATCGCCGTCGCGCGCGAGGAACGAGAGGTCGGGCTGCGGACGCCGGTCGCGTACCCGTCCGAGCGTCACGTGCGGCGGAACGGACGGCGCTCGGGCTCGAAGCCCTGCGCCCGCACGCCGACTCCACGGCCGCGGCGAGTGCCGCGACACCCGGCGAGCCGACGCCGATCCAGAGCGCCTGCGGACGCGCCAGGCTCGGAAACGCGCCCACACCGCCGACGCGCACCGTGAACGCGGGCTCGTCCGCCACCGCGAGTCGCAGGCGCTCCGTCAGGCTCGGGACGCGGGCGGACGCGACGTTGCCGAGGAACTTGAGGGTCAGGTGGAGATTCTCGGGACGCGTCCACGCGACCCCGCCACCGTGGCGCGCAGGCGCTCCAGGTACTCGATCAGCGCCGCCCGCGTCGGCTCGCCGAGCGTGACGGCGACGAAGCACCGCCAGCGCTCGTCGGGCATCGCCGGCATCACCCGGAGCGACACTTTCCCGCTTGAGCTCGGCCGGCACGGCGCCGCGCCGACCGATCTCGAGGAGGGGGCGCCGACCAGGTGGCGCCGTACCCAATCGAGCGCGATCTGCGACGACAGGAGCTTCACCCACTCGCGATTGCCCCACAGCTGATAGCGGCGCGTGACGGTGGGATGATCCGCCGCGGCGAGACCGAAGCACACGGTGCCGACCGGCTTCTCGGCCGTGCCCCCGTCGGGACCGGCGATGCCCGTCACGCCGACGGCGATGTCGGACCCGAGCGCCCGCCTCGCCCCCTCGGCCATCGCCCCCGCGACCTCTTCGCTGACCGCGCCGTGGGCCGCGAGCATCGTCGTCGGCACGCCGAGGAGCCGCTCTTTCGCCTCGTTCACGTACGCGTTGATGGCGCCGCGGTAGTAGGCCGAGCATCCCGGGACGTTGGTCAGCCGGTGCGCGACCGAGCCCGCCCGTACACGACTCGGCGAAGCTCACCGTCTTCCCGCGCTCGGCGAGCAGCGCTCCCACGACGCGCTCCATGCTGGTATCGCCCTCGCCGTAGATGTACTGGCCGAGCCGCGCGTACACCTCGCGGCCGAACGCCTCCAGTCGCGCGTCGACGTCCTCGCCGCGGACGACCACCCGCACCGACACCTCGGGAAAGTTGGCGCGAAACGACCAGCGTCCCTCGCCCGGAATCTCGGCGATGATCTCGTCGAGCCCGGACTCGCTGATGCCGAAGGTCTGGAACGTGCGATGACCGACGCGCGCCGCCCCCGTGAGCTCGGCGAGCCACGGCAGCACGGTGTCGGTGAGCATCGGCTTCATCTCGCGCGGGACACCCGGGAGCACGACCAGGTGGCGGCGATCCTCCGCCGGCCCGACCTCGACCCGGTACCCGGGCGCGGTCCCGAGGCCGTTCGGAACGATGACGGCGCCCTCGGGAAACGCCGCCTGCTTCAGGTTGTTCTCCGGCATCACGCGATTGAAGAGCCGGAAGAGCTCGCGGATGCGCTCGGCGATCTCGGGGTCGTGGACGATCGGACGGCCGAGCAGCGCCGCCACCGTTTCGGTGGTCAGATCGTCGGCCGTCGGACCGAGCCCGCCGGTCGCGATCACGACGTGCGCAAGTCGCAACGCCTCGGTCCACGCCCAGCGCAGACGCTCCGGATGATCGCCGACCGTGAGCACGGCGACGACGTCGATGCCGAGGCCGAGCAGGCGGTCGGCGATGAACCCGGCGTTGGTATCGGTCGTGCGACCGGTGGTGAGCTCGTCCCCCGTGCTGATGATGGCGGCGTCGATCATGTGAGCATCCGTACCACGAGATTGGCGTAGATGCCCGCGACGAGGTCGTCCGCCACCACGCCGATCCCATTCTTGACGTGCCGATCGAAGTGACCGGCCGGGAACGGTTTCACGATGTCGAAGACGCGAAACGCCAGGAAGGCGACGGCGAGCGTCCCCGTCGTCGCCGGCAGCAAGGCCCCGGCGATCAACATGCCAGCGACCTCGTCGAGGACGATCCGCGAGCTGTCGACCTGCCCGAAGATCCGTCCCGCCCGGTGGCAGACCGGCATCGCCGCCACGCCGACCAGGGCGATCAGACCCGACGACCGCGGGCCGGCGGGAGGCCGGCGCGACCGAGCCAGACGAGCAGCGGCAGCGCCAGGAGCGAGCCGAACGTGCCGGACGCGACCGGCACGTATCCGACGTACAAGCCGCTGGCGAGAAGAACGACGACGCGGTCCACGCCGGATCTCGCCGTGTCAGCCGATCAGGGAGCGCAGCCTGCGGTCGAGGTCGAAAGCGAGGGCGCGAGGGCCGGCAGCAGGCCCGCCGCTCGGGGCGCGATGGCTCCGAGCAGCGACTCGGCGGCACACTCGTGATTGAGACGCAGCGCGGTCTCGTAGCTCGCGAGCGTCGAGAGCGTGTCGGATCCCGGCAAGGTCGCGACCAAGGCATCGAGATTGGCTGCACGCGGCGGCCGCAGGTTGACGTTGAAGTCGATGCCGCCGCACTTCTTGTCGATCGCCGGGCCGACCTTGGCGCGCTCGGCCGCGATCTTCGCCGCCTCCTTGCTGCAGGCGGCGTCGGCCTTGCCGAGGCACGGCGGCATCGCCGGGCTTGGTCCGGATGCAGGCGAAGACCTTGTCGACGCACTTGGTGAGGCTCGCGAGCTTCTTGACGATGAAGCCGGTCGCCGTCTTGGTGATCGCCGCCGCGCAGGCCTGGATGGCCTTCCCCTGCACGACGTCGCCGACGCCTTCGCCGTCGCCGGCGTGATCGACGAGGCAACCGTCCGCTTCGGGCGTCGACGCGCGCCACGCGCTGGAGCTCGCCGGCGCGCGGCGCTTCCGTTCCGTAGATTCCACTCGACCCGCACGCGTAGCGGCGGGCGATGCACTCGGCGACGTCGGCGACGTTCTGGGGCGCATGGCCGAGCTCGACGAGGCAATCGGCACCGACGCCGTCGTAGCCGAGACCAGTCTTGCCGCGGAGGTCGGTCGAGCTCACGACCGTGGCGCCGCACTTCGCCGCCACGGAGGCGAGGAGCTTGGCACGGGCGGCCGTCGCCGCCCCGCGGAGCGCGGCGCACTTGGCGCTCGCCTTGGTGATGCACGCCGCGTCGTCGGGCTTGGTCTGGATGCACTTCACGATGCCGTTGGTGCAGGCATCCAGCTGCTTGAGGCGCGCGGACAGGAACGAGACCCCGCCCTTCCCGATCGCCTGTTGGCACTTGGTGGCGCTCTTGGCGGCGACCGCGTCGGCCAGACCGCCGAGCTCGACGACGATCGACGTCGGGACCGGTGTCGGTGCGAGCGTCGCGGTGGCTCCGCCGATCGGAGTCGTCGTCAGGGTCGCGTTCTCGCTCGTCGCGGTGACCGCCGGCGTCGCGCGTGATTTGCGCGGTCGCGGTCGGGCTCGGCGTCGCGCGTCGCGGTCGGCGTCACCGTCACGGTCGCCGTCACGAGGCTCGTCGTGGTCGGCGTCACGACGGGCGTCGCGGTCACGGTCGCTGCCGTCGACGTCGGGCCCGTGGAGGTCGGTCCCACGACCGTCTGGGTCGGGGTGACCGTCACCGTCGCCGTCCGAGTCGGCGTTGCGGTTCGGGTCGGCGTCGGCGTGCGCGTGCTGGTCTTCGTCGGCGTTGGCGTCGCCGTCGCACAGACCAAGGCCGAGCAACGTCGCGTTGCAGCACGCACCCCTCGGCGGCAGCGCCAGTTGTCGCAGATCTCGCCGGTTTGGCGCACGCCGTCGCCGCAGACGGGACAATTCGGACCGCGGTCGAGGATCACGCGATCGATCGGCGCCGGATTGAACACCACGTTGGAACCGATCGACGGGTCCTGCCCCGCGAGGTGCGACAGCATGACGGAGCCCGCGGGGTTCGCGAGATACTGCGACCCGTTGCCGAGGACCATCGGCCGGCGCGGAGATCAGCTCGATGTCGGAGCCGCCGGGAATGTTGCCGGCGCTCACGCCCGCATGACCGTCGATCTTGACGAGCGGCGCCACGTTCAGGCCGCAGCCGGCGAAGGTGATCGACTGACCGCTGCCGCTCGCCGCGCCGCCGAATGCGAGCACGTCCTTCGAGATGCTCAGGTTGCCGAGCCCGCCCTCGTCGCTGCCGAGACCGGATTCGAAATCGATGTAGCCGCCGTCGCCCGCTGCCGTTGGCGGCGCCGCCGGTGGAATCGATCAGGCCGCCGAGCGAGATGGCGCGGCCGGCCGTACCGGCGACGTCGCCGCCGGTGTCGAAGCCGTGCACGTTGATGTCGGCGGTGATCTGGAGATCGCGGCCGGCCGTCAAGTCGATCGAGCCGCCGTCGCCCCCGGTGTTGCCGCTGGTCATGGAGATCAGGCCGCCGAGGATCTTGAGGTCGCCGTCGAGCGGTGGGCTCACGCGGTAGAAATCGATGTCGCTCGAGTCGATCTGGAAATAGCCGCCCTCGCCGTCGAAATTGGTCGCAGCGTCGGCGCGCACTGTGACGTTGTCGAAGAGCACGAGCCCGAGCGCGGTCGCGTCGAGACTCCCGCCATAGCCCCCGAAGGTATCGGTCGCGCTGCCTTGCAGGCCGAGGATGACGGTGCTGTCGCCGTCGATCCGCAGCTCACCGCCGGGCTTGGTGCCGCCGATCTCGTCCTCGCCCGCCGCAAACGACATCGAGCCGCCGTCACCGCCGCCGACGGTGCTGTCGCAATCGATCGAGCGCCTGACGAAGATGTCGTCGCCGGCGGTCAGGTCGAGCTCGCCGCCGCCGCCACCACCACCGCTCAGATCGACCATCTTCCGGATGTCGACGTTGATGGCGCCTTGCAGATCGACGATCCCACCCGTGCCGCCATTCTGGCCGGTGAACGAGAGGTCGCCGTCGACGATGATGTTGCCGGTCTGGGAGAGGGCGTCGAGCTCACCGCCGTCGGTGTAGCGGTCCCCCAGTCCTGCGAAGGAGCTGATGCCGTTCCCGAACACCGGATTGCCGCCGCCGGCGAGCGTGATGTCGCCCGCCTGCGACCAAGATCACGGTCCGCCCCCGTCGCCGGAGACGTCGATCCCAGTCCCGCCGGTGTTGGTGACGGTGATGGTTCCAGACGCCGTCAGGGAGATGAGACCACCCTGAATGATGTAGCTGTCCGGCTTGTAGAAATCGCCGGTCGCGTGCAGCTTCCCGCTCCGGTGATGGAGATGTTCTTGGCGTTGCACGACCTTGATGAAGCCGTTTCCCGCCATGTCGAAGAGCTTTTCGATGCTGAGGTCGCGGCCGTTCAGGTCGAACTCGCACCCGGACGTCGTCACCTCGATCGGCGTCGTCAACCGCACGAGTCCGGTGGTACAGACCCCGTTGCCGCAGAGGACGTTCTGCGTGTTCTGCAGCGCGTCGATCGCCGCAGGTGGCCGTCACCGCGTAGGCCCGGGGGCGGCGAGCGTCGAGGCGACGATCGCGAAGAGCGAGTGCCGTCAGGCGGAAACTGGAAGGGGTCATGCCGAAGGGATGGGAGAGATTCGAGAGTACCGAGGACGGTCGGGGTAGCGGGGCGACGATATCGAGCGCGCAGAATCATGTCAACGTACTTTCGACTTCGCATGACGATTCCGCTACGGGCCCCTTGGTCTCGCCATGACAAAAGATGGTAACAAAGCCCGGTCGTTACGCGCGGACTCCGCCGGGTCGTCCGCAAACCCTATGGCAGATGAGCGCGGCACGATCGCCTGCGGGCGCGGAGAGAGTGACGTAATGTCGACGATGGATCGCGAGCTCGAGGTGGCGCGCGGCGCCGCCAAAGCCGCCGGGCAAGTGCTGCTGCGCTACTACGGGAGCGCCTATCGCGTCACCGAGAAGAGCGCGGACAACCCAGTCACGATCGCCGATCTCGAGTCGAACGAGGTCCTGAAGTCGACGATCCTCGGCGCGTTCCCGAGCGACGGTTGGCTCTCCGAGGAGACCGCCGACTCCGACGAGCGCTTGAAGCAGAAGCGCGTCTGGATCGTCGATCCGCTCGACGGGACGAAGGAGTTCATCGGCGAGATCCCGGAGTTCTGCGTCTGCATCGCGCTCGTCGAGGACGGGACGCCGCGGGTCGCGGTCGAGTACAACCCCGGTCCGCGACGAGCTCTTCTGGGCCTCGAAGGGCGGCGGCACGATGCTGAACGGAGCGCGCGGTGCACGTCAGCAAGGCGAGCGATCTTCGCCACGCGAGCGTGCTCGCGAGCCGCAGCGAAGAAGCGCGCGGCGAGTGGGAACCCTACCAATCGCACATGCGCGTCGAGTTGACGGGCAGCGTCGCGTACAAGTTCGCGCTCGTCGCCGCCGGACGCCACGACGCCACCTTCACGCTCACGCCGAAGAACGAATGGGACGTCTGTGCCGGCGCGCCTGCTCGTCGCCGAAGCCGGCGGGATGGTGACCGATCCCGGATGGCCGCGCGATTCGGTTCAACAACGCCGGACACGCTGCTGCCCGGGCTGATCGCTTCGAATGGGTCTGCTGCATCGGCCCATCCTGAACACGATCCGAGCCGTCCGCGCGCTCGATGGAGTAGAGCACGGCGCCGCGTCGGCGTCGCTACCGTGCGCCGGTCAGGAGATGAGCTCGCTCCCTTCGGGTCGCTCGAACCATCTCAGTCAGCACTGCACGGGCGGTCGGCATCACGGTCGGCGGCGTTCGCCATGGAGAGGATTGGGATCGCTTGGCTCTCCAGCGTGCCCGCCATCCTTGGAGTCCTGGGGGATCGCCGATGATGGCGACGCCGGCGACTGGGACGCGGGTCGCGACCTGCAGCGACGCGGTGGCCGCCGACGGCCGCGGCCGACGAGGAAGACCGGGCGGATCTTGCGGGCGAGGAGGTAGCGATAGGCGCCTTCGAGGTCGCGGTCGGCGGCGGCGAGGTCGACGCGGGCCGGACGACTCGCCGTGGCCGCGCGAGATCGAAGCGCAGGACGCGGAACCCGCGGCGGCGATCGCGTCGCGACGTCGTCCTCCAGTGCCGACGGTCCTGCACTCGCATCGCCGGTCAGGACGACGCCCGGACCCGGTGGTGCCGGCGAGGTCGCCGATCAGCTGGACGCCGTCGGTCGCGGTGATGTCGACGCGCTCCTCGGCGCGCGCGGGCGTCGCGAGCGACGACGCCACGACGAGATCGGCCGAAGGCGATGCCGCGACGCGGTCGTCCGCACTCAGCGATCGCGAACGCGTGGCCGCGATCACCGGACGGATCGAGGTGCGGGACGTCGGTCATGATGCCGTCGCATCCGAGGGTGAGAAGGCGCGCCGCTTCCGCGGGATCGTTGATGGTCCAGACGTGGATCTCGGCGCCGAGCGCGTGCGCGGCGGCCACGCTCGCGACGCGTCACCAGCGTCACGTCGCCGAAGCTCGGCGGAATCTGCAAGGCGACGGCACCCTCGGGAAGCGGCGGCGCCGTCCCGCCTGGAGGGCCTGAATGAACGCCGCCACCTCGCCGGTCGCGCAGCTGGTCGGGAGCTCGGGCGCGGCGGCGCGAATGCCCTGCATGATGCTCGTCGTGCTCGGCCGCGAGCACGATGCGAGCCCGCGCGGCGCGCGCCATGGCGACGACGTCGGCGATGATCTCCGCCCCTTCGGACTTGATCTCGATGTTGAGCGGCGCGTCCGGAAACTCGCGCGAGCAGCTCCGCCAATCGAGGCACGCGGACGCCCTGGCCCGCGAAACGGAAGCGTCGCGCCGCCGTCGGCGGAAACGCGATGTCCCGCGTCGAGCTCGACTGAGCTCGGCGAACGTCAGCGCCGATACGGGTCCGCTCCGTCGGTCGTGCGCTCGAGGGTCGGGTCGTGGAGGACGACGACCTCGCCGTCCCGGGTCGCGTGCACGTCGAGCTCGAGCACGTCGACGCCGTCCGCGAGCGCCCGCCGAAAGGACGGCAGCGTGTTCTCGGGCGCGACGCCCGCGGCACCGCGATGGCCGAAGAGGCGTGGCGTCGCTCCATCGAAGCCGAGCCGCACGGACGCCCTTCCGAGGTCAGTTGATCGACGAGCTCGCGTGCGGTCGCAGGAGGTCGAGCAGCGACACCGGCGAGAGCGACAGCGAGTGGAGCTGGACGGCGCTCCCGAGGCTCGCGAGCCGAGCGACGAGGTCGCTCCGCAGCGTCGCGAAGCGCTTCCAGCGTGCGCCCGAGATCTGCTCGTCGGCCGGGAGCTTCACGGTGAGCGGGTCGACGTAGATGCCGTTCTCGAAGAGCATGAAGTGGAGATGCGGCCCGGTCGCCATGCCGCTCCGTCCGACGTAGCCGATCACCTGCCCCTTGCGGACCGTCGTCCCGACGCGAAGACCGCGCACGAAGCCCTGCAGATGCGAGTACGACGTCGCGTACGGCTGCTTGGTGCTCGATCTCGATGTGGTTGCCGTACTGGCCGCTCCGGCCGGCGAAGGTGACGACGCCGCTCGCGACGGCCCGCACCGGCGTGCCGGCGGGCGCCGAGAAGTCGACGCCGCGATGCGGTCGGATGCGCCGGAGCACCGGGATGGAAGCGCGCCCCGGTGTAGCTCGACGTGATCTTGCGGTACTCGACCGGGTACTTGAGGAACGCGCCGTCCGAGCGCGCGCCCGTCGAGATCGTAGTACTCCGTCTCGCCCTTGGTCGTTCTCGAACCGGATCGCGGTGAGCGTGCGGCCGCCGCTGGTGATCTCCGCGGCGAGGATGTCGCCGGGACGCGGCGCGCTGCCGTCGTCGTCGGTGAGCTCGGCGTAGAGGAGCCGGAACTCGTCACCCGGGTGCACGTCCTGCTGGAGATCGAGCTGCCATCCGAAGAGATCCGCGAGCTCGGAGATCATGCGTACCGGTACGCCGGCCGCCGACGCGCGAGGTCGCGAGGCTCGCCTCGACGCCGTCCCGGCGACGCCGCGCACCGCCGCGAGCTGCGGCATCGCCTTCAGGCGCGCCTGAATCTGCCCGTGGATCAACCGCATGCTGAGGACCGAGTGCGGATCGATCTCGTACTCGAGTCCCATGAGGCGACCCTGATCCTTGCGCGAAGGTGAGCTCGATGGCGTGCGCGGGTCGGATGCTGTCGAGATCGAAGGCCGCCGCCGCCGCTTGCTCCCAGGCCTTGACCTCGGCCGCCGAGAGGCCGTGCTCACCGAGGATGCTCGGCGAAGGTCTCGCCGTCGCTCACCAGGTGACGGACCTTCGCGCCGTCCTCACCGGGAACCGTCGACGGCGGCGGCCGCGATCCTCGGCGTCTTGCCCTGCGCCTCGGCTCGCAGCTCGCCCGACGCCAGCGTCTCCGGCACCACGCTCAGCGTCAGCCAGCGTCAGCAACGCTGCCAGCAGACCTGACCGTCCGTGTGGCGATGTCGAGGTTGGTTGCCCGTTGCATCCGCTTCGACTCGGAAAACCTCTCGGGGAACGCGACGCCGGGCGACCCTGCCAACCGATGTGCGGGTTGTCAAGCCGAGTGACATGCGAGAGTCGACAGGAACGTGCAGCGCGTTGCGAGGGTCGCATGCCGCTGTTAGGGTCGCGCGCCGTTCGTGACATGAGACGCCTCGCTCGCTATCGCGGGCCTCGTCGGCATGCTGCTGACGATCGCGTCGATGCGGCTCGCGACCGCGCCGCCGTTGCCCGCGAGCGGCGCGTCGGTCGTCGATCCGCGAAGGCGACGGGGTCGCCGAGATCGCGCGTCGCCTCGAAGCCGCCGGGCGTCGTGCGAAGCGCCGCTGCTCTTTCGCGTGTGGGCGCGCGCTCGGGCCGCGACCGCACGATTCAGCCGGGCACCTACCACTTCGAGACGGCGACGGACGTCGCACGGATGCTTGCAGCGCTCGGCGGACGGCGTCGCCGCCGATCGAGGTCACGATTCCGGAAGGCCTCACGGTGCGCGAGATCGCCGACGTCTTCTCGCGGCGCGCGGACTCGCGGAGGCCGAGAGCGTTCGCTGCCTCGCCGCCGACCCCGACTTCCTGCTCGCGGCCGGCGTGCCGGGACCGCAGCTCGAAGGGTTCCTCTTCCCCGACACCTATCGCTTCGCACCGACGCGTCGAGCCCGGCGAGATCGCTCGAGACCATGGTGCGGCGATTCCACGAGCGCTTCGACGCCGACCGCCACTGAGCGCGCCGGCGCGAGCGCAGGCTGACCGTCAACCAGGTCGTGACGCTCGCCTCGATCGTCGAGAAGGAGACCGGGCAAGCCCGCGGAGCGTCCAGCTGATCGCCGCCGTCTTCACCAATCGCCTGCGGCTCGGCATGCCGCTGCAGAGCGATCCGACGGTGATCTACGGCATCCCCGACTTCGACGGCGACCTGACGCGCGCCGATCTCGCCCGCCCGTCGCCGTACAACACGTACGTGCGTCGGCGGCCTGCCGCCGGGCCCGATCGCCAACCCGGGCCTCGCCGCGATCGATGCCGCGCTCGCGCCCGGCCGACTCGCCGGCGCTCTATTTCGTCTCCCGGAACGACGGCTCGCACGAGTTTTCGACGACGCTCGCCGAGCACAACCGAGCGGTCGCCCGCTACCAGCACGCGCGGCTCGCATTGACTTCGCCTTTCCTTCGCTCTACAATGCGCGCCGCGACGGGAGGCGCAGGCGCATGACGGGGCCCGATGTTGACGAAGCGGCAGAAGGAGCTCGTGGACTACCTCGACGCGTACATCCTCGAAGGCCGGCTACGCGCCGACCCTCGAGGAGATCGGCCAGCATTTCGGGCTGAGCTCGCTCGCCACGATCCACAAGCACCTCACCAACCTCGAGCGCAAAGGCATGATCCGCCGCAAATGGAATCGGAGCCGCGCGCTCGAGGTCGTGCCCCAGCAGCGCCGAGCCGCGGCCGTCGAGCTGCCGCTCGTCGGACGGGTGGCCGCGGGCGTCCCGATCGAGCCGCTCGAGCAGAACGACACCATCTCCGTTCCCGAGGAGCTCGTCGGTCGCGGCGAGACGTTCGTGCTGCGGGTGAAGGGCACGTCGATGGTGCTCGAGGGCATCCTCGACGGCGACTACGTCGTGGTGCAATCGCGCAACCAGGCCGACAACGGCGACATGGTCGTCGCGCTCGTGCGCGGCGAAGCCACGGTCAAGCGCTTCTACCGCGAGAAGGCCGGCATGGTGCGCTCTGCAGCCCGCCAACGACGACGTTGGCGCCGATCCTCGCGCGCGCCGGCGACATCGAGATCCGCGGCGTCGTGACGGCCGTCATGCGCAAATACCAACCGCAGCGCCGGCGGACCGCCGCCTAGGAACCTGACGTGCCGTGGACGCGACGCTGACCCACCTCATCTTCGACCTCGACAACACGCTGTATCCGCCGAGCCGCGGGGTCGTGGAGCGCGTCGACGCCCTCATCAACCGCTTCATGGTCGAGCGCCTCGGCATGTCGCTCGGAGCGAGCTGCGGCGCTCGCGTGCCCGCTATCGCGATGCGCACGGAACCACGCTGAACGGCTTGATGCTGCACCACGAGATCGAGCCGGACGACTATCTCGACGCCGTGCACGCGATCGCGGTCGAAGAGCTGCTGGAGCCCGATCGCGCGCTCGACGCGATGCTGGCGACGCTCCCGCACCGCAAGGTGATCTTCACCAACGGCTCGACGGCGCATGCGGAGCGCGTCCTCGCTTGCCTCGAACGTGCGCGGGCACTTCAGCGACGTCTTCAGCCTCGAGCACGTGGCGTACGTTCCGAAACCCGAGCGGGCGGCGTTCGAGACCGTGCTCGCGCGTCTCGGCGCGGTCCGCCGCCAGTGCCTGCTTCGTCGACGACCGGATCGACAACCTCGCGACGCGCGCGCGCGCTCGGCATGCGCACGATCCTCGTCGGCGATGCCGACGAGACGACGCCGATCGTTCGGTCGACGGCAGGATCGCGTCGATCCTCGATCTCCCTCCGCTGCTCGCGGAGACTTGGCATCGTCATGAGCGCCGACGACGCCTTCTCGCTCTACGTCCACATTCCCTACTGTCAGGCGAAGTGTCCGTACTGCGACTTCAACTCCTACGCCGCGACGACGCTGGCCCGAAGACGCCTACGCCGAGCGCGCTCCTCGCCGAGCTCCGCCAGCGGACCGCGGAACCCCCGTTCGCGGCGCCAGCGTCGGCGACGATCTTCTTCGGCGGCGGCACGCCGTCCGCTCTTCCAGCCGGCGACGATCGCGCGCCTCCTCGACGCGCATCGCCGCGACCTGCGCGATCGCGGCCGACGTCGGAGGTGACGCTCGAGGCCAATCCCGGCACCGTCGAGCGCGAGCGCCTCGCGGGATTTCGCGCGGCCGGGGTCAAACGGCTCTCGTTCGGCATTCAATCGTTCCAGCCCGCGCTGCTCGCGACGCTCGGCCGCATCCACGGATCCGGACGACGCGCGCGCCGCGATCCGCGCGCGCGCGCGGCCGGCTTCGACGATCTGAACCTCGACCTCATCTTCGCCGTCGCCGGGCGAGCCGCGTCGACTGGGAAGCCGACGTCGCCGAGGTCGGCCGCTGGGCGCCGGAGCACGTCTCCGCCTACAACCTCACCTACGAGCCGGGCACGCCCTTTCACACGCTCCGGGCCCGTGGCGCGCTCCGCCCGCTCGACGACGAGGACGAGCTCTGGATGTATCAGCACGTGCGCGGCGCACTCGCGTCCGCCGGCTACGCGCAGTACGAGATTTCGAACTTCGCGCGCCCCGGACGCCACGCGCGTCACAACCAGAGCTATTGGCGCGGCATCGACTACCTCGGCATCGGCGCCGGCGCGCACTCCTACGCGCACACGCCCGAGTGGGGACCGGCGCTGGTCGAACGAGCGCATCCCGAGCGCTACATCGCCGCCGTCGGACGCGGCGACGCCGTCGCAGGCTCGGAGACGCTCTCGTTCGACGCCGCCGCCGCGCGAGTTCATGTTTCTCGGTCTCCGCGAGTCGCGCGGCATCGACCCGCGGCGTTCGCGCGTCGCTTCGGACGCGACCGCTCGAGGACGTGCACCCCGAGGTGGCGACGTTTCGCGCCGACGGCTTTCTCGAGGACCGCGGACGGGCGCGTCGCCTTGAGCGAGCGTGGCCTGCTCGTCGCCGACTCGATCTTCGCCGCGTTTCTTTGATTCATAGAGGATCTTCCCCCTTCAGTGCGCGCCGCATAGCCGCACTCAGTCCCGGCTCGCTCGCGCTCGCGCGCGCTACGCGCGCGGAGTCGAGTCTTGGGTCACCTCTGGTCCTGTCAGCCGGCGAAGAGGGTCAGCGCGAAGCGGGCGGTCGGCTCGATCCATTGCCCGCTGCAGGCGAAGCCGCGCGCGCGGCCCATGTCGATGAGACCGCTCGGCTCGTACTTGTAGGAGCTCTCGGTCCAGATCGTCTCGCCGGCGCGCGAACGGCACCGTCGGCTCCGGCCGCCGGGACGTGCACGATCTGATCGCGCCGGCTCACGAGATGCGACTCGACGCGCGCCAGCCGCGGCATTCCAGCGCGGCGCGTGGTCGAGCGCGTCGAGATCGAAATCGCCCCGTGGAGCTCGCGATTGATGCGATCGAGCAGGTTCTTGTTGAAGGCGGCCGTCACGCCGATCGGGTCGCCGTAGGCGAGCAAGAGCTCCGCCTCGGGCTTCACCAGGTCGGCACCGAGCAGGAAACCGTCGCCGGGCCGCAGGCTCTCGCGCACCTCGCGCAGAAACGCGGCCGCCGCCGCGGGATGGAAGTTGCCGATGTTGGAGCCGAGGAACAAGCACCAGCATCGAGCCCTGCGCCGGACGGCGCGCCACCGGCATCGCGGAGGCCGGGACCGAACGGCGCGCGGTGACCGACCACGGACACCTGCGACAGACTGCCGAGCGTCCGCGCCGAGAGCTCGAGCGCGGTCGGCGAGATGTCGACCAGCCGCACGAGCATCGGACGGGCGCGCCGCATGCCTCGACCAGGAGCGCCAGCTTGGCGCCGCTGCCGCACCCGAGCTCGACGAGCGTCGTCAGATCGGGCAACACGGCGCCGATCGTCTCGGCGTGACGCGCCGAGCAGGGCGCGCTCCGCGCTCGGAATGCGGTACCACGGCAGCTGGCAGATCGCCTCGAAGAGCTGCGAGCCGAGCGCGTCGTAGAAGTAGCTTCGATTGCAGCTGACGCGGGCGGAGCTGCAGGTCGTGACGCACGTCGGCGAGCGAACTCGCGTCGAGCGCTCGTCGACCGTCGACTGCCTCCGCGGCAGCGCCCATCGGACCTCCGCCGGCACCTCATGCGCGCACGCACCGGAAGGTCGCGTAGGGATAGGGATAGCGGGGGCGGAACCAGTTCCGCCAGCTTCGCCGGACGAGCTCGGCTGCCGTCGCGGAGAAGCGCCCTTCATGACGTAGTGCCCTCCATCGAAGAAATCCGGCGGAATAGCGTGGATAGGACGGCGTCGGCGTGAAGCCGGGAAAGGGCGCGAAGATCGTCGACGTCCATTCCCACCCGTTGCCGATCAGGTCGTGCACACCCCAGGCGCTGGCGCCCGCGGATAACGCGCCGACCGGCACGGGATCCCAGTGCCGCAAGCCGAAGTTGCCGTGCTCGGCTGCCGGCGGGCGTCGTCCCCACGGCAGCGGCCGCTCGCCGCCTCCGGGCATCCCGAACGCGGCGCGGTGATACTCGGCCTCGGTCGGCAAGCCGCTTGCCCTTCCAGCGCGCGAACGGCATCGGCCTCGGCATGGCTCACGTAGACCGGCCACGCCGAGCGGCAGCGGGATCTCGTCGAAGAGCGCCGCGCCAGTACCAGCGTCCGTCGCGCCGCACCCAGAAGCTCGGGTGCCGGAGGCCTCGTCCGCTCGCGCCACGGTCCAGTTCTCCGGCGTCCAGAGCGCTGGATCGGCGTAGCCACCGGCCTCGACGAACTCGAGGTAGTCGCGGTTGGTGACGTCGTAGGACGTCGATCGCGAACGCCGGCACGTCGACCGGCGTAGGTCGGAGCTCGTTGTCCCAGGCGAACGCGCGTGCGGTCGGATCGGCGCCGAGCGTCGCCGTCCCGGCCAGGATCTCGGACCATCGCCGGCGGCGGCGGATCGCCCTCGACCAGCGGCCGATAGCCGCGGAGGCCGGCGCTTCGCGTCGCCGTGAGGCAGGCGGTGGAACATGTAGAGCGAGGTCTCGTGATGCATCGCCTCGTGCTCGAGGATCGTGAACAGCGGCGAGCCCGCGGCGCAGCACGGGACGTCGTCGCGCACGGAGACCCTCGTCGGCGATCGCCGCCTCGACGGCTCGATCCGCGGCGGCGGCGAACGTCGAGCACCGCGGCCGCGTCGGCCAGCTCGAGCGCGGCGCGACGCGTCGCGTCGATCCTCGTCGGGATCGATGCCGCGCTCGAAGAGTCCTCGAGGTCCGCGTCGACGCCGGGAAGCCGAGGCCGAGCTTCACCAAGCGTGTTCACGTTGAACGCGGCGACGTGCCCTTCGTAGAAGACCACCGGGTGGCGGAGCGCGATCGGCTCGCGCCTCGTACGCCCTCGTCGCGTGAGGAGGTCGAACCAGCTGCGCGACCGCTCGCCGGTTGCGGCGGAACCAGCGCACGACACGCCGCGAGATCGACCTCGGCCGCCGGCATCCGGGCCATGCTGCGCCCGGTGCCGAGACACAGGCAACATGACGGGCGCGACCGCCGGCGCACGGCGAGACCGTGCCAGCCGCGCGTCGATCAGGCCATGCCGAGCTTGGCCTTGCCCTCGGGCGAGATCATGTTGGGATTCCACGGCGGATCCCACACGACTTGCACGTGTGCTTCGGCAACGCCGGGCAGCGCCTCGATGCGACGTTGTGCATCCATCGCGATCGACGGGCCCATGCCGCACCCCTGCGCGGTGAGCGTCATCTGCACGTCGACGTTGCTGCCACCGGCCGCCGCCTTCGCCGATCGTGAGATCGTAGACGAGACCGAGATCGACGATGTTCACCGGGATCTCCGGGATCGTACACGTTCTTGAGGGCTTCCCAGACGGCATCCTCGCTCGACGCGTCCGTCGGCGCTCGCTTCGGCGGCCGTCTCGACCGCGACGCGGCTCCTTGCCGAGCGCGTCGGCGTCGCGATCCTGCACGCGAAACAAGCCGCCCATCGCCGGAACCTGCAGCGTGTAGGTGTCGCCGAGCGCCTGCGTGATGATGGCGAGCGTCCCCTCTTCGATCGTGACGGTGTTGCCGTGCGGGATCTGCATCGGCCTCGCACGTACGGCGGATCGTGATCTGTTCGTAGCTCATGGCGCTACCTTACCTCCTCGGTCACTCCGGACACCCACAACACGTCGCACGACCGCCCTTTTCCGGTGCCGTCCCTTTCGTGACATAAGGCGCGGGCACGAAGGGGGTCGCCATGATCGCATCGATTCGCAGGAGAGCCGCCGTCGTGGTCGGTCGGGTTGTTGCTGGGGGTGGCGGCGTGCTCCGCGCCGGCCGAGCCGCTGAAGATCGTCGCCGGTCGACCTGACCCACGAGGTCGACGAGCACAACGAGGCCGCGCTCGGCGCGCGAGACGTTCGCCCCGACGAGCACCATCTACGCGTCGATCGCCATCGAAGGCACCGGCACGGCGACGCTCGCCGCGAAATGGACCGACCCGAGCGGGCAAGGTCGCTCGCCGATCAGCAGCAGGACATCAATCAACACCAAGCCGCACGCGCTACGAGTTCCACATCCTCCCGTCCCAGGGCGAGCATCCGCTCGGCCGCTACAAGGTCGTGATCATCGCTTGAACGGCGGCGAACGTCACACGGCGCGACGAAGAATCGCGAGTTCGAGATCCGCGTCACGCAATAGATCGAGCCGCCGATGGAGTCGCGTCCCCAGCACGCCGCACCGCCGTCGGCGACCCGCCGGTTCCCGAGCCGCCGTTCGCGGAGCGCGTCCGGACCCTGCTGCACGTCGCGCCGCACCGGCACGCTCGCGACGCATTCGCGCAAGCGCAGCGGGTTTCCCGTTCGCCGTCGATCATGCCCTACGGCCTCGACGCCGACGGCCGGCCGACCTTCCTCATCAGCTCGATGGCGATGCACACGCAGAACCTCGGCGGCCGACCGCGCGCGCGAGCCTGCTCGTCGCGCAGCCGGGTTGGACCGAGGATCCGCTCGCGGGTGCGCGTGCCACGCTGATCGGCGAGGGTCGATCGGCTCGAGGACGGAGCGCGGTTCGCGCGACGACTACCTCGAGCGTCATCCGAACGCCCGCGCCTGGGTCGATTTCGACGACTTCGCGTTCTACCGGATGGACGGTCGTGGACCTGTATTACGTCGCCGGTTTCGGCGCGATGGGATGGGTCGACGCCGGCGACTATCGGCGCGCCGCGCCCGATCCGCTGGTCGACGTCGAGCGTGCGATCGTCGAGCACATGAACGCCGACCACGCCGACGCGCTGCGTGACGTACTGTCGGCACTACGCCGGACGTCGCCGCCGGAAAGCGCGACCATGACGAGCGTCGACCGCCTCGGGCTTTCGCGTGCGGGCGCGCATCGGCGACCGCCTGACACGGCGTCCGCATCAACTTCCCGACCGAAGTCCGCAGTCGAGCGAGGAGGCCCGCAAGGTTCTGGTCGGCATGCTGCGCGAGGCTCGCGCACCGCCGCGCGCTGACCCACCGGCCGTCACGCCGATCGCCGGCCCGGCCGGCCGCGAAATCCTGGCTTGACGCCGCGCCGCGCTCGCATGTATCCATCAATCCGGCTGAACGGATACATCATGCTGCGCGTCCACCGCTCCCACCGTCTTCGCGCACCTCCCGTCCTCGGCGACCTCACCCGCAGCCGCATCCTGCTGCTTGCTCGAGCGGCCACAGAGCTGACCGTCGCTGAGCTCTGCGCCGTCATGCAGATCCCGCAGTCGACCGTCAGCCGGCACCTGAAGGCCCTCGCCGACGGCGGGTGGGTGACGCGCGCGCGCCGAGGGCACGAGCCGGCTCTACCGCGGTCATGCGCGACCGCGATGGATCCCGTCGGCGCAGCGCCTCTGGCAACTCGTGCGCGAGCAGATCGCCGACACGGCGAGCGCGGTGCAGGATGGACGGCGGCTCGAGCACGTGCTCGCGAGCGGCGCTCAAGTCGCAGCAGTTCTTCACGACCTCGGCGGGCCAGTGGGACAAGCTCCGCGCGCGAGCTCTTCGGAGCGACTCGTTTCATTCCGCGGCTCTGCTCGGGCTGCTCGACACCGAGCTGGACGGTCGGCGACCTCGGCTGCGGCACCGGTGCAGTCGCCGAGACGCGTGGCGCCGTGGGTCGGCCGGGTGATCGCCGTCGACGAGTCGGCGGCGATGCTGCAAGCGGCGAGACGACGCGTCCGCGACGCTCGCCAACGTCGAGGTGCGGCGCGGCTGCCTCGAAGCGTCTGCCGATCGCCGACGCCTCGCTCGACGCCGCGACGTGCGTGCTCGTGCTCGCATCACCTCCCGGCACCCGAGCGCGCGCTCGCCGAGGCGGCGCGGGTGCTCCGTCCGGCGGACGCCTTCTGCTCACTGCGACATGATGCCGCACGATCGCGAGGCCTACCGTCATCAGATGGGACACGTCTGGCTCGGCTTCTCGGAGGCCGAGATCATGCGCTATCTGACGGACGCCGGGTTCACGGCCAACGCTTCCGACCGCTGCCCCCGACCCGAGCGCTCAGGGGCCGACGCTCTTTGCCGTCGCCGCCACGCGGCGCTCCCGACAGCGCGCGCCCGTCCACGTCGCGGCACGCGCCACTGCCCACCAACAACGACAGCTGACGAAGGAGACTCACGATGAGCATGCCTGCAACCAGAAGCCCACGACGGCGTTCAGCGACGCCGCCGGAACAGCCGGGTGCCCGTTCAAGGTCGCCGATCTCTCGCTCGCCGAGTTCGGTCGCCGCGAGATGCGACTCGCCGAGCAGGAGATGCCCGGCCTCATGGCGCTGCGCGCGCGCGCTACAAGGGCAAGAACCCGCTTGCCGGCGCCAAGATCATGGGCAGCCTGCACATGACGATCCAGACCGCCGTGCTGATCGAGACGCTGGTCGATCTCGGCGCCGACGTGCGCTGGGTCTCGTGCAACATCTTCTCGACCCAGGATCACGCCGCCGCCGCGGTCGTCGTCGGCCGTCCGAGACCGGCGGCACCGTCGCACGACCCGCGCGGCACGCCGGTGTTCGCCTGGAAGGGCGAGACGCTCGAAGAGTACTGGTGGTGCACCAACGAGGCGCTGCTCTGGCCGGACGGCAGCGGTCCGACGCTCATCGTCGACGACGGCGGCGACGCGCACGCTGCGTCGTGCACAAGGGCCTCGAGTTCGAGAAGGCCGGCGCGGTGCCGGCGTTCAATCCCGACAAGGACCCCGAGGAGTGGGGCGTGATCCTCGACCTCCTGCGCAAGGTCAGAAGCGGCGACAAGCCGGCCGCTGGACGCGCATCGCCGAGCGGCCTCCGCGGCGTCAGCGAGGAGACGACGACCGGCGTGCACCGGCTCTACCAGATGATGGAAGCCGGCACGCTGCTCTTCCCCGCGATCAACGTCAACGACTCGGTGACCAAGAGCAAGTTCGACAACATCTACGGCTGCCGGCACTCGCTGGTCGACGGCATCTGCCGCGCGACCGACGTCATGCTCGGCGGCAAGGTCGCGTTCGTCGCCGGCTTCGGCGAGGTCGGCAAGGGCTGCGCCCAGGCGCTCCGCGGCCAGGGCTGCCGCGTCATCGTCGCCGAGATCGACCCGATCTGCGCGCTGCAGGCGGCGATGGAAGGCTACGAGGTGAAGACGCTCGAGGACGTGGTCGTCGACCGCCGACATCTTCATCACCGCGACCGGCAACCTCGACATCATCACCGTCGAGCACATGACGCGGATGAAGGACAAGGCGATCGTCGGCAACATCGGCCACTTCGACAACGAGATCGACATGGCCGGCCTGAAGAAGATCCGCGGGCATCGAGCGCATCAACATCAAGCCGCAGTACGACGAGTGGCGCTTCCCCGACGGCCACAGCGTGATGATCCTCGCCGAAGGCCGCCTGCTGAACCTCGGGTGCGCGACCGGTCACCCGAGCTTCGTGATGTCGGCGTCGTTCTCGAACCAGGTGATCGCGCAGCTCGAGCTGCACCGCAACAACGACGAAGTACGAGAAGAAGGTGTACATGCTGCCGAAGCACCTCGACGAGGAGGTCGCGCGGCTCCACCTCGATCATCTGGGCGTGAAGCTCACCGAAGCTGCGCCCGGAGCAGGCCGAGTACATCGGCGTACCGGTCGAGGGCCCCTACAAGTCCGACCACTATCGGTACTGTTGTACATGCGAGGGATCTCTCCTCGCCCCGGACGAGCAAAGCCCGTCGGGGCCACTCCCGGCTTGCTGTCGCTCGGTCGCGCTAGCGCGCGCGAGACGCTGGGTCAGGCCTAGCCTCCCTCCCGACTCGAAATGAAAGGGCCGGCGTCCCCGAGGGCGCCGGCCTTTCGTCGTCACCGCGTGACGGCGATCTGCGATCGAATCAGCGTCCGCCGGCGGCAGCCTTCGCGGCGCCGAGTCCGCAGCCTTGCGGAGCTCCTCGGCGCGGTCGGTGCGCTCCCACGGGAAGAGGCCCTTCTCGGCCTTCCGCCCGAAATGGCCGTAGGCCGCGCCGTCGCGCGCGATAGATCGGACGCTTCAGGTCGAGGCGCCTTCACGAGCGCCGACGGGCGGAAGTCGAACGCGTCGCGTACGAGCGCCGCCACCTTGTCGTCGGGAAGCGCGCCGGTCCCGAAGGTGTCGACGAGCACCGGAGAGCGGCTCGGCGAGGCCGATGGCGTACGCGAGCTGCAGCTCGCACTGCGTCGCCGATCCCGGCCGCGACGACGTTCTTGGCGACGTAGCGCGCCATGTACGCCGCGCTGCGATCGACCTTGCGACGGATCCTTGCCGGAGAAGGCGCCGCCGCCATGGCGGCCGTAGCCGCCGTAGGTGTCGACGATGATCTTGCGACCGGTGAGACCGCAGTCGCCCATCGGTCCGCCGACGACGAAGCGGCCGGTCGGATTGACGTGATAGACGGTGTCTTGGCGTCGAGTACTGCGCCGGAATACGTCTTCTTGATGACCTCTTCGAGCGATCGTTCGCGCAGAGCGTCTCGTAGCGTCACGTCCGGGCGAGTGCTGCGTGGAGACGACCACGGCGTCGATGCGCACCGGGCTTGCCGTCGCGGTACTCGACCGACACCTGCGACTTGGCGTCGGGGCGGAGGAAGTCGAGCTTGCCCGACTGCGCGATCGGCGCTCAGGTTCTCGACCAGCCGATGCGCCATCATGGATCGGCAGCGGCATCAGCTCGGCGGTCTCGTCGCAGGCGTAGCCGAACATCAGGCCCTGATCGCCGGCGCCCTGCTCCTTGTGGAGCCCTTCGCCCTCCGTGACGCCCTGCGAGATGTCGGGCGACTGGCGGTCGACGGCGATCAGCACGGCGCAGGTGTCGGCGTCGAATCCCATCTCGGAGGACGTGTACCCGATCTCGCTTGACCGTCTTGCGGACGATGTCGGCGTAGTGGCACCACGGCTTTCGACGTGATCTCGCCGGCCACCACGGCCATCCCGGTCTTGACCAGGCTCTCGCATGCGACCCGGCTATGCGGGATCCTCGACGAGCAACGCATCGAGAATGCGCGTCAGAAATCTGGTCGCACATCTTGTCGGGATGCCCCTCGGACACCGACTCCGAGGTGAACATGAAATCCTTGAGTGGCATGCAAAAATCCTCCTAGGTGGGTGCGACCTTATAGACAGAGTGGTTTTCGCGGAGCGTCAAGGCGGAACCCGCTCGGGCACCGCTGTGGCGTCCGGCATAGGTCACGCGTTCTCGTAGAAACGCTGCGCAATCAGCGCTGCGAGCGCGTCGATGGCCTCCTCGGCGTCGGGCCCGGCGGCGAGCAGCGTGAGCTGCGTCCCCTGCCCGCCGCGAGCATCATCAAGCCGAGAATGCTCTTGCCCGAGACCGACTCGTCGCCGTTCGTGACGGTCACCTCGGCGACGAATTTGCTCGCGGCCTCGACGAAGCGCGCGGCCGCCCGCGGCGTGGAGACCGAGCTGATTCACGATCTCGACCACCGGCCTGCACGGTGTCGGCGTCGAGGCGCTCGCTTCCGCAGCAAGGTCATCGCTTGGTCCTGGGCGGGCGGGCGTCGGACTCGAGCGGACACGCGCCCGCAGGATGTGATCGCGACCGTACTCCACGATGAACGTCGCCAGGTCCTCGAGCGACATCTCGTGACGTGCCGGAGATGACCTTCACGATGATCGGAAGATTCGAGGCCGGTGACGACCTGGATGCGCGCGTCGCGCGCCAGCGCCATGCTGACGTTCGTGGCGGTATCGCCCGTACATGTCGGTGAGGATGATCGCGCCGTCTCCTTGCTCCACGGCGGCCGTCGCCGCCGCGATCTTGGTGCGCAACGTCGTGAGGCGTGTCGTCGGGCGCGGCGCTGACCGCCACCATGCTCGGCACCGGGTGCCCCAGCACGCTTTCGATGCTGCGCAGCTCTCCGGAAGCGAGCGCCCCGTGCCCGACGAGCACGATCCCGATCATGGCTATCGACTCACGTCGCGGTGTTGGATGCGGACCGGAGTAGCCCTGTCCGCTCAGGCGGCGCTCGAGCTCACCGACGAGCGCGACCGAGCGATGCCGACCGCCGGTACAGCCGAGACCGACGGTCAGATACCGCTTGCCCTCGCGCACGTACAACGGCAGCGAGAAGTCGAGGAGCGCCGTCGTGAGCGCCAGGAACTCCTGCGTCTCCGGTGCGCTCGAGGACGAAGCGCGCCACCGCCGGGTCGGTCCCGTCGAGCGCGCGCAATTCCTCCACGAAGAAAGGATTGGGCAGGAAGCGGACGTCGAGCACGATGTCGGTGTCGGTCGGCAACCCGTACTTGTAGCCGAATGACAACAGCAGCACACGCATCGCCGCTTCGCTGCCCGCGACGTCCGCGAGGAGGCGGCGGAGCTCGTCGCGCAGCTGGTGGACCGTGAACGCGGTCGTGTCGATGATGCGATCGGCCAGACCCTTCAGGCCCGCGAGACCCTGGCGTTCGCGCACGATTCCTGACGCGACGTCCCCGCCTTCCGCCAGCGGGTGCGGGCGGCGCGTCTCGCTGAAGCGTCGCACCAGCACGTCGTCGGCGGCGTCGAGATAGAGGATCTCGACCCGGTGGCCGGCGCGACGGATGTCCTCCAGCACCGCGGGATAGTTCCCGAGGAAGGCGCGCTCGCGGAGGTCGATGCCGAGCGCGATCCGCGGAATGTCCTCTTCGGAGTTCTGACAGAGCTCGATGAACTTCGGCGTCAGCACCACCGGCAGGTTGTCGATGCAGTAAAAGCCGAGATCCTCGAGCACGCGGATCGCCGTGCTTTTCCCCGAGCCCGAGAGGCCCGTCACGATCACGACGTGCACGAGCCCTCCCTGGGCGGACGAGCGCGTGGGCTGCGGTGCCGCCGTCTCGTCGGCGAGCGGAGGTCCGGCGCTGCCGGCGCGCGATCTCACCGTCGAGTCGTGCCGCGACCTCGCGCGCCGAGTGACGTCCGAGTCGCTTGAGGACGTGGTTGCGAGCGCGCGACCTCGATGATGGTGGCGACGCTCCGCCCCGGACGGATCGGAATGCGGACCTTCGGCAACGACGACGCCGAGGATGGTGTGCGTTTCGTCCTCGAGGCCGAGCCGGTCGGCGCGCTCTTCCTTGCTCCAGTCGAACATCTCCGCCACGAGCTGGATCGCCTTTCTCGCGGAGCGTCGCGAGGATGCCGAAGAGATCCTGGACGTTGATGATGCCGAGGCCGCGGATCTCCATGTGGTGCCGGATGAGCTCCGCGCCCGAGCCCATGCACGTGCCCGGCCCCGACTGCGCGGGCCTCGACCGACGTCGTCGGCGACCAGTCGGTGCCCGCGCGCCACCAGGTCGAGCGCCGCCTCGCTCTTGCCGATGCCGCTCTTGCCGAGCAGCAGCACGCCGAGACCGAAGACTTCGACCAGGACGCCGTGGATCAGCGTGTGGGGCGCGAGTCGATCCTCGAGCCAGGCGGTGACGTTGCGGATGAGCTCGGAGCTCTTGAGTGCCGTCGTGATGAGCGGCACCTGGTGGCGCGTCGCGGATTCCTCGAAATACGGCGGCGGCACGGCGCCGTTGGTGACGACGACGCAGGCGACGCGCTCGCCGAGCATGCGGTCGACCGCCTGACGCGCGGCGTCCTCGCCGAGGGTCGCGAGGTAGCCGAGCTCGGTCCGTCCGATCACCTGCACACGCTCGGGGTGAATCTGCGGCAGATAGCCGGCGAGCGCGAGCCCCGGCTTCTGGATGCGGGGAATGCTCACGCCGTTTCCGAGCCCGCTCGAGCCCTGCGATCAACGTGAGCTTCCACGCATCGCCGCGGGCCTGCATGAGCTCGCCGATCGTCACCATGACAGGGAGCCTCGTGTGCTCGGCGGTGCGTGCGGTCCAGCCTAGTACTTCTCGATCCTCTTCTTTGATGATCGCGAAGAGCTGTTCCTGCGATCCGCCCTCGGCGAGGCGATCGCGGAAGCTCTTGTCCTTGAGCAGCCGGGAGACCCGCGCGAGGGCTTTCAAATGCAGCCCGGCCGAATCCTCGGGCGCGACCAGCAGGAAGAAGAGGCCGTGTCGGCTTGCCGTCGAGCGAGATCGAACGCGATCCCGGCATCCGCTGCGCCCGAAGGCGGCCACCACGTTGCCGACCCTGGGCATCTTGCCGTGCGGGATGGCGATGCCCTCGCCGATCGCCGTGCTGCCGAGGGCCTCGCGATCGAGCAGGACCTGCACCGAGGCGTGCTCCGTCGATCTCGGGATGGAGCGTCGCCAGGAGCGTCGCGATCTCCTGGAGCGCGTCGCTCTTCGTCGTCGCCCGCATCGCGGGAAGGATCGCGTCCGGTGCGAGGATGTCGAGGATCTTCATGGGCGACCCGCGAGGCTATACCCCAGCCCGACCTCACGGGCAAAAAGTCAGGTGGACTCGGGCGCGATGAGCCCATAGTGGCCGTCCTTGCGGCGATAGACCACGGAGACCGTGTCCGTCGCGGCGTTGCGGAACACCAGAAACTCGTTGCTCATGAGGTCCATCTGCATCACGGCTTCCTCGACCGACATGGGCTTCACCGGAAGACGCTTGCTGTGGATGACCTCCGGACCCGTTGCGCCGCCCGAAGCGTGTCGGCGCGGAGGACGTCCATGCTGAGGCCCGGAGCATCTCGCGGCTCGGGGACCCGACCACCTCGGGCGTCTCGACCTGAGCCCGCCGCGACCGGCGGCAGACCTTGTGGCTGCTGATCTTCTCCGTCGTGCTTGCGGGCCCGATGCTCGAGCTTGTCGCTCGCCAAGTCGATCGCCGAATACAGGTCGCCGGTCTCTTCCTTGGCCGTCATCGTCGTCGCGGTCCGGCATTGAGCACGACCTCCGCGATGTGGCGCCGCTTCACGACCGACAGGATGACGTGCGCATCGATCGGCCGATGCACGTACTTCGCGACCCGCCGAACGCGCTTCTCGGCGTGCTCGCTGGAGCGCGTCAGTCGCCTCCATGTGCCTGAAGGTGACGTTGATTCGCATGCTCCCTCCCCAGGAGCCCTCGTCCACTGGGCTCAGGCGAACTGCCGGCGCTTGGACGACGGCAGGATTCCCATGAGCTCTCGATACTTCGCCACCGTGCGGCGCGCAATGTCGATGTTGTCCTTCGCCGATCTCTCGGCGATCGACTGATCGCTGAACGGGCTCGCGGGATCCTCGCTGCCGATGATCTCTTTGATCTTCTTCCGTACGCTCTCGGCCGACACGTCCTCGCCGTCGGCACCTGCGCAGGCTCGAGGTGAAGAAATACTTGAGCTCGTAGATGCCCTGCGGCGTGTGCGCGTACTTGTTGGCGGTCGCGCGGCTGACGGTCGACTCGTGCATGCCGATGTCGTTGGCCACGTCCTTCAACACGAGCGGCTTCAGGTGCGAGACGCCGTGCTCGAAGAACTCGCGCTGAAACTTGATGATCGAATGGGTGACCATGAAGAGCGTGCGCTGGCGCTGGTGGATGCTCTTGATGAGCCAGGCCGCGGCCCGCATCTTGTCCTGGATGTATCCCTGGCCTCCGACGATTCCGCCCTGGCCGAGCACGCGGCGATAGAACTGACTCACCCGCAGGCGCGGCAGGCCCTCGTCGTTCAACGTGACCACGAGCTCGTCGCCGACCTTCTGGATGTAGACGTCCGGCGTAACGTAGCGGACGTCGCCGTCGCCGTAGTCGCGCCCGGGCTTCGGCTCGAGCGTGGCGATCACCCGCTGCGCCTCCGCGATGTCGTTCGTCGAGACCTTGAGCTCGCGCGCGAGCTTGTCGAATCCGCTTGCCCTCGAGCGCCGGCGAGGTGGTCACGGACCAGCGCGGCGGCGAGCGAGTCGCCCCTGGCCGAGCTGCGCCAGCTGGAGGAGCAGGCACTCGGAGAGCGTGCGCGCGCCGACCCCGGCGGGATCGAATCCCTGCAGCACTCGCAGCGAGACGCTCGGTCTCCTCGAGGTCGGTCTCGGCCATGAACGCGGCTCCTCGAGCGGCAGGCGCAGGTAGCCGTCGCCGTCGAGGTTGGTGATCAGCACGCCGAGGATGTTCTTCTCGTGCTCGGTCAGGTCCGACAACCGCGAACTGCCAGATGAGATGGTCGACCAGCGAGCTCGTGCGAACCAACGTGTTCTCGAGCGCGGGACGTTTGTCCTCGTCGTGGTCGTTGGACGACCCGGCCGGTGTGCTGTGAAAATCGTTCCCGTAGTTGTCGAGGTAATCCTTCCAGTCGATCTCGCCGAGCGCATTGGCCGCCGTCACTTCGGGACCGGTGTCCTCGTTCGGCTTCCACTCGTCGGTGGTCGTGCTGGCGACGGTACCGTCGACGGTCGGTACTTCCGAGGTCTCGAACGTCGTCTCGACCTTCTGCTGCTCCTCGGTCGTCTCGGCGACCTCCTCGAGGACCGGATTCTGCGACATCTCGTCGACGATCAGCGCCTCGAGCTCCATGCGGCCGACCTGCAGGATCTTGATCGCCATCCGCAGCTGGGGCGTCATCACCAGCTGCTGCGTCAGCTTCTGATAGAGCTTGGTTTCGAGTGCCATGGTCTGAGAGACTGAACCGCTCGCCGAGGTAGATTTCGCGCGCCTGGCGACTCTCGGCGATGTGAGAGGAATGCCTTCTTCGAGGATCGACCCCTCGTTGAGAATGTAGGCGCGATCGCAGATGCCGAGCGTCTCGCGCACGTTGTGATCAGTGATCAAGACGCCGATCCCGCGCTCTTTGAGCTGCCGGATGATGTTCTGGATATCGAGGACGGCGATCGGGTCGATGCCCGCAAACGGCTCGTCCAGCAGCATGAAGGCGGGCGAGATCACGAGCGCTCGCGTGATCTCGAGCCGACGCCGTTCGCCGCCCGACAAGGCATATGCCTTGGTCTTTGCCAGATGCGCGATGCTGAGCTCCTCGAGGAGTCGCCATAGCCGTCCCTGGCGTTCCTCGGCAGAAATCGGCAACGTCTCCAGTATCGCGAGCACGTTTTCTTCGACGGTGAGCTTGCGGAAGACCGACGCTTCCTGCGGCAGATAGCTGATGCCGGCGCGCGCCCGCTGATACATCGGCAGATCGGTCACGTCGGCGCCGTTCAGCGCGACGCGGCCCGCGTCGGGCGTGACGAGGCCGACGATCATGTAGAACGTCGTGGTCTTGCCGGCGCCGTTCGGTCCGAGGAGGCCGACCACCTCGCCGGCCGAGATACGGACCGAGACGTCGCGGAGCACGCGCCGGCCGCCGAACGACTTGTCGAGATGCTCGGCCGTGAGCAGGGACTCGGTCATGGCCGCGTCGCCTCGGTCGGGGTATCGGCGGCTTGGATCGGCAGCGCCGTCGCGCCTCGTCCCGTGGTCGTCCTTGCCCGGATAGAGGACGGCCTTCACCCGCGAGTTGGACCCGCTCTCGACGACGCTCCGCTCTTCCTTCAAGTAGACGATGACCCGTTCGCCCGCGACCTGGTTCGGCCCGTCGTGCAGGACGGCCCCGTCGCTCAAGGTGAAGGTCTGCTTCGCCTGATCGAAGACCGCCCGGCGCCCTTCGGCGAGCTTCGTTCCCTGGCGGATGCGAACGTTGCCCTCGGCGATGATCTCCTTGATGCGGTCCGCGTCGGCGCCGGGCGCAGCCGTTTTGGCCGGCGCGGGCGCGGTGCGGTCCTGTTTCACCGCCTGCGGGTCGTAACTGATCGACAACCGATCGCTGTTGAGGGTGACGTCGCCCTGGGTCACCTCGACGTGGCCGCGATACGTCACGAGGCTCCCCTTGTAGTCGAGCTCCAGCGAATCGGAGTCGATATGGACGGGACCCTTGTTGGAGCCGAGCGACAGGCTCTGGAAGAGCCCACCGGCGGGGTTCGCGGCGGCCGCCGGCTTCGTGTCCTCGGCCCGGGAAACCGCGACCGACCAGAGGAGCAGGACCACGACCCAAAGCCACGAGTCATGACCTACCCGCATCCGCTCCCTCGACCTTCCGCTCCAGAACCGTCCGGACCTTGCCCTCGAACTTGACGCGCTGAGACGTCATCTCGAGCGTCATGTGCTCGCCGCTGAGCGACACGCCCTCGCCCGTCACCAGCACCGTTCCCGGCGACACCACGGCGTCGTCGGCGCGCTGGTAGGTCGCGCGCTCGGTCCGGACCAGGTAGTCGCGGAAGCGCAACTCGATGTCGCCCTCGAGATCGACCCGATCCATCTCGCGGCCCTCGAGCAGGATCTTGCCCTGCTTTCCCTTCACGAAGACGACGCCCTGGTCGTCCTTCGCGAAAAAGCTGACCTCGGGCTCGTCGACCACGATCTGCTTGTCCTCCTCGAAGTACTGCGCTTCTCGCGCCGCGACCTCCCACACCTTGCGGTCACCCTCCATCTTGACCCGGCGAAAGTTCTGGATCCGCTGGGAGACCTGCGGGAGAAAGTCGAGCTCGCGCGTCCGCAGGCTGCGGAGATGTTGCGCCCACTGGCTCCGCACCAGCTGCACGCCGACCGCCCCCACGGTGACGATCATGAGGATGCCAATCACGGTACGCACCCGACGCCTGGTGGATGATGAGGGAAGAGCCGTGGGCATGCAAAAAAATACCACCCGCATTTCGTATTGTAAAGCTTTGATATGGTTGTGGGCTCGGTGGTGAGTCACTCCCAGCGACGCCACATCTCGCCGATAGTGCTCGCCCACTTTCCCTGGGCTCTCAGGATGATCTCTGCGACCTCGCGTACGGCGCCGTTTCCCCGGCGCACGTGGTCACCCAGTGCGCCTGTCGCTTCACGCGATCGAACCCATCGGCAACGCTGACGGCGAGGCCGACGGCCGAGAGGAGCGGCAGCTCGAGGACGTCGTGGCCGACGTACGCCACCGTCTCGAGATCGAGCCCCTCGCGGCGGCAGAAGCGCCGCATCGAGCTCTGTCCCTGACCGGCGCCCGCCAGCAATCCCGTGAGCTGCAACTTGCGGACGTAGGCGGGGACGGCTCTCGTCCGCTGCGGCGCAAGCGCGAGCACGTCGATCCCGGCGCGACGCAACAGGGCGATCCCGGCACGATCGGCGTCGTGAAAGACGCGCGCCTCGCGGCCCGCCGTATCGATCGACACCCGTCCATCGGTCAAGACACCATCGACGTCGAAGGCGAGCACGCGGATCAACCGGGCGCGTAGGGAGATCTCGGGCCCCATCGTGTGCCCTGCCGGCACGCGCTCCGCCGTTTGTCCCGCCGGCATGCGCGCAATCGTTTCCCGCGCCACTGGACGACGCCGGCGCGGAGCAGGTCGTGGAGATGGATCACGCCCGTCAGTCGGTCGTCGGCATCGACGATGAAGAGGACCGTGATCGCATGTCGTTCCATGGTCGTGACCGCGAGCGCGGCAAGCGCATCCGCCGCGATCGTCTTCGGACTCCGGGCCATGACGTCGGCGACGGTCGGGCCATCACGTCGTCGCCGCCGCCGAGCGCCCGGCGGAGATCGCCGTCGGTCACGACGCCGACCAACCGGCTCTGGTCGTCGACGACGGCCGTGACCCCGAGGCGCTTGGCCGTCATCTCGAGGAGCGCGTCGCGCATGCGGCTTTCGAGACCGACGCGCGGGATCTCCTCGCCGACGTGCATGAGCTCCTCAACCCGGAGGAGCTTCCGGCCGAGGGTCCCGGCCGGGTGGAGCGCCACGAAATCCTGCGGGCGAAACCCGCGATGCTCGAGCAACGCCACCGCGAGGGCGTCGCCCATCGCGAGGGCGGCCGTCGTGCTCGCGGTCGGCGCGAGCCCGAGCGGACACGCCTCTTCGGCGATGCTGACGTCGAGCACCGGCGTCGGCAGTTCGCGCCAACGTCGAGGCGACTCGACCGGTGAGCGCGATCAAGGGCAAACCGAGCCGCTTCACGTGCGGCACGAGGTCGGAGGATCTCGGCGCGTCTCGCCGCTGTTCGACACCGCGAGCACCAGATCGTGGCGCTCCAGCATGCCGAGGTCGCCGTGTAGCGCCTCGGCCGCGTGCAGAAAGAAGGCCGGCGTGCCGGTGCTGGCGAGCGTCGCGGCGATTTTCCGACCCACGTGTCCGGACTTCCCCATGCCCGTCACGACCACTTTGCCGCGCCGGTCCGCCATCAATTGGACGACCGCATCGAACCGCGCATCGAGGCGAGCGGCGAGCGCCGTGAGCGCCTCGGCCTCGATGGTGAGCACGCGACGTGCGTGTCCGATGCTCGCCGGAGTTCCGGCATCGGCAGCGCTCGGCGTTCCGGCCGCCCGTGGACGACTGGCGCGCTTCACGCCGCACCTTCGCGCGCCGATTTCACGATGCGGTCGATCGCGACGAGACTCTCCAGGAGCGGCGGCAGGTCGGCGAGGCGGAGCGAGTTCGGACCGTCGCTCTTGGCGCGATCGGGGTCCTCGTGGACCTCCATGAAGACGCCGGCGACCCCGGCCGCGACCGCGGCCCGCGCGAGCGTCGGGACGAACTCACGCTGGCCACCGGACGCCGTTCCCGCGCCGCCCGGGAGCTGAACGCTGTGCGTCGCATCGAAGATCACGGGGTAGCCGAAGCGGGCCAGGATCGCGAGCGAGCGCATGTCGGCGACGAGGTTGTTGTAGCCGAAGCTCGCGCCGCGCTCGGTCACGAGGATCTGATGGTTGCCGCCGGCGCTCGTCTTCGCGACCACGTGCTCCATCTCGGCCGGCGAGAGAAATTGTCCCTTCTTGACGTTCACCGGCTTGCCGGCGCGCGGCGACGGCGATCAGAAAGTCGGTCTGCCGGCAGAGGAACGCCGGCGTCTGCATGACGTCGACGACGCTCGCGACGGCGGCGACCTGCGAAGCGTCGTGGACATCGGTCAGGACCGGGACGCCGATCTCGCGCCGAACCTCCGCGAGGATCGCGAGTCCCGCGTCCAGCCCCGGGCCGCGAAATCCTTCGCGCGACGTCCGGTTGGCCTTGTCGAACGACGCCTTGAAGACGTAGCGGGACGCCGAGCGCGTGCGTGAGATCACGCAGGCGCTCGGCATGGCGCAGACCGAGTCTCGGCTCTCGATCACGCACGGGCCCGCGATCAGGGCCAGCGGACGCGAGCTTCCGAAGACGACCGACCCGACCGCAACCGTGCGTTCGCTCACGACACCACGCTCTCGAGGGCCGCTCGCTCAGCTGCGCGCGGCGCGCAGGTTCCCGAGTGGCAGCGTATCGCGCGCCGCGTTCCGGCGCGCCAACGCGGCGCGGATGAATCCGCGAAAGAGCGGATGGCAGTCGAGCGGCTTCGATTTGAACTCGGGGTGGAACTGACACCCGATGAACCACGGGTGGTCGGCGATCTCGACCATCTCGACCAGCGCCCCGTCCGGCGACAGTCCCGCGAGCACGCATGCCGTGCGACTCGATGCGCTCGCGATACGCGTTGTTGAACTCGAAGCGATGGCGATGGCGCTCGGAGATCTTCGTCTTGCCGTAGACGCTTGCGCGGCGAGCGACCCGTCGCCGAGCACGCACGGATAGCGCGCCGAGGCGCATCGTCCCGCCCTTGCGCGTCGAGCCCCTTCTGCGTCGTCCATCAGATCGATCACCGGATGCGGCGTTCCGCGATCGACCTCGCGACGAGTTGGCGCGGTCGAGCCCACACACGTGGCGCGCGAACTCGATCACCGCCATCTGCATGCCGAAGCAGATGCCGAAGAACGGCACGTGCTGCTCGCGCGCGTAGCGCACCGCCGCGATCTTGCCCTCGGTGCCGCGCTGACCGAAGCCCGCCGGCACGAGGATGCCGTCGGCGTCGTTGAGCGCCCCGAGGCCGTCTTCTCGATCTCCTCCGAGTCGACGTAGTCGAGCTCGACGCCGCACTCGTTGGCGAGGCCGCCGTGCGTGAGCGCCTCGTTCAGGCTCTTGTAGGAGTCGACCACGTCGACGTACTTGCCGACGACCGCGATCTTCACCCGCTCCTTGCGGGTTCTTCGCCACGCTGCACGATCTTCTTCCAGCGCGAGAGCTTGGGCGTGCCGGTCCACATGTTGAGGCGTCTCGGCGATGCGCTCGTCGAGCCCTTCGTCGTGGAAGACCAGCGGCAGCTCGTAGATGCACTCGACGTCGCGCGCGGTGATGACCGCGTTCTCCTCGACGTTGCAGAAGAGCGCGATCTTGGCCTTCAGCTTCTGGTCGAGCATGCGGTCGGTGCGGCACAGCAGCACGTCGGGCTGGATGCCGAGACCGGTCAGCTCCTTCACGCTGTGCTGCGTCGGCTTGGTCTTCAGCTCGCGGGCGGTCGAGATGTACGGCACGAGCGTCAGGTGCACGTAGAGCACGTTCTCGCGCCCGTGGTCGGCGCGGAACTGGCGGACCGCCTCGAGGAACGGCAGGCTCTCGATGTCGCCGACCGTGCCGCCGACCTCGCCGATCAGCACGTCGAAGCCCTCGGCCGCCGCGGCGATGCGCGCTTTGATCTCGTCGGTGATGTGCGGGATCACCTGCACGGTGCCGCCGAGATAGTCGCCGCGCCGCTCTTGCTCGATCACGCGTCTGATAGACGCTGACCGGTGGTGATGTTGTTCTTCTGCGCTCATGCGCGTCGAGACGTAAGCGCTCGTAGTGGCCGAGATCGAGATCGGTCTCGGCGCCGTCGTCGGTGACGAAGACCTCGCCGTGCTGGAACGGGTTCATCGTGCCGGGATCGACGTTGATGTACGGATCCATCTTCAGGATCGTCACCTTGAGGCCGCGGCTCTCGAGGAGCGCGCCGAGCGATGCGGAGGCGAGCCCTTTGCCGAGCGACGACACGACGCCGCCCGTGACGAAAATGAACTTGGTCTTGGCCTTTTTCGCGCTCATGATCGACCCGGCGGAACGGAAGTCATCGCGAGCTCTCCACCAAGCGCCGCACCCGGTCGAGATCCTCCGCTGTATCCACTTCGGGAGGCGCACTGTCAACTTCGACCATGCCGATGCGCATGCCGCGCTCGAGCGCACGCCAACTGCTCGAGCTCTTCGGCGCACTCGAGGGCCGAACGGGGCGCCGCCGCGAGCGTCAGGAGCGCCTCGCGCCGGTACACGTAGAGACCGATGTGACGGCGGCCGAAGGGCGCGCCCTGCCGCTCGCCGCGCCAGAACGGGAGCGGGCTGCGCGAGAAATAGAGCGCGCATCCGTCGGCACCGATCACCACTTTGACCACGTGCGGACTCTGGAACTCGCGCTCGTCGCGAATGGGCGTCATCAGCGAGGCCATGGCGAGCTCGGATCGTGCCCGTAGCAGCGCGACGCCCGCCGACACCGTCGCCGGGTCGAGCAGCGGCAGATCGCCCTGGACGTTGACGACGATCTCCGCCGTGAGACCGCGTACGACCTCGGCCGAGACGATCCGTCCCGGTCGCATGTGCGCCGGTCATGATCACGTCGCCACCGAAGGCACGGACCGCGACCGCGACGCGTTCGTCGTCGGTCGCGACGAGGGTGCGGGCGACGCCCGCAGCACGCGCCGTGCGCTCGTACACGTGCTGGATCATCGGCACGCCCCCGATCAGGGCGAGCGGCTTCCCGGGAGCCGCGTCGACGCATAGCGCGCCGGGATGATCGCGACGACGTCGGACGATCCGGGGGCGACCACTGGCGCTCCTTATATGAATCGCCTGCCGCGCGTGTCAAAACGATCTCGGCGGGCGACGCCCGGGCGCGCTCGCCCACAGGGGTGATCGTCATGAGCAACCAGCCGACACGTGTCGAGCGCGATTCCATGGGGGAGATGCGCGTCCCGCAGGACGCCCTCTGGGGCGCGTCGACGCAGCGGGCGGTGGAGAATTTCCCGATCAGCGGCTGGCGGTTCCCGCGCGGGTTCATCCGGGCGCTCGGGCTCATCAAGCACGCCGCCGCGCAGGCGAACGAGGAGCTCGGCCTGCTCGATCCGACGCTCGGCGCGGCGATCCGCGCCGCCGCCGACGAGGTCGCCGCCGGCACGCTCGATGCGCACTTCGTGGTCGACGTCTTCCAAACCGGCTCCGGCACCTCCACCAACATGAACGCCAACGAGGTGATCGCGCATCGCGCCGCGCGCGCCGGCCGGTCCATCCACCCGAACGACCACGTCAACATGAGCCAATCCTCGAACGACGTCATCCCGACCGCGATGCACGTCGCCGCGCGCGAGGCACTCGCGCACGACCTGCTCCCGGCCTTGCGGACGCTCGGCGCCGAGCTCAGCGCCAAGGCGCGCGAGCTCGACGACGTGGTGAAGATCGGACGGACGCATCTCCAGGATGCGACACCGATCCGTCTCGGCCAGGAATTCGGCGGCCATGCCCGCCAGGTCGAGCTCGCCGGGACCCGCCTCGAGGAGGCGGGCCGCGGCCTCGAAGAGCTGGCGCTCGGCGGCACGGCCGTCGGCACCGGCCTGAACGCCCCGCCCGAGTTTGCCGCGCGCGCCATCGCCGCGCTCGCGGCGCGCACCGGATTCCCGTTTCGCGAGGCGAGCGATCATTTCGAGGCCCAGAGCGCCAAGGACGCCGTCGTGCATCTGTCGGGGGCCCTCAAGACCACCGCCGTCGCCCTCACCAAGATCGCCAACGACGTCCGCTGGCTCGCCTCCGGACCGCGCTGCGGGATCGGCGAGATCACGCTGCCGGCGACCCAGCCCGGCTCGTCGATCATGCCCGGCAAGGTCAATCCGGTGATGGCCGAGGCGCTCTGTCAGGCCGCGGCGTTCGTGATCGGCGCCGACCTCACGGTCACGCTCGGTGGTCAGGCGGGCAATTTCGAGCTCAACGTCATGATGCCGATCATGGCGCACCAGCAGCTCGAGAGCCTTCGCATCCTCGCCGCCGCGGTGCGCGTCTTCAGCGAGCGCTGCGTGGTGGGCATCCGACCCGAACGCGAGCGCGCCGCCGCCGCGATCGAGCTGAGCCTCGCGATGTGCACCGCGCTCGCCCCCGTGATCGGCTACGACGCCGCCGCCGCCATCGCCAAGGAGGCGTACGCGACCGGAAGGACGGTTCGAGCGATTGCCCGCGAGCGGCGGATCCTTCCCGACGAGCAACTCGACCGGATCCTCGACCCGCTGCGGATGACCAAGCCCGGCGTCCCGAGCTGAGACTCCGGCGCGACTATTCCGATGGTGGCGCCGGCGTCGTGGCCGCGCCTTTGCGACCGCGACCACCGCGCCGCCGTCCGCCGCGCCGGCGCGAGCGCCGCTTGGTTCCGCTCGCGACGCCGTTTTCTGCGCCGGCCTCGTGCGTCTCGCTGTCGTCCTGCCCTTCGGCGTCCTCGGTGGACTCCGCGGGCTCGGCGAGCGGCTCGGCCGCCGGTGCCTCCGGTTGGGTGACCAGCCGAACCCGTCCGTTCGCCAGCACTTCGAGGTCCTTCATGCGACGGAGCCGCGTCACGAGGCGCGGCGAGCCCGGAGGACGCTGAAAGCCAGCCGCCTTGAGCGCGACGGTGAGCGCATCGAGGGTCACGCCGTGCGCCGGATCGGCGGCGGCGAGACGCGCGATCACCTGCTGCAATTGCTCTTGCGACGCGCCGTGCCGCTCTTCCTCTCCGGCGACGGCCGCCACCGCGGGGGCCGCGTGCGGCGCACGCGCCGGCGTCGCCGCCGCCGATCCGGCGCCACGACCGCTGCCACCGCGCCGCCGACGACGGCGGCCGCCGCGCCGCTCGCTGCTGGTCTCGCTCGTGCGTTCGGTCGCCGCGCTCGCTCCCGCGCTGCGATACGTGATGCGCTTGAAGGTCACGCCCAAACGCGCGGCTGCATCGCCGACCGCATCGAACGCGCGATCGTGGGACACGATGTCGATCGCATCGCCGGGACGCGAGCGACCGAGCCAGATGCCCGCCTGCACGGCGATCCAGAGGTCGCTCCAGTCGGGAACCCGCGTCGCCGGCGCGCTGTGCACGAGATGGGCGCCCCGCTGCGCGAGCGAACGGCCGAGCTGTTGGCCGACGACGCGCCAGTTGCCGATCGCCGTGACGTCGGTCGTGCCGCTCGTGAGATCGATGTTGAGCTCGTCGAGCACCCGGGCGAGCTCGCTCTCGCTGCTCGTGTTCTCGACGTCGATGAAGACGGTGCGGCGCGGGCCCGTCGCGATCAGTGCCGGTGCCGCGGCTGCGGACTTCTGCCCGCGGGTCGCCGCGGCGGCGCGCGCGGCTTGGCGGCGGTCTTTCGCGCCGTCGTCTTCTTCGCGCGCGTCTTGACGGGGACTTGGTCGGCATCACGGCCTTATGGCGGGTATCGAGTCGGGTGTCGAGCGTGAACGCGGCAAATTTTCCGCCGCTTCCACCGTCAATAGCGACGCTTCCAGAACAGGTCGACGCCGCTTCTCCCGAGCGTGTCGGTCGACGTCTCGAGGCTCCATTCCGGGCGGAACATCCACTCGACCCGCACCTCCTCGACACTCTGACCGAACCGATGCGCGAGACTCACGAAGATGTCGTCCGCGACGTACTTACCGACCGACACCCGCGCGTCCTCGAGACCGGTCGTACCGGTGTCGAACTGGAGGTCGTCGACGCCGAGCGCATTGGCGACCGACTGCCGCAGCTCCGCCGCGACGTAGCCGCCGGCGATGCCGAGCGCTTGCTCGCGCAATCCCGCCGATTGCGAGCGGCTGAGCTGGCTCGCCGGCGCCCCGAAGAGCACGACCGCGAGCACGTCGGCTGGGTCCAAGGGCGGCTCGCTCTCGAGCGCGAGCGACGGCTTGGCGATGGTGCCTCCGACCCGCAAGCGGACGAGATACTCGCCGGCCTTGTGGGTGGCCGTGATGTCGAGCACGGGAGCGAGATCCTGGCCGCTGAAGCGCACGCTGCTCCCCTCGACGATCGTGAACTTCTTGCCCTGGAACGCGTACCAGCCACGCACGGCGCGGATGTCCCCCGCGACGCGCAGCTCCTCGCTCGGCTTCTTCCACGCCGTCATCCAACCCTGGAGCTCGATGTTGGCATCCGAGCGGCGCACCCACGCGTCGCGGGGGACGGCGATCTGCACCGTGAGCGCCGTCCGCTCGAGGATGCCCGGCACCGTGGGCGGCGGTGCCGGGACGGCGGCCTCCGGGACCGGTGCCGGAGCGCCCGGCCCGACGACCACGATCGTCGGATCGGGAGCACGGACCGAGGTCGGCAGCACCTCGGGGATCTGGAGGACGAGGCCGTCGGTCTCGAGCGATCCCTCGAGCACGGGAGCGGCCGTCGTCCCCGACACCCAGAGCCACCCGCTCGCGGCGCCGCGCCCATACTGATTGCTGAACAGCGGGAAGCTCCGGACCTCGAAGCGCGCGTCCATCGTGGCGAAGCGCGTTCCTGTAGTAGCGAGGCGCGTCCCCGTCGTAGCCAAGCGCGTGTCGGTAGCAGCGCCATCGCCGCCGAGACGCGCAGCGCCGCCGCCCGTGAGCCGCCCCTTTCCGCTCTGGATCGTGAGGCGGTCGATCGAGGCGGTGCGCCCTCGAGCCCGAGGGTCACGTCCACCGGATCGTACGTCACGCCGAGCGGCACGATGTACGCGCGCCCGCCCGCGAGTGCGATCGTGCCGTGCGCTTCCGGCGCGGCGAGGGCTCCCGTCAACGTCACGTCACCGCTGATCGTCCCGCCGACCTTGGTGACGAGACCCGGCCAGAGCGCGGCGATGAATCCGACGTCCACGCCGTCGGTCCGCACACGCGCCGTGACGTCGCCGAGCGCCACGTGCCAGGGGGACAGCGCCAACTGCACGGGAGCCGCGCCGTCGAGGACGAGCGCCTGTCCTCCTTGCGCCAATCGCGCGTGCAGCTCACCCCGGCCCGCGCCGGCAGCGAGCCACGCTCGCAGCTCGTCGTAGCGCGTGTCACCGAAGGTCGGCGACTCGAGTGCCACGTCGGCATCGATGCGTGCGGCGGCGAGCGTGCCGCCAACGTGTGCACGTCCGACGAGCCGACCGCGCACCTGATCCGGCACGATTCCGCTCAAGGCCTCGAGGTCGAGTCCGGCGACGACGAGATCGAGATCGCTCTCCCCGCCCCCGACGGCGCCGCGAACGCGCACCGCGCCGCGCGCCGACCGCACCTCGAGCTGCTCGATGGTCGTGCGCGCGCCGCGCTGGAGCAGGATCGGCGTGCCGACCGCGGTCCACGAGTCGCCCCGGTCGTCGAAGCGGAATTTGCGTGATCGCGATGCGCGTCGCATCCCCGTCACGGGCGAGGCTCGCGCTCAGCTGATGTCGGCCCGACGCCTCGCGCGCGCGCAGATCGAAGTCGACGTGCGCCGATGCGAGCGCGCCGCGCCACGTGCCGTCGAGCTGCACGTCGGTGAGCCGACGCTCGCCGAGCGCGACGTCACGGCCGGTGCCGTGCGCCTCGGCGTTCGCCTCGGGGCTCCCGAGGCCATGAACGGTGAGCGCCGCGTCCACGTTGGCCGCGCGCCAGCCCGAGCCCCCGAGACCACGCGCGGAGAGCTTGGCCGTCGCGTCGAGCGCATCGGGCCGCCCCCTGCGCACTCACCGTGAGCGTCGCCGCTCCTGCACCTCGGGTCGTCCGAAGAGCGTCGCGAGCGGGCGCAGGTCGGTCGCGCGCAGCTCGCCGCGCAGCCCCCGGTGTGGACGGTCGCATCGGATCCGAGGGCGAGGTCGCCCGCGGCTTCGACGGCCCCGGCATTGGTCGTGACGGTCGCGCGATCGATCACGAGCCGTCCCCCTCCGCGCGAGCCGCGACCGTCCCGCTCTGGATCGTCACGCCGCCGACACGCCCCGGCGCCAACGTCAGGGCCGCGGCGGCCTTGGTCGTCGCCGGAGAAAACCCCTCGCCCGCGAGCTGCCAGGTGGCGTTGGCGCGTCCCGCGAGCGCGGGTCGACCCGTGAGCGCCGCGAGGTCGAGCTCGGTCGCCGTACCACGCACGTCGAATCGTTGGGTCCGGGGCGCGACCGAGCCCGTGACCTGCGCTGCGCCATCCGTGCTCGAAGCGTTGATCGTGAACTGCACTTCGTCGTCGGCGACGCGGCCCGTCGCGTGGAGCGACGTCAACGTCGTCGCAGCGACCCGTGGCCCGTCGAGATCGAGCGCACCACGGAGCGTACGCGGCGTCGCGACGTCGTTTGCGAGCGCGAGGCGACCGGTGAGATCGCTCGCCGGAAGGCGGCCGCCCGCCACCCCGCGAGGTCGACGCGCTCGAACTCGGTCACGAGGTCGCCGATCGGGATCGCCGCGCGCGCATCGAGCGTACCGTGGAGCCGGGCGCGAGCGACGGTCCGCGCCCCCGCCGCGTCCGCCACGTCCGCCTGGACGTCGCCGCTCACCAGCACCGCGGACCGTGGCCCATGCGCCTCGAGCGTACCTCGCCAGTCGCTCGTCGGAGCGTCACGACCGAGCAACGCCCGGAGCTCGCTCGCCGCCAATCGCGGGACCCCGAGACGAAGGTCGACGTTCGGGCCGAGGACGCCGTCGCCGGCGATCTCCGAGTCACGGGTCCGCAGGCGGACGCGTTCCGCGATCCATCCGGTGTCGGGTGTGCCGACGAAGCCACCCGCCGCCTCCTCGACACGAAGACCGCTTCCTTCCTCGGTGAACGACAGCCCCCGACCGTCAGGTGCGTCTCGTGCGGCGCGAAACGCGCGGACCCGTCGAGCGTGAGCCCGCGCAGGCGCCACGCCCGACCGGGGCGCACGACACGGAGGGCGCCATTTCCGGATGCGAACGTCGTGGAGGTCGACGATCAGGCGGGAGTCAGCGCTCGTGGGGGCGTGCTCGTCAGTCGCTCGACGTTCCAGCCGCGCTCGTCGGCGACGAGCTGGAGGGCCATGCCGTCGACGACGAGCCCCGTGATGCGGAGCCCGCCGCCCCGCAGCAAGGTCATGAGGTCGTAGGTGGCCGCGAGGCGGCGGATGGCGAGCACACGCTGATGCTCGTGCACCAGCCGGACGTCGGTCGCGATCAGCCGGCCGAAGAGATTGCCGCTGAACGCTCCCACCTCGAGATGCCCCGACCAGGTGGGCGTTCACGCGCGTCAGCACCTGCCTCCGCAGCCAATCGCGAAAGCCGGCCGTCTGCGACAGCGCCGCGAGCCCCGCGACCACGCTCACCGTCACCACCACGAAAAACGCGGCCGCGCGTCGGAGACTTCGCCGTTCCGCTCCCGCCGTCATCTCAGAATGCCTGGCCGATGCTGAAGTGGACCTGCCAGTGCGGCTCGTGCCGCGGCGGGTCGAACGGGATCCCGAGGTCGACGCGCAGCGGCCCGACGAGCGTGTGGTAGCGGACGCCGACGCCGGCACCGAATTTCAGATCGCCGAGCGTGTAACTCGCGTTCTGACGCCGCACCTCACCGGCGTCGAAGAACAGGACGCCGCCGAACGGACCGTAGATCGGGGTGCGAAACTCGACACTGGCCTCGAGGAGGCTGCGGCCGCCGACCGGCTTCTCGTCGTCGTTCAGCGGGCCGACCAGGTGGCGATCGTACCCGCGCGTGCTGGTGATGCCGCCCGCGAAGAAGCGGCGGAAGAGCGGGAGATCACGGCTCTGCCCGAAGCCGTCGCCGGTCCCGATCCTCACCCGCCCGGCCAGCGTCCGTCGCCCCGGCAACGGCAGATACTTCTTGGCGTCGAGCACCGCGGTGTAGAAGCTGTAGGCGCCCTGCCACGGGCCGCCCGCCTGTTCGAGGGTGAGGTTGACGACGCTGCCCTCGCGCGGATCGAGGAGATCGACGGTCGTGTTGCGCTCGAGCGAACCGGTCAGACTCGAAACCACCCCGCGCGCGACGTAGTCCTCGCTCCCGCCCTCGAAGCGGTCGATCGTCGAGTTCGGAACGTCGCTCAGGTCGTCGTACTCGACGTTGTACCCGGCCGACACGGTCAGCTGCGGCATCAGCTTCCGCTCTACCCGCGGTGCAAACCGGATGCGCGCCACGGTGAAGCCGGGCTCGTCGTCGCGGAGCTGCGTCAACGGCGCGATCAGCGTCTGCTGGGGATGCAGAAAGTACGGCTGGCGAAACTCACCCTCGACGGACTGCTCGATGAAGGAGCCCTTGAGGCGGAATCCGAGCTGGCGCCCACCGCCGAAGAAGTCGTTGTGTTGCCACTGCAGCTGCCCCCGCACCTGGTCCTCGAGGCCGTAGCCAATGCCGGCGGTGAGCTCGCGGGGCGGACCCTCGACCACCGTGATGGCGACGTCGACGGTGCCGCTCAGTTCGGCGAGGTTCCGCGGGCGGACGGTCACCGAACGGAACAGGCGGAGCCCGAAGATGCGGGCTTGCGTCTCGTCGAGCTTCCCGGGGTCGTAGGCGTCCCCGGACGAAACACGATCTCACGGCGTACGAGGCGGACGGCGACCTGGTCGGTTCCCATGACGAACGCCGTGCCGAACACCGCCGGAATGCCGCGCGTGACGCGATAGCGAACCGTCGCTTCGCGAGCGCCGGTATCGACCACGGCGGCCTTCTCGACCTTCGCGTACGCGAAGCCGCGCCTCTCGAGATACGACTCGAGATGATCGCGACCGGCGTCGTACGCAGTCTGCGTGAACGGCCCGTCGGGCTGCAGCGGCACCTCGGCACGTAGCGCGGCGTCGTCGACCGCGCTCGGCACGAAATCCGTGAACTCGAGATCGACGGTTTGGACCTTCACGGCGGGTCCCTCGTCGACGCTGATCACGATCGTGAGCTTCGTCCCTTCGACGACGAGGTCGTGCTGCACCGTCGCCTCGTAGTGGCCGGACTCTCGCAGCAGGCCGGCGATGCGCTGCAGGTCGACCCGGAAGACACGCGGATCGAAGATGGTCGGATCGAGCCAGCGCTTCCACGGGAAATACCAAGCCGGCAGCCTCGTCTGCATCACGGCTCGGAGCGCGCTCGGGGACACGTCGCCGCTGCTCTCGATGCGTATGCGGGCCACCGAATAGACGCTCTCCGCCGGGAGCTCGTCGATCGTGAACGCCCCGACCGCCGCGGCACGCCATCCGACGATCAGCACCGCAACGATCCCCCGCAACAGCATCGGTCTCGATGTACCGGGGCGCAGACGCCGGGAGCAAATGAAGGCGTGTTCGACGGTCCGCGCCCCGCCGATTTTCCGACTCCAGCTCTACAATCGACGCTGCGACAAGAATCGGACGGTCGCATCGCGGCTGTAACTGCTCGGAATGCAGTCTATTGGGCATGCCTTCCGGCGGTCCAAAACTTGCTCATTTGCAGTCGCGAGTGCGAGCCCGGCGACGCGCGTGCCACCGCCTGATGAAGCTCGTGGCCCTGACCTCTCGGACACGCGCGCGCTGGTGGTCTTGCACGATCGCTGCGACGGAGCGCGCCAGAAGCCGCGTGCGAGATTGCGATGATCTCGCACAAGTGCAGGAAAACTAACGGCTTGAGTGGGGTCATGAGATGGATTATTTTTCTTGACAAGGCTCTGAGTGGGCTCCTATATGTTGGTCTCGCGACCTGAATGACTCACATGAGTGCCGTTTAGCTTACCGAGACGGATCACCACCTTCAGTTCGAAAAATAACGTTAGGAAGTGGCCAGGAATCACGCTGATGGCGAAACCGATGCTTGAGTCTTCCGGTGTGTCGTGGACCTCACCAGCCCACGCATCTCTCCGCCATCCCCAACCAACCAACCCGACGAAGGAGGGTAACCATGAATGAAGCACATTATTGCAGCAAGTGCTGGGGCACTGGTGATTGGTATCGCCAGTATCGCCAGCGCTGCGGCCACGCCCTGCGCGGTCAGTCCTATCAGCACCCGTCAAAGGCGAAGTCAGATCAAAGTCGCGCCTTGGTGCAGGCGTTCGTCTCCTGCAACAACCCGGGCGGCAATACGCCGAACGCCACCACGGAGGCCGGCACGGTTCCGACCTGCTACCCGGCGGAGACGTTCACATCAGCAGGCCCTCTCCCTGCCGCTCGGCTGGACCTGGGGTCCGAAGTCCAAGGGTGACATCACGCTTCAAGGCTGGCAAGAACAAGGTCGTTCATCCGTTGAACACCGACCCGCTCGCCGTCGACCTCTACATCCAGGTCAAGATCTCGGACATCCACGACAACACTGGCTCGGCTGACGGCACGAACGGCAGCGTCCAGAGCTCCTCTCGCGCGACCCTCATCGATCGCGCGGCCGACCAGCTCATGACGGTCGTCGACTTCCCGACCGGCTTCGGCATCCCGGTCACCAATGGCAAAGTCAGCAAGAAGACCTCTGCGACGGTCATCCTCAACAACCTCTCGCAGCCGGCTCTTCGCGCCTGCACCACGATCGAGCTGATCGTCGACGTTGGTGAAGGATCCGAACGGCAACACGTTCGCGAACTTGGGCACGTTCCTCCAGTAATTCGCCCAATTTGATCCCTTCTCTTTGGTTTGTGCCAAGGCCACTCGCCCCGTCCACGGGCGGGTGGCCTTGTGCTTCTCGCCGTCTTCGCCATTGCGGCGATCCCCTCGGCTGCTCTCGAAGCGAGCCGCCAACGGCCGTCCCCACTGCGATCCCGCAAGCAATGGCTCCGACGGCTAGCGACACGCCGCGACCGGCCACGGTCGCTCCGGCATCGGTCCAGACCGATCCGAACGATTTCAGCGATACGAAGGACTTCGAGTGGAACTTGGCCGACGAGGCCGAGGGCACCGACTTCGAGATCGACGCCGACGCCACCAGCTACTACATGCCGCAGGGCAACTGGGTCACGTTCAAGGCCAAGGCCCTGAACGGCACCCCGCCCTTCACCTTCAGTTGGAATTTCGCCGACGGCACGCCCCCGTGACCGGCGAAATGGTGAAGCACGCCTTCAACGTGCTCGGCGAACGCGACGTGACCGTCACCGGCAAGGACGCGAGCGGCGCGACGTCGTATCATGAATCTCGGGATCCTGGTGGCGACCGGTCGAAGACTTCGCCGACCCGGATGCAGCTCGATCCGAAAGCGATCGAAGACTACCGGGCCAAGTCTCCTCGCCCCCACCGCCACGCCGTAGACGGCGAGCGGCACGACCTTCGCATCACGAACGCGGGCGGCGCATCCGCCGGCGAATCGGGCAAGTCGATCGTGAACGCGTCATCGGACGCCACGGTCGTGAACGTAAGTCCGCTCGCAACGGGCGGCGCGCCGTAGCGGTTCTGGATCCAGTAGACGGGACGGCCGGTGCCGACCAGGATCGGCAGCAGCGCGCGCCAGGCGGGCCCCCGCTCGACACGACGACCGTCTCGCGTCCGAACACCAACCAGAGCGGAACTTGGATCTGGAGGTCGGCGAAGCCACCGTCGAGGACGACGAGCGCGTCGGTCGGTAGGCGGTCGGCAAGGGTGCGGAGGCTCGCCGAGGCTGTTCGCTGAAGTAGCCCGTGCCCCGCAGCGCCATCGTCGGTCGCACCTGCAGCACCAGGACGCCGATCAGGACGACGCGTCGCCACGACGCGCAGCGTGCGCCGTGGCGAGTCCATCAAGAGGCCGAGGCTCGCGCCGACGCCGAGCGCGAGCCCCGGAAGCACGACGGGAAGGTAGCGCCGCATCGCCCACGGTTGATAGCCGGCGACGCGCGGGCTCGGCACGAAGATCGCGGCGACCAACACCACGGAGCACGACGGCGAGACGCGCCGCCGGCCCGCCCCGTGACCACAGTGATCACGAGTCCCCACCAACGCGAGCACGAGGCCCGGCAGCGAGAGGGATCCGGCCAACCAACCGACGTGGCGAAGCGACTCGGCGCGACCGCCCAAGCGGAGATACAGGAAGGTCGCGAGCACCAGGAGGAGCGCCAAGGTTACCCGTACGACCGTCCGCCCGATCGCCAGGCGACTCCACGCCGCCGCGACCCCGGTCAGGAGCGGCAACGCGGGAACGAGGGCGAGCGCGCAGAGGATCCGCCCGTCCCAGAGCGCAGGCACGCACCTCGAAACACGACGCGGCTCGCCGCAAACGCCGAGGTCGTTCAAGAGATACGCGACGTGGTGATTCGGCGAGCCGAAGCAGGCCGGCCGCCGCCAGCGATCCCGGCCGCCACGAGACCGCGTCGCGAGCGCCGCGACGATCACGCGTGCCGCACCGTGCGTCCAGGCGCTCCACCAGGCGAGCGCCGCCATCGGTGAACAGCAGCGTCTCGGCGCGCGCCACCCGGCAAGATCCCGAGCATCAGCCCCGCCGCGAACGGCAGCGCCGCGACCGAGAAAGACGAGCCCGCCCCACACGAACGCGACCGTGAGGAGCTCGGACATCGGAAAGCGCCCGAACCACCAGACCGGCGAAGTTGGCGAGAAACATCGAGGGCCGTCGTGGCAGCCGGCCGCGAGCCCGAGACGACTCGCCGGCGAACAGCGTCAACGGCCCACACCGCGAGACCGAGCCCCGAGCGGCGCGACGGCGAGCGCGAACGACGGGCCACCGAGCGCCGCCAGGACGCCCGCCCAGGTCGACAGCAGCGGGAAGAACGCCGGGGTCGCGCTGGCGGCATCGCGGGCACGCATGAGTAGGCCGCCTGGCGAGCGGACGTACGGACCCTGATCGAAGATGACCGATGCTCGCGAAGAGCAGTCGTCTGGCCAGATCGGCGAGGCAGCCACGGGTAACGGTGGTCGGCGACGTCGTAGGAGCCGGTGCGAGCGAGATGGATGCCGGCGTCGACGTACATCGTCGAATCGGCCGCGGCCATGAAGGTCTCGAACGGCGGCCAGCACCACGCACGCCCGCCACCAATGCAGCGAGCACAGGCGACCGCGGCACGCAGGGCGCACGGCGCACCGCGCTGGCACGGGCGCCGTCGCCGGCACCGCCGCGAGATCGCCACCACGCGATCGGCAACGCACGAGCGCCGCGCCAGCAGACGGCTGCGACGAGGCCGCCAGCGAGAATCGTCCCGGTCCGCGCGAGCAGGACGCCCGCGATCGATGCCGCCGCGAGCCCCCACCAGAGCGCGGCGAAGAGATCGACGCCGCTGCCGTCCGCTGCGCGCCAGCCATCCATGCCCGCGATCACGAGCAGGAGCGAGAAAGCCCGCTCCACGCAGCACGAACGCGGGCTCAGTCACTCAGGGCACGGCTGCTCGAAGTCGGACTCGGCCATGTCCCATGCGCTGGCGTGCCGCCCCACTCCCGGAGCCATCTCGATCGCGGATCTTGGAGCCGACCTGCGTACATGGCGTCGGGCACCGTCCGGTTCTGATTGGCGGGATTCGGCATAGATACGCGTTGACGTCGCGCACCCACTTGCTCGAAATTCTTGCCGGGCGCGATCGGGATCTGCGGCACGGTAGTCCTGCTTGCTGCGCGAGCGCGCACCGCATCGAGATAGCCGATGACGTACCCGAGCTGGAATCGCTCGCCCGACGTCTGCCAGATGTTGTACCGCAAGCGACGCGAAGGCGCGTCGCATTGGCGAGACAGAAGCCTCCGAACGCCGCCAGCGTCGGCGATGATGATCATCTTGCGCATCGTCGGCGGCACATGGCCAGCGCCGCGCGTGCCCGTCAATGGGGCCTCGACCGATCACACTTGCAGGCGCGCACCGTCCGCCGCGAACAGCCGATGGTGCGACCAGCCCCATTTGGCGAGCCGGTACTGGATCGACGTCCGCACCACGCCGAGCCCATAGACCATGCTGCGGCGGAAATTGATCGAGGACGCCTCCTCGAAGTACTTCGCCGGGACACGACACCTCGCCGATGCTGAACCCGAAGATAGGCGATCTGCGCCAGCATCTGGTTGTCGAAGACGAAGTCGTCGGAGTTCTCGAGGAGCGGCAGCGTCGCGAGCACCCGGCGCGAGAACGCCCGATAGCCGGTGTGGTACTCGGAGAGCTTCTTGCCGAGCAGCAGGTTCTGGAAGAACGTGAGCGCGCGGTTGGCGACGTATTTGTACTTCGGCATCCCGCCGACGAGCGCCCCGTCCGACAACACCCGCGACCCGAGCACGACGTCGTACTGCCCGACCGCGATCAGCGACGCCATCGCGACCAGCAGCTTCGGCGTGTACTGGTAGTCGGGATGGAGCATGACGACCACGTCCGCGCCGTGCGGCAGCGCCGCCTGGTAGCAGGTCTTCTGGTTGCCGCCGTAGCCCTGGTTCGTCGGCGTGCACGATCGTCGGGATGCCGAGTGAGCGCGCGACCTCGACGGTGCGATCGACGCTGCCGTCGTCGACCAGCAAGCACGTCGTCGATGTACGCGCGCGGGATCTCGGCATAGGTTTGCCGGAGTGTGAGCTCGGCGTTATACGCCGGCAGCACGACGACGATGCGTTTACCGAACAGCATGGGCGCCGGCCTCGATACCACGAAGCTCGCAGGAGGTCTCGCCGGTGCGGACGCTGATCATCGGCGCCTCGGGGCTCGTCGGTGAGCGCGCTGCGCGCCGAGTTTCCGGAGTCCGTCGGCACGTATTTCCGGAGCCCGGCCGACGATGCTCGTCGCCGCTCGACATCGCCGACGCTGGCGGCGGTCGACGCGCTGGTCGAACGGCTCGCACCGACGCTCGTCCTGCTTCCGGCCGCCCAGCCCAACGTCGACCGCTGCGAGACCGAGCCGGCGGAATCGGAGCGCGTCAACGTCGCCGGCACCCGCAACGTCGCCGCGGCGGCCGCGCGCGTCGGCGCACGTCTCGTGTTCTTCTCGACCGACTACGTGCTCGACGGCACGGCCGGCCCCTACCCGCCGGACGCGCCCGACCGTCGACCGATCAACGTCTACGGCCGGCACAAGCTCGCCGCCGAGGACGATCGTGCGCGACACCGTCGCCGACCATCTGATCGTGCGGGCGTGCGGCGTCTACGGCTACCAGGCGACGCGGCAAGAACTTCGTCATGGCGCTCGTCCGCTTCGCGGCCGCCGGCGAGCGCATGCGGGTCCCGAGCGATCAGTGGGGCACGCCGACGCTCGCCGAGAACCTCGCCGGCCGCCGTGCGCGAGCTCGCGCTCGCGGGACATCGCGGCATCGTCCACCCGGTCGGCCCCGACTACCTGACGCGCATCGATTTCGCGCGGCTCGCCGCCGAGGTCTTCGGCTACGAGCCATCGTTTCTCGATCCCGTGTCCACGCCGGAGCTGAAGCAACCAGCGGCGCGGCCGCTGCCGCGGCGGCGTCGACAATCGCTCCACGCAAGCGCTCCTGTCGCGACGACCCGGCTCGTCGGCGCGCGCGAGGGACTCGGGCTGCATGCGGCGCCGGCTGGAGGCCGCCGACCGGATCGTAGCGTCGCATGGGCTCCCGACCGCACGTGGGTCGTACATTGCCGGCCGCCGCGCGGCCCGCCGCGCCGATCGCACGCGATCGACCGACCCCGAGCGTGCTCGCGGGGTTCGTGAGCGACGCCGCGCACGTGCCCGGCGGACACGCCGGCGCGTCTGCTTTCCCGAAAGCGAGGCCGCCGTCGCCGCCGTCTCTGCCGGCGCCGAGCCCGTGCTGCGCGATCGGGTCGCAGTCCTCGCTGACGGGCGGCGCGACACCGCGCGGCGAGCGTGCTGCTCGCCACGCCGCGCCTCGACGACGATCGGCGCCGACCAGCGACCGGAATCCGTGGTCGTCGAGCCCGGGCGTCGTCCTCGCGGACGCTCGCCGAGCGCGCTCGCGGCGCGCGGCCAATGGTACCCGCCGCATACCGACCTACGACGGCGCCACGGTCGGCGGCACCGTCGCCGACCAACGCCGCCGGGCGCGGCGACCTTCAAGTACGGCGCGACCCGCGCCTGGGTCCGCGCGCTCACCGTCGTGCTCGCCGGCGGCGGCGTCGCTCGAGATCGCGACGCGGCGAGGTCACCGCGAGCCCCGACGGCCACTTCGAGATCGTCGGCGTCGACGGCGGCACGGCGCCGCCTCGACGTTCCCACCTACCGCATGCCCGTCGGTCCGCAAGCTCGCGGCCGGCTACTACGCGGCGCCGGACATGGACCTCGTCGACCTGTTCATCGGCGCCGAAGGCACGCTCGGCGTCGTGACGAGCGTCACGCTCGGCGTGCTGCGCCGGCTGCCGTCGTGAGTTCGTCGGCCTCGTCCCGTGCCGCGAGCGAGGCGCGCGCGCTGGCCCTCGCCGACGACCTCCGTCGCGCCGCCGATCGGGCGCCGCACGCCGGAGACGGCATCGACGTCGCCGCGATCGAGTACCTCGACGGACGCTCGCTCGCCCTCCTGCGTGACGACGGCACGATCGAGCGCCTCGGGCTCGCGATCGCCGCCGAGCGCCGCGACGGCGGTGCTCTTCCAGGATCGCCGTTCTGCGTCCGACGTCGATGCCGCGACGCCGCCGCCGACATCGCCCGGGCCGACGACCCGACCTCCGACACGATGCTCGGACGGCTCTGCCGACTGCTCGCGCGCACACGGCGTGCTCACGACCACGACTCCCGGCGCTGCCCGGCGAGGACGCACGCCGCCGACGCCCTCTTCGCCCTCCGCGAGGCCGTCCCGCAGGCCGTCAACCGGCAGGTCGCGCGAGGCGCAACGCACCATCGACCCGGCGCTCGCCGAAGTCGGGAGGCGACGTCATCGTGCCCGCTCGACCGGCTGGCCGAGCTCCTGGCCGCGGAGCCGCGCACGCTCGCCGCGCACGAGCTCGACCACGCCATCTGGGGCCATCTCTCCGACGGCAACCTGCACCCGAACGTGCTGCCCCGCCGCCGCCGAGGACCGCGCGCGCGGCGGCAGCGGCGCAGCTCGCGATCGGCGACGCCGCGATCGCGCTCGGCGGCAGCCCGCTCTCCGAGCACGGCGTCGGACGCCATCCGCGTGAAGCAAGAGCTCCTGCGCCGGCTCTACGGCGACGGCCGGGCATCGACCGCCATGCGGCGGTGAAACACGCGCTCGATCCGCGCGGCGTCCTGGCCCCGGGCGTGATCTTCGCTCCCGGATCGGTATAGCATCCGCCCCCGCGAGCCGGCGTGCTTTCCGCGCCCGCCGCAAAGGACGCGAAAGGACCGCGCAAGCATGCCGAGCGTCTCGCCGTCACGTCACCACCTCTCCCGCGCGCCTGCGCCGGTGCCGAGCGTGCAGGCGACGCTGGACTCGCGCATCCTGTGGCCGACGCTTACGGCCCGTACTACCGCAGGCCGGGCCCTCCGGCGTGCTCGCGATCGCGCTCGCGTCACTTCTCGCTCGGCGTCGCCGTGGGCGGCACTCATGAAACCAGAGCCCGCGCGCGCGGCGCTGGCTGCCGATTCCTCGTAATCCCGGCGGCGTGATCGCCGGCCATCGCGTTCCTCGCGTGGGTGATCCGATCGCTGCATGTGACGAGCGCTGCCCGGCCGCACGGTCGGACGCGATGCGGCTCGCCGCGATCGTCGCCGCGGCCGTCGCATGCGAGTCGCGCGCCGTCGGCTTCCGCGGCGACTTTCCGTTGAGCGACGACTGGTCGTACGCGTTCTCGGTCCGTGCGCTCTGCACCGAGGGGACGCTGCGCTTCCTCCCTGGACCGGGCGCGAGCTTCGATCTTCCACAGAGCTGGCACGGCGCCGCGCTCTGCCGGCTGCTTCGGTTTCTCCTTCGACGTGCTTCGGCTCTCGACGCTCGGTGCTCGCGACCGCGGGGTGCATCGGCTTTCTTTCTCCTGCTCGGGCATCGTCGGCGTCCGCGGCGCGCCGCGCGCGCTCGCGACCGCCCTCTTCGCGCTCGATCCGCTCTACGTGAACCTGGCTGTTCACGTTCGCGACCGACGTCCCGTTCACGGTCGCCGCGGTGTGGTCGGGCTACGCCTACGTGCGAGGGCTTCACGCACCGGCAGCGTTGGCTGATCGCCGGCGAGCACCCTCGCCGCCGCGGCGCTCCTGATTCGCCAGCTTCGGCATCTTCGTCGCGATGGCGGCCGGCCTCGCCGCGCTTCCATGGCCGACGGCCGTCCCTGGCGGACGCGCATCGCGGTGCTGCGCCCTGCCGCCGGCCTCCTGCCCGTGGTCGCGATCGCGTTTCACGTCGCCTGGCTCTTCGCCCTCCACCGGCGCGCCGGGCGCCGGTCGAGACCAAGATGCGGCAGGCCGTCCGCCCCGACCTCGCCAGGGTCGTGAACACGGCGTCTGCGCGGCCTCCGAGACCCTCGGCTTGCCGCCACTCCCGCTGGCGGTCGCCGTCCGCCGCGACGCGTGCTGGCGCGGCGTCCGCGCCTGATCGCGACCGTCGCGGCCGATGCTCGCGGGTCCTCGCCGATCGCGCTCTATCTCCGACTCGGCGCCGCGATGTTCTATCTCACCAACGTCATGCATGACCCGGGCTGGGCCGTCGACGTTGCGCGACGACGTTGATTCCTGGCGCTGCGCCAGCCAGACCGCGCTCGGTCCGCCGCTGTCCTCCGCAAGCTGACCCTCGCCGCGACAGATGGCGGCGGCGGTCGCGTCGCGGCCGCGTGGATCGGCAAACCTGGCGGCGCGCCGCGACCTCGGCGCGGGGGCTTCGCTGATGCTGGGCGAGCGGGCTCCTCTTCCTCGGCCTCGCTGCTGCAATCTGCCACTATTTCGACCGCTGCTCTCTCGCGGTGGTGCCCATTCGCGATCGCACGGCGGGTCACGCGTCTCGGCGCGGGCCGCGGTCGCGCGCTCGAGCGTCGCGCCCGCGGCCTCCTGGCCTCGGTACGCCGTCGCCGGCACGCACGGACTACCTCGCCTGGAACCGGGCGCGCTACGCGGGGCTTCCGTCGAGCTCGAGGCCGCCGGCATCCCGCCAGGCAGGCGACTCGACGGCGGCATGGAGTTCAACGCCCGGCGCTTGGCCGCCGGAGCTCGGCACCTGGCCCGAGCGATGCCGCGGTCCGTGCCGGCCAGGCCCCGACCGTGAAGAGCTGGTGGTGGGTGATCGACGACCGCTTCATCGCGAGCTTCCCGCCCGCTTCCAGTTGGTACGACGCGCCGCTCGGATCCCGTATCCACGCGGCTCGTGCCCAGGCTGAACGGGCCGAGTGGTGATCCTCGAGCGCCACGCGACGTAGCGCACCGTACCGGAAGATCTACGCGCGACGAGCACGGCGGCCTGCCTGAGCGGTCCGCGATCTGTCTCGCACCTCGGCGGCGTCGTGGTGTGGAACGACGTCGAGAAGTCCTGGGATCGTCCGTGCCACGGCTCGCGCTTCGACACCGCAGGCTGCGCCGAAAACCTGACCGGACCGGGCGACGAGCGGGCTCGAACCCGCATGATCTGCAGCGCTTTGTAGGGTCTGCCCTGCATCCGCATCGGTCCGGGCGACGCGGAGAAGGCGTGCCGGAATGGCGGCGTTTCCCGCCGATCGCGTGGCTGGCACGCATCTCGCGTGAACTCGCCCGACAACAGGAGGTGCAATACGATGAGGAGAGTCCACATCATCACTCCGCGACGGGGGCCTTCGTGCCTCCCGCTCGCACCGACGCAGCCGTCGTACGCGGCCGACGCCAAGACCGCGGCCAAGGCCGATGCCGACAACACGGCAAAGAATGCGCGCGACCGACGAACGACGCTCCGCGCCGCTCGATCAGGGCGGAGCGAGGCCGACCGCGACCATCGCACCCAGCAGATCTACCTGCAACGGCGGTCGATCGGCAAGGACAGGCTCTCCACGAACGCGAAGAACGTGAAGATCATCACGCAGGACGGCGTCGTGACGCTGCGCGGGTCCGGTGAGAGTCTCGGACGAGAAGGCGACGATCGCGAGCGTCGCGCAGAAGACCGGCGGCGTGAAGCGCGTCGACAACCAGCTCGAGATCGAATCGCAATAGCCAGTCATCACCCCGATACAGCGAGGATCAACCACATGTCGAACAAAGCCGTGTTTCTGCATCGCCAAGACCGAAGGCCAGGCGCAGCGGATCGTCGTCGATCTGAAGGAGCGCGGGCTTCAGAAACGACGACATCTCGGTGCTCTGTTCCCGACAAGACCGGGACCCGCGACTTCGCACACGAACAGCCACCAAGGCGCCCGAAGGCACCGCCACCGGCGCGGGCGCCGGCGGCCTGCTCGGCGGTGCTCTCGGCTGGCTCGCGCGGCATCGGCTCGCTCGCCATCCCGGCGTCGGCCGTTCATCGCGGCCGGTCCGATCATGGCCGCGCTCGGCGGGCGGCCGTCGGCGCACCGTCGGCGGCCTGATCCGGCGCGCTCGTCGGCATGGGCGTCCCGGGAGTTCGGGCCAAGCGCGCTACGAGGGACGTCTCCGCGACGGCAACTACCTGATCTCGGTCCACACCGACGGACTCGCACGACCCCTGCTGGCGGGCGAAGGAGACCTTCAGAGCGGGCCGGTGCTGAGGACATCTCGTCGGCGGGCGAAGCGAACGCGCCGCACGCCGCCAGCGCGTAACAACGCGTTCGTTACGGTGCATCAATGGGGTGACGCGCAGGGGAGGCGCGTCACCCTGCCCATTCCGTCACGATCCTCGGCGGATGCCGTGCCGTGCAGTCCCGCGCCGTACGGTCGTGAACCTTCAGGGCTCGAGCAACGTTCGCTCGTTGCCGCTCACGGACAGAGCGCCGATCTGTTCCAGGATCCGTCTCCGGAGTCAGAAGGCTCGGTGCCGGCGGGCTCGCGATCGGGGTAGCTTCCCGCGCGGTGATCGCGGCGCGGCGGTGCTGACGCCGCAGCAGCGTCGGCTCGGGATCCTGCGGCGAGGCGTTCTACTGCGCTTTCGGTACGGGTTCGCGTACGTCTGCGGGCCTGACAGCTTCCGGCCCGTCGATAATCGGCGGACGGAGCGCCGACGGCGCTCGATCGTCGGCCAGAGACTCACGAGCGAGACGGCGCTCAGGACGACCGTGCCGGCCGCGATCCCGGAAGCCGGCGACGATCCCACGGCACGCGCAACACCTCGTCGTAGGGTCTGGCCGTGCTGCAGGCCGCCGTGGTCGTTGAACTCTTCGCCGTGGTCCCCACCGCCGGGGACCGTCGGGCTTGCGGGCGCATGGATGCGCATCGAGCAGCAAGCCGATCTGGTCGTCGGTCCTGGCGATCTCCGCGTCAGCCAGAGCCGGATCAAGCGTCGCGACGGCGGCAGCGCCGCTCCGGCGGCGCCGTCGACCAGAGCAGTGGCCATTGCGCCTGCGCCGCGAAGCGGGTCGTCGACGGCGACCCCGAGACGCGTCGCGTACTCGGGCGGCGAGGAAGTATCCACGCAGCGTGCCGGATCGCAGTAGTGAGGTAAGAGGAAATGCGGGGTCGGCGCCCGGGCGTGCCGCTCGATCCGCACTCCAGGGCGCGGGTGGTGACGACGTCCGCCGTGCTCACTTGCACCGACGAGCGCAGGAACGGATCCGCAGGCGTGACGTCGGCCAGCGACCCGTCGGCCACGACGGGCCCATGCTCGACGACGAACTCGTCGAAGCCGCGATCGAACCCTTGGCGCGCGGTCACGAAGTCGCGGATGCGCCGAGATCGCCGCCGTGCTCCATCCGGCGGCGTGGAACGCGGCCGGCATCGTCAGCGACGTCCTCCGCGAGGGCGGTGGCGGGGCCGATCGACGCCGTGGGCGGCCGGATA